>Ga0209512_1003387_pt1 | contig 15202 bp, 12 predicted proteins | sample frozenSSSSmetaG_FD_184142 | JGI IMG/M metagenome (GOLD analysis project Ga0209512, IMG submission 184142) | Glacier valley bacterial and archeal communities from Borup Fiord, Nunavut, Canada, to study Microbial Dark Matter (Phase II) -... | ecosystem: Environmental > Aquatic > Freshwater > Ice >... | reverse complement strand
ACAGGCCAATGCGCTGCTTGAAGAAGACCTGCAGGACGCCGGACAGCACCAACTCACGGGCATCATTGGCCAAAATGCCCGGCGCCTGGCAACCATCGTCGATGAAGTGCTGGACATCTCGCGTGCTCAGCAGCAAATCCCGGCGCCGCAGACCACCACCTTGCAGCTCGATGAAGCGGCCCGCCGCATTGCGACCGACTGGGCAAAACAAAATGCTGCTGGCGCACGGCTTTGCATCAGCACCGGCGCTGGCAACGGGGCCGTCTGCTTTGACGACGAACACTTGCGGCGCCTGATGATCAACCTGCTGGACAATGCCTTGCGCTACGCCAGCAGTTCAGCCCATGCAATTGAAGTCACGACCCACCTGATGGCGCCGGGCCAGGCCCGGCTGGGGGTGTGGAGCGATGGCCAGCCGCTTGAAGAAACCGTCGAGAGGCATCTGTTCGAGCCTTTCTTTTCGGCCGAGAGCCGATCCAGCGGACTGGGCCTTTATATCTGCCGCGAACTGTGCGAACGCTACGGTGCGCTGATCGGTTACCAGCGCGTACAGCGCGAAGGCACCGAGGGCAATGAATTTTTTATCATGTTCAGGCCGGCTTCGACGCTCATGAGCACCGAGCTGTCCTATCTGGATTCCGTCCTCGTATGAAACCATGAACCCGCAAGCAACCGTATCCCCGCCCGCCAGCATCCTGATCATTGATGACGAGCCGGATCTTCGCACCCTGTACGAGCTGACGCTGCTCAGGCAGGGCTACCGCGTAGAAGCCGCTGCAGATTTGCAGCAGGCCCGCGAGCACCTCAGGGCGCACCGCTTTGACGCCGTCATCACTGACATGCGCCTGCCCGACGGCCTGGGGCTTGAATTGCTGCGGGACCTGACGGCACAGCAGCGCCCGGAGCGCTGCGTAGTCATCACGGCGCATGGCTCTGCCGAAAATGCAGTGGAGGCGCTCAAGGCGGGGGCATTTGACTACCTCACCAAACCGGTTGACCTCAAACAGTTCCGCAGCGTGGTGGCCTCAGCCATACAGGAAGCCAGGAATGTGGGACTGGCTCTGGTCAAGGGCGAATCCCGCGCGGCAACGTCCAGTTCCGCCATCGCCGCCGCAGGGCCCTGCAATCCGGCCCATGCTGCCGCCATACTGAAAAAGCTGGTCGGCGAATCACCGGTGATGCGGGCGGTGAAGTCGCGCATTGTCAAAGTGGCCGGCAGCATGGCGCCGGTGCTGATACGGGGCGAATCGGGCACCGGCAAGGAACTGGTGGCGCGCGCCGTGCACGGCTGCAGCCACCGCGCGGCCAGTCCGTTCGTGGCGGTCAACTGCAGTGCGATTCCTGAAAACCTGCTCGAAGCGGAGTTCTTCGGCGCGCGCAAAGGCGCCTACACCGGCTCGACCCACGACCGGCAGGGCTATTTCCAGGCGGCCAAGGGCGGAACGCTGTTTCTCGATGAGATTGGCGACCTGCCGCTGGCCATGCAGTCCAAGCTGCTGCGGGCGATTCAGGAACGTACCGTGCGCCCGCTGGGCTCGCCGCAGGAAGACACCGTCGATGTGCGCATCGTCAGCGCAACCCACAAGGACCTGGCAGCTGGCGTTGAGGCCGGCAGCTTTCGTCAGGATTTGTACTACCGGCTCAATGTGATCGAAATTGTGGTGCCGCCGCTGCGTGAACGGCTGGAGGACTTGCCAGCGCTTTGCCATGCCCTGCTGTCACGCATCTGCCAGGAATCCGGGCTGGCCACGCCCGAACTGGGCGCAGCAGTCATGGAGCAGTTGCGCTCGCTCCCCCTCTACGGCAATGTCAGGGAACTGGAGAACATACTGCATCGCGCAGTGGCACTCGGCGAGGACAGCACGCTGCACTTTGACGAAGCGCCAGAGTATCCCGTCGCCGTACCGGAGAATCTGCAGAATTTCCTCGACCAGCAGGAGCGCAGCATCCTGACCCGGGTATTGCAGGAAACAGGCTTCAACCGCACGGCCGCCGCCGCCAAACTGGGCCTGAGCCTGCGCCAGATCCGCTACCGCATTGCTCGCCTGGGCATTGCAACGCCGGGCCAGGACGATGCCGCCGAAGCACTTGATGACATTGCCTGAGCCAGCCGCCGTTCCAGTCCATACCGACTTGTGGCGGGACGGCTGGTATCGCTATGCCCGCACCCTGGCATCGCCCAATTTCGGCCCGCGTCCTGCCGGTGCGCCCATCGACCTGATCGTGATTCATTCGATCAGCCTGCCGCCAGGGGAGTTTGGCAACGGCAATGTGCAGCGCCTTTTCACCAACCAGCTTGACTGGGAGGCCCATCCCTACTTCCAGGGAATTCGCGACCTGCGGGTCTCGTCGCATTTTTTTATCGCCCGCAATGGCGCCTTGTGGCAGTTTGTGGCCTGCGGCGACCGCGCCTGGCATGCCGGCGAATCGGCCTACCGGGGACGCAGTCAGTGCAATGACGATTCCATCGGCATTGAACTCGAAGGCCTTGAAGGCAGCACCTTTGAAGCCCAGCAGTACGAAACCCTGGCCGGGTTGTGCGCGGCGCTGCTTCAGGCCTATCCGATTGCGCACATTGCCGGCCATGAGCACATTGCCGCCGGGCGCAAGCAGGACCCCGGTCCGGGATTCGACTGGCTTTTGTTACAAAATTCACTGGCCTTGCCCGATAGGTTTTTGCCAGTGGCCGGCTGAAAAAATCTTTCCTCCCTTTGCCATATTTCCCCTTTTTCGCCCCTGGCAGAGTCCACAAGAAATTGGCGGACCCAGTCCCTGTCAGCGTTTGCAGGTAAAAACCCGTGGCAAGCCGCGCCAATGCTTTGCCAGCCTTGCCAGAGCCTGATTCCATCAGGCCTTGACGCCGGTTCAGGGAAAACCAACGGCCTTGATACCGCTAGAAAAACAATAAAAACCCCTCAAAATCAACGACGCATCAAAGCAACAGATACACTACCTGTAGTGGTTGCACAGCCTTCAGACACTAGGTATAGTGTCTAACCATCAGTCAAGCTGAAGTGATTCGCCCTTTGTGGCAAAGAAAACCGCTCATGGCCAGCGCTTATTTTTTGACACAGCCGAATCCGCCCTGCCCCACCAGACCCGTTGTCCATCACAGCAAAACACAAGAGGAACATCATGCAAACAGCACCCTATGCCGTGCCCCTTCCGTCCGGCGTTCCGGCCAATAATTCTGCTCGCGGCAACACCCCGGCAGCATCCGACGCGCTGGCGCACTACCAGCTCATTCGCCGCAATGGCTCGGTCGTTGCCTTCGAGCCGCACAAGATCGCCGTCGCCATGATGAAGGCCTTTCTGGCCGTTCATGGCACCCAAGGCGCAGCATCGGCCAGCGTTCGCGAAACCGTCGATACCCTGACCCAGGCCGTCATCCGCGCGCTGATGCGCTCACGCCCCAGCGGCGGCACCTTCCACATTGAGGACGTGCAGGACCAGGTCGAACTCGGCCTGATGCGCGGCGGTCACCACGAAATTGCCCGCGCTTACGTTCTCTATCGAGAAAAGCACAACCAGGAACGAGCCAAACAGCTGCAAACGCAGGCGCCTGCTGCGCCGCTGCTGCACGTGATGGATGGCGGTAAACGGGTTGCGCTGGATATCCGCAACCTGCAGGCCCTGATCGAGGCGTCATGCGCCAACCTCGGCGCCGACGTCAAGCCCGACCCGATTGTTTCTGAAACCATGCGCAACCTGTATGACGGCGTGCCCATCGAAGAGGTTTACAAGGCGTCCATCCTGGCAGCCCGCACGCTGATCGAAAAAGACCCCGACTACACCTACGTCACGGCCCGCCTGCTGATGCACACCATCCGCAAGGAAGTGCTGGGCGAGGAAGTCAACCACGAAGCGATGGCCGTTCGCTATGCCACGTATTTCCCGGAATTCATCGCCAAGGGCGTGAAGAACGAACTGCTCGACGAAAAGCTCCAGCAGTTCGACCTGGCCCGCCTGGGCGCGGCGCTCAAGCCCGAGCGCGACCTGCAGTTTGACTACCTCGGTCTGCAGACCCTGTTTGACCGCTACTTCTTGCACGTGCGCAAGCAGCGCATCGAGTTGCCGCAGGCTTTCTTCATGCGCGTGGCGATGGGCCTGTCGCTCAATGAGACCAACCGCGAAGAACGGGCCATCGAGTTCTACGAAATTCTGTCGTCGTTCGACTTCATGTCGAGCACGCCCACGCTGTTCAATGCCGGCACGCTGCGCTCGCAACTGTCGTCGTGCTACCTGACCACCGTGGCCGACGACCTGGGCGGCATTTACGACGCGATCAAGGAAAACGCGCTGCTTTCCAAATTTGCCGGTGGCCTGGGCAACGACTGGACGCCGGTGCGCGCCATGGGCGCCCACATCAAGGGCACCAACGGCGAATCGCAGGGCGTCGTCCCCTTCCTGAAAGTCGTCAACGACACCGCCGTGGCGGTCAACCAGGGCGGCAAGCGCAAGGGCGCGGTCTGCGCCTACCTGGAAACCTGGCACCTCGACATCGAGGAATTCCTCGAGTTGCGCAAGAACACTGGCGACGACCGCCGCCGCACGCACGACATGAACACGTCGAACTGGATTCCCGACCTGTTCATGCGCCGCGTGATGGAAAAAGGCAGCTGGACATTGTTCTCTCCTTCCGACACGCCCGACCTGCACGACAAGTACGGCCAGGACTTCGAAAAGGCCTATACCGCCTATGAAGCACAGGCCGCGCGCGGCGAGCTCAAGCCGTCGCGCACGCTGCAGGCCACCGACATGTGGCGCAAGATGCTGTCGATGCTGTTCGAGACCGGCCATCCCTGGATCACGTTCAAGGATGCCTGCAACATCCGCTCGCCGCAGCAGCATGCCGGCGTCGTGCACTCGTCCAACCTGTGCACCGAGATCACGCTCAACACCAGCGAAACCGAAACCGCGGTCTGCAACCTCGGCTCGATCAACCTGGTCCAGCACCTGAAGAACGGCGCGCTCGACCACGACAAGCTGAAGAAAACCATCACCACGGCCATGCGCATGCTGGATAACGTGATCGACATCAACTACTACGCCGTGGAAAAGGCGCGCCACTCCAACCTGCAGCACCGCCCGGTCGGCCTGGGCCTGATGGGTTTCCAGGACTGCCTGTATGAACTGCGCGTGCCTTACGCCTCACAGGCGGCGGTCGAGTTTGCCGACACCTCGATGGAAGCGATCTGCTACCACGCCTACTGGGCCTCCACCGAGCTGGCCAAGGAACGCGGCCAGTACGCCAGCTACAAGGGTTCGCTCTGGGACCAGGGCATCCTGCCGCTCGACACGCTCGACATGCTGGCCAAGGAGCGCGGCGGCTATGTGGAAGTGGACCGTTCCGCCACGCTGGACTGGAACGCCCTGCGCCAGAAGATTGCCAAGGACGGCATGCGCAACTCCAACTGCGTCGCTATTGCCCCGACCGCGACGATTTCCAACATCATCGGCGTCGATGCCTGCATCGAGCCGTGCTTTGGCAACCTGTCGGTCAAGTCCAACCTGTCGGGCGAGTTCACCGTGATCAACCACTATCTGGTACGCGACCTGAAAAAGCTCGGCCTGTGGGATGACGTGATGGTCGTTGATCTGAAGCACTTCGATGGTTCCCTGCGCCCCATCGACCGGGTTCCGAACGAGATCAAGGCGCTGTATGCCACCGCGTTTGAAATCGAAACCTCATGGCTGGTGGAAGCCGGATCGCGCCGCCAGAAATGGATTGACCAGGCGCAATCGCTCAATATCTACATGGCCGGCGCCTCGGGCAAGAAGCTCGACGAGACCTACAAGCTGGCCTGGGTACGGGGTCTGAAAACCACCTACTACCTGCGCACCCAAAGTGCCACGCATGTCGAGAAATCGACCGTTCAGGCCGGCAAGATGAACTCGGTGTCGTCCGGCCCTGCCGCTGCGATAGCGGGCATGAGCGCGATTGACAAGGCATCCGCCGCAGCGCAGGCCCAGTTGAGCGCATCGCCCGCGACCGACATCAAGTTCTGCGCGATTGACGATCCAGGTTGCGAAGCCTGCCAATAAGTGAAAAAAAGAAGTGAATCATGCGATCAATTTTTCGCATGATTCACGGTACGCTCACTGCATCCATCCAATGCAATCGAGCAAAAAAATCGCAGCGTTGTGAATGAACACTTTTCATTTCTCACCGCTGCTTTCATAATCCCGAACTATTGGAATTTTCTATGCTGACCTGGGACGAAGAAGTCACACCATCGTTGCAAACACCTGTCTCCAGCGACCTGCCCGCCAGCCGCTCAGCGGACCTCCCGACGCCATCTTTTACGCCTCCCGCGCAGCCGCCGGTTGAAAGCGCAGCACCGGCCAAGGCCAAGCGCGTCAAAGCCTCCGACAAACGCATCATCAACGGACAGACCGACGTCAACCAGCTGGTGCCGTTCAAGTACAAATGGGCCTGGGAGAAATACCTGGCCTCGTGCGCCAACCACTGGATGCCGCAAGAGGTCAACATGACGCGCGACATCGCGCTGTGGAAAGACCCTAACGGCCTGACCGATGACGAGCGCCGCCTGGTCATGCGCAACCTCGGCTTTTTCGTGACGGCCGATTCACTGGCGGCCAACAATATCGTGCTGGGCACCTACCGCCACATCACGGCGCCCGAATGCCGCCAGTTCCTGCTGCGCCAGGCCTTCGAGGAAGCCATCCACACCCACGCCTACCAGTACATTACCGAGTCGCTGGGCCTGGACGAGGGCGAAATCTTCAACGCCTACAACGAAGTTCAGTCGATCCGCGACAAGGACCAGTTCCTGATCCCGTTCATCGAAGCGATCTCCGACCCCAGCTTCAAGACTGGCACCCTGGAAGCCGACCAGACGCTGCTCAAGTCGCTGATCGTGTTTGCCTGCCTGATGGAAGGCTTGTTCTTCTATGTCGGCTTCACGCAGATTCTGGCGCTGGGCCGGCAAAACAAGATGACCGGTGCGGCCGAGCAGTACCAGTACATCCTGCGTGACGAGTCGATGCACTGCAATTTCGGCATCGACCTGATCAACCAGCTCAAGCTCGAAAATCCGCAGCTCTGGACGGCAGAGTTCAAGGCCGAAATCAACGCCCTGTTCATGCAGGCTGTTGAACTCGAATACCGCTATGCCGAGGACACCATGCCGCGCGGCGTGCTGGGCCTCAACGCGTCCATGTTCAAAGGCTATCTGCGCTACATTGCCAATCGCCGCGCCACGCAGATCGGGTTAGAGACGCTGTTCCCGAACGAGGAAAACCCGTTCCCGTGGATGAGCGAGATGATTGACCTGAAAAAGGAACGCAACTTCTTTGAAACCCGTGTGATTGAGTACCAGTCTGGCGGCGCCCTCTCCTGGGATTGATGACGCCAGATTGACAAAAAGCACTAAGCCAACATAACAATGATTTTTAGATTCGCGACGCTCCACAGCACCCCAGAGTGCGCAAGGACCGTCGCTCCTGTGTTCGCGGCATTGGGCCCGGTGATCCGAAGGCCCAATGCTGCGAATCGCTTCGCCCACTACACCCAAAGCGAAGTGCTTTTTGCAACCTGATCGAGGAGAAAACCATGGCAACTGCGAAAAAACCAGCGGCAAAAAAAGCCGCACCTGCAAAAGTACCGGCGAAAAAAGTGGCGGCTGCACCAGCGCCGGCTCAAAAAGTTGCGGCGCCAAAGCCTGCTGCCAAAGAAGTGGCGGTAGCTGCAAAAGCACCGGCTAAGGCACCTGCCAAAAAAGCGGTCGCCCAAAAAGTGGTGGCTGAAAAAGCAGCCGCCCCCAAACCGGCGACCCAGGATGTAGCAGCCAAAAAACCGGCCGCGAAAAAAGCGGCACCCGCGAAAGTTGCACTGGCAAAAACCGCGTCTGAAAAAGTCCCCGCCAAGAAAGCGGTTGCTGAAAAGCCAGTCGCGCCCAAGCCAGCCGCCAAAGAAGTGACGGCTAAAGCGGTAGCGGCCAAACAACCGGCAGCGAAAAAAGCAGCCCCCAAGGCCGCCGATACCGCCAAAGCCGTAAAAAAGCCGGCCGCGAAGAAAGCCGCAAAAGCCGAGAAAAAACCTGCCGCCAAAGTCCCCGCAGCAACGTCAACCCCGACCGCACAGACAACCATCAGCCCGCAAGCTTCGTGGCCCTTCCCAAAAGGCAGCAAGCCTTAACAAGGCTCGTCAACATGCCAGCCGAAGCCCGATGTCGCAAGATGTCGGGCTTTTTCAGTTCTGGCGGGCATTGCCGGCAACCAGAACTTTCCTTCACCGCAAATCGCTATTAATTAAATAGCAATCTTTTCAGGCGGCACATGCGCTACCCCATGATTTGATCTGAATCCAGCGTGTAATTCTGCCCGCCACGGCTGGCAATCTTGAGCGCCCCTACCCGGTTGCCCAGCGCGGCGCAGCGGGCCAGCGACCAGCCCTGCTCCAGCCCGAACAGCAGCGCACCGCGAAACGCATCGCCGCAACCGGTTGGATCCACCACCGCCTCGGCCTTCACCGGCGCCACCAGGGTCTTTTCGCCGTCCACCCATACTTCGCAGCCTTCGGCGCCCAGCGTCACCACCAGGCCCTGTACGCGCCGGGACAACTCGGCACTCGACAGGCCGGTGCGGTCGCACAGCATGCGGCCTTCGTAATCATTGACGGTCACCCAGGATGCCAATTCGACGAAATGGGCCAGTTCCTGGCCGTCAAACATCGGCAGGCCCTGGCCTGGATCAAAAACAAAGGGGATTTCGGCGGCCTTGAACTGTTCGGCATGCTGCAGCATGGCATCGCGGCCGTCGGGCGAGATCATGCCCAGCCTGATATCGCTGCGCGCCTCGATCCGGCTGAGATGCGCCTGCATCATCGCGCCGGGGTGAAAAGCAGTGATCTGGTTGTTGTCCCGGTCGGTCATGATCATGGCCTGCGCGGTGTAGGCGTCGTCGACTTCACGCACAAATTCGGTGCTGATGCCCTGCTTTTTCATGCGGGCCAGGTAGTCGGCGCCATCGTTGCCCACCGTGGCCATCGGCAGGGGCGTGCCGCCCAGTTGCCTGAGGCTGTAGGCGATGTTGCCGGCGCAGCCGCCGTACTCTCGACGCAGGGCCGGCACCAGGAAGGACACATTGAGGATGTGCAACTGGTCGGGCAGTATCTGCTCGGAAAAGCGGCCCTCGAAACTCATGATGTTGTCAAAGGCCAGCGAGCCGCAAATTACAGAAGACATTCAGTTCTCGATTCAATTCAAGGGTAAAAAGCCAGCAGGCGGTAGCCGGCCACAGGCAAGGCGCCCGCCGTGGATACAGCAGCGGCCTGAGCGCCATCAGCGGCGACCTTCAGGGACAAGGTCCCTGCGAGTTCCGAACGGGCGGGCAACGCGACTTGGTCGGCGGCAAACTGCGCGGGCATCAAGACCCGGCGCACCAGCGCCTGGTCCTGGCTGTCCGTCAGCGTCACTTCCAGCGCGGGAATTTCAAGCGCTGCTGCGCCGGTATTTTTCAGGACAAAAGTCAGGCGATAAGCATCGGGACCGGTTTTGCTGAAGTTCGCACTGTCGATCAACACCGACCCGATGCGGCGCGGCGGCCGGATTTCGCAGCCCAGCGGCCGACACAGCGCCTGAAGCAAAGGTGCGAGCCGTGGCTCCTGCGCGGCCAGGACATCTTTTTGCCGGACCACCCACTGCAGGGCCAAGGCGGCCAGCAGCAAGGCGAACAGCAGGCCCAGCCCCACCCGAACCAGCGGCGTTTGCCAGAAGGCCCTGCGCTGCGCATCGCGCACAAACGACACACCGGCAGCGACTTCGGGCGCTTCAGCGGCAAGCCTCGCTTCTTCGGGCGCCGCCGCACCCAAGCCAACAGCTTCATCGGCCCCAGGACTGTACGGCCTGAAACCATAGGCATCGCCAGTGAATATCGGGTCTATGCGGGGCGGGTATGGGGGTGCGGCAATGGCTGCCGTGAGGGCGGCCGGCAGCGCATCAATCTCAACGTCCCCCGCTTCTTGCGCCGGCGCTGGAGCGCCTTCGGGCGCATCCAGCCCGGATTGACCCGGATGTACCACTGCATACTGAACGGGGGCAGAGGACTCGGGTAGCAGGAAAGGCTCGATTGCCAACGTATCCATGCGATGTTCTGCCGGGTCTTTGGCATCAGCGAAAACCGGGAAAGACAGCGCCGCTGGCGTCTCATGCGCTTGCGTTGCGACGGTCTGAACCACCGCCGGCGCCGCATCGTGACCAGGGACCTGCGCATCCTGCCCTGCCATCGGGTCTGGCACCAGATGAAGCGAAGCCTCAAACACTTCTCCGCACTGCCCGCAGCGTACCCAGCCTTGCGCGACCTTGAGCTGGTCGGCGACGACCTTGAACATGGTTGCACAGGCGGGACAGCGCGTAATCTGGTTCATTTAACGCCGTGGGGATGGAGCAAGAAATCGTTGCCGGGACAACCAGGCCTGAGAATGCTTGACGGGACCGCGCTCAGAACTGCGCGGTCATCAATATCCAGCCCTCTTGCGCGTCATGGACCTGAAGCTGGCAATAAGGCTGATAAGCGGCTTTCAATTCATCGGCCTGACGATCCAGAATGCCGGCCAGCACCAGGTTACCGCCTGGTTGCACATGCGCGCACAGCAGCGGCGCCAGCACGCGCAAGGGCGTTGCCAGGATGTTGGCGAGCACCGTCTGGTAACTGCCCACGGCCTTGTCGGGCAGGCCGGTTTGCAGTTGCACATGGTTGGCCTGGGCATTGGCACGGGTTGACTCAACTGCGGCCTCGTCAATATCGACCGCATCAATCTCCAGCGCGCCAAACTTGGCTGCGCCAATCGCCAGAATGCCGGAGCCGCAACCGTAGTCGAGCACGCGGCCCAGCGATTTGCCCGCAGCGCCCTGGCCGGCAATCCAGCGCAAACACATGCGTGTCGTGGGATGGGTGCCGGTGCCAAAAGCCAGGCCCGGGTCGAGCCGGATCACCTGCCTGGCTTGCGCCGGCGGCTCATGCCAGGTCGGCACGATCCAGAATTCGGGCGTGATCTCGACCGGCGTGAACTGCGACTGCGTCAGCCTGACCCAATCCTGCTCGGGCACGGACTGAATCGCGACCAGCTGGCAGCCGGCAAAAAAATCCTGCAGTTCCAGCACGGCAGCGGCATCGCGCGCCAGCGCTTCGGTGGCAAACAGCGCCACCATGCGCGAACGCTCCCAGCCCGCCTTGGGCGGCGGCATGCCAGGCTCGCCAAACAGCGCCTGCTCGGCCGGCGTGTGGGCATCGGCGTCTTCCACCGAGACACTGAGCGCATCCAGGGCATCGAGCGCGTCGCTGAGGGTTTCCACCTCGTGCACGGGCGCCAGCAAAATCAGTTCAAACAACAGGCTCATAAATTGGTTCCGCCGAGCTTAGCGCTCGCGCTTTGACAACCACTCTTCAAGGTAATGGATGTTGGTGCCGCCGTCCATGAACTTGGCGTCCACCATGAGTTCGCGGTGCAGCGCAATGTTGGTGTTGATGCCTTCGACCACGGTCTCGCCCAGGGCCGTGCTCATGCGCGCCAGCGCCTGCTCGCGCGTGTCAGCATGGACAATGATCTTGCCGATCATCGAGTCGTAGTTGGGCGGCACGAAATAGTTGGCATAGATATGCGAGTCCACCCGCACGCCCGGGCCGCCCGGCGGGTGCCAGGTCGTGATGCGCCCCGGCGAAGGCGTGAACTTGTACGGGTCTTCGGCGTTGATGCGGCACTCGATGGCATGCCCCTTGATCTGGATGTCACGCTGGGCAAAGGGCAGGCGCAGGCCTGCCGCCACCATGATCTGCGTTTTCACGATATCGACGCCGGTAATCCACTCGGTCACCGGATGCTCGACCTGAACGCGGGTGTTCATCTCGATAAAGTAAAACTCGCCGTCTTCATAAAGAAACTCAAAAGTGCCCGCGCCGCGGTAGCCGAATTTCTTGACGGCCGCCACGCAGCGTGCCCCGATTCGATCAATCAGCTTGCGGGGAATCCCGGGCGCCGGTCCTTCTTCAATGACTTTTTGGTGGCGGCGCTGCATCGAACAGTCACGCTCGCCCAGCCAGACCGCATTTTTGTACTGGTCGGCCAAAATCTGGATCTCGATGTGCCGGGGGTTCTGCAGGAATTTCTCCATGTAGACCTCCGGGTTGCCAAAGGCGGCGCCAGCTTCGGCCTTGGTGGTCTGCACGGCATTGAGCAGGGCGGCCTCGGTGTGCACGACGCGCATGCCGCGTCCGCCGCCGCCGCCTGCTGCCTTGATGATGACGGGGTAGCCGATTTGTTTGGCAACGCGCTTGATGAAGGCCGGATCGGCGGGCAAAGCGCCCTCGGATCCCGGCACGCAGGGCACGCCCGCCTTGAGCATGGTCTGCTTGGCCGACACCTTGTCACCCATCAGGCGGATCGATTCAGGCGAAGGGCCGATGAACTTGAAGCCACTTTTTTCGACGCGCTCGGCAAAATCGGCGTTCTCGCTCAGAAAGCCATAGCCGGGGTGAATCGCCTCGGCATCGGTCACCTCGGCCGCCGAAATAATGGCCGGCATGTTGAGGTAGCTCAGCGAGGAAGGCGCCGGTCCGATGCAGACGGCTTCGTCAGCCAGCTTGATGTACTTGGCCTCGCGGTCTGCTTCGGAATAGACCATCACGGCCTTGACGCCGAGTTCCCGGCAGGCCCTCTGGATCCGCAGGGCAATCTCGCCGCGGTTGGCGATCAGTATTTTTTTAAACATGCGTCGAAGTACCTGGTCTGGCCTGTATGGCAAATAAGGGCGGTCAGACCGGCTTACTCAATGATGAACAGAGGCTGACCGTATTCCACAGCCTGGCCGTTTTCGGACATTATTTTGGTAATGGTGCCGGACTTGTCGGCTTCAATCTCGTTGAGTATCTTCATGGCCTCGATGATGCAGACGGTGTCGCCTTCCTTGACGACGCTGCCGATTTCGACAAACGGGTTGGAACCGGGGCTGGACGAGCGGTAAAAAGTGCCGACCATCGGCGACTTCACCGCATGACCAGCCGGTTCGGCAGCAGGCGCTTCGGGCGCAGCCACCGGTGCGGCCATTGGCGCTTGCATGGGCGCCATGGTCATGCCGGGCTGGTGCATCATCATGGGCGTTCCGCTGAACTTGACAATGCGTACCTTGCCTTCGGCCTCGGTTATTTCCAGTTCGGACACATTGGACTCTGAAACAAGGTCGATCAGGGTTTTAAGTTTTCTTAGATCCATAGATTCTTTCCAACGGAGGTGGATGCTGGCGTGCGGTTTATGGACGCACAGTTTGAACGAAGCGGAAAATGGTGCGATTACCTATCTTCCTTCTTTCTTCGTTTACTTTCTGTTATTACGCCTTACAGCGTCTATCAGTTAATGATTACGCGACAGCGCAAACCTGACTGGTCCCGAAAAAAGCAAAGTGTACCTCAAGGCTCTCAAGGCGCGTCCAGCAAAACTATCAGGACAAGACCGCCCGACCAACACCGCCTTGATGCCTAAACCCGTCGGTCAGCCGATTGGCAGCAACCGATACATCCCGTCAACACGCTAGCGGCAAATTTTTATCCATGCAGCAAAATCAACTGAGCTGGGTCCATTTCACCAGTTCTTCGGGCAAAACCTTGCCAATCTTGCGATGCAGCAACTGGCCCGAAGGCGCAAACACCACCGTGAAAGGCAGGCTTCCTGAAAGATTTCCGAGCGACTTGCTCAGTTCCGTGCCCCCCAGCCCCGCCATGCCGACCGGGAAGTTCAGCGGCCGGGTCTGCAGCCAGGTTCGCACCGCGCTGGGCTGATCGACCGCCAGTCCGACAATCTGAAGATTTTTGTCCTTGTTTTCCTGGTAGAAAAAATCCAGCAACGGAAGCTCTTCCACGCAGGGCGGGCACCAGGTAGCCCAGAAATTGACCAGCAGCAGCTTGCCGCGAAAGCTGCTCATGGGCACCGGTTTGCCGTCAGGACTGTCAAAGCTCATGGCCCAGAAGGACTCTGCCGCTTTGGCCGGGACGCCGGGTGCCGCGTCATGCGGCTGAAACTTCCACCAGGCCGCGCCGGCACCGGCCAGGGCTGCCGCCGCTGCGGCGCCGCCATACAGCATATTTCTGCGATTCACTTCTCAAACTCCAAAAGGGGTGGACAGCAATTTTTGCACGGCAGCGAGGTCGCCGCGCGGCGTACGGCCTTTGGCATCCGGCCGCAAGGCGCCGCGCAGGTCGTCGTGGTCATAGACCATCAGGTGCACGCCAATGTTTTCATTGAGCGCCTGGCACAGGCTGCTGAGGGAGAGCGCTTCCACGCTGCCGCCGGTAAATCCGGTCACGGTGCGCGGCTCGTAATCGACGTTGTGCTCGATCAGGGCAATCTCTGCCGATTTCGGGTCGTCGCAAAACAGCTGGATGTAGATATCGGACAGGCGGGTCGCGGTGCCATGCCAGACCGCGCCGGCCAGATAAGGCCTGAAGGCGGCCAGGCGCTCCATCCACACCAGCGCCAGACCGCGCAGCGCGGCCAGTTCGACCGGCTGGGTGTCGGCGCAAAACAGCTCGATGTACTCGCGCACGGCATCTTCAAGCGTGTCGTTGTCGGGCAAGGCGGTACGTGCGGGCAAGGCCAGTTGCTTGAGCGCGCGGCGTTTGGCCGGACCGTACTCCAGCCCTTCTTCGACCACCAGCGCAGCAGCCGTGGCGGCAATTTCAGATTTGAGGGTATGCAATTTCAGGATCGGCTGGCGTGTGGCGCCAGCAGCGATATGTCAGAGGGGGTTAAAGGACAGCCAGATACGTTGAAAGCCATTGTGCCCACATTAGGGCTGCGCTCGCGCCCAAAGTTCACGCAAATCTGACATCGCTATGAAATGAGGAGCAGCTTGCGCATACGCTGCTTGCGCCACAGTCTTATTTTCCTTAAAAAACGGATGGCTTAAATAGCCTCCCTAAAATACGGGCGATGCACATACATATTCTGGGAATCTGCGGGACTTTCATGGGTGGCCTGGCCGCGCTGGCACGCGAGGCGGGGCACAAGGTAACAGGTTGCGACACCGGCGTTTATCCGCCCATGAGCGACCAGTTGCGCGGACTGGGCATAGAGCTGATTGAGGGCTACAGCGCCGACCAGATGGCCCTGGCGCCTGATGTGTTCGTGATTGGCAATGTGGTCTCTCGCGCGCGCCTGGCCGATGGCAGCCCCAAGTATCCGTTGATG
>Ga0209512_1003383_pt1 | contig 15211 bp, 9 predicted proteins | sample frozenSSSSmetaG_FD_184142 | JGI IMG/M metagenome (GOLD analysis project Ga0209512, IMG submission 184142) | Glacier valley bacterial and archeal communities from Borup Fiord, Nunavut, Canada, to study Microbial Dark Matter (Phase II) -... | ecosystem: Environmental > Aquatic > Freshwater > Ice >... | reverse complement strand
CGCAGTTTGCCTAAGCACTTCTTTTGAAAGGCGGCGTCGCCCACGGCCAGCACCTCATCGATGATCAGGATGTCAGGATCCAGATGGGCGGCCACGGAAAATGCCAGCCTCATATACATGCCCGAGGAGTACCGCTTGACCGGAGTATCGAGAAACTTGTCCACTCCCGCGAATTCAACAATTTCCGCAAACTTTTTACGGATATCGGCCTTTTTCATTCCGATAATTACGCCATTCAGGTAGATATTTTCCCTGCCGGTCAGCTCTGGATGGAACCCTGTTCCAACCTCGAGCAACGAACCGACACGTCCCCTGATTTCAACTGAACCAGCTGTTGGTTCCGTGATCCGGGAGAGTACTTTCAAGAGCGTACTCTTGCCTGCGCCGTTGTTGCCGATGACCCCCACTACCTCGCCACTCTGCACCTCAAAAGAGATATCCCTGAGAGCCAGAAATTCTTCCGCGGGTTCCCGCGTAAACTTTCTTCGCAAAGACGCGGTAAATCTTTCGCCAAGGGCTTCATCGCCCGTAAGGCTACGGCCAAGATAGTAACGTTTGCTGAGATTTCGAGCCCTGATGACAATGTCGGTCATTCGCTGCCGGATCAGATCAGGTCCGCAAAACGCTTTTCCGTACGGCGAAAAAACAGCGCCCCGGTAATTAAAGCTAATATTGCGATCGCGGAAGAGACCAGAAGAATACTGTCAGGCCGCGTTTTCGTTCCTAAAATCGCCCACCGGAATCCCTCAACCACTCCCACCATGGGGTTCAGCGCGTAAAGAGTGTGCCACGGTTCATGCAACAGGCTGCTTGGGTAGGCGATGGGGGTAGCGAACATCCACATCTGCACCAGAAAAGGGACTGTATGGCGGATGTCGCGATATTCCACATTCAAAGCCGATAACCACAGACCGGCACCGAGCGAGCTGACGAAAGCGAGCAATACGAACAGAGGAATCCACACTATGCTGGCATGAATCCCCACTCCATACCAGAGAATCATCAGAATCAAAAGCCCGAAAGCAAGCAGGAAATCGATCACCCCGCCCAGCACGGCCGCCGTGGGCACCAGCAACCTGGGGAAGTAGATTTTAGTAATTAGTTGGGAATTATTGATAAGACTGTTGGCCGACTGAGTAAGCCCATTGCTAAAAAAAATCCAGGGAACCAGGGCCGTAAAAGCAAACACGGGATAAGGAATTCCGTCTGAGGGAAGCTTCGCCAGACGACCGAAAAACAGACTGAAGATCACCATGGTGAACAAGGGCTGCAATAGGGCCCAGGCGGCCCCCAACAGAGTCTGCTTGTAACGAACCTTCACCTCGCGCCAGGTAAGAAAATACAGCAATTCCCTCCGGTCCCAGATCTCCGGCAGATTTAGCCCAAGCCAACCTGTAGATGGTTTTATTGTGATAAGCGGCGACGGAAGGCTCTCTAGGGCAGTTGGCATGTGATGGCAAAATCTGTTGAGTTCTCATTGAGTGCCGGTTTCCAGCCAAGTGTTGCTGAAACGAAACAATTCAAATCAAATATCAAAAGATTTTATTAAATAGTATAACCGTTCAATTTCAAACTCGCAAAGTATCCCGGCGCGGTCTACCGAAGTAAGTAATAGGAAACATTAAGCCACCGCTTCCCACGCGACAACAGGGGTGAGGATCCCTGGACGCGGAGGGCGGATGGGACCCGATCGTCTAGCTACCACCTCAAATCGGACCACAGGGTCGTCATTGATGATCCAGTACTGATTGTGAATGCTGATTCTGGGGGAAACGTAATACTCACCCGCGGCCAGAAGCCCCGCCGGAATAGTGCACTGCCAGGAATTTGTTCCAAGGACGGGGACAGGGCTATCTTCTTCGCTAAGGTCGGTCTGGTAGCTGCGCAGCACCGTCACGCCTTCCGGTGTGATGATGTCAAATCCAACACAGAGGCCTTCACGCAAAATGGCGGTATCGAACACCATGGTGACAGCCAAGTCTCTGGAATCGAGGCAGATGCCGTTACCGCCCGGCTCCGAACTGACTTCAATCTCCTTCAAAAGCACTTCATGATTGCCCGGTTCGTCGCCTTCCCATTTGCGGGAGTTTCCCACTGAACTGATTTTCGTCAGATAGCGCCCGATGACCGCGCGAACCTCTCCAGAATCCACCAGACTGCCGTGTTCCAGATGAAGAGCGTACTTACAGAGAGATTGAACGGCTTGCATGTCGTGGCTGACGAACAAGACGGTGCGCTCTGAATTGGACGTGATGCTTTGTAGCCGCGCCAGACACTTTTTTTGGAAAGAAACGTCACCTACAGCTAGAACTTCGTCCACCAGGAGAAGATCGGGTTCCAGGTGCGCCGCGACGGAAAATGCCAGCCGCATATACATTCCAGATGAATACCGTTTTACCGGTACATCCAGAAACTGATCGACTTCGGCAAAGGCGACAATTTCGTCAAACCGGCGGTGTACTTCAGCTTGGCTCATTCCTAAAATAGCGCCGTTTAGAAAAATATTTTCACGGCCGGAAAGCTCCGGATGAAACCCCGTACCTACTTCCAGCAGCGACCCTACCCGGCCTTGAATTTCTACAGAACCGCAAGTAGGCTCGGTAACCCTTGACAGAATTTTTAACAGCGTGCTCTTACCCGCGCCATTGCCCCCGATGACTCCTACAATGTCGCCCCGTTGAATTTCAAAGGATAAGTCTTTGAGAGCCCAAAATTTCGCCTCCGTTTCTTGCTCAGCCGTTCGCTTACGCGACAGCACCGATTTTACGGCATGAATAGGCGCGTAAAGGCCGGCACCGATCATTTCCCGGAAAGTCTTATACCCATGGGTCTCTTTGCCCAGATGGTATTGCTTCCCAAGCCCCTCGACGCGAATAACCGGACCCGGCATTACCTGGGATCCAATAGGTCCAAAATCTTCATAGAGACACCCTAGGAAGCTTTAGGAGTGGCGCCGTAATGAGAATCGTACGCCCCCAAAAAGTATTCGTCCAGCGCTGAGCCGCCCAAACTGGGCTGCCAGTGATTCAGAATTGTGCCGACAATAGGAATCCCATCTTCAGCGATGCGGCGGGCTGTCAACTGCACATTTTCACGGGAGCTTACGCCTGAACGAACAATCAAAATGACGCCGTCGGAGATTTGGCCAAGCAGCCGCGCGTCTGAAAACTGAAGGGTGGGCGCGGTATCAATTAGAACGAAGTCATACTCGCTTCGAAGCCGCGAAAACAACTCTTTCATGCGCCGGGAGAAAAATATTTCCCCCAGCTTCTGAAACTCCATTTCGCCGCTGCTCAGAAGAGACAGATTCGGAATATTTGTATCTTTTATGTAGTCCTTCAGCGGAAGTTTGTCCACGGGGACGTCTTTGCTGTAAATATCAGAGAGCCCCCCTTTACGGTCCAGCCGGAAGAGATTATGTAAGCGGGGAGCGCGCAAGTCAGCATCCACCATCAGAACCCGGCGGCCAGTCTCTGCCATTGCCACCCCCAGATTACCGATGAGCGTAGTTTTTCCTTCATTCGGGCTGGCACTGGTAACCACCAGCATCTGATGCGATTCATCGTTGCCGCGGACAAGAATGGAAGTAACCGCGTGACGTATGGATTCCGCAAGAAAAGGCTGCTTCGACCAGGAAGTGAGGTCCGGAACCGCGAGGCCCTCGTTCCGGTTTGCGGGCCGGAGGGCTTTCAGACTGAATGGTGAAGGTCGGCGCAATGACCCATCAAGCTGGAAAGCCGGAATTATGCCGAGTTCCGGTACGTTTAACACCGGTCCTGTGTCACCAGGCGAGGCGAATACCCGGCTCAGTTTTTTCATGCGAATGGTTTCTTTCAGAATCAGTAACCCTGCGGCAAACGCCACGCCCAAACCGGTCATCATGGAAACGTCGCGAACTGGCTGCGGCTTCGAAGGGATATGAATCGGCACAGCCGGATCGATCACGCGCACACTGTTGGAGGGAATTGCCGCAAGAATTGACATAGAGCTATATTCCTGCTGAAGACGGTTATAAACCGTTCGGGTAGTCTCTGTATCGCGCTTGTAATTCTCATATTGGGCCGCCTCATCCGCTTGGTTCGCTACAGCCCGGGCTTGGGAATTATAGGCTCCGTTCATCAGCTTTTCCCGTTGCAATGCCGTTTCGTACTCGTTTTGAATCCTTTTCACCAGATTCGCTTTTTCACGTTTTAGCGTGTTATCGAATTCCTCTATCTGCGCATCGACCCGCTTCACTTTTACGTGGTCCGGAGTCAGGGTTGCGGTGAGTTGGGCACGTTCTCTGCGTAGGGTAACCAGGGTTATGTTCAGACTCTTTAAACTGCCGTCATCCAGAATTTCCGGGAGCGAATCAATAGGACTGGATTTTGCGAGGTTGTAGCGAGTCTGCTTCGAAATGCGGTCGCCTTGGCTGGCGGCCAGAGAAGCCTGCAAATCACGTAATTTACTGTCTGCAAGCGTATTTTGATCATGGACAAAGGCAATGCCCTGTCTTTTGATGAAATCCTGAAGTTTGGCTTCCGCTTCGTCCAATTTCCCCTTTGCATCCTCAATTTGCGTGCCTAACCACTGAAGGGTAGTGGTTGCAGAACTAGAGGAGAATTGCTGCCTTTGGGAAATGTATTCAGCCGCAGTCGCATTAATGAAGCTGGAGGCGATTTCGGCCGAAATAGATTCGCAACTTACTTCTACCAGACGGGTGGTGCCTACCTGCCGGGCCGACACGGATCCCGCCGCCCGCTGGATGGCGGTCTTAAGGTAATCCATGTTGTCTTGTGGAATCAGCCGGAACCGGTTACGAAGCTTGCTTAAAAATCCCGAGCTGGGAGGAGCAATGGGTGGAGATTCCAAAGAAACCCGCTCCACCGCCTTACGCATCAAGCCGGAACCCGTCAGGATACGCAACTGAGTCTGAATATTGGCGGCATTGATGGTATAGGTGTCAGATCCTTGTGGATCCAGATTGCCGCGGCCCATGAAAGTTAGATTGGGCGCGGACAGTTCCATCGTGGCCGAAGCTTTATAAGTAGGCAGCTGCCTGACAACGCGGACAAAACCAACAAGAGCCCCCATGATGGCGAAAGCAATCGCCAAAAACTTACCGTTCCACAATGCCCGGACGTAATTCGGCTTTTCATCCGCTCTTTTCGGTGCAGAAGCGGGACCGGCATTCGGATTAAACGGCACCGGCCGAATTAACTCGGCTGTAACGGCCCGCAGCCGACCGGCGGCTGTCTCTTTGTTAGGTATTTGTTCTTCCATGGTTTCACAACCCCCGTGCTAGCAGCACCGTGATGCTCACAATCAGCGGCACAAACACGAGAACACTCTTCCCATCGAGGGTCTGCCTAAATCCCGACTTCGTCGGCACGTACAGCAGATCGTTTGGCATGACGGCAAAATCCGTGTCTTTACCTTCCATGATCCGGGTGATGTTCAAAGGAATTTCGGCTCGCTTGGATGTGTTCAAAACCGGCCTGAGTATCCGGGCTTTTTCGGCGTTCGCCTCCGGCTTCAAGCCGCCAGCCATGGTGACCAACTGTGTCACCGATAAAGAATCTTTTTCCTGCAGGTCAATGCCACCCACATGCCCAAGTGCTCCGTTTACGTAAATCAACTCCGCCTTTTCAACTGTCACCACGTCGAAGGGCTCCAAAACGATATCTTCAGCCGGGTTCACGTTATCCCTTAAGCTACCCAGGCTGATCCGGACGGTAGAGCCTTTTCCATCGGGTGTCGGCACAGCATTCGGGAGCGGGATCGATCCGATTTCTGTCCGCCGGGAAACTTTAATGGTGCGGCTGGCATTGGGCTGAAGACCTCCAACGGCCGATAACATCTCAACCAGCGTGCGGCGACCCTGGAGCGGATAAATGCCCGGTCTCTGAAAAGCCCCGACAAAAAACACCGGCTCACTACGAAACTGGACAATATTGATTGTTACGCGGGGCTCTTTAACATATTTCTTTAAAGCAATAATCAGAGTTGCCTCTAGTTGGGAAACCTTCAATCCCGCTGCATGAATAACGCCTACGACGGGTACGTTAATATTTCCGTCGCCATCGATCAAGACCGGTCTTTCGCTGATTTCTTCCATTTCAAAGGCGCGAATGATGATCTGATCGCCAGGCCCAAGAACATAAGTGGGCCGGAGATTATCAGCGCTCATCGGGCCGGTTTGAACGCTTTGGGCACTGGCGGGCTGTTGCGCGCGGTTTGCTTCTTGGGCAGGCAGAGTGGCGGTGGTGAATCCAAGAATCAAAAAACCGGCCATGCCTAAAATCGTGAGTCTCAAATGGTCTCCCTGTAAGATCCCTGCTCGACCCTGTCTTTTGTAAGTGTCTTAAGATGATGATTCATTTCAGAAAGACAACGCTCAAGTTCGTTCAACCGTTCCGAAATGTCTTCTTTTACGGGTGTCGTATGGGGCTGCATCATAGCGTAAACCGCCGATCTGGCTAATTCCGAAAGGCTGCGGGCACCCCGCGCCTCACGTAAGTCGCAAAGCTCCGCGAACTCTTGTTCCGATATGCGGAAATAGACTACACGTGTTCTCGATTTCAAATTCGCCATGGGTTGCATTGCTTAGGGTTTACGCAGCCATAACCATATCTGGCCGTGTACTGTAACTCACTTTAAAGGTCCGTCCAATGAAAGTAACAATTTCATTGACAAATGTCAATGAAATTACTCATTCCTTCCATAAAAAATAGATCGGCCGAATGAGCGCAAAACGTTAGTTGTCGGGTTGACTCGCGAGCCCTGGAGTTTAGCTTGAGGCCATTTGTGCGCCAGCGGTGGACTCCACCGCGCTTTCAGAGCCGATGATGGCAAGAATGCGCGCAACGCCGATGGAACGCTGGTACTGTGCGATGAAGGCGCGGTAAGCACGGGCGCCTGCCGCGACGATCAATTCCGGTTGTGCGCTCAAGCAATCCAACAGTTCGAGCAACCCCTGGACGTCGCCGCACTCAATCTGCCACCCGCAATTATATTGCTCAATAATTCGCGCAGGGGTGGAGTCTTTCGGGCCGATAAATAGAATGGGACGCCCTGCGGCCATGATGCCGTACGTCTTACTTGGCACGGCGGACCCAAGACATTCATTCTTTTGCGTTACTAAGCCGATATGGCAGGATACCAGCCGCGCATCCAGATCCTGCCGTTCACAATATCCCTGGAATACAGCGTTCCTCAGCTTGTGCTCCCGGCAGAAATTTTGAAGCCACCCGTGCCCCGAACCGCTACCTGCAAATGTGAAACGAAAAGCATTTCCACCGGTTTGCCGATTGTCCAGTTCGGCCATGGCGGCGCAAATCGTCTTTGCATCGTGGGCCAGCCCGAAATTTCCGGAATACAGAATTGAGATGGCGTCCTTAACAACCAGAGGCGATTCGCGGCGGCCAGGGCCGGCAAATTCATTACGCCCCGCCCAGTTTTCCGCGATAACAATTTTGTTGTCGGGAATACCATGGGCTAGTAAACGAGCCCTCATGCACTCACCCAGAACAATCACCCGGTCCGCATGGCGGCGGGGGAGATCGGCAAGCCATCCGAATAATTTTGCGGCCACACTGTCGCGGTGTAAGACTCCCAGGTCAACCGCCACGTCGGGGTATACATCCATCTCCCAAATCACGTGTCGGGCTCCGCGGAGCTTCTGAATCATTAATCCAATCAAAGACAGCAGCGGCGGAGTGGTAAGCGTCACCACCACATCCGGCGCGCTCAAACGCAGACTTTGCCAAAACGCTCCGACCAGAAAACTCAAATACGAACCCATCCGGCCGGCAACTTTACGTGAAAATGCGGAATTCTTTAGACGGTAAATTCGAACTTTAGAGGGAGGAGCGCTACTGACGGCTCCATAGCTCGCCGACCCGCAGATCACGCTCACGGTATCTCCGGCAGTGACCAGTTGTTCGGTAAGGTCACTAAGAAGCTGCCCTGTAGCAGCAGTATCCGGCCAGTAGAATTGATTGAGAAAGAGTATCTTCATTGCCGGCAATAGCCCATTCTTCGGTGAGAACTAGTTGTGTGACCGGCGCGGCGACGCAAATACAGCCGACATCTCAGATCTTGGGTACTGGGCTGCATAAGAATCAGACTTCCATCCGTATAAAATAGGACAAAACTTGGCTCGAAAAGCGATGGTAGTACAGATTTCGGATTAGCGCAATCCTTCCAAGGTTATAAATGCCAAATTGCCATTGTAAGAAGTAACAGGACGAAAACTGGCTTGGGCGGATTCTGGTAAATGCCATCTGAGCGACCGCCCGAACGCTCCCAAACCTACCTTTCCAATAGGGAATGCTCTGGCAATTCGACGAAAGCCTGGAGTGCGGGGGCGTGTTCGCCTGAAGCTCATCGCGTTTCACATCGGCAATTATAAAGAATAAAAAATTATTTCAGCCATTTCTTTGAGAGTTTTTTTAAATAGTTCCAGGCCATATCGGTTCGGCACGCAGGGGTTATGGCCAGCAGGCACAGCGGGAATCTGCTGCCAATCCACTGGATACGGCACAACGGCCAGCCGGTGATTCCGGGCTTCCATTGCCCGCTGTAATAGCAGTACCGACCTGCGCATATGAAAAGAGGAGGTAACCAGCAGCAATCTGTGCCAGTTTCGCAGCCTCGCCACATCGGCGATAAGACGTATTTCGCCGGCGGTATTATCGGCTGGCCCGGCAAGCAGAATACGGTCTGCCGGGATGCCCCGCGCAATTGCGGCCAAACGGTTCAATTCCCCTTCTTCCGTCGTCAAGACCAGGAGGGGAGCACGCACCGCGTTGTATAACGCGAGAGCGCCGTCCATGCGATTAGGGGTTTCAAAGCTCCGTAACGGGTGATTTCTTGGCAAGCCTGTGCCGGCCAACACGGCGATTGCATCCCCCGCCGGGCAATTCTCCGGAAGAATCGGCTGGTAAGACCATTCCAATAGATGAACGAAATAGTAAGAACCCCGCGATGTCGAAAAGAACCATAGGACACCTAGGATCCCTAACGATGCCGCGACCCATAGGCCTCGCCGAAGCCAGGGCTTCATCGCCCCGTTTACCTTTTTCTTCAAGACGTTGTAAAAGCGGAAGAAAAAGGCCGCAACCCCGCGCGGGAATTGCGGCCTTTGGGCAATAAAGATTAACGCGGCCCGGGAGTCTGCGACAAAACCAGATTTCCGGCGAAATCGTAGTAGCGGACCTGTGCTGTAAGAAGGCCGTTTAGGTTCAGCGAACAGGTGTTTTGCCCTAACCACTGGCCCGATTCGCAAAACGTGGTGCTTAAAGCCGCCTGGGCTGGTGAAGGCGCGAAGTAAACACGCATTTTAACGGGATATTGATAAATTGTACTCGCGGCCCCTTGATACGAGTAGCTGGCTCCCGTTGAGGAGTCGGTTACCGTAATCGAGGAAGTTTGGCTGCGTGCGCTCAGAATCATCGATTCAATCTGTTGCAATTGAGGGAGCGACATTTGAGTCGGTTGTGGGTAGATTGCCATATCGCCAACGCGTTGGCCTACGACAAAATCATTGTAGTTGTTGGTCCAGCAGGTGCCTTGGCAATTCGCCAGGTAAACACCCAAGCCGTCGTTTGGATAAACGTAACGCCAGCTAACTGGAGCAAATGTGGGCGCACTCGAGTTTTTCGGATCGGAGAACGGCAAACTTACTCCCATAGTGGGAAGGGAGGATTGCTCGGGAATAAAGATCGAATCGGGAAACGCCAGTTGGAGCTGCCGGAACGTATCGGCGGGAAGCGGTGCTCCGCCGTGCCAAACGGCCGTATCGACATAGTACAAAGTGGTTCCCCACCGCGCATGGGCGTAAGCCACTTTAGACATCAAGAGCGCTGTTACGCTATTGGGTTGAGTTGACTGATAAAACGTCTGGCCGCCATTTCCCTGAGGTATCAAAGACCAATTTACGCCCGCGGGATCATAACAGGCAAAGAACCGTTGTCCAAACGGATTGTTTACCTTGATGTAGTAATCCTTAAAATCGTTATCGATGTCGTATTGGCAGGTGGAAGGCAGTTGTGTTCCCCATTGGAGTTGCTGGGGACGCAGAGTGATGCCAACCTTGTAGCCGGCGTTTTTAAAGAGTGCGAAAAGCTGGTCAGCGGTAGCGTCCATCTCGGGCGCGTAACCCTTTGAAAGGATCCGGGGATCACCCACATAAGTGGTCGCCTGGATAAACTCCTGCCCTTCCAGGTCCCAGATCAGTAGCCCTTGGGGCTGTACAGGACGTGCTTTCATAAGACCGATAATCGTCTGCGCTTGCCCCAGAACCTGGGTTGTAAAGTTGGGAACGTTCGAAACATCCAGAGTCGGCTGTTGCAGATAGCCTCGTGGATTGATGGCACTCCTTTTGGAATAATCCGAAATAAACCACGCCATGATCGGGCGCCGGTCAGGCCAGTTCACCACCGAAGGGTAAGCCTTGTTGAAAGCTGTGTAAGCTTCCGGTGCGAAATCAATAGATGCTAAAGCGGGGTTTGGAGTGAATCGAAGAGAGAACGACGCGGTTTTGGTCTGGCCGGGCAGGATGTTCAGGATATCCGGTTGATTTTTGCAAAACGTGGTCCAACCGCAGGTCACATTCAGAACCACATCGGGGCTAGGGGCATTGTTCCAGATAGCCCATTGGCCTGTAAGGTAATTGACATAGCTGATGGGGTTCAATCCATCTACCGTCAAAACCCGGGACTTGGCAGGGGAAAGATCGTATTGAGGCACATCTACCCCAAGAACGCTAAGCTGAGCATCCGTAATGGTATCGGTGGTGCCGTTATTGATGATCTTTATGACAGCCGTTAGGGTGGAAGAATCCGGGGTAGAGTAATCTACCCTGACCGTAACCGGTGTCGATCCGCCCGTGCAGGTTTTGGTGACACTGACAGCATCGAAAACGCTTCGGCAGGTAGGAGCAAAGCGATTTGGTGTACCGCCGGGGGCAAGGCTGGTCAGAGAAGTGACCAAATCCTCACCATATAAATAATTGTAATCTGCTCCATTAAAAATAACGCTCTGCAAACCATTAGCTTGCGTTGTGAATTTAATATTCGGAGCATGCAAACGAATCAGCGCAGTGCCGAACTTACGGGAATTGGCCAAAGAGGTGGCCGTAAGCGTCACATTGGTATCGACCGATACCCCTGGTGTTGTGAAGACCCCGGAAGAGGATACGGTGCCCAGTATGGAATTCACAGACCATCTCACTGCTGTATTTGTCGTACTGGACACTGTTGCCGTAAAAGCCTGAGTCCCAGCCCCGGTAATGTCAACAACCGAGGGTTGTATAGTTACCGTTATATTGGGGAAAACATTGATAGAAGCTTTGGCCACCAGAGTACGGTTTACGATATCTGTCGCCGTAAGATTTACCGTTTGGGCCTGCATCAAGCCAGGGGGAGGGGTATAGACAGCTCGCGACGAAGTTGTCGATATGGAACCAAGATTCGGTGAAAGTGACCAGGTGACACCTTGGGTCCCAGCCCCCGTAATAGTAAAAACGGGGCTTCGGTCAGCGGTAGATACCTGTGTTGGGCTTACGGACAACGCTGCACAACCGACACTTGCTGTCATGAAGAACAGAAGAAAATACTCGGCTTTAAATGTCATTTATTGAGGGGTGAATTTGCCTTTGTAATATAAGATTTTTTAATTACGTGGAGATCTGTACGATATCACACAATATTTAAAAAACTCATACTGTAAACAAGCTATTACCTTAGTTAGATGCGTTCGTGATTGGCAATAAAAATGCCGACACAATTACGCTGTAGCTGAAAATGGGTAAAGGACAGATTCGCCAGTTGCTTGCGGCCCTTCACTCTCTGTCGAAGGCTGGAGTGTGGTGATGCTGGGAAGGTAGTGGGAATCCGGCTGGTTCAGTTGCTGAAGCGTCCAGAATTGCCGGTACAGATTGCAATCGCGTATCAGTTCCTCGTGGTTGCCGAAAGCGATGCACTTGCCTTGATCGATCACGATGAGCCGGTCGGCGCTTCGCAAAGTCGAAAGCCGGTGGGCCACAATAAAACAGGTTCTGCCTGTCATTAAGGTGTCGATTGACCGTTGTACCTGCGCTTCAGCAATGGAATCCAAACTTGCGGTTGCTTCGTCCAGCAGTAAAAGCTTCGAGTTCCGAAGCAGTGCCCGCGCAACATTCACCCTTTGGGCCTGTCCTCGGGAGAGTTCGCGGCCCCCGGTTCCCACTGGTGTCTCATACCCCTCGGGAAGCTGCAAAACTTCTTCGTGAATGGAAGCGGCAATCCCCGCCTGTTCCACTTCTTCGTCCGTGGCTTCCGGCCGGGAGCAGCGAATGTTCTCCCGCACTGTGGTTGTGAAAAGAAAAGGTTCTTGAGAAACAATGGCCGTGTGCCGGTAAACATCCGCCATCCGGTAGTCGCGAATATCGACTCCGTCGAACGTGACCCGTCCGGCGGTCGGATCATAAAAGCGGACGATCAAATTCAACAATGTTGATTTACCCGCTCCCGAAGGTCCAACGATCCCTATTGTTTCTCCGGCCCGGATCTCAAAATTCAGATCTTTGAGCACCAGGGGTCCGTCATATCCGAAACTGACGTTTTCAAACCGGATCACTCCCGGAGCTTCCATCAAAGGACGCGCATCGGGTCGGTCGAACAAGTCGGGTTTTGTTTGCAGTAATTCTTGAATGCGCTCGTGAGAAGCCTGATAGCTATGGATATCGGAAAGGCTGCCATAAATCTCGTATAAGGGCCCAAATAGGGAACGGGTGGCGAAAACAAATGCCACCATCACTTCCCACACCATCTTGCCGCGGCTTACCTGGTAGCCACCCACCGCAATTACCACCACTAAACTCAAGCCCCCTACTGCTTCGAGCATGATCTGAACTTGGGCCTTCACCTTAGCCACTTCCATTACGCACTTGAAAAAATAGTTGCCTTTATCGATACTAAGCCGGGCTTCGGTTTCTTCCGCTCCGTAAGCTTTGATAATGCGGATGCCCGAGATGATTTGCAGCACAATATCAAACAGCGCGAATCCCGTGCTGCGCAGCTTGCGGGAACTCATCCGAAGACGTTTTGACGACCAGGCCAGCAGAGGAATCGCTATAAAAGGAAGCAGGACCAGAGCATAGAATGACAACAGCGGGCTAAGCCAAATCACTGTTGCCGCAAGCGATACCGCCAGTAGTGTGCCCCGGATAATGGTGGCATACGCATTGGCAGTCTGGCGTAAATTCACGACGTCCGTGCGGATGGTCTGCACCAGATCGCCCTTGCTCTGTTTGTTAAAAAAATTTAGGGAGAGGCCAAGCAGGTGCCGGATAATCTTTTCCATCACCCCGAGTTCCAGAATTTCAGCCGCACGTTGCTGCGTGATCCGGTTATCGTAGCCAAGAAACGCACCTATCAGGTTCACCACGATCAGAGCAACCGCCATCACGGCAAAAACCCGGGAATGCCCGAAGTGAGCGGATATGAATCTGGGCACGGTTCCATCGGAGTGCCGGCTGACCGATAGAAATTGTTGGATCATCAGCACCAGGAGGACTTGCGAGAGCGCCCGGCCAATGGAAGTCACAAAGTAGCGCGCAAGCAATAATCGCTTGCCACGAAACAGTTCCGTTGCGTAATTGGGGAACAGGGCCGCTAGTCCCTTTCCTGTATGGGCAGGGGAAGATGTTTCAAGAGAAAGGTTTGCTGCATTTTTATTTTTAGCAAAGGAACGGACTTCCAGTTTACAAACTATAACCCCGATTGTCTCTATCTATGGACTGGCCGTTCATATGAAAGGGAGTGGGCTCTCTGTATCAAACTTCTCTTCGGGCCCGATGGTATGGTATATCTCACTCGCGATAGAACACTGGTAAGCTTATTTATCGTTTACCGAATCCCCTTCTGGGCTAAGGCCCCTTGAGTATCGCGTCTCTTTTCTAATATTTGCGTGATCTCTAAACTTGCCAGGATTCTACGTTAGATAGAAATTTAAATGAAAAAAAAGCGATACTAGGCGGTCAGGCTAAACGGAATGTAACTATATGACGGAGAGCCCCACGGCATTCTGGCCGTCCCCCCAACAAAACCTGATTTGGTCACAAGACGGATCGGCCTTAAACGCCGTAGCCCTCATATCCCTGAACGGCCCCGTTCTCGAAGAGGCATTGCAAGCGGCACTTACAAAATTAGTGGCTCGCCATGAAGTCTTGCGAACCATTTTCCGCGCCAGCGCTGGAATGAAAGTTCCGTTTCAAGTGATTCTAGATTCCGCGCCGCCTGTATGGGAGATACGAACCGGAAACTCTGCCGAAGCATTTCACCAGGAGCTGAACCGCCCATTTGACCTGGAAAACGGGCCGGTCATGCGTGCCGTGCTCATCCGCAGCCCGGCAGACCAACCCCGCGCGGCACTGATTGTCAGCCTCCCCGCATTGTTAAGCGACGGCGATTCTCTGGAGGTTCTGATTCAGGAGCTAACCGAGATTTATAGCGGCCGCCACCTGGCTGCGGCTGGCCTTTCCTATGCGCAATTCGCACAGTGGCAAAACGACCTGCTGGAAGCGGACGATGAGAATGCCCAATCGGCCAGAGCGTTCTGGAACAGGCCAAAGGGCGGGGCCCTGGTATTGCCGCCGGCAGAAGCGTTCCGGCCAGCTTCCGTTGCCGTGGAGGCCTCGTTTGGCGGCGCAACGGCCGATATTTTTCTCGCCGCCTGGCAGACACTTCTGTGGCGGCTTACCGGCCAGACCTATTTCGAAACACGCGTATGGTTCAGCGGGCGTGAGTACGATGAACTGAAGAGCGCACCAGGGCTGATTGGCAAATTTCTGCCCATCCCGGCGCGATTCGATGGAGAGTTCCGCTTCACCGATATTGTGGCCCATGTCCACGCCGCGCAGGAAGAAGCCGCGGAATGGCAGGAACATTTCACTCCTGGCGGAGAAGCCGGGGCGGCTTTCGAATATCGTGAGAGCCACGCTGCCCTATTCACAATCGTCCGCCAGGAAGCGTGCACGGAGCGGTTTGGAGTGAAATTGAGCGTCCGGGGAAATCGGCTGGAATTTCATTACGATGCCTCCCGGATGCCGCGTGAAACGATGGAACGCTGGGCTGCACATTACCAAGTGTTGCTTCATGCCGCTCTGGCCCATCCCGAAACTCCCGTCGCGCGTCTGCCGCTGCTTACCGAAACTGAAAAGAGACAGCTTCTGGAAGACTGGAACCAA
>Ga0209512_1003381_pt1 | contig 15213 bp, 16 predicted proteins | sample frozenSSSSmetaG_FD_184142 | JGI IMG/M metagenome (GOLD analysis project Ga0209512, IMG submission 184142) | Glacier valley bacterial and archeal communities from Borup Fiord, Nunavut, Canada, to study Microbial Dark Matter (Phase II) -... | ecosystem: Environmental > Aquatic > Freshwater > Ice >... | reverse complement strand
CAGCTTTGAGTCTTTGCTTTAAGCCCTCATCTTGTTTAGCAGATGTTAAGAATTCAACGGCAGTTGCTTGAGACATAATTGTAAATTCTCCTAATTAAAAGAATGCTACGAAATTAGTCGTTCTAGTTTCGATTGCTCGCACACCTCACTCAAGAGCAATAACTTATCTAATATACTAACCACTATTGCAATGCTTTGGCTTCCTCTTATAGATAGATTTTTCACCATTCAATAGTATTTGAGCGAAAACATTTCGATTTTTGCGAATCTCAATTAGTGAGCTAATAATTTATTTAAGAATTGTAAAGTTTTCTTGCTATTTTTGTTGGTAATTCCTGAATACAGACAAGACTATTTTGATTGCTTTAAAAATTTCACGGCTGCTTAAAATTAAGTTCTTGGAATGCTATAGAAGACGCTTCTAAATTTAAGTTACCCGCCGATTTGCCATTTACTTGCAATAAATAATTACCTTGTTGTAAACCTTCGAGATAATATACCCCCGCCCCATTAGTCACAGAAAAGCGCCTTTTACCTCCACCTGCTGGCATTGCTTCTACCCGTGCGCCAGCAATAGCATTACCTTGAGCATCAGTAATTACACCAGAACGAGTGTAAGACCGAATCAACGGAATCATCACCGTAGTGTAACTTCCCGCTACCACATTCACTGCCATTGCTTCCGATGCAGCTTGCCAATCAGGCGGGAAACCAGCCGGATCGAGATCCAAACGATAAGTTCCAGGTGGGAGACGCACGAGGGTGCGATCGCGTTGTACTTCTGGTTGCAAGGATTTAATCGCTTGATTATTAATTACAAATAGCGATTCCGCATTATCGTGATAAATTTCTTCTCCGGGATCGCGTTTACCATTGTGATTGCGGTCAAAGAAAGGCTGAAGCAACAAGCCGCCTTGAGTGCGAAAATAATCACTGCGGCGATCGCCTGGACGAATTCCCCGTTGTACATTTAAACTAGAAACTAAATCAACGCTAAAAGTCGATTCATCAGTAGTCAAAGACACACCTTGATAACGTCCGCGCAACAGCAAACCTGGTAAAACTGTAGTAGCTAAAGTCGCCACAGGTGCAGTACCACGACTCCCAACACCACAACCAAGTTCTGCTTCCCAAAGATAATTCCCATCAATTGCTCGTTGTCGTGAACGATAGCGCCAACCTAAAGTCAGTAAATTATCATCGCGATTTTGGTTACGAGTTTCATAACTCAACAGTAAAGAATTCCCAGAATCAAAATAATTCTGAGAAGATAAATTATATGTTATTTCCGACAAAGTTCCGATTTCATTACCGCGCTGGTCTATTTCTAGTTGACCCAACCGTTGAAGTAAATTCCACCGCAAGCGATTTTCAGTATCTAAACTGGCACGGGCAAAGGTGTAGGCATTGGAACTGCTAAAGTTAACTTGTACTCCCAATGCGGTTGCATCTTGACTATCGGTACTACCAAATAAGCTAAAACCGGGAAGTAGATTCCAATTAACGTTAAAACGATTTGAAAGGCGATCGCTTGTAAAAGCAGCACTCAAGCTAGGAGTCGGATCATAGCGAATGTCAGAAATTACATCCCAGCGAGCACCACTAAGTGCTGACACTGCAACTTGTAAAGGGAAATTAGCAGGACGCCAAAATAATTCTCCCATGCCTCGGAAGCTTTGATCATCATAAATCCCACCAATACCGACACTCAGGTCTTGCGATAAACCTATACGTTCCGCAATTCCACCGCGAAAGTCAGAAAAATCACCGATTAAATTTTGGCGATCGCTCCTAAATGAACGCCGCAACCCCCCAGATATCACCAGTGCAGAAGCACCAGCCGGAATTTGTCCCGGAACTATGGAATAAGTAGCTTCGCGAATTTCTGGCGGTGCGGTGAGGCGTCCTTGAGGATAGAGAAAAACGCGGTAATTGCTACTTAAGAATTGTTGCTCACTCTTAATATTATCAAAACGGTAAATACCCGAAGAATCAACTAACACTTCGGCAATCACGCGATCGCCAAAAGCTTCCACCAGCCGTACCAATGTCCCAGGTTCAGATCTTCCCGTAATCGTGCGTCCAATCTGTGCTGCTTGTAACCGTTGGCGTGGGTCTAAATAACCACCAAAACTTTGCGGTGGGACAAATCCCTGACGTTGAATGACGGTAAAACCCCAATAATCACCATTATTAGTTTGACCAATCCAAAAAGGTGGCTGAGAACCAAGAATATAATCTGTCTTATTTCCGGGTTTTAAAAACTGCGCTTCCGCCAGCCTCCAAGTTTGCGGTTTGGCTAAATCTGCTTGGTCAGCCCGAATAAACCATGAGCCACCCAAAGCTGTACCTATAGCCATCAAATCACCTTTGTAATTAGGTGAGGTGCTTGCAGTCCCGCTGATGTTGGTAGTTTGTTCAATTGCTGTCAAACCGAAATTACTCGGCTTCAGCACTGGTAAACCGGCTAACTGAATGGGTGTGGCTTTTTGCGCCACATTCTGGCTGTTTTGATTTAACCAAGGAATGTCTAGGACAATAGCGTATTCTTTAATATCAAATTTTGACGCCACCCCAAACAGAGTTTTCAAATCTTGAATCGAGAAGACTAAGCCTAGTTCTGGATCGGTGCGAAGATTTTTCGGGTCGATGCGCGTGACAACTCCCGGCGATCGCACTTCCAACTGACCGTCTGGTAAAGTGGTGACATTTAATTTCAACGTTTGAATTACGGCGTCATACGGTAACAACCAATTTTCAAAGTTGATTGCTTGCAATCCATCTTCTTTTCCCCGGATTAAGACACTAGGATTAACATTACGTTGACCCACATTCAACCCAACCGGAAACACACTAAACTGCCCTGAGGGTAACTCAGTAGCGGCTGTTGTTGGCGCTTCTGGCTTGATAATGGGTGTGTCAGCTAAGACACGGGTATTCAGAAGTAAATACGACAAAAATAAAAGGTAAAAAAAGATTTGCTTCACTTTTATTTTTTGCTATTTACTTCACTGGCAGCAGCATTTTGAGCAGTAATGGTAATATTGATTTTGAATGGCAGTTTTGTTTTATTATCCTCACCCCAAACTAATTCACCCCTTAACTCGTAAGTCCCAGGTTTCAGGGTTGGTTGCTCTTTGTTGGGATAATTTAATAAGATGTTGCGATCGCTTTCAGCAATAATCCCCGTCGAGTCTACCACCCCAGTTTTCACTACTGTTTCTCCCTGGAGCAAAGTCCAAATTAAATTTGGGCGTGCAGTTGCTTTACCCGTATTGTGGACTAGTAGTTGAATTTGCTTTTGTTCTGTGTTAAAACTCGCTCCATCCACTGCTAGACTGGCAATCTGGGTACCTTTCCTGACGTAGAAAGTCACACCAATTCGAGTCACCAAGGTAACATTATTGCCGCTACCATCTTTGGACTCGTTGAGAGTTTCATTAAAAACTACTGCTCGATATTCTCCTTCAGGTAAATTAGGTGCTAACCTACCTATCAAACGTACTCGCCGACTTTCTCCAGGTAGGATTGTCAACTCACGCGGCGAGAATTGCAAATAAGGAGTGAGGTTGTTAGGACTGGAGGGTAAAGTTTGAAACCCAGTATCACGGTTATAGGTGAAGGGTTCCGCATAGATTCGCACGCGCGAGACTTTACTACTAGTATTTGTAACCGTGATAATACCTTGAGCCTGCCCGCGATCAGCTTTCGTTTCAATGGATAATGGAGAGACGCCGACTTGACCCCAAGCTGTAGACGGAAACAAAAGTAAAGCGATACTGGCACCAGCGACCTTTGAGAACCAATGATTGTTAAGCATATTTAAGATTACGGCACGATGGAAAATCTAACACCGTATTTATAGTTCCCAGGTTTTAACAAACTTCCTTTATCCACAGATAAATTTATTAGTAAAGGAGTTGTTCCTACTGGTAAAGGTAGCGTCGCATTACTACGAGAATTTGTCGATCTTCCCGTTGGGCTTTCTACAATCGCCAGAGAAGATACAGGGTTGAAAGCAGGACCTGCAACCTGAATCGGCGCAGAGACGGTCAATTGTACAGGTTGATGACAACTGACAGAAATTCGCGTGGGTAAACCACCGACAGCGCTAAAACTTTCCAGTTTGGTCGGCATTGTCGTATTAGTTACTAAATTACCGTCCGTTGGTTTAGTGAATGTACATATATCAGAACTACCTGCGATCACTGGAGAAGATGCGATCGCTAAAGTCTGGATTGGTATGAAAAAAAACATTAAAAGTGAACGTAGATGCATCGCCAAGTTCGATCAAAAACAGATTGTATAAATAATAACCAAGATAATCGGCAATGAATATCCTGGTAAATATACTAGGGTGCAGCTGTTAGTGTCACCTTGTAATTATACGTGCCAGCCTGCAGAGGAGCGCTGTTAGTAACGTACATATCTATGGTTATAGGAATTGAGTTACCAGCAGGTAGTGATATGGGTGCAGCACCTGAAGAAGAATTCGTCGAACCAGATGATGTACTCGCAACCCCAATCAAAGAAGACGGAGTGAAATCAGGACCCGAAGTCTTCACAGGGATAGATATTGAGAGTTTTGCTGATGGGCTACAGCTAACAGAAATTTTACCTGCTGTTCCCCCATTGGCAGTATAAGCACTCGACAATATTGTTGGGTTAGACAGCGTATTTATTCCTAAAGTAGCCGCAGTCGGAGTACCAAAGGTACAACCACCAGAAACATTGCCACTAAAGGGAATATCAACAGTTTGGGCAAAAGCACTTTTGCTCACAGTAGCAGTAGCAACTAAAATCAAAGCTGAGGTAAGTAGAAAACGACTCATCGTTTTATATGCTTGTTAAATTTACTGTGAATTGAATAACTAAATGTAGAGATTGTTAATAGTTAGTTAGTAGGGTGTGTAAAACCACCCTACTAATTCTGCTACTGAGTAACGGTTAAAGTCACCTTATAGTTGTATATACCAGCAGGTAGAGGCGTGCTGCCGTTGCTAACCATCATATCTACACTTAAAGGAATAGCGGTACCAGAAGTCAGTGCTAAGGGAGTAGAACCAGAAGCCGAACTCGTCGAACTACTTGATGCATTCACATACCCAGTAATAGTTGATGGAGTGAAATCAGGACCAGAGTTCTTGACAGGGGCAGATACTGTGAGTTTAGAAGCTTGGCTACAGGTCACAGAGACTTTACCGAAAACTCCGCCAGGGTAACCACCACCCAATGCTGTGGGGCTAGATGTCGTATTCACTCCTAAAGTACCTCCAGTCGCAGTACCAAAGCTACAACTACCAGGAACGTTTCCAGTAAAGGGAATATCCACAGTTTGAGCAAAAGCACTTTCGCTTACAGCAGCACTAGCAACTAGAATCAAAGCTGAAGTTAGTAGAAAACGACGCATCATTGACAACCCTTATTAAATAAATTATTGCCTGACTTATCAGAAACAAATGCAGTTTTCGCGGAACTTCACTCAACGGAGAAAGTCAATACTTTTAGTCTGTGCGACTAATGCGAGGACTTATTTAAACCTTGAGGTCAATCCAAGTTGAAGCATTGAGAGACTGCATTGGTCAGGGCTTATGTATAGATTAACTATCAAAATATACCAGCGCTTCAGGGAAATTCCTTAAATAAAGAACTACTGAGCTATTTACTAGTATTAATAACAACTTTAAATTACAAAATCAAACTTAAGTGTTTCAAATATAACTTATGAAACTCTTACTACTAGAGTCTTTTAGTAGTTTTAGCGTAGTCAAAAACTGAAACAATAGTCTTGAGAAAGTGTAAAGCCAATAAATTACGGTAATTAAAAATACATAGGTTTTGGCAAAAAATCCACTGTTGAGAACAATGATTTTTCTTTACTGGTATATTTTTGTTAGTACAATTGCTCTAACCTGCGGAAATCACGCTCTACCTCAGACCACAAAGACTTATTATGAGGATCGGTCTTCAGGGCTTTTTTGAGGTAAATCCTGGCTTTATCCAGTTGTTTCTCGTTAATTAATTGGCGTCCCCACTGCTGATACGCGATCGCTTGCCATTGTCGCACTTCCGGATCTGTTGGTAAACGTTGCGCCAAAGCTTCTACTAAAGCGATCGCTTGCGGAAAGCGTTTGTATTTAAAGAATTGTTGCAACCGCTGATAAGAATTCCACTTCAGTTGATGTTCTGTTTCCGAAAGTGGTAGCGGTGGTGGTGTAGATGGCTTCTCCTTCCGCGTCACCTTAGTTACGGTTGGTGACGGGGGTGGTGGTGGCTGAGTCACCTTTGCGGCTGGTGGTGGCTGGCTGACGGTTGGCTGAGGAGGACTTATTTCCTCTGGCGGTAACTCCCGCAGCAGCATTTTATATGCCTCAGTCACAGCAATAAACTTTTCTTTAGCTGTGTTGTCATCAGGATTGGTGTCGGGGTGATATTGCTGCGCCAAGCGACGATATGACGCTTTGATTTGAGCAAAAGACGCTCCCGACCTCAACCCTAACAAACGATAGCAATCTGGAAGATCCATAAGTTAGATTTTGGAATGGAAAATGGGAGAGGAGAGGAGACTCCCTGACTTCAACTCCCTATTTCTTAATCTAGAGTCAAAAATCCCAAATCTCACATCCTAAATCTAAAATTCTAAGGTCTTCCTTCAATTACGCGGTCAATTAAGCCGTATTCCTTCGCTTCGGCTGCAGATAAGAAAAAGTCACGGTCCATGTCTTTTTCAATCTTGGACAAAGCCTGACCCGTGCGTTCAGCGTAAATTTCGTTGAGTTGGTGACGAATCCGTAGAATCTCCGTCGCCTCAATTTGGATATCTGTGGCTTGTCCGCGAGTTCCACCAGAAGGTTGGTGAATCATAATCCGGGAGTGAGGTAAGGCTGTGCGTTTGCCTTTAGCCCCAGCCATCAACAAGAATGAACCCATTGATGCGGCTAAGCCAACACAAATTGTGACTACATCGGATTTGATGTGCTGCATGGTATCAAAAATTGCCATACCTGAAGTCACCATACCACCAGGGGAATTGATATATAAGTATATATCTTTACCTGGGTCTTCAGAATCCAGATACAACATGACGGCAATAATTTGGTTAGCAATCTCATCATCCACATCTTTTCCCAGGAAAATAATCCGTTCCCGATAAAGACGATTGTAAATGTCAATCCACTGTGTGTTTTGTCCCCCCGGCATCCGGTAGGGCACTTGAGGAACGCCTATAGGCATGATTTTACTCCGTGTCTTGATTTTAAATTAAAGGACTCCAGCAGGAAGTGGCGGATTGGCGAGTTCTTGTTTTTCAAAGACTCGGTCAATTAAGCCATACTCTAGAGCTTGTTGAGGAGTCATGTAGAACAACCGATCCATATCCTTGGTAATTTTTTCGCAGGTTTGCCCTGTAGTAGTAGCTAGAATATCCACCAGACTGACTTTGTTTGCCAGAACTTCCCTCGCCCGGATTTGAATATCTGTAGCTTGCCCTTGGGCGTAGCTCTTGGGCTGGTGTAAGATAATGCTAGCGTTAGGCAAACTGGCGCGACAACCTTTTGTTCCAGCACTGAGGAGCATTGCTGCCATACCCATCGCTGAACCTAAACAAATGGTGTGAATCGGCGGCTTGATGTATTTCATCGTGTCGTAAATGGCAAAGGCTTCGGTTTCAAAGCCTACGGGGTCGCCATTATAACCAGATGTCCCAGTAGAATTGATGTATATTTTAATCGGTTTTTCTGGGTCATCGAACTGTAAATATAGCAGTTCGGCGATAATCAGTTCGGTGACAGCTGGTACCAGCGGCATACCGAGATAGACAATTCGCTCTTTTAGCAGTAAAGATGGCAGATCTGGCGGTGGCGGTTGGAAAGAGTTGTCGCCATAGTAAGGAGATTGAACAGCCTTGATGTGATCCATAGAACTGAGGTCGCTGAAAAGAATGCCGTTGTCTGTATTACATCCTAACGCGATGCTAGACGTTTGTTGAGGTACGGATTTCTGCCTAATAGGCAATTCTCATGTAATTTAGAATTGATAAATGTGCTAATTTGTCAGAATTTAGCCGTATGGGATCGCTTTTCCGTAGCGCTATGAGTCCGCAGTGAAGTCGTAAAACATATATTGTCTCACCTGAAATAGGAAGCTCGGTTTATGAAGGTTAGTTTGCAGCCTGCTCTCAATGATACCAACTTGGACGCGAATCAACCCAATAGTCAGCGTCAGCTAGCTATTTCGCTATCAGCGTCAGCTCCTAATTTTGAGCGCAATATCCCGTTAAATTTATGTCTAATTCTTGACCACAGTGGTTCGATGAACGGTCGTCCACTGGAAACTGTTAAAAAAGCCGCTAATCGTTTAGTTGACAAGCTGCAAACAGGCGATCGCTTGAGTGTAGTAGTGTTCGATCACCGCGCCAAAGTCTTGATCCCCAACCAATTCATCGACAACCGCGAGCAAATCAAGCAGCAAATCAACCGTCTGACTGCTGATGGTGGGACAGCGATTGATGAAGGTATGCGTTTGGGTATTGAGGAATTAGCGAAAGGAAAACAAGAAACCGTGTCTCAAGCCTTTCTCTTAACCGATGGCGAAAACGAACACGGTAATAATGAGCGCTGTTTAAAATTCGCCCAGTTGGCTGCGGGTTACAATTTGACTTTGAACACTTTGGGCTTTGGGGATCATTGGAACCAGGATATTCTGGAAAAAATCGCCGACGCGGCTAGTGGTACATTGTCTTATATCGCCCAACCAGAGCAAGCCGAAGAAGAATTTAGTCGCCTATTTAGCCGCTTACAGTCAGTTGGCTTAACCAATGCGTATTTACTCTTATCCCTCTCACATCAAGTGCGGCTAGCCGAACTTAAACCTATCGCCCAAGTCTCACCAGACACCATCGAATTACCAGTGCAACAAGATCCCTACGGTAACTATATGGTGCGTTTAGGTGACTTGATGAAAGACAAACAGCGAGTAGTGTTAGCGAATCTTTACATTGGGCAATTAGCTGTAGGACAGCAAAATATTGCTACCGTGCAAGTTCGTTATGATGACCCAGCCTTGAATCAAACTGAGTTACTTTCTGAGATGATCTCAGTTGATGCGAATGTAATGTCAGTTTACAAACCGGCTCCAAATGCGAATGTGCAAAATTCGATTCTGGCTTTAGCTAAGTATCGTCAAACACAATTAGCTGAAGCAAAATTACAACAAGGCGATCGCGCAGGCGCTGCGACAATGTTGCAAACAGCGGCAAAAACTGCTCTGCAGATGGGTGATAACAGTGCAGCCACAGTCTTACAAACTTCGGCTACCCGCCTTCAATCTGGAGAAGATCTTTCAGAAGCCGATCGCAAGAAAACCCGGATTGTCTCTAAGACAATTTTGCAAGATAGTCCCCACCCATGAAAGTCAAATTAAACTACTTGCTCAATGATGCCAATGTTGACGCGACACAAACTAGTAGTCAGCGTCAGCTTAGCATCTCCATGTCCGCTCAACCCGGTGAAATTGGCGGCAATTTACCGCTAAATTTGTGCTTGATTCTCGATCGCAGCGGTTCAATGGCGGGAGAACCACTCCGCACAGTGAAAGAGGCTGTAGAACGGTTATTAGATCAATTAAGACCTGACGATCGCATTTCGATTGTGGCTTTTAACAGCACAGCTGAAGTGATTGTCCCTAACCAGTATGTCGAAGAACCGCAACGGATTAAGTCTCAGATCCGCAATCTAGAAGCAAGTGGAACCACAACAATTCACAAAGGTCTCCAACAGGGAATTGCTGAACTGACTCGGGGAATAAATGGAACGGTATCCCAAGCCTTTCTCCTTACCGACGGTCATGGTGATAGTAGTTTGCGGATTTGGAAATGGGAATTTGGTACTGATGACAATCAGCTGTGTTTGGATTTAGCACAGAAAGCAGCTAACGCGCAAATTACAATCAATACTCTCGGTTTTGGCAATAGCTGGAATCAGAACCTACTAGAAAAAATTGCTGATGTGAGTGGTGGGGCGCTTTCTCATATTGAACGTCCCGAACAAGTGGTTGAACAGTTTAGTCGCTTGTTTCGCCGCATTCAGTCGGTAGGATTGACTAATGCTTATCTACTATTGTCTCTGATTCCCGGTGTCCGGCTGGCTGAACTCAAACCAATCGCTCAAGTTGCGCCAGATGTGATTGAATTGCCAATCCAACAGGAAGGCGATCGCTTTATCTTCCGCTTGGGTGATTTGATGAAAGATATTTCCCGGATTGTGTTAGCAAATCTTTACATTCAGCAATTGCCAGCGGGAAACTGCGCGATCGCACAACTGCAAATTCGTTACGATGATCCCGTGACCAATCAGCAAAATTTACTTTCTTCTATACAAACAGTCGAGGTAAATGTGGTCACAGCCTACAAACCAAGCATTAATCAGCAGGTACAACAATCCACCTTAGCTTTAGCTAAATATCGCCAAACGCAATTAGCTGAGGCAAAAATAGAACAAGGCGATCGCGCTGGTGCAGCCACAATGCTACAAACAGCCGCAAAAACCGCTTTGCAAATGGGCGATCGCAACGCCGCGACAGTTTTGCAAAATAGTGCCACACGTCTAGAATCAGGTCAAGACCTCTCGGACGCAGACCGCAAAAAGACCCGTATTGTCTCGAAAACAAAATTGGAATAAATTCGCTCCCAGCAAATTCGCTCTCAGGCTGAAGCCTGGAGCTATACGAACAAAGCCTGTCTACACAGGCTACATTTATTATTAGCCTGCGGAGGCAGGCTTTGTTCGTATAGCCACACCCTTGAGGGTGTCACGGGTGTCACGGGTGTCACGGGTGTCACGGGTGTCACCTACACATCCCTCATCCTTAAGCAAAAGCCGAAGCCTGAGGCTTGGCAAAAATCATTCTTCCAGCAGTAGTCTGCAAAGCACTGGTAACTACTACCCGGACTTCACCACCCACATAACCACTACCTTCTTCAACTACCACCATTGTGCCGTCATCCAGATAGCCGATACCCTGACTAGGTTCTTTGCCTTCTTTAAGGACTTTCAAATCCAGATTATCACCCGGTAGATAGGTAGGGCGAACAGCATGGACTAAATCGTTGACATTTAATACTTGCACTTTCTGCACGCTAGCAACTTTAGATAAGTTGTAATCGTTGGTCAGGAGTGCCGCGTTGATTTCCTGAGCAAATCGGACTAATTTGGCATCAACTGTATTAATATCTTCGTAATCAGCCGGATTAATCAGAATGCGATCTGGATAAGCCGTGCGAATTCGGTTGAGAATTTCTAGTCCTCGCCTTCCCCGCACCCGCTTTTGATCGCGTGATGCATCTGCAACCTGTTGTAGTTCTTGTAAAACAAACTGCGGGATAATTATCTGCCCTTCGAGAAATCCTGTATCTAGGAGAGTTTCGATGCGCCCGTCAATAATGCAGCTAGTATCTAAAACTTTGGTAGTCGAAGGCTTAAGTGTGCCTTCTGCTACTAGTGTTTCTACTGTGTTGGGATTAATTAACCGCAGTAAACCTCGTCCGTGAGCATCTGCTAGATTCACCCCAGTGTAAGCAAAGATAATACTGCCAACAACTGCTACTAGTGGTTTGATAAACCCAAAATCCTCAGGAATCGGCAGTAAGAAAAGTGGTGCTAGCATTAAGTTAGCCACCAATAGTCCAATGACCAAGCCAATTGCCCGAGTCAAGATGACTTCGACAGCCATTTCCTTGATTTGATTTTCGAGGCGGCGATAAGTCGCTTGGAAACTTAGTCCCACAGCACCGCCGATAATTGCCCCAAATACCGCTACGACAAAGCGCAAAGCGTCTAAATTTGTAACGTGATCTAGCGAACCTGTCGGTAGCAGATCGGTGCTGTAGTAGCCCACCCCCGCCGCTGCCAGGATAAATGAGAATACAATAATGGCATCAAGCATGGTTTTGTTGCTCCCCTCTTACTGTGTTACCTAACAATTCAGGTAACGGGTGTACTGATCATAGAGATAAATTGAATAATGTTGATGGTCAGACTATGGGGTTAGGCTGACAGCCTCTACAATTATTATAGCTAAAGAGTTTTTTAGATCTGATAATTTTTGTCTTTCTCTGGGAAGACAATTAAGCTTATTCATAAATATACCTATTTTAATTATTTGTAATTATTAGTAATCATCATCTCACAATTTCCTGTAAAAAATGGCTGAAATTGATACTTACTCTGCTATTCCTACCTCTGCTTACGTACATATACCCTTTTGTCGGCGGCGTTGTTTTTATTGTGATTTTCCGGTATCTGTAGTAGGCAATCGCTTACGTGGTGAGACTTCCGGTACGATATCACACTATGTTGATATTCTTTGTCAAGAAATTGCTGTTACTCCCAATCTTGGTCAACCTCTAAAAACGATCTTTTTTGGTGGAGGTACTCCTTCGCTACTCTCAGTTAAGCAGTTACACCTAATTTTAACGGCCTTAGAGCAGCATTTTGGCATTTGTGCAGAAGCCGAAATCTCAATGGAAATCGATCCGGGGACATTTGACTTAGAACATCTCCAAGGTTATGTCAACTTAGGGGTGAATCGAGTCAGTTTAGGTGTACAAGCGTTTCAGGAAGAGTTGTTGGTGAAAAGTGGGCGATCGCACTCAGTTGCCGATGTCTACTCAGCGGTAGAATTAATCCACCACTCCCAAGTGCCAGAATTTAGCTTAGATCTAATTTCTGGATTACCGCATCAAACTTTGGATGAGTGGCAGGTAAATTTAGCAAAAGCAGTAGCTTTAGTCCCGACTCATATATCTGTATACGACCTGATAATTGAGCCAGTGACTGCCTTCGGTCGGCAATATCAACCTGGTAATCATCCACTACCGACAGATGAATCTACGGTCACAATGTATCAGACAGCACAAAAAATGCTCACAACTGCCGGTTATGAGCATTACGAAATTTGTAACTATGCCCAGAGCGGACATCAATGTCGGCATAATCGAGTTTACTGGGAAAACCGTCCTTATTACGCTTTTGGCATGGGCGCAGCAAGTTACGTCCAAGGTCAGAGATTCACCCGTCCGCGCAAAACTAGTGAGTATTATCCGTGGGTACAACAGTTAATCGCCAACAAAGGAGTAATTGATTGTCCACCCACTCCCGAAAACGAAGTGTTGTTAGACACATTAATGTTGGGTTTGCGTTTAGCCGATGGTGTAAGTCTCTCAACTTTGGCGCAGAAATTCGGCGAAAAATCCGTAGAAAAAATTCACCAGTGTTTACAGCCGTACCACCAAAAAGGTTGGGTAGAAGTTGTCACAGGACAATTACGCTTGACAGATCCGCAGGGCTTCTTATTTTCTAATGTAGTTTTGGCAGATTTATTTAGTGAGTTTGAGTCCGCTGGGGAATAAATTAAGAGCCTAATTGCGAAAGTCCATTAAAATAGACTGAAATTGTTTTTTAGTCTTCTACATTCGACTTTGGCTATGAAATGTCGAAACCGCAGGCGAACTTCTTGTAACAGGTGTTTTTCTCCCAAGACAGGGTTATTTCATTTTCCTTGAGTCCGCTGCTAGGCACATTTATCACAGGAGTATAAATCCCAATGTCTAAAGAATTAAATGACTTAAAGAGACAAGCAGATGCACTCACACCAGATGAGCAATTGAGTCTGATTGCTTACATAACACAAAAACTGCAACGGTGTGAGATTAAATGCAAACCACGTCGCGATATCATGGAATTTGAAGGAATAGCACCTAATTTAATGGGAGGCGTCGATGCTCAAGAATACGTTATACGTATCCGCAGTGGCGAGTCTTTAGAACTTAAAGAAAGCGATCGCTTGACCTACTCCCAGTCAACCGCGTACTATACTAGATTGACTGTCTAATTCCTGCTCGGATCAGGTAGACAATCCTAAAAGCTGGGAAAAACCAGCTACCTGTACGGCAATCTCAAGGATCATTTGATGACTTACGCAATTATTGAAACTGGCGGCAAACAACTCCGGGTTGAGCCAGGTCGCTTTTACGACATTGAACTGCTAGCGGTAGAAGCCGAAGAGCAAATTACTATCGACTCAGTCTTGTTAGTAAACCATGATGGTGACATCAGTGTCGGACAACCATTAGTGGAAGGGGCGACTGTTGAAGGCACAGTGATGCGACACCTCAGAGGTCGCAAAGTCATTGTGTACAAAATGCAGCCCAAAAAGAAAACCCGCAAAAAACGCGGACACCGTCAAGAAATCACTAGACTGATGATTAACAGCATTAGCCTTAACGGGACAACTTTGGCTGTTGCTGAAGAAAATACCGCACCACTAGCTGGCGAATCACCATCTGCAGATGATACGGAAGCAGAAGCATTCTTAGCAGCAGCGGATGCGGAATAATTAAGATTAGTAAATTAGAGGTAAATCATGGCTCACAAGAAGGGAACAGGCAGTACACGTAACGGTCGTGATTCTAATGCTCAACGCCTTGGTGTCAAACGCTTTGGCGGTCAAGCTGTTCGCGCCGGAAATATTCTCGTGCGGCAACGCGGGACTAAATTTCACCCAGGAAACAACGTTGGGATTGGCAGTGATGACACACTGTATTCCTTAGTTGACGGCGTAGTCTTGTTTGAAAGAAAAGGCAAAACCCGCAAAAAAGTCAGCGTTTATCCAGCCGCCGCTGCTGTTGTTGTTGAAGAACCAGTAGCAATTGCATCTTAATCGCGATTAGCTCCTAAGGCTACCAGATTGTCTGGTAGCCTTTTTAACATTTACACGTAGCGAGAGATGACTATTTCGGCGGCTGCACCTAGACCGAGACCAGTGACGCAAAAAATAGTCAAAAGCCAAAATGCTTGGTGATTTTTTAATCCTGCACTTTGAGCGTCTAGTTTGACAAGAATTGCCGCCGAAATGATGACTAGAGCCTGGACAAATACATGTAACCAAACAAGCGCTATAGCGACGAAAAAAGCCGCAAAAACGCTAGCCGCAAAAACTGCCCAATCTGATTTCAACAAATTCATGGTGTAACTTTTAACTCTTGCTCTAGGAGCAGTCAGCAATTCCACTAACAGAAAAATCGCTAAAGCCACCAATATCCAGATATACCAGGCTGTCTTGGCGTCGTTTAGTACCCAGCCCAATGTGCTATATGCAACTAGAAGTAGTAATAAGGAGAACCAGGGAAGTTTTTTCCAAATAGACATTCATTTTGAT
>Ga0209512_1003380_pt1 | contig 15218 bp, 9 predicted proteins | sample frozenSSSSmetaG_FD_184142 | JGI IMG/M metagenome (GOLD analysis project Ga0209512, IMG submission 184142) | Glacier valley bacterial and archeal communities from Borup Fiord, Nunavut, Canada, to study Microbial Dark Matter (Phase II) -... | ecosystem: Environmental > Aquatic > Freshwater > Ice >... | reverse complement strand
GTATTTTAAACTATATAAAGTTTTTCCAGCATACAGCAACATTAAGAGGCTTATAAATTTAACCTCTGGGTGTCCAAAAAATCAGAATAGATGTTGGTATAGTATAGGGTCTCCACCTCCAGCTAATTCAAAAAAAGATGTATTAAAATTTCTATCCGTTAAAACCATTGTTATAGCTCCCGCTAATACAGGTAAAGATAAAAGCAGTAAGACAGCGGTAACTACAACAGCCCATCCAAATAGTGCTAATTTGTGTAATCTGATTCCAGGGCTTCTCATGTTTAAGATAGTAGTTATGAAATTCATTGCTCCTAACAAACTACTTACTCCAGATAAATGCAGTGCAAAAATAGCTAAATCAACACTAGGACCACTATGACTTTGTAATCCTGAAAGAGGAGGATATAAAGTTCATCCAGTACCTGCTCCATTTTCTATCATTGCAGCAAATAAAAACAATAAGAGGCTCGGGATTAATAGTCAAAAACTTATATTGTTAAGTCTAGGGAATGCCATGTCAGGTCCCCCTACTAATAGAGGTAATAAAAAGTTACCGAAACCACCTATCATTGCAGGCATGCGCCTATCCATTTATTTTCACAAATGGTCGGACTATATCTTTACCTTTATACATATTGTTTATTAAGGTATTTCGCGTGTAGTCTCTGAGGATCCTAATAATTATAGGTGTTTAATGCATTTTACATAAATAAAAGCCCCTGTAACTTTGGTTTCCTGCTGATTGCCTAATCTCTTAAAATGTAACTGTATTATACCGCTTTTCTGTTTTTTTCTAATTAAGTATTAGAAAAAGAAAGTCTGTACTACTAGTTCTAAGAGCTCTAAAGGTATTCCAGCATATAGCGAAAAGAAAGTAAAGCATTTCTACTTTACCCGGCCATGCTTTTTTATACTAAAATTTATATATTAAATGTAAAGTTATTTATAACTAAATTTTCATTTACCTCGGTAGTAGCCATACTTGTTTCCCTTTAAATAATCTCTAATAACTTTACGATCCCCTTTCAAACCTTTGGCTAAACTATTTAACGAATCAAACTCTAAGTTTTTACTTGAATCGTCTTTAAATTCTGCAAGAATAGCTTTAGCTGCAGGATGTTTAATTTTATATAAATCTCGTTTATCTGTAACTAAAGTTTTTATTTGATCTAAAGTTAGAAGATTAATATTTTCAGTTTCAAGTAAATCTAGTGATAAAAATAAGTGATCTAGGTATAAGGTACCTAAATCTAAACAAACATTTAAAGTTGTATGGTGGATGTTTATTGAACTATACATATGTTGTTTTGACTCAAATATATACAATAAATTTCAAGTCTCAGCTTCATACGCGTATATTGGAGTACCTCTTTCTTTACGTAATTTGTCTCGCATATTTTGAGACATAGGATTATGATAGCCAGAACCACTAGCTACTAAATCCACATTAAGATTTGGGTTTAAATTATCAATAAATTTTTGTTCTAAATCTATTACTTCATCTAAAGTAGATCCAATGTCCATTATATATATAGTTAACCTTATATTACTAAATCCATATTTTTTTAAATATCTAAGAACTCTACGTGCTTTAGTGTTAAGTATTGAAGGCATAAAATAAGAACTTATACGGTTGTATAAATTAATAGAATGACCCACATACATATTTTTTCCGTCTAAAGTTTCTCATACAAAAACTCCTTTTTGTTTTTTAGTGACTTTAAGTATTATATCTCTATTGTTATAAGGATCTTTGATTAATATTTTAGTATAATTACGTTTAGGTTTAGATTTATTATAATTATTATTGTTGTTATAATCGTTACTACCGTTATTAATTGTTATATCATAAGGATCTAGCCTAGTTATATTACTTAGGTAAGTTGAATATGTACTTGACTTTACATTTAATATATTTGCATTTTTTTTGACCATGAAAAAAATCATCACTATTGCGTGAGCTGTTATTATACTATTATATAATTGATTGTCTGCTATATATTGTACACCAGGTCCTGACAATTCTAATCGTATTAAAACAGAAAATGCAGTACCAACTAAACCTGAAAATAAAGCAAACATTAGGTACAACGTACCTATATCTTTTGCATTAGAAGATAAAAACCATCTTTCTTTTCACATTGTTAAATTAAATGTACCACTTTTACTAGTGTGAGTTTCAGGATATGCTGTACTGTGGTCTATTACGTAATCAAATGAATCGTTTGATATAGACTTTGCAACAGGAATATATCAAACTCTTACATATAGTTGAGTTAAAATACGAATATATTCATTAAAATATGTGCACACAAATAAAGTATGATTCTTGCACCGACTCGTTAAAGTCTTTATTATTTTTCACGCAAAAATGCGTTTTTTTTTCACTCATCCTTCTTTTCTATTTTATATTAAATAAAATCAGACTATAGAATTTATTATTATATAACGAAAAAAAATGGAAACTTTTTTTTCTAAGTGTATCATTAAATAGTGGGCTTTAAAATGAAAAATGTTTTTTTAGACTTTAAAGCCTGTAAAATAAAGGGTGTATACCTTGAGTTGAACAAAGAAATGCTATGCCACATACAGCTGTTTTACCATTAAACTATATTCACCTATGAATTTTTATTCCTAGTTTATCTTTATTAATAAAAATTAATAAACGACTAACATTACGCCTTTAAGATGACTCGAACATCTAACACAAATATTAACAGTATTTCGCTCTACCTTTGAGCTATAAAGGCCGAAAATTTTTAGGCCACGTATAATAATAAAAATGCCATCATTAAAGCGAATAATCCAGTAGCTTCCGCAAATGCAAAACCTAATATTGCATAAGCAAATAATTGTCCTCTCAGAGAAGGGTTTCTAGACACTCCTATTATAAGTGCTCCAAAGACTACACCTATTCCTACACCTGCACCTATTAAACCTGTAGTAGCTAAACCTGTACCTATTATTTTTGCTGCTTGTATCATAAAAAAAAAAAACAATTAAAAAGAAGCTTATTAATTATGTGAGTTAATATGCATAATGTATTAATATTATATAATTATTAGCTTATAGTAAGTAATAAATTACCTTTTTATGTTGGAGCGATTCGAACACTCAGTAGTAAACACCAAAAATTTATGACTTACCTCTTAGTCGACAACATAGAGTATTCTTACAAATAAGTAACTAGGTAGTGGTTATAGGTGACAAGACTTGAACTTGTAAAGTTTAATACTACTCCGTCCTAAGCGGAACCTGGTTACCAAATTTCAGCACACCTATTTGCTCGAGATAAGACTTGAACTTATAACCTAAACATCTTCAGTGTTCCGCTCTACCAAATTGAGCTTCTCGAACTTTAAGTGTGTAAAAAAATTTTTTTTTTACATACGTAAAATTTATATATGTGACGTTTTTTTACTAAAATGTGGAGACACCAGGAATTGAACCTAAATTAACGATACGCAAAATCGTAGTTTTGCCTTTTAAACTATGTCCCCTAAGTACCTATTATCTGAAGCCATAAACCTAATATCCGAGGAACGACTTGAACGTTCATGATTTACATCAACAAAGCTTAAAATTGTCCTGTCTACCAATTCCAGCACTCGGATATATAACATCAACCACTTAATTAATGAAAACAAGCTCAGTATTATTTAACCTTGTGATCGTTTACAAACGAAAAGCAATCACTCTACGTAAGGCTAGAGTGATTCGAACACCCAACTAAGCTGTCATGAGCAGCTGGCTTTACCAATTAAGCTATGGCCTTTTTTTTAATTAAAATTATCACATAGAATAAATTATGTTTAATAGTGCGGACCAGGGAATCGCACCCTGAGCTTTTGGTCATGAGCCAAATATGTTACTAATTACAACAGTCCACATTTGAAAAATAGGTGAGTTGAACACCTGACCCTTCGTGTGTAAAACGACTGCTCTACCACTGAGCTAATTTCTCCAACCCAGGAGGGATTTGAACCCTCGATTCAACAGTGAAAATGTTATGTCTTAACCTAACTTGACCACTGGGTCTTAGCCCAGTGTAAGTATCGCACTTACTTCAACCGACTACAAAACGATCGCATTGCTTTTATGCTAACCAGGCTTTATTGGCCAACTTAAATAATTAATTTTTTGTCATACTTAATAGTATTAAATAGTAATATTATCATTAGTATTTTATGCCTAATATTATCAAAAATATTGCAACTAAAACCTATGTACGTAATGTTTTACTACGCTTTTATGAATATCCTAAAGTGAGTTTCGCGCTTATATGCTTTCAGCACTTACCTTTAATTGACGTGGCTTTCTTGCCATGCTTATAAATTTTGTCTTTTGCCCCTTCGTTTTAATTTAGAAGCGACTCTATTATGGTCATAATAGAATAATATATATAAACAACAAGTAAACTATAGGTCAACATACCCAGTTCCTTTCGTACAAGGGGGCTGTCTTTATTTTATTCAAAATTCCTCTAGAAGATAGAAACCATACTGTCTCACGACGTATTAAACCCAGCTCGTGTAGCTCTTTAATCGACGAACAGTCGAACCCTTCATGATTCCTGCGTTCATGTGGATGAGCTAAGCCGACATCGAGGTGCCAAACCGCGCACTCAATTTGTACTCTCTTGCGCACATTAGCCTGTTCAAATTTTGTTAATATAAATGTTTTATTTATCTCCGTATTTTTCAATAGGGTTCAGACTATTTCATCGTTTTTTGTTATATATAATTTTTTTTTGCTAATTTCCACTTACTCAACCCTTTATACCAAAAGACCCTATACGTGTTTTAGATTTAAGTTTAGTGTACTGTAAATTTGATCTTAGATTACCTTTAAGTAAAATGGTGGATATACCCCTGTGAGATGAATCAATGTTTAATAGGTTACCTTTGTATCTAACTTTAGTTACGGACCTGGAAGCAGTATAACGTCTAGTTAATCTACCCCTTGCTTCTAATCTAAAACCTGTTACATCTTTATACTTTAATGCTGAAAAAACCAAATTTTTTCTTGCTAAATTATCCGCAAAGTTTTTTTTATCCATACTTATGCTTCCTTTAATTTCCCGTACAGGTTTTATGATAAGTATTCTTTTTTTATTTACTTTTACTTTTTTTTTTATGTTTTTCATATATCTTAACATTTTTCTTCTATTTTTAGTTAGTTTTATAGTTATAGATTCGGACAATATGTCACTATTAAGATAAAAACGTTTTATATTAACTAGGTTAAATTCCACATTTTTATTGTATAATTTTTCTAAAATATTTTTTAAATGTTTTAAGTAAGTGTAGCTGTATTTAATTCTATTTATAAATAAAAGTTGTTTGTAATAAAAAAAGGTTTTTATGAAAATATAACTTTTTGTGGTATATTTTTTGTAAAATATTCTTACGTATTTGCATAAATCTATGGCCGAACCATGGTTTACTTTTTTATTGGATTTACTTATTAATTCATTTATTTTTATAACATTTAACAAGGTAGTTTCATTTTTTTCACTTTTTCTTAAAAAATATAAAATTTTCATCTTGCTTTCTCTCATTATTTTTTTTGCTATGTTACTTCTTTGTTCAGATGTGTATAAGAAATAAAAACGCAGTTTTTTCATTCTATTAAGATAACTACGTTTTTGTCTATTGAATATGTATAGTGTTATTGTAACTTTATTATTAGTGTGCTTAAATTCACCGTTACTTACAAATATCTTATTAAGTGATAATCTTCTTAATCTTAATAACAATCTTTTTGTTCTCATTTTTCGTTCAACTGTAGAATTGTATAGATTGAAAAAACTTTTTATCAAATTTATAGCTGTAAAAGTAGTGGATGGTATTAAATTTAAGGCATTTTTGTTAAAAACATATATACTGTTATTTCATTCCCGTAAAGCAGAGGGGAAATGCTTTTCTGATTTTTTTTCTTCTGCTTTAATTATACTTTTATTTTTAAAATTTGATTTTATCAAATTTAGCATTTTTTATTCATAAAATTTTATTGTTTATTTAACCTAAATTTAAATAGGTCTATTTCATTAACATTTAATAATATTAATATTTATTTTGTTTATTATTTATATATAACAATAAACGCTGGATTAGGATTATATTCAAAAGCTAGTCGTTGAACGTTCTTACTAATAATAGCAAGTTTCGCTTCAAATTAACTATGTATTTTTAGTATTTTTTGAAATTTACCCAGATAAAACCAATATTTTTCAATAGTTGGGGGACTTACAAACTATCCCTAGCGTAACTTTTTCAAAAACCCAAGACCTTTCCTTTCCGTGTCTTGTGATCATATGCCCCGCTTACGCGACTGATGGACCTGTAGGTCTGACAGTAAAGCAAGATTAAGCCATTAAACTTTTATAGTATTATTAAATGTCATAGTTAAATATATGGCTATAAAGCTATATTATAGTAACTACAATATAAAAACAACAAGTTTGTTGTTTTTATATACAACTATTCACCTTATAGTTAAAATCTTACCTAAATAAAAAAATAATTGTATTCAAGACAACAATAACTGAATTAATATATTGCTATATATATATCAAAATAAAAAAAGAGTAAAATAATGTTACTATTATATAACAATTACTTTATCATTATACATTGCATATTATATATGCAATTTAACAAATAGAATTTTGGATATACCCAGGTACTTTTTATGGGATCTGTGCCCCGCATAAACTGTCTTCCAATAAAAAGATCATAATATAGTAAATAAAGGTGTCTCATTTGTGCAAAATAATGCAACCTTATACTCTTGTATTTCTTTATTATAACCAAATTAGTAACAGTAAAGCTGCATAGGGTCTTCTCGTCTATCTAGAGGTAAACAGTATCTGCACTGTTATTCCAATTTCACTGAGCCAATCATCGAGACAGCTGTTGTATCGTTACATCATTCCGTACACAATTTTAACCATAGATAAATATATCCTTAGGTTTAGGTTATTGTGATTATCTTTAATTTTAGGTTACTTATATTTTTCTCCTAAAAGCCACTTTCGTGGTGACTAGAGCACACCTTAATACAAGTAATTACTCATACCAAAAGCGTCTGCTCGTTGCTCTTTTACAGGTTTAACCTGTTTTAGATCCGCGGTAGTCCATTCCCTTTCGGTGATCTCTTTTGATCTTACCATACCCCTAGTCATTAGTAGGGCCAGTTATACCATTTCTAGTATACTTTGGTTAAAAGAGCTTTAGGATGTTCCCGGAGTTTGCCTTTGTTTTATTTGCACAGTACTAAGTTTCCTAGACTTAGTATCTATTTCTTATTTTTTTCGTTTTGGTCTTTTGTTAAGATATCCAGGTTAAAAGTATCTTCCTTTTCCATTCCATCTGATCCACCTTGTTTTGAGTTTATTCTTTCAATCTTATATTCATCTTTGAATAGTTTACCGCTATCAGCATAAGTAGCTAAAGTTTGGCCTGTTGTTTTAATTTCAGGTGCAAAATATAAAACTGCTTTTCTAAATGAAGTATAAATATTTATATTATTAGTTGGTACATGTGTTATACTAATTTGCACACTTTTATCAGCCAAAGCTGAAACCTTACCACTTATATATTCACATATATACCCTTGATATGGTTTACCTGATTATATATGTCTATAAAGAGTTGTTTTAGATGTATAAGCTATAGTATTTAAATATGAAACACAACCTGTTATAGTATCAAATGTTTTTATATCATCTTTATCAGATATTGATTTTTTTACTATTTTTCTACCTTTAGTTTTTTGCATTTCATTTCTATCTATTTCTAATATATTAGATATATTAGCTACAGATAATTCACTTTCTATAGCACTCAAGATAGGTTTTTCTGAAAAGATATATTTACCTAAGTATAGATCACCATATTTTATACATTTAGTTAATGTACTATGGTGTATTCCTAGTTTAAAGATGAATATCAGATTGATATATTAACTTGGTACAATCCTCCTTATACATCTAAAGTGCTTTAGATCTAGCACCAGAGAAATCATTTACTATTCTAAGAGTATTAAGATTATACTCTGGATGCAATAAGTAATATTGCTCCAAAGCAAGCTCTTGGTTTACAAAATAGTTTTCCTTAAGAGGTATAATTTCCAATTTAAATTTAGATAATCCTTCCAACTGTAAAAAAGGTATAAATTTTCCTACAGGTTTATGAGTTCCATTGAAGTAACCCAATTTAGAAGATGATCCAACATACATGTCACCTGTGGAAAGAGGAGTTCATATGTAGACACCTGGTATTTTAATATTACCTCTATAAGTACCTATATTTTGTATATATTCCTGTGATTTTATAGTATATTTACTTAAATCATTAAATACTAACCTATCAATAGCTAACATGTTTTTCAACATCTGGTCAGTTATTTTTACCTTACAAAAGGTAAATACTCTATTTATATCTTTAGCTGATATATTACCTTTTTTCATTAACAAATTTCCTAAACGATAATTGTTTATTTCGAAACAAAAAAAAATGCTCCGATCTTGCTGGTGATTCATGTTGTGTATTTTCATATAAAGTTTTTTCATAATTTTTTTAATAAGAGATTAGTCCCTCCTTCAAGAAATCTAATAAAGCATTTTTGTTGCCCCCACCCCAATTATGGGATATCTACCGGGGTATATAAATTGATTACCAGCAAATCGGATTAAGAAATAAGCTACCCTAAACTTTTGTTTATGCAAGACCGCATTTAACGGCCAGGGTATTCCGCTACCTTAGGACCCTCATCGGTAAGGCCGCCGTTTGTCGGGGTTTCCTTCAAAGCCTAATTTTTGATTAAGCAAATCCGTTACCCAGCCGACACTGGGCAGACATCACACTCAATATTTCGATTATTATCTTAGCAGAGTGCTTTGTTTTAATTAAACAGTCGTACAACACTATTCTATGCTTCCTCTTCTCTTGATTATATAACCTTGTAAGAATGGCCCACCTTATCCCGAAGTTACGTGAGTCAATTTGCCGAGTTCCTTAATGATTGATTACTCAAACGCCTTCGTATTCTCTACTAGCTTACTTGCGGTAGTTGTTTAGGTACGGTTTAAGGTGAGTCTCACCTGTTTTAGTTTATTGACTCGTACTAACCTCATCCTGTTTCAGTTTGTAGGCTATTCCATTATACTACTATCCTTGATTTTCCTGAACTAATTCAGCCATAAAAAGTCTTGTCTAGGTGTACATATAATAGATAAAACACCCACCAATAAATTTTGGTAGGTTTTTATTTCTCATCGTTGAGATTCAACTTAGAGACCGTAAATTTAGCTAATACCATAAGCTTTAGGCGGACACTCCCGAGCGTTCACTAAAAGGTAGACTTTAGTGTCGGGCCGGATTTCTCCGTTTTTTTTTTTTAATTATAATTTATATTGATCTTATCGTTACTCATGTCAGCATTCTCACTTGGATTATCTAATTTTTTAATCTTATAAAGAATAAATCCAAGATTTATCCAACGCTCCGCTACCCCACATATAAATTAGCCATAGCTAATTTATATGTGGACAAGGTTTCGGTATATTATTTAGATCCGTTAAATTTTCGGTGAAATCCTCTAAGTATAAATCAGTGCTCTGTTACGAGATCTTCAAAAAATGGCCGCTTCTAAGCCTATTTCCTGATTGTGTTCAAAGATACATCCTTTATTTCACTTAACAATAATTTTGGAACCTTATTAACTCTTGTTCTGGGCTGTTTCCCTTTAGACATACACAGATCTACCAAATCCCTTAAAAGGGTGTGAGGGATTTGGTCCTTCTCCCTAAACAATTTAGCTTTTTTTGTAAACTGTCCATTTAGACAATAGGCATTTAATAAAATTCACGCCCAGTTTTAGACAAAACTAAATAATTTCTTAATCTAATATATTAGATTAAGAAATTATTTCTTGCCATTGCATTCTTTCGAATGAGGCTTGACTATATCTTAAGCTTGCGCCAACCAACATTTAGTCGATGAACTGCACACCATTTAAATAATGGCGCTTGGCTGCGGATTACCTATTGTAACTATCAATTTCGATTTTACCATACCACGAGTCATTACCTGTGCCACGAAATATGTTACCATTTTCGCTTGGTTGAAATTGCTTTAAGGCTTTCCCGCAATTTGATGGTTTGTAGCAAAAGGTTCACTTTTACATGTAGGCTGTTTTTTTATCCGTTATTTAAACGGAATCAACCTTATCGTTCTATGTCCGATTATTCATTATTCATCTTAACCCTTCCGAGTGCAAATACTCTCCGATAAAATCTTCACGATCCCCCGATGTATACAAAATCTATAAATAGGCTTTGATCGAGATCACAGTTCTGTACCTGCTAAGATGTAAAATAAATTACCTACTTATATAGGTTTCGCGGAAAACCAGCTAAAATAGTCAGTTTTGTCTTTCACTAACTTACCACAGTTCTTCGGATGTTTTTGCAACAACAACCCGTTCGGACTTTTATAATCCTGACCATGGTAAGATCACTATTCTTCGGGTCTAATTTTAGATACTAATTCATTGTTTAATAACCGATTTTTCTGGGCAGTTAATATAACTGCTTGCATCTAATATTAACTTGCTGACCCATTATGCAAAAGGTACGCTTTAATTTGTCATTTAAATCTTCTTTAAGCTGCTTGTAAAACTACTATTAAACAAATTTCCTCACGGTACTTTTCACTATTGCGTATATGCCATATTTAGCTTTAGAGGAAGGCTCCCCTTTATTCTAACAGATTAACCGTTATACTCGCAAGCTACTCTACTTTAATTCTCACTACTCATAGAATCTCGTTTGATTTTTTTTCCTAAAAAGTTACTTAGATATTTCAGTTCACTTTGTTTATTAAAGGATTTCTCTTAGTTATTACTTTGGCATAGGGATACTTACTTTTCAAGGGATTGCGCCTCTATTATTTTCCTCCTGGTTTATATAGCAATTTATTCATAATAATTTCTTTTTATACTCATTTTAATAAACAATGTCTATTAAAAGATAATATTTTCAATGGGGTTTAATGCTTCTACTTTATACTACTATATAACATATATATTTTTTTTTTAACGCTTACTACTAATATAAAAACGTATACTACAAAAACAGCCATAAATATAATTGAAGAATATTTAACTATTAATGTAAACTATCTGTCTTCAGTTTTTTAGCTGAACACTGTTCATTTGTCTGCTATCTATTTTTAGAGCATTTTTTCCCAATTCAAACACAAAACCTAAAGTTAGTACAAAAAAAAATACTAACATTATTATTAATCCGTATATCCCATTAGTATACGCACTTACTATGTAAGGGTATACTAATAATATTTCTAGATCAAATAATAGAAATAATAGTGCGAAAATAAAAAAGGAAATACTGAATTGAGTTCTATTTTGCCCTAAAAATGAATGAAAACCACACTCAAAAGCACTGTTTTTTTCTTGGTAAGGATTATGGGGAGAAAGTAATATATTTATAGCCAGAAGTATAATTGATAATATGGGAATAAAGATAAAAAAAAAAGTTAAACTTGTCATTGTTTTTATTATATGTGTAGCCAAAGGATTAAATTGTCTTTTCAGTCAATTTGTGTATATTTAATTTTTCTTGGTAGCCAAATCTATTAAACTGTTCTCTAATAAGGTTATAAAAGGTACTATTAATAAAAAATGTGAAAAGTAAAGAACAGTAGATATTTGTCCCAACTCAATAAAAGGTGATTCTACGTGTTTGGCACCTAATTGCATTAATATAAGGAAATTAGCTACGAATATATAAAAGGCTATCTTACTTAATGGTCTGAACTGTATACCTCTTAATTTAGATAAATCTGTAAATGGCATTGTTAATAAGGCAAGTATAGCTGAAAACATAGCTATAACACCTAGTAGTTTATTAGGTATAGATCTTAATATAGCATAGAAAGGTAATAAATACCATTCAGGTACTATAGCTGGTGGAGTTTGCATTGGATTAGCCATAACATAATTTTCACTGTCACCTAACACATTAGGCATGAAGAATACAAATATAGACAGTATTATTATAAATATGAATATAGTTATTAAATCTTTGAATAAAAAGTAAGGGGCAAAAGGTAATCTATCATAATTACCTGATATACCTAAAGGATTACCTGATCCTGAGGAATCGTGTAATGCAATTAAATGCATTAGTACTAAAGCTGCTAGTACAAATGGTAACACAAAATGTAAAGCAAAAAATCTGTTTAATGTAGCATTGTTAACAGAAAATCCTCCTCATATGAATTCTACTATATCTTGTCCTACTCAAGGTATTGCACTCATTAAGTTAGTAATAACTGTAGCTCCTCATAAAGACATTTGACCATAAGGTAGAACGTAACCCAGAAATGCTGTAGCCATCATTAATATAAATATAACTGTCCCTATGGTTCAAACCAGTGTTCTAGGTGCTTTATATGATCCATAGTATAAACCTCTACCTATGTGTAGATAAACTATGAAGAAAAAGGCTGATGCTGTATTTGAATGTAGATAACGTATCAATCATCCATTATTAACATCTCTCATGATATGTTCTACTGAGTCAAAGGCTTCTAGCACGTTAGGAGTATAGTGCATTCCTAATGTTACACCTGTAATTATTTGTATAATTAAACAAAATGCTAATAAGGAACCAAAATTTCACAGGTAACTTATGTTAGATGGTTGTGGTGAATCTATTACGTAGGAATTAACCATCTTTAATAGGGGATGACTTTTTAATATTCTCATTATATGCTTTAATCTGTTTTCTATCCTAGGTTTTTATTTTAACTTAATTTAGTTATTTAAAAGGAAAAACAAATTTTTTGATTGCTATGGGTTTTTTTGTCTAGATTTTCACCAAACATATTAGCACCATAGGCTTTAATATATTTTATGGCTATAGTGTTATGTTTATACAACCAGTATTTGCAAATGAAATTAATCCCCCTCTTTTGGGGAGCACTATGAGCATTATAAATAGCTTTTTGCTGAACAGCATATGGATAAGTATCAGTATTACGACTTCAAAACTCGTATGGGTCGATAACTTATTGTGTGGAGGGGTTCTTATCCGCGTAATAATCAGGAGCCATAAAGGCGGGATCCGTAGAGATGAATGCAAGGTAATAAAGGAATGAAAAGGCGAGAAGGAAAGGAGTATGATATTTGGTAATAAAAAGGATAAAGGAATAGAAGTAAGAAAAAAACATGTGTATAATATAGATAATAGTTAAAACACAATTCTAAAAAGATAGATAAATGGCGTCATGACCCGTAGATAGGGTGGAGAAGAGAAAGGGATAAAATTAGCTAATTAGGGGTACCGTAAAAGGAAATTAGTTTTAGTATATTTAATTATTTTTTAATTTTATGCATGTTAACACATGCATAAATAGTAATCAACAACAATTCGTAATCGCCCACATCAAGATAGTACAAGGTAGAAACAAAAAATATTAAGCCTATTAAAATATATAGAGCGTAAGCTGTTACGATACCTGTACTTAAAGAATTAATAGAGTTACTAACTTCAGTTAATTTTTTTTCAAGTCCATACGGTCCAAATATCTCTACTGAACCTTTGTCCATTACTTTGGTAGTCTGACCTCCAAGTTTAAGTACTATACCTGAAACATATTTGTTATAAAATAACTCCACTAAAAAGCGTTGATTAAAAAAACTAAAAATATTATAACCTAATGAAGATAACTTAAAATTAATAAGCAACTTAGGATATAGCTCAGTAAATATAATAGAAATTATACTTAAAGATACAGTGAAAAATAGGGGAAGCAGTTTAAATAAAGTGGGTACTGCAAATTCAGTGTCTAGCATAATTTCGTGTAAAGGGTGAATAAATAAACTGTTATCTGAAAAAAAATTTGAGCCCAATCCTATGAATATATCTTTGGTTATATAACCGAAAAATATAGAGAATACGGCTAAGATTATTAGAGGAAGACTCATGAATATATCACCTTCATGCGCGGCATGTGAATTTTTATAATTAATTAAGGGTCCATTAGGATTAGTCATAAAAGTTAAGTATAACACTTTAACAGAATAAAGAGTAGTAAACATAGCACCAATAGTTGCTATAAAATAAACAACTATACTAGATAACTGGTATTGACCGTAAGCTGATTCCAAAATAAAATCTTTTGAATAAAAACCTGTCATAAATGGTATAGCAACTAAGCTTAAAGAAGCTATAAGCATTACTGAATAGGTCAAAGGTAAGTAATGTATTAATCCACCATATTTTCTAAAATCTTGGTTATCGGCTACTGCATGTATTACTGCCCCTGCGCCTAAAAACAATAAACCTTTGTAAAAGGCGTGGTTAACTAGGTGAAATAAAGCTATATTGTATGAAGATAATCCTACCGCTATAACCATCATACCTAGTTGGCTCATAGTAGAATAGGCAATAACTTTTTTAATATCTTGTTGGAATAGACCTATAAGAGAACTGAATACAGTTGTTATAGCACCTATTCATAAGCATAATATTAATACAGTAGAACTATATTCTATCAAGGGAGATGCTCTCATCAATAGATACACACCAGCAGTAACCATAGTAGCAGCATGAATTAGGGCTGATACTGGAGTTGGACCCTCCATAGCCAGGGGTAATCATACGTGTAAACCTATTTGAGAACTTTTAGCCATTGCACCTATTAGTAAGCAAATACCTACAAGAGTAATAATATTTTCGTTATAATATGGTGCAAGAGAAAATACTGTGTAGTAATCTACATTACCGAATGATCATAATATAGCAAACATACCTATAGTCAGAAAACAATCTCCTACTCTATTTGTCAAAAAAGCAGACATAGAACTTTGATTAGCAGCTATCCTAGTAAATCAAAAACTAACTAATAAATATGAACATATACCTACACCTTCTCATCCTACAAACATCAGCAAGAAATTATTCGCTGTTACTAGTATAATCATCATGAAAGTGAATAGACTTAAATAGCTGAAAAACCTTTGGTTATGCGGGTCATGGCTCATATACCCTATAGAATAGACGTGTACTAGGGAAGAGACTACTAATACGGGTATTAACATAGAAACTGTTAATGAATCAAAATTAAAGGCCCAGTTTACATTTAAAGATTCTATATCTATTCATCTAAATATGTGTATAGTTACAG
>Ga0209512_1003379_pt1 | contig 15224 bp, 14 predicted proteins | sample frozenSSSSmetaG_FD_184142 | JGI IMG/M metagenome (GOLD analysis project Ga0209512, IMG submission 184142) | Glacier valley bacterial and archeal communities from Borup Fiord, Nunavut, Canada, to study Microbial Dark Matter (Phase II) -... | ecosystem: Environmental > Aquatic > Freshwater > Ice >... | reverse complement strand
CGCAGACCGCCAACTCGAAACCCGCCGCGCCATCGCCGCCGCCATGAGCCGCTCCAACCGCGAGATTCCGCACTACTACCTGCTCGAAACCATTCCGATGGCGCGGGCGCAGCAATGGCTGGAGCACGAAAATGCAGGCCGCCCGATCACCGATCGGCTGCTGATGGCGGTGCTGCAGCTCAAGGCGGTTGCGCTGGCGCTCAAGCAATACCCCGAGTTCAACGGCCTGTACCAGGGCGACCAGTTCAAGCCCGCTGCGGCTGTCCACCTAGGCGTGGCCATCTCGCTGCGCCAGGGCGGCCTGATCGCCCCGGCCCTGCACGACGTGGACCTCAAGCCGCTGAGGCCGCTGATGCAGGAACTGGCCGACCTGGTCAAACGATGCCGTGCCGGTTCGCTGCGCAGTTCTGAGATGACCGACGCCTGCGTGACCGTGACCAACCTGGGCGACCAGGGCGTGGAAGCAGTGATGGGCGTGATCTACCCGCCCCAGGTGGCGCTGGTGGGCTTTGGCAGCGTGGCCGGGCGGCCATGGGTGGATGCCGAGGGCAAGCTGGGCATCGTCCCGACCGTGACCGCCAGCCTGGCGGCGGACCACCGGGTGTCGGACGGCCACCGTGGCGCGCTTTTTCTGGCCGAGTTGCGCGCGTTGCTGCAGCAGCCCGAGGCGCTGTAAATCGGAGACATCCGCGAATGAACGATTCCGAATTGCGCAGCACGGTAGTGGCCACGCTGCTGTCGATTGCGCCCGAAGTCGATGTAGCATTGCTACGCGACAATCGCCCCCTGCGCCTGCAGGTGGACCTGGACTCGATGGACTGGCTCAATTTCCTGATTGGGCTGAGCCAGCAACTGAAGATCAACATAGCCGAATCAGACTACGGGCAACTGGTCACGCTCGAGGACTTGCTGGCCTATTTGCGGGCCAGGCTGCCCCACACAGCGGCATGAGGGAGCCTGCAGGCACGGTGTTGAGTGCGGCGAATGGCTTAGCCGCGCACCACCAGCACCGGTTGCGTTGCATGCTGGAGCACCCGCTGCGCCACACTGCCGAGCACCAGCTTGTCCAAGCCATGGCGGCCATGAGAGCCCATGACCAGCAGGTCGGCGTTGAGAGCATCCGCAGTTTCAACGATGCCGCGCCATGTTGCACGGGCTTCAACCACCCGGGTATCGACTTGTAACCCCGCCGCTTCGACCTGCTCCCGCGTGGCTGTGAGCGCCTCTTGAGCCTCGGCCTTGGCTGCGCTCAAATACTCGGCCTGACCGTAGGCGAATTCAGTACCCACGCCGGTAAAAGGATAGGGGTCGATCACGTAAATCGCGGTAACTGCACTGCCAAACGTGCGGGCAATGGCCACCGCCTGACGTACGGCTTGCAGCGAGGTGGAGGAGCCGTCTACGGGAACCAGAATATGTTTGTACATGACGCATACACTCTTTAAATTGATGGCAAACTTTTATTATGGTGAGCCCTGCTGCCGTCACATTGACCGACGTCAAGAAGCCGGTTGAATCCATCTGAATAAGGTCTGGGCACGGCGGACAGCGCAGCTTCAATGACCTGGATCAAGCTTTTCCGGGTCGCAGTTACGTAAGCTCTTGCGCTGGACAACCAGGAGCCAAAAATATGCCGAATCTTGAATGGTCAGACGCACTTTCGCTTGACCTCCCCCTGATGGATGACACCCACCGCGAATTTGTAGCGCTGCTGGCGCAGGTAGAAACTGCCGCCGACGATGCGCTGCTGAGCCGCTGGCGTGTGCTGGTGGCGCACACCGACGACCACTTCAGCCGCGAGGACCAATGGATGCAGAGCACACGGTTTTCCTCCAGCAACTGCCACAGCATGCAACACAAGGTCGTGCTGCAAGTGATGCGCGAGGGAATCACCAGCGGCGAAGCCGGTGACTTGGGGGTCGTGCGCCAGATGGCCCGGCAACTTGCCATCTGGTTTCCGCAGCATGCCCAGTCGATGGACGCCGCGCTGGCGCTGCACCTGCGCCGCATCGGCTACGACCCGGTCACTGGCACAGTCACCATGCCCGAGGCCTTGCCCCGCGACGTCATCCACGGCTGCGGCGGTGCCAGTTGTTCCGACCACGCGCCAGTGGCGTCTGCAGCACAGCCTGCATGAGCCCTGTCCGGCCGGATGGGTAAAAAATAATGCATCAAGGCATCGATCTTTGATCAGGATCATGCTTGAAAGCGGCTGGATGGCAGATACTGAACTCTACAACTCCGGGAGCAATCCGCATGAAACTTCTGACCGACCTCTTCTCCACCGACTATGGCCTCATGAGCATCATTGGCATTGTCTTCATGATGGGCATGGGCGTGTTTTTCCTGCGCTTGTTCATGGGCAAGATGGATGAGGATGCCAAGCGGGCTGGCGAGTAAATGCGCGGGACGTCTCGCCGTTCCACCTGAAACAATAATCTTTATTAAATTGGCATGCAGCCCAATAGGTGCCCATCTAACTCGCTATTAACAATGTAGCAAATACATTCAAAATACGCCGATCAGATCGCGCATCGGGTCGATGCATTCCGGAACAGCCAAGCAGGCTGGCGAACTTCACGAATTTTTTCCACTCAACAGAGCGGTCCACGTTCACCACGATGGCCACGCGTCGTTTCCAGCGGACTGCTTTCGGCCTCCGCTGAACTAACACGTTAACCGGTCATTCCATCGGACGGCTGCGCCGTTCGATGAATTTCAGCGTTAGGCCGCACAAAATTCAACGCCGCGCCAACTTATCACTAAAAAGGAGATCGCATGACTATTCAAGGCTTTGTTGCATCGCACGCGAAGGATGCCGAGTTTGAACGAGGTCTTCGTTCGTTCTATGAATACCGCGATCTTGGTATCAAGAAGGCAACGGAAGGCCGAGTTGACGCGCATGTCATCCGGGCTGCGGCAGGGAAAGATTTCTCGAGTCAGCCTCACCTTCATAAAACAGAGTTTCAGCTCGTCTATGTTCTGAAAGGCTGGATCGAATTCGAATATGAAGACCAAGGCGTTGTTCGCCTGGAGGCCGGGTCGTGCGTCCACCAACCACCCGGCATTCGTCATCGCGAGCTGGGCCACAGCGATGACATCGAAATGCTGGAAGTTGTCTTGCCGGCGGGATTCACAACAGAAGAAGTGGCCTCTGTAGACGGGTAGCACGGTCGCTGGGCGGCACATGGCTGCCAGTGCACGCCAACCTCGCGCCCGCCCCCCAGGACGACCAGTTCCTCAAATTGCGCCAAGTAAGCCAAGCGAGCCGCTAACGGTCTGCAGACATCAGACCTGAAGAGCCCCGAGCGGAGCTCGCAGTTACAGGCGAACGGTATCCGCAACGCGCTCGGCGCAAGCCTTGGCCTGTTCGGCATCGCGTGCCTCCACCATCACGCGCAGCAGCGGCTCGGTGCCGCTGGCGCGGATCAAAATGCGGCCGCTATCTCCCAGTTCAATTTCCACCGCTTTGGTTTGCATCGCCAATTCCGCGCTGCCCTCCCAGTCCTGGCCAGGCTTGAGCCGGACGTTGATCAGCGTCTGGGGAAACAGCACCACGTCAGCCAGCAGCTGGCTCAAGGTCTTCTTGCTGCGCACGCAGGCCTGCAGCACCTGCAAGGCGCTGATCAGCCCATCGCCGGTCGTGTGCTTGTCCAGCGCCAGCAGGTGGCCGGAGCCCTCGCCGCCCAGCAGCCAGCCGCGCTTGTCGAGTTCTTCAAGCACGTAACGGTCGCCGACTTTGGCGCGCACAAACTCGACGCCCTTGGCCTTCAGCGCTACTTCGACGGCCATGTTGGTCATCAGGGTGCCGACGGTGCCCGGCACTTTTTCACCGCGCGCCAGTCGCTCATTGACCATCAGGAACAGCACTTCATCACCGTTAAAAAGCCGTCCCTCCGCATCCACGATTTGCAGCCGGTCGGCATCACCATCAAGCGCGATGCCGTAATCGGCGTTGTTGGCGCGAACCGCGCGGATCAGCGCTTCCGGGTGGGTGGCGCCAACCTCGTGGTTGATGTTCAGTCCGTCGGGCTTGCAGCCGATGGCAATCACTTCGGCACCCAGTTCATGGAACACCATGGGCGCGATGTGATAGGCCGCGCCGTTCGCACCATCGACCACGATTTTCAGGCCTTTGAGCGTCAGGTCATGGGCAAACGTGCTCTTGCAAAATTCGGTATAGCGCCCCGCTGCGTCATCCAGGCGGCGCGTCTTGCCCAGCGAGGCCGAGTCAGCCCAGACGGGCGGCTCATCGAGTGAAGCCTCCACCGCCAGTTCCCATTCATCATTGAGCTTGGTGCCCTGCGCACTGAAAAATTTGATGCCGTTGTCCGCAAAAGGATTGTGGCTGGCACTGATCACAACACCCAGGCTGGCACGCTGGGCCCGCGTGAGGTACGCCACGCCCGGCGTAGGCAAGGGTCCGAGCAACACCACATCCACACCGGCTGAATTGAAACCGGACTCCAGCGCACTCTCCAGCATGTAGCCCGAAATACGGGTGTCCTTGCCGATCAGTACGGTAGGGCGTGATTCGGACCGGCGAAGGACACGACCCACTGCATGGGCGAGCCTCAGCACAAAGTCGGGCGTGATGGGCGGTTGACCGACCGTACCGCGAATGCCATCGGTGCCAAAGAATTTTCTTGTCATGTTAACTTTCCCTGTGTGCTGGTTGTTTTGCTGGCGTAAAAACGTTTGCGCCATTTTAGGAGCGTGCGCCGGCTTGCCCTAAGCGGCCGGAAGCACAGTTTTTGCGATGTCGACAAGCGCAGCTGTGCAAGACATCTCAAGCTATCGCGCAGCAGCCCAGACTTTCAGGGCCTGGACGGTCTCGCGCACATCGTGCACACGCACCACGCGAGCACCGCGCTCAACCGCCAGCAAAGCCGCCGCCACGCTGGGCACCATGCGGTCCGCCATATCGGGCGAAGCCACGGCTGCCAGGGACGACTTGCGAGACCAGGCCGCCAGCAGCGGATAACCAGCCGCCAAAAATGATTGCTGACGCGCCAGAAGCGAAAAATTCTGCGCTACAGTTTTCCCGAATCCTATGCCTACATCGAGAACGATACGGTCCTTTTTCACACCCGCAGCTTGCAGGCCGTGCGCAGCATGCTCCAGAAAATATAGCACCTGCGGCACCACGTCGCCTTCCATCGGGGCCATCTGCATTGTTTTCGGCTCGCGGTGCATGTGCATGAGGCAGACCCCGCAGCTTGGATGTTCGGCTACCACCGCCGTGGCACCAGGCTGGCGCAAAGCCCAGACGTCATTGATGATGTCTGCGCCTAAATCGAGTACCGCCCGCATAACCTCGGGCTTGTAGGTGTCTACCGATATCGGCACACCAAGCGAGACTGCATGCCTGACGACAGGGAGCACGCGCGCAAGTTCTTGATCCAGCGGCACGGGCGGCGCCCCGGGGCGGGTCGATTCGCCGCCAATATCCAGCAGATCGGCACCATCCCGGATCAACTGTTCGCAGTGCGCAAACACACCCGAAAAATCGCCGCCCTGGACAAAGTACTTGCCTCCGTCGGAAAAAGAGTCGGGCGTGACGTTGACAATGCCCATGACGCGGGGCACGGACAAATCAATCTGAAAGCGCGATGTTTGCCAGATCACTGGTGGCCTTTTCTAATAACTATTCGTTTCAACTGGAGCGGCAAGCTGCACCAAAAAGAAAACCGGGGACTGGCCCCGGTTTTCATGATTTGAAAGCAGTTCTTACCTGATCTTCAGGCCACGGTCGGAGCCGGTTCAGTGTTCACGGCGGGGGTGCCGCCGCTGGGGCCACCACCTTCACCACCGACGGAAGGATTGCGCGGGGTCCAGTCCTTGGGCGGACGCGGCTCCTTGCCGGCAATGATATCGTCAAGCTGATCGACATCGATGGTCTCCCACTCCAGCAAGGCCTTGGCCATAGCGTGAATCTTGTCCTTGTTGTCTTCGATCAGCTTGCGCGCCTGGGCGTACTGCTGGTCAATGATGCGGCGCACTTCCATGTCCACTTTCTGCATGGTCGACTCGCTCACGTTGTTGGTCTTGGTGACTGAACGGCCCAAAAACACTTCGCCTTCATTTTCGGCGTACACCATGGGGCCCAAGGCCTCGGACATGCCGTAGCGGGTGACCATGTCGCGGGCCAACGCCGTGGCACGCTCGAAGTCGTTGCTGGCACCAGTCGTCATTTGGTTCATGAAAACTTCTTCAGCAATACGACCACCAAACAGCATGCTGATCTGGCTGAGCATGTATTCGCGGTCGTAGCTGTAACGATCTTGCGCTGGCAGGCTCATCGTGACACCCAAGGCGCGACCACGCGGAATAATGGTGACCTTGTGCACCGGGTCGCACTTGGGCAGCATTTTGCCAAGCAGTGCATGACCAGACTCGTGGTATGCGGTATTTCTGCGTTCCTCTTCGGGCATGACCATGCTTTTCCGCTCTGGGCCCATGAGGATTTTGTCTTTGGCTTTTTCAAAGTCCTGCATTTCAACCACGCGCGCACTGCGGCGGGCAGCCATCAGCGCGGCTTCGTTGCACAGGTTGGCCAAGTCAGCGCCGGACATGCCGGGCGTACCGCGGGCAATGACGCTCGCGTTGACATCCTGGCCAAGTGGAACCTTGCGCATGTGCACGTTCAAAATCTGTTCGCGGCCACGAATATCGGGCAGCGTGACATAAACTTGGCGGTCAAAGCGACCGGGGCGCAGCAAAGCGGCATCCAGAATATCAGGGCGATTGGTAGCAGCCACCACGATCACACCTACATTAGTCTCAAAGCCGTCCATCTCGACCAACATTTGATTCAACGTTTGTTCACGCTCGTCATTGCCACCGCCCACACCAGCGCCACGCTGCCGGCCGACGGCGTCAATTTCATCAATAAAGATGATGCAGGGCGCATTTTTCTTGGCGTTTTCGAACATGTCGCGCACCCGGGCCGCACCGACGCCAACGAACATCTCAACAAAATCGGAGCCTGAGATCGAGAAAAATGGCACCTTGGCTTCACCCGCAATACCTTTAGCAAGCAGGGTTTTACCAGTACCCGGAGGGCCAACCAGCAGCAAACCGCGCGGGATGCGGCCACCAAGCTTTTGAAACCGTTGCGGATCTTTAAGAAAATCAACGACTTCTTTAACTTCTTCCTTGGCCTCGTCGCAGCCGGCTACGTCAGCAAACGTCACGGGGTTTGTGGATTCGTCCAGCATGCGGGCCTTGGACTTCCCGAAACTGAATGCGCCACCCTTGCCACCACCCTGCATTTGCCGCATGAAATAAACCCATACACCAATCAGCAACAGCATCGGACCCCAGCTGACGAGCAGTGTCATAAGCAACGAACCCTCTTCGCGAGGTTTGACGTCAAATTTGACATCGTTCGCGATCAGATCACCCACCAAGCCGCGGTCGAGGTATGTCGCCGTCGTGCGGATCTTGCGGTCGTCGGTAGTCACAGCCGATATTTCGGTACCGCCCTGACCTTCCGCAATCGTCGCGGCCTTGATCCGTTTGCCGCGTACCTCTTCCAGAAACTCGGAATAACCCAAGTAACTGGAACCCGCAGCGCCACGCGTATCAAATTGCTTGAAAACGGTAAACAGGACCATGGCTATTACCAGCCAGATTGCAATTTTAGGAAACCACTGATTGTTCAAGGACTACTCCGATGTAAGAACAAAAGTCACATGCGCCCGATTTTAGGCGTTTCAAGGGTAAAAACTTCACGAAGCGCCCTACACCCCTTGACTTGAAGCGGATTTAGGTAATTTCTACCTCTTTACCGCTCACATTTACGCCGCTGAGCGGTTTTTAAGACCTCTGCCCACCAGAAAGGTTTCAGAGGAATTGGAGCGCGAAGCCTTGGGCTTCATGGGTTTGACCACCTTGAAGGTCGAACGAAACAGCTTGACTAATTGGTCGTAGCCGCTCCCATGAAACAGCTTCACGACGAGCGCCCCTTCCGGCTTCATGTGATTCTGGGCAAACTCTACCGCCAGTTCAACCAGATCGGTGATGCGTGCCGCATCAGCCGATTCGATGCCGGACAGGTTGGGCGCCATGTCTGAAATAACAAGGTCTACCAAAACAGTCCTGTCGTCGGTGACCAGGGCCTGTTCCAGTTTTTGAAGCACTTCGGTCTCGCGAAAGTCACCCTGAATAAAGACCACGCCCTCAATGGGCTCCATGGGCAACATGTCCAGACCAATGATGCGCCCCTTGAGCTCACCGGCCGCCGCCCCAGAGGGCGAGAGCTTGCGCCGCACGTACTGACTCCACGCGCCAGGCGTGCTGCCCAGGTCGACGACGCAGTCACCCGGCTTGATCAAGCCGAGCGTTTCATCCATTTCTTTTAACTTGTAAGCGGCACGGGCGCGGTAGCCCTCTCTTTTGGCAAGCTTTACATAGGGGTCGTTAATGTGCTCATGCAGCCACGCTTTATTGACTTTTTTACCCTTGGGATTTGCCTTCCCAACCACGCTAGTGGTGACTTTTACGCCTACCTTTGCAGTGGCGTTTGCATCTGACTTCGTATTTACTTTCATACTCTCTATTGTCCTCTTGTGGACTCCACCGATAATTGGGGTATGGCTCAAATACAACTTACCCCTGCCCAGCGCAAAGATCACCGCGCCGAAGCGCATCACCTCAACGCAGTCGTCATGATTGGCTCCGACGGCCTGACCGATGCCGTCAAGAAAGAAACTGACGCGGCGCTCAACGCACACGGCCTGATTAAAGTCCGGGTGCAGTCCGACGACCGGGCTGGACGCGAAGAGATCTTTCAAACTCTCGCCGACGAACTGAACGCAGCCCCTATCCAGCACATTGGCAAGCTTCTGGTGCTGTGGCGCCCCCTGCCGGAAAAAGAAAAAAAGGTCAGCGAAGACCGCATGCCCGGCCCGCGCGATATTAAAGTATTGAAAAACAGTTCGCGCTACGGTCAGCGGCCCGAGGTCAAAACCCTACGTGTGCTTGGCAACCAGCGCCTGACACCGGGTGGCACCGTCAAACGCGCCAAGCCCAAGCAGCGCAGTGTCAAGAAACGCTCGCAAGATTAATTTTTTACCTGGCCAGCGCGCCAGTGCCTTTACTTTTTTATTGGATCAGCAAGGCGTCATCAGCACGCCTTGGCCCTTTAGATTTGCCCCATCCGCCCACAGTTACACGTCATGACTAATCCACTCCTCGACTTTTCTGACCTTCCGCTGTTTGATCAAATTCGGCCTGAGCATGTTGGCCCGGCGCTCGATACCTTGATCGGCAAGGCTGATACAGCACTGGAACAAGTCACGGCGCCTGATTTTCCGGCCACCTGGATAGCGATTGCCCGTGTGCTTGATGTGGCCACCGAAAATCTGGGCCGCGCTTGGGGCGCCGTCAGCCATTTGAACAGCGTGGCGGACACCTCCGAGATGCGCGCGGCTTACAACGCGGCCCTGCCAAGAGTGACGGAGTTCTGGACCCGGCTGGGTGCCGATGAGCGCCTGTACGCCAAATACAAAGCCATCGACGTGGGCAGTCTGAATGCCGAGCAGCGCCAGGCCCACAAAAACGCCATCCGCAACTTTGTATTGTCGGGCGCTGAACTGATGGGTGCCGCCAAACAGCGTTTCGCCAAAATCCAGGAACGTCAGGCCGAACTGAGCCAGAAATTCAGCGAGAACGCGCTGGATGCCACCGAGGCCTTTGCCTATTACGCCACCGCAGATGAAGTGGCCGGGATTCCCGAGGACGTGCTTCAAACCGCTCGGGAACAAGCCGAGGCAGAGGGCAAGGCCGGCTACAAGCTCAGCCTGAAAATGCCAAGTTACCTGCCCGTCATGCAGTTTGCCCAAAGCAGCGCCTTGCGCGAAACCCTTTACCGGGCCTACACCACGCGTGCCAGCGACCAGGCACCGGCAGAATTCAGCCAGTACGACAACAGCGCCATCATTCGTGAAATCCTGGCGCTACGGCTCGAAGAAGCCCAACTGCTGAACTACCGTAATTTCGGAGAAGTCTCCGTGGTGGCCAAAATGGCCAAGTCTCCCGAAGAGGTGAGTGCCTTTTTACGTGATCTGGCCCAACGCGCCCGCCCCTATGCAGAAAAAGATATCGCCGACCTGCGTGCCTTTGCGCTGGAAACGCTGAATCAGCCCAACCCCCAGCCTTGGGACTATGCCTACATTGGCGAAAAACTCAAGGAAGCGCGCTATGCCTTCAGCGAGCAAGAGGTCAAGCAGTACTTCACCGCTCCCAAAGTGCTGGCAGGCCTTTTCAAAATTGTTGAAACCCTGTTTGAAGTCAACATCCGCGAGGACTCCGCACCCGTGTGGAAACCCGGCGTGGGGTTCTACCGCATGGAGCGCGACGGCCAGCTGGTAGGCCAGTTCTACCTCGACCAGCCAGCCCGCACCGGCAAGCGTGGCGGTGCCTGGATGGACGACGTTCGCGCCCGATGGTTGCGTCCTGACACCGGCGTGCTGCAAACACCCATTGCACATCTGGTCTGTAATTTTGCCGAAGGCGTAGGCGGCAAACCGGCGTTGCTAACCCACGACGATGTCACCACCCTGTTTCATGAGTTTGGCCACGGCCTGCACCACATGCTCACGCAGGTGAACGAGCGTGATGTTTCGGGCATCAGCGGTGTGGAATGGGACGCTGTCGAGCTGCCCAGCCAGTTCATGGAAAACTTCTGCTGGGAATGGGACGTGCTCAAGGGCATGACTGCCCACGTGGACACAGGCGAGCCCCTGCCCCATGTCCTGTTTGAAAAAATGCTGGCTGCCAAGAACTTCCAGAGCGGCATGCAGACGCTGCGCCAGGTCGAATTTTCACTGTTTGACATGCTCTTGCACACCTCGCACAACCCCTCGGATGACCTGATGGGCTTGCTCAATGAAGTGCGCAAGGAAACGGCCGTGATTTCAGCCCCGGCCTACAGCCGCACCGCGCATACGTTCAGCCACATCTTTTCGGGTGGTTATGCGGCCGGCTACTACAGCTACAAGTGGGCGGAAGTGTTGTCGGCCGATGCTTATGCTGCGTTTGAAGAAACCGCTTCTGCAGCGCAAGGCGCCAGCGACGATCAAGGAAAAACGACTGTAACCGTGGAAACCGGCAGAAAATACCGGCAGGCCATCCTCGAAGCAGGCGGAAGCCGGCCTGCCATGGAGTCGTTCAAAGCCTTCAGGGGCCGCGAGCCTTCCATTGATGCCTTGCTGCGCCATCAGGGCATGGCTTGAACGTCCACAAACCCTGTGTTCAAGACGACTGGAAAAGCATGAAATCAAACGCAGTCAAATTTTTGGCACTTAATGCCCTGGTTGTTTTGGTAGCCAGTCTCTTGTCGCCTGCGGTGCAGGCCCAGACGGTTTATCGCATCGTGGGGCCAGACGGCAAGGTAACCTTTTCTGACAAGCCGCCGCCGCCCGCCAGCGAAGGCAAAGCCAGTGCGGCTAATACCCGTTCGACGGGCGGTAGCGTCTCGACAGGCCTGCCTTTTGAATTGCGGCAGGTTACCACCAAATACCCGGTCACCCTGTACACCGGCGACAACTGCACGCCCTGTAACGCAGGCCGCTCATTGCTGACCAGCCGCGGTGTTCCGTTCAGTGAAAAAACGGTCACGACGAATGAAGATACCGAGGCGCTCAAGCGTTTGAGTGGCGACAATTCGCTGCCCTTCATGACGATTGGAAGCCAGCAGCTCAAGGGATTTTCTGATGCAGAGTGGACGCAATTCCTGAATGCTGCAGGCTACCCGGTGTCATCGGCATTGCCTTCCAGCTACCGTCACCCATCACCCACGCCGCTGGTACGCATCGCAGCGGCACCAGCCGCCCCAGCAGCAGGTACAGCACCAGCCGCTGACACCAATCCACGCCCCGCCCCGCACACCGTACAGCCCGCCAACAACCCGGCGGGCATCCGGTTCTAAGCCATGCCAGGCCCGGCTTAAAACACCAGCGTTTTGACGCCGTTCGCGGTGCCGAGCAGGCACACGCTGGCCTTCTGAAACGCAAATACCCCGATCGTGACCACACCCGGCCACTGGTTAACCTGGGACTCAAACGCGAGCGGGTCGGTAATTTTCAGGCCCGTCACGTCCAGAATATGCTGGCCGTTGTCGGTGACCAAGGGCTGACCCTCCTTGAGCCGCAAGGTCGCCATGCCGCCCAATGCCGCAAACTGGCGTGCAATGCGTTTTTCGGCCATGGGAATCACTTCCACCGGCACCGCAAAATTGCCCAGCGTTTGCACCAGTTTGGACTCGTCGGCAATGCAGACAAATTGGCGCGACTGGGCGGCCACGATTTTTTCACGCGTCAGGGCGGCGCCGCCGCCCTTGATCATGTAGCCGGCATGATCGATCTCGTCCGCCCCATCGATATACACCGCCAATTCATCGACTTCAGTGGCGTCAAACACCTTGATGCCCAGCGCGTGCAGGCGTTCGGTAGACGCCACCGAGCTTGATACCGCCCCGGCAATGCGGTCCTTCATCGTCGCCAGCGCGTCGATGAATTTGTTGACGGTGGAGCCGGTGCCAACGCCAACGATGCTGCCGGCTTTTACGTAATGCAGGGCCGCCTGGCCAACCAGCGTTTTGAGTTCGTCTTGTGTCATGTTGAGTTTTATGGGGAAGTGAAGTTGTTTTTGCGACAATCAAAGCTCATGTCTTGCGGGCTCAAGCGCCTGCCCAAGCCGCACCATCCATAGCCTTTTGCCCGAATTATCCAATGTCCCTGCTCCCCTACGCCCTGGCCCGACCCTTTTTATTTGGCCTCGACCCCGAAACCGCCCATGAACTGACCATGGCGTCGCTGGCCCGCACCCAGGGAACGCCGCTGCAGATGGCGTATTGCGCCAGCCAGGTCAGCGACCCGATCGAGCTGGCCGGGCTGAAGTTTCCCAACCGCGTGGGCCTGGCGGCGGGTCTGGACAAAAATGCCCGCTGCATCGACGGCCTGGCAGCCATGGGATTTGGCTTTGTCGAAGTCGGCACCGTCACACCCAAAGCCCAGCCCGGCAACCCCAAGCCGCGCATGTTCCGTCTGCCCGAAGCCAATGCGCTGATCAACCGCCTGGGTTTCAACAACGACGGGCTAAACGCCTTTCTGGCCAATGTGCAGAAGTCAAACGTGCGAAAGCAAGGCGCTAAAAATACCTTGCTGCTCGGCCTGAACATCGGCAAGAACGCCGCCACGCCGATTGAAAATGCGGTGGACGACTACCTGATTTGTCTGGACGGCGTCTACCCGCATGCCGACTACGTGACCGTCAACATCTCCAGCCCCAACACCAAAAACCTGCGTGCGCTGCAAAGCGACGAAGCGCTGGACGCCTTGCTGGGCCGCATTGCCGAACGCCGCGAAGCGCTGGCACGGCAACACGGCAAACGCGTGCCGATTTTTGTGAAGATCGCGCCCGACCTCGATGAAGCCCAAGTCGAGGTGATTGCGGCCACACTGAAACGCCACGCCATGGACGGCGTGGTCGCCACCAACACCACGCTGAGCCGCGACGCCGTCAAAGGCCTGCGCCATGCCGACGAAGCCGGTGGCCTGAGCGGAGCACCGGTGCTGGAAGCCAGCAACCGCGTGATCGGCCAGCTGCGCGCCGCACTCGGCGCAGGCTTTCCCATCATTGGCGTGGGCGGCGTGATGAGCGGTGCGGATGCGGTCTCCAAAATCAAGGCAGGCGCTGACGTGGTGCAGATTTACACCGGCATCATCTACAAAGGCCCGGCACTCGTGACAGAAGCTGCGCTTGCGATTAAAAAGAGCCGCTAGCGCAATAAGTACGGACTCAAGCAGCTATTTAATTTATAGCACTTCTGACACCGGGAACGTTTTCAGGGTTTGCCAGAAGGCGCGGCAGGGCCTGTCCCCAACATTGCCGGGCACCCGGTACAGCGCATGCCATTGGGGCTACCATGCAAGCAGTTTTGACCTGGAGACCCGCGCTTGGCTAACCATCCCTCCCCCTACCCTCACCTGCTCGCCCCGCTGGACCTGGGTTTCACCACGCTTAAAAACCGGGTCCTGATGGGCAGCATGCACACCGGCCTGGAAGACGGTCGCAAGCACTTTCCGGCCATGGCGGCCTATTTTTCAGAGCGAGCGCGCGGCGGCGTCGGCCTGATGGTCACCGGCGGCTTTGCACCCAACATCGCGGGCTGGACCAAACCCTTTGCCGGCATGCTGGTCACCTCGGGCGCAGCACGCCGCCACCAGCAGGTCACCGATGCGGTCCATGCCGAGGGCGGCAAGATCGCGCTGCAGATTTTGCACACCGGCCGCTACGGCTACCACCCGCTGTGCGTCGCACCTTCGCGCATCCAGAGCCCGATTTCACCCTTTACACCGCGTGAGCTGAGTGCGCGTGGCATTGAACGGCAGATTCGTGCCTTCGTCCGCTGCGCGCTGCTGGCGCGCGAGGCCGGCTACGACGGCGTCGAGATCATGGGCAGCGAAGGCTATTTGATCAACCAGTTTCTGGTCACCCACACCAACCAGCGCAGCGACGACTGGGGCGGCAGCTACGCCAACCGCATGCGCCTGGCGGTCGAGATTGTGAGGCGTACCCGCGAAGCGGTCGGGCCGGATTTCATTTTGATTTACCGCCTGTCGCTGATCGACCTGATCCCGGACGGCAGCAGCTGGGAAGAAGTCGTGCGGCTCGCCAAGGCCGTCGAAGCGGCCGGCGCCACCCTGATCAACAGCGGGATTGGCTGGCACGAGGCGCGCGTTCCGACGATCGCCACCTCGGTGCCGCGCGGCGCCTTCACCTGGGTCACCAAAAAACTGCGCACCGAACTGCGCGCCGCCGGGCTGACGATTCCCGTCATCACCAGCAACCGCCTCAACATGCCCGAAATTGCCGAGCAGGTGCTGGCCGACGGCAGCGCCGACATGGTCAGCATGGCCCGCCCTTTTCTGGCCGACCCCGAGTTCGTCAACAAGGCCGCACAGGGCCGAAGCAGCGAGATCAACACCTGCATCGCCTGCAACCAGGCCTGTCTGGACCATGCCTTCAAGGGCCAGCTGGCGAGTTGCCTCGTCAACCCGCGCGCCGGGCACGAGACCGAACTCGTTATCCGCATGACCCCCGCCCGCAAGCGCGTGGCGGTCATTGGCGCCGGCCCTGCCGGCCTGGCCGCCGCCACCACGCTGGCCGAGCGCGGCCACGACGTGACACTGTACGACGCCGCCGGGGAGATTGGC
>Ga0209512_1003378_pt1 | contig 15229 bp, 15 predicted proteins | sample frozenSSSSmetaG_FD_184142 | JGI IMG/M metagenome (GOLD analysis project Ga0209512, IMG submission 184142) | Glacier valley bacterial and archeal communities from Borup Fiord, Nunavut, Canada, to study Microbial Dark Matter (Phase II) -... | ecosystem: Environmental > Aquatic > Freshwater > Ice >... | reverse complement strand
GGCAGAACAAATTGCCAAAGAAATAGAAGATCATTGGAATGAACCGGAAGCTGCGGTCAATATTCAAAAAAAAAAGTACAACATACGTTTTGAGATAAAGGGATACTCCGATGCTGCGTTGAAACCAGAAACTGTCTGGTACAATGATGACACTAAACTGAATTTTTTCAGGATAGAAAAATATGTTACGGGCAACATTTCTTTTGTAGACGGCATTGGAAGCAACACCGGATATTTTAAACTTGACAATTTAACGCAGACGTCCACTACTGCCGCACATGAGTATGGTCATACTATTGGTCTGCCTCACCCGAATATTGCCGACATCAGGGGTGGCATCGAGGCAGGCATCATGTATCCCCGCGGCACTTTATGCGACACTCATCTGCAGTATGATCCTCTTGCTTTGGCAGCCGCCCATGGCGGTTTTCTCGATCCCCGGCATAGAAAAGTGTGCCTGAATGATATTCAGAACCTTCGCCTGCACAAGCTTGCCTTCAACGAACATAGAATAGCAAAGCTTGGTGAGTTTACGAGTATTTATCATGACAAGGATGTAGAAGGGTTTGTCGGCATACCGTAGGGCTCAGATGGTTATGGGCATACCATAAACGTTCGGGCATGTCCACACACATGGCATGCATACGGCATGCAAGGCACTCATAATGCTATTACCTGCTCATCCAGACGGATACGAGCATGCCACAGCGTTCGAGGTTCATTTACCTGCCGCACAACTCATTCAACGCGGCATCGATGTCTGGATAAATAAATTTGAACCCGGCATTCCTGATCTTTGCATCGCCGACAGTTGTACTTTTCAATACTTCAGTACTCATCTCACCCAACGCCAGCTTTAGTGCAAATTCAGGCACATGAACCGCAATAAACGGCTTGTTCCGCTTCTTCGCGGCTTTCAGTACCAGTTCTTTATTAGTTATATACCCAGGAGTGGCTGCATTATACACGCCTTGCATATTTTTATTCTGAAGAGCATACAGATACAGCCGGCAGATATCGTCAATATGTATCCAGCTAACCACCTGCCTTCCGCTACCCAAAATAGATGCTATACCAACCTTCAGTGTTTTTGTCAGCTCAGGAAACGCGCCTCCTTTTTTACTCAGCACAATGGAAGTGCGTAGTACAACAAGCCTTTTTCCCATCGCCGTTACAGGTTGGATACTATTTTCCCATGCCCGGCATGTCTCTCCCAGAAAATCCGTACTGGCGGGATCAGTTTCAATAAATGCCCCTGTGCCAGGGCTAACATCGGGTCCGTACCACCCAATGGCAGACGCGCTTATTACGGTCTGCACCTTATTTGGGTTTTCCTCCAGCACTTTAATCAACAGCCTGCTGCTGTTCACCCTGCTGTCTGCTATTTCCTTTTTCCGGCTCTCCGTCCATCTCTTTTCTGCAACACCCGCTCCTGCCATGTGAATAATATGATCGGCAGCAGCAACGGCGTTTTTATCGATTGTTCCATTTTTAATATCCCAGGCGGCATAACTGCGGTTTTCTCCGGTCAGGTGTCTTGGCTCACGGGTTAATATAACTACCTTGTAACCCTGCGCTACGAGTAGTTCGCTGAGCGTGGTGCCTATCAATCCGGTACCTCCGGTTATCAGTATTGTTTCCATTAAAGTTGATTTGGCATTAATTTTAAGATTTTATTTCGATAATAGTACTCAATCTTTGCCCCACTATTAAAATATACAACAATGAAAAAGCTATTTGGTTTTACGGCTGTCCTGGCATTCTCATTACTCCTGAGCACCAGCACATTTGCACAGCTTAGAAAAATTCCTGCTGAAGTAACTGATGCCTTCAGCACAAAATATCCTGACGCAAAAGAAGTGGAATGGAAAGACAGGCTCACAAATTTTACCGCCGGCTTTAGCTCAGACGGCAAGTCGTACCTGGCCAGCTTCAATAAAAAAGGAGAATGGCAGAGCACGGAGCAGGAAGTAGAAGAAAGCGAACTACCCGATGTAATAAAGGACAGCTTTAGTAAAACCAAGTATTCCGACTGGGAAATATCCAAAGTAATTAAAATAGAATTACCCGGAGATGAAGAACAATATAAGTTAGAGATAGCTTCCGGCGACATTAAAAAAAGAAATCTTTATTTTAATATCAAAGGAAGACTGTTAAAAGACAAACTTACCATTTAAATTAAGTTAAACAGAGCTATTAATGCGCAAACCCGTACTCATATTACTGGCAATATATGCCGGAGTTGTATCTTATGCACAACCAGACAGATGGCAGCAGAGAGTTAAATATATCATGGATGTAAAGGTTGATGCTGCCGCCAATACATTTACCGGAAAACAACAACTGGAATATTCCAATAATTCACCCGACACGCTTAAAAAACTTTTTTACCATTTGTACTGGAACGCTTTTCAGCCTAACAGCATGATGGATATGCGCAGTCTGCACATGGGAAAACTAACCCTTAATGGCAAGCCTGAATGGGACAGCAGGGTTAGGAACAGGATATCGAAACTCCAGGAAAACGAAACGGGATATCAAAAGATCAATTCGCTCACCATCAATGGCGTGCAGCAAAAAACAACTGTTCATGAGACCATTCTTGAAGTAAATTTAAACAAGCCTATACTTCCAAAATCAAAGACAGTTATCATGCTGAATTTCAGCAGCCAGGTTCCCTTGCAAATCAGGAGAAGCGGTCGGGAAGCTGCTAATGGCGTACGTTTCAGTATGAGCCAGTGGTATCCCAAACTCTGCGAGTATGACCGTCAGGGATGGCATCCAACCCCTTATATCGCCCGTGAATTTTATGGTGTGTGGGGAGATTTTGATGTGAAGATCAACATAGATAAAGAATTCATATTAGGAGCAACCGGCTACCTGCAAAATCCCGAAACTATTGGTTACGGATATGAAGATGGCGCAAAAGTTGTCCGTGCTGCCGGAAATAAATTAACCTGGCATTTCATTGCACCTAATGTGCACGATTTCGTATGGGCCGCGGACCCGGAATATAAGCATATTGTGCGCAAAATTGCAAACGGCCCTGTAATAAATGTACTGTATAAATCCGGAGATGTTGCGCAATGGACCGAAGCCGCCGATGCAGCCGTAGCAGTTTATCCGTATGTTACTAAAACTTTGGGGGCATATCCTTACAAACAATATTCATTTATCCAGGGCGGCGATGGAGGTATGGAATATCCCATGGCTACTTTGATCAATGGGCCGGGACTGGGAACGGTATTTCATGAATGGATGCACGCCTGGTACCAGGGAATGCTGGGAACAAACGAATCCATGTATGCCTGGATGGACGAGGGATTTGCACAATGGGCCACAGGAAAGGTGCAGGACTATTACCGTGAAACAGTGATCAGGAAGCGTGTATCTAACGAGCCGCAGAGCCTTCACATCATGGATTCCATGGATAATATTTTACCTAAATATTCCGCTGCTGATTATGCCAGCTATTTTTACATAGCAAAAAGCGGTTTGGAAGAGCCTTTGACAACGCATGCCGATCATTTTGAAACCAGCACCGCTTACAGCGCAGGATCTTATTCAAAAGGTTGCGTATTTCTTTCCCAGCTTGGATATATCGTGGGTGATGAAACATTGAGAAAGATCATGCTTGAATATTACAGGCAATGGAGATTCAAACATCCGGACGCCGATGATTTTATACGCATAGCCGAAAACGTTAGTGGCATGAAGCTTGACTGGTACAAAGAATACTGGATCAGCACTACCAAGACCATTGATTACAGTATAGATAGTTTATGGGAAGAAGGCGGAAAAACAAAGATCAGGCTGAAGGATAATGGTAAAATGCCGATGCCTGTAGATGTGACGATCGATTATAAAGACGGGTCAAAAGAAATTGCTTACGTTCCTTTGGACCTGATGTTTGGCGCTAAAGAGGCAGAGAACAAAATTTCACGTACTATTTTCCCTGAATGGAAATGGACGCATCCTACTTATACTTTTGAAGTGAACAGAAAGATATCTGCTATCAAGGTAATTGAGATCGATTCCACCCAGCGGATGGCCGATGTGGAGCGAAGAAATAATAAATTAGAAATACCGTGGTAATTAACGGCCATAAAATTTATTGATCGCCTCTACCTTATTGTGTACATGTAATTTTTCATAAATGTGATAAACGTGCTTGCGAACCGTTTCCTGGCTGATGAAGAAAAAACCTGCAATTTCTTTATATAGCAACCCTTTAGCGAGTTGCCCGAGGATCTCTTTCTCGCGGTTGGAAAGTACGTTTTCAAACTGATTAACAACAGGCACGGGCGCATTTATTGCCACAGCAGGTTTATTCTGAAATGCTGCGACTACTTTCCTGGCGATCTGGCTGCTCATCGGGGCGCCGCCTTCGCGTAATTCATGAATGGCTTCGAGTAATTTCTGAGGAGTTGTTTTTTTAAGTATGTATCCGCTCGCTCCTGCTGTCAGCGCCTCGAATATTTTCTCATCATCTTCATAAACGGTGCACATCATGAATAGCATTTCGGGATAATCCGCTTTAAGTTTTCTTACGCAGTCAATACCACTTTCCCCTTCGCCGAGATTGATATCCATTAATACCACTTCGGGTTTCAGCACGGGAAGGGTCAGCAGCGCTTCTTCTGCACTCTCGAGTGCGGCAAGCAGCTTATATCCTTCAGACATATTTATGATCTGTTCAAGCGCGGTTCTTATCTCTTTATTGTCGTCAACAATGCACACGGTAGTCTCCATACAACAAAAGTGAGATATTTTCATCAAACCAGAAATACCACGAAATGGTAATGGTGCCGCCTCTGGTGCTATTTATGAGGAATATATAAAATATACTTTCCCCGGAAATACTCCTCTTTAAACAATTCAAATACTTCCATCAGTTTCGGCCGGGTACCGCTGGCAGAGATTTCCGCAGCCAGATCGCCACCTTTCAGGCATATCAATCCATGAGGAACCGGCAATATATTTCCCGCATCAACTTCAAACCTTGCTTTCGGATTTAATAAAATTTCGGCCCATTTCCACAATTCCCCAAGCGGCGCCACTGCCCTTGACAGTATCGCATCAAATTTTTTCCCCTTTATCTCTTCTGCCCTTATATGTTGCGCGGTAACATTTTTCAATCCAATGGCTTCAGCAACTGCTTCCACTACTTTTATTTTTTTACCGATACTATCTGCAAGATAAAAATGTACGTCAGGAAAAAAGATTGCCAGCGGAATACCCGGAAAACCACCACCTGTGCCGATATCCAGTACATTCATTCCTTTTTTAAAATCAAACACGGCGGCAATGGACAGTGAATGAAGCACATGCTTTTCATACAGACCATCTTCATCTTTTCGCGAGATTACGTTGATCTTGCTGTTCCATTCCTTGTACAATTCCTCCAGAGCCGCAAATTGTTTCAACTGCAACTCGTTGAAATCATTAAAATAATGCTTGATCAGCTCCAGCTTTTCTTTGGCTTTTTCCATAATGCAGAGGCAAAAATAAAATAATAAAAAAACATCCAGACATCGAACAGCCAATACCAGGCAAAAAGATCTTTTTCATCAAGCTTTTCCATCGCTTTGTAATAAATAATTCCCTGTGAGATCAACCTGATAAGAAATGCTCCGCACACAAGCCTCCAGTCCGTAAAAAACAGGGATGCTACAAGCAGGGGATAAAATAAAAAATGCGTGAACGAATACGTACCGAGGAAAAATTTATGTATGGGCTTGTAAAATTTACTGGTCGTATAGTGGCGGCCCTTCTGCCTGAACCAGTCGCCAAAAGTCTTCTTTGGCTCCGACAAGGTAAAAGCTTCTTTATCTATTACCACGTTAGTGTTTGTTTTAGTCGCTACCTGGTTGATAAAAAGGTCATCATCGCCACCGGGTACATGGTTGATGGAAGAAAATCCTTTTTTGTTGTAAAACAATGTTTTTTTATAAGAAAGATTTCTACCGGTACCCATATAAGCAATGCCTGATAAAGCATAGGAAAAATACTGCAGCGCAGAATTAAATGTTTCAAAACGAATTAATTTATTCAGCATGCCCGCTTTCTTATAATAAGCGCCATAACCCAGCACCACTTCAGTACCTTCTTCAAATCCATCCTGCATTTTGTTGATCCAGAATTCGCTGGAAGGCACACAGTCGGCATCTGTCAATAAAACTATTTCATGTTTGGATTCTTTTATACCGATCGACAGCGGATATTTTTTTCCCGGAATACCTTTGGCCTCCTGTTCGAGGTTCACAATGTGCATGTCCTTAAAAGTCTTTTTGAATTCTTCCAGCAGGTAGCGTGTTTCATCCTGGCTGTTATGGTTCACTACGATGACCTCATGGGTGGAAGTGTACGTTTGCACCAGCACACCGGGCAGGTTTTTGGCGAGATTAGCCGCTTCATCGCGTGCGCAGACAATTACGCTGACGGGGTGTTGCTGAGACTTTTCTTTGCTTTTTGCTTTGAAAAATGAAACCTTCCGGAATAAAAACCAATGATATAGTAGCTGAATAAAAACAATAGCACAGAGAAAATAGAAAAGCATCTGCGAAAATAAGGATTTAGTACTTTTGTTATTATGGAAGTAAATGATCTTTTAGTTGAAAAGCTTGCCTCACTGGCCCGTCTCAGCTTCAATGACCAGGAAAAAGTGGAGATAAAAGCCGACCTGCAGCAGATGATTTCCTTTATTGAAAAATTGCAGGAAGTGAACACTGACGGTGTGGAACCAATGCTTCACATGAGCAGTAATACCAATATCCTGCGTGACGATATTGTCCGTGGTTCAGTTACCCGGGAAGAAGGCCTTAAAAACGCGCCGGACTCTGACGGCACATTCTTTAAAGTGCCTAAGGTTATTAAAAAATGACACTATCACCCATCATACATCTCCAGGACCTCCATAAAAGTTATTTTATGGGTAAACAGGCTGTGACCGTACTCAAGGGCATTAGCCTGGATATTTTCAAAAATGAATACGTAGCGCTCATGGGCCCTTCAGGCTCAGGGAAAAGCACACTGATGAATATCCTTGGCTGCCTCGATTCTCCCACTTCCGGATCCTATATTTTAAACGGCAAGGATGTAAGTAAAATGCAGGACGATTCCCTCGCCGAAGTGCGCAATAAAGAAATTGGATTCGTGTTCCAGCAATTCAATCTTTTGCCCAGGATGACGGCTCTGGAAAACGTAGCGCTTCCATTGGTATACGCCGGCATACCAAAAAAACAACGCCTCGAGCAGGCTATGGAGGTGGTTAGAAAAGTAGGGCTGGAAGACAGGAGCCATCACAAGCCCAATGAACTTTCAGGTGGGCAGTGCCAGCGGGTGGCTATTGCAAGGGCATTGGTAAATAACCCCTCTATCATTTTGGCGGATGAACCCACGGGAAACCTTGACAGCAAAACTTCCCAGGAAATCATGGAGATGTTCCATACGATCCATGAAGGCGGAAATACTGTGGTGCTGGTAACACATGAAGAAGATATCGCCAATTATGCCCGCAGGATCATAAGGCTCCGTGACGGAAAAATTGAAACAGATGAACTGGTAAAAGCGCCTACTTATGTCTCTTAAAATATATACAAAGACCGGCGACCTTGGTAAAACCTCACTGATCGGGGGAACTAAAGTGGCCAAAAGCAATATCCGCATTGAAACTTATGGCACTGTAGACGAGCTTAACAGCTTTGTCGGCCTGCTGAACGATCACATCACAGATCATCACTCAAAACAAATATTAAAAGAAATCCAGGATAGGTTATTTACCATTGGTTCTTCTTTGGCCTGCGATCCCGATAAGGAGCCAAAAATGAAGCTTCCGGATTTAAATGAGAAAGATGTGGAATTACTGGAGCAGGAAATTGATAAAATGAATGAATCACTACCTGAAATGCGGTCGTTTATATTGCCAGGCGGAAGCCTGGCAGTGTCTGCGGCTCATGTAGCGCGGTGCGTATGCAGAAGGGCCGAGCGGCATTGTGTGCAAATGCAGGAACAACAGGTGTTTATCGACCCCCTGGTAATAAAATACATGAACAGGTTAAGCGATCACCTGTTTGTAATGGCCCGGTACATAGGGCATATTACTGATGTAAAAGAAATAGAATGGAAACCGAGGATCAGTACTCGTCCTCGTTAAAAAAGAAATCATCCTGGCTGGGATAATCGGGCCAGATATCTTCAATACCTTCATAGATCTCCCCTTCGTCCTCCAGTTCCTGGAGATTTTCCACAACTTCTATAGGAGCACCACTGCGGATTGAATAATCAATCAGTTCGTCTTTTGTGGCCGGCCATGGCGCATCCTCAAGGTAAGAGGCTAATTCAAGTGTCCAAAACATTGTTGCCCGTTTTAATTTAATTGCCCGGTTAAGGATAATTTGCGCAAAAGTAACTGTAAAGCCGAAATAACCAAATCTATCTTTTAAACTTCTTATAAAAACCACAATCTGAACGGTAAGCGGTGGCTTTGTAGTATCTTGACGCGGTCATAATTTAATATGTTACAGGCGAAAGGAATTCACAAAAACTATGGCGAACTGCAGGTGCTTAAAGGCGTGGACCTGGAACTGCAGAAAGGGGAAATTGTAAGTATCGCAGGACCTTCCGGATCTGGAAAAAGTACGCTGCTGCACATTTTGGGCACCCTCGACAGGCCCAGCAGTGGCGATATTTTTATCAGTGGACAAAAGGTCAATGCCCTGAGCGACAAGCTGGTCGCCGCTTTTAGAAATAAACATATAGGCTTTGTGTTCCAGTTTCACCATTTGCTGCCTGAGTTTACAGCACTCGAAAACGTATGCATTCCCGGATGGATAAATGGCCGCAGCAAGAAAGAAGTGAACGACAGGGCAATTGAACTGCTGACCTCTCTGGGTCTTGGCGGCAGGCTGTATCATAAGCCCGGCGCGCTTTCAGGGGGGGAACAGCAGCGCGTAGCCGTAGCCCGGGCACTCATTAATGGCCCGCAAATCATTTTTGCCGACGAACCCTCAGGCAATCTCGATTCTGCCAATGCCCGGGAATTGCACCAGCTTTTTTTCGATTTACGTAAGGAATTTAATCAGACATTCCTGATCGTTACCCACAACGAAGACCTTGCGCTTATGAGCGACAGGGTATTGTATATGAAGGACGGGAAGATGCAGTAGTTATTTTTCCATCTGGTCTATCACTGCCTGCGACACTCCCGTAACTGAGAAGCCCCCATCATGGAATAAATTCTGCATCGTGACCATTTTGGTAAGGTCACTGAACAAGGTGACACAGTAATCCGCGCACTGCTCGCCGGATGCATTTCCCAGCGGGCTCATTTTTTCGGCATAACTGATAAATCCATCAAAACCTTTTACCCCGCTGCCAGCTGTGGTGCGCGTAGGAGATTGCGACACCGTATTTACCCTTACCTTATTTCTCAGCGCAAAATAATATCCAAAACTCCTGGTAATACTTTCCAGCAATGCCTTCGCATCTGCCATTTCATTGTAATCAGGAAACACACGCTGCGCAGCGATATAGGTCAGCGCTACAACACTCCCGCCATCATTCAGCGCATCAAGATCCCAGGCAGTGCGAAGCACCCGGTGAAAAGATAGGGCAGATATATCCAATGTCTTTTGCGTAAACCCATAATCGAGTTCGGTGTAATGCTTTCCCTTACGCATGTTAAGGCTCATGCCTACTGAATGCAGTACAAAATCGATCTTGCCACCAAAATGTTTTATTGACTCTTCAAATAATTTTTTAAGATCATCCATGTTCGTCACATCGGCGCCAATCACCGGTGCATTAACCGCTTCCGCGAGTTTATTTATTTCGCCCATTCTCAAAGCCACCGGCGCGTTGGTCAGTACCAGCTGAGCCCCTTCTTCATGACAACGCAATGCCGTCTTCCAGGCGATCGATTTTTCATCCAGCGCTCCGAATATTATTCCCTTCTTTCCTTTTAATAAATTATACGACATGGCTATTGTGAATTTTTACAAAAATAAGGGGTTATGAGCCTAGTTCATCACCATTTCACGGGCATTCTCCAATGCAGCAGCAGTGGGCTTTTCACCACTGAGCATTTTAGCGATAGCCGTGATTCTTTCTTCTCCCGTAAGATGCCTGATGTTTGTTCTAATAGCATCGTTCCTGATGTCTTTATACACGAACAGATGCGCATTGGCCTTGCCTGCTATCTGGGGCTGGTGTGTAATGGTGATCAGCTGTCTTTTTTGGGCGAGACTGCTCATGATGGCGCCAACCTGTTTTGCGGCCTCACCGGAAATACCAGTATCGATCTCATCGAATATCAGCGTCGGAAGATCCATCGATTCAGCAACAAGTGATTTGATGGAAAGCATCAAACGGCTGAGCTCTCCGCCGGAAGCCACTTTGCGGATGGGTTCGAACCTGTTGGTTTTACCTGCCTGTCCCGCAGGCAGGTTGGCGTCGAATAAAAACTCCACTGCATCTTTGCCGTAGAGGTCTGCGGTTTTATTTTCAATGCTCACCTTAAGCCGGGCGTTAGGCATTCCCACCTGGACCAGTAAGCGGTTCACTTTTTCTTCCAGGGGAATTAATTGCATTTTTCTTTTCTCAGACAATTTTGAAGCAGATTCATCGAGCTGCTTTAAAAAATCCGCCGTTTCTTTTTCTTTCCGGATAATGCTTTCGTCTATATCCATTACTGCCTGCAACTTTTCTTCAAATCCTTTTTGCAGCGCTAACAATTCAGCAGTAGTGTGGACGCCGTGTTTCTTTAATAATTTATAACCCAGTGCCGTTCTTTCATTTAATTGTTCGATCCTTGAAGGATCGTGTGCCACTTCATCATTTAATCTTTCTACTTCCTCAGCAATATCCTGCAGTTCGATTTGAGCTGATTGAAGACGTTTTAACAGGTCATTCACTCCATTGTGGTATTTAGCGAGCGCGTCGAGCTGTTGCTGGATAGACTTGACTTGCTGCACGAGCGGCCGCTCACCGCTTGAAAATGCTTCTGATGCCTGTGTCAGGCCATTTTTAATGTCTTCCGCATGGCTTAGCATTTTGAGTTCAGCATCAGCTTCTTCCAATTCATTTCCCGTGAATGCCGCCTGGTCCAGCTCCTCAAATAAAAACTTATTATAATCGTATTCTTTATTAAAAGATGCTTTTTGAAGATGCAATTGCGATAGCGCTTCCTGAGATGATTTCCACGAGCGGAAGATCGTTTGATAATGGCCAAGAAGAGTAAAATTATCTGCCAGTGCGTCGAGTACTTCCCGTTGAAATCCGGCATCGGATAAAGACAGTGTATCGAACTGCCTGTGGAGATCCACCAGCAATGAGCTTACCTGTTTTAATTGTTCGAGATTTACAGGGGTATCGTTTATAAATGCGCGCGATTTTCCATTTGCCGCTATCTCTCTTCTGATGATTATTTCCTCATCGTTTTCAAGATCATTGTCGCTGAGCAATTGTTTCAGGGGGGATTTATTTTCCACTGAAAATGTTCCTTCAACAATGCATTTTTTTTCGCGGTTCAATAAAACTGATGTGTCTGCGCGGTCGCCAAGAATAAGGGATAGCGCGCCCATTAGGATAGATTTTCCCGCACCGGTTTCGCCGGTGATCACATTCATCTTAGATGAAAAATCAATGCTGATCTCATCAATAATGGCGTAATTGTATATGTGCAGGTTCCTTAGCATTACAAATACAAATATAATATTCGCTTTTATGCAAAATCATTAATTCTGTGCGGAGTGGTTGGTGATTTTTGGGAGGGCGTTTTTATTCTAATATTGAATGCCAAAGCATCCCGTCAATCCGAAATACCGGATGCTGCTCATCCTTAAATCCGGGATGCCTAAACATTCCAACTAATGGGGAACAACTAATCTTGGGGAATCACGCTAACCCGCATCCTGTAGGGATGCAATGTGTGTAGGAAACCGAGAAATACCCTTACCTTAAAAACAAAAGATTATTTAACCTCGATGGTGTCAAACAGGTCACGGTCAACCAGTATCCTTCCGCAGTTCTCACAAACGATAATCTTTTTGCGCTGTTTGATTTCGCTCTGGCGCTGGGGAGGGATCGCATTGAAACATCCGCCGCAGGCGTCACGCTCGACCGGCACCACGGACAAACCGTTTCGGTAATTGGAACGGATACGGTCGTAAGAACTCAACAGACGCTCTTCAACCTTTTCCCGCGCTTCAGCAGATAATTTATTAAAATGCCTTTCTTCTTTCTCTGTTGCCGCAATGATCTTTTCCAGTTCACCTTTCTTTCCTGCAAGTACCGCTTCCTTTCCGCCAAGATTCTTCTTAGCCTTGTCGAGCCCTACTACTTTTTCCGCAATCTCTTCATTCGCATCCTTGATATGTTTTTCAGCCAGCTTCATTTCCAGCTGCTGCATTTCTATTTCTTTATTGATCGCTTCAAATTCGCGGCTGTTCTTTACATTCTCACTCTGCTTTTCATACTTCTTTATCAGCGCTTCTGCTTCCTTGATCAGATCCTTCTTCTGGTTGATAAACTCCTGAATGCCATTGATCTCTTCCTCAATCCGGGTTTGCCTTGCCGTGAGGCCGGTGATCTCATCTTCCAGGTCGCTTACTTCCATTGGAAGCTCACCTTTTAACACGTGCACTTCATCGATCTTTGATTCAATTTTTTGAAGTGAAACGAGTGAGGTTAATTTTTCCTCAACAGAATAATCTTTTACATTAGCCATGTGTGATACCTGATTTTCGTTTTATTTTCTGAAAACTAAAGCACTGAAGTTGACCTTACTTCTGATTTCAGGACGGCAAAAATAGGCTTTTTTGCCGCAAGACCCCTATAAATATGATCTGATTTTGAAATATTAGATCCTCCTCCTATCTTTGCGCTAGTTCTTTAAACATCTCTTATCAAGAAAGGCAGAGGGAAATGGCCCTGTGAAGCCTTGACAACCTACTCCTGCTTACGCAGGAATAAGGTGCCAATTCCATCCCAATGGATTAATTGGGATAGATAAATCAGATAAAAGCCTTTATACTTCGCAGTTTTAACCGACTGTCTGAATATTAAAAGCTCTTCTGACTATCGGAAGAGCTTTTTTGTTGCGTCAACGCACAAAAACTTTTTCCATAGGATACACTCTTGAAAGGATGTTACTCAGTAATTAATTATTTAATCCCGTGCGCAAAGCGCGGAAAAAACTGTTTAACCTGCAAGCATTCACAAAACTCATTCACAGCATCCCTGCCGGCCCGCTCACCGGATCGGTATCCTTACCCATTTACCAGACTCTACTTTCGTGCAGGACGCACCCGGCGAACATGACCCGCAAATCCATGCCGGCAGAAAAAAGAAGAGCCGCAGGAGTGAGCGACAGCCTTATCAGGTTATCGGTAGGACTGGAAGATCATGAAGACCTGATCGAAGATCCTGGACAGGCATTTCAGGCAACAAACAATCACTGACCCCGAAACAATTAGAAACCACAAATTAATATGGACGCTCACAAACAATTGACCATCGGATTATTCGGCTTTGGAGTAGTAGGAGAAGGCCTGTACAAAGTAATGCAGCAAACGCCTTCGCTGAACGCTTCTATTAAAAAAATATGCATCAAGCATCCGGGCAAAAAAAGAAATGCTCCGGATGAATTGTTCACCACAGAAAAAAATGATCTGCTCAACGACAAAGAGATCAACGTGATCGTAGAAGTGATCGATGATTCGGAAGCGGCCTTTGTAATCGTTTCGACAGCTTTGAACAGCGGAAAAGCAGTCGTGAGCGCCAGTAAAAAAATGATCGCTGGGCATTTACCTGAATTGCTTGAACTGCAAAAGATCACGGGGCAGCCATTTCTCTATGAAGCCGCGGCATGCGCCTCCATACCGGTCATCCGGAACCTGGAAGAATATTATGATAACGACCTGCTGCATTCTATAAAAGCCATAGTCAATGGTTCAACTAATTTTATTCTCACTAAAATGTTTGAGGAAAAACATGATTTCAGGCAGGCACTGATGCTGGCGCAACAACTGGGCTTCGCGGAAAGCAATCCTACGCTTGACGTGGAAGGATATGATGCTGTGAACAAGTGGACTTTTTTACTTACACACGCCTATGGAATTACCAATACCCCCGAAAATATTGTTTTTACAGGCATTCAAAATATCCAGGCCGGTGATGCGGCGGTGGCAAAGGAAAAAAATCTCCAGATCAGGCTGGTGGCGCAGGCTCAGAAATTACAGAATGGTAAAGTGGCGGCCTTTGTGCTGCCACAGTTTATCAGACACGATGATCATCTTGCATTCGTAAGAAATGAATACAATGGCGTGGTGATAGAAAGCGGGTTTGCTGATAAGCAATTCTTTTATGGCAAGGGCGCCGGAAGTTTTCCTACCGCATCGGCTGTGCTAAGTGATATTTCAGCATTGCGTTATCAGTACCGGTATGAATACAAGAAATTATATCATCACAAGCCTCATGAACTGACACATGATTTTTATTTAAAAGTGTATATTAGCTTTGATGACATCAAATACATCCCGCGCGATAAGTTTGAGTGGATAGAAGAATGGCATGCAATGGAGGAGCGTAAATACCTGGTAGGTGTTTTACCGTTTAAAGCACTGGTGGAAAACACCTGGTGGAAAGAAAATAACGTTTCTCTCATCCTTACGGCTGAGCCGGTTATAGAGGATATTGAACTGCGGAAACTGAAAAAGAAAAGCTTGGAACTGGCAGGAGTGATTTAAATTATGTTGCAATCAAAGGCGAAAGAAAAACGAAGGCTGCAAAGATTAATTTGCTGTCCTTCTTAGAAAATTATAGCCTTTGCGTGCTTCCTTATTTCAGTGCGATACTAAAAGGTATTGACTTTGGGGGCAGACATTCTTTATCGGTACATGCCATGAACTCTATGGTTCCGTTGAGGGTTGTTTTTGCCGCGGCTTTTACATTCACAAGTTGTACAAATTCTACTTTATCGTTAAAAAACTTGGTATCAATGGAAAACACTTCTTCAAAATGCGTTTGCATTTTGCCTTCTTCCTTCACCTTGCCATCGGGCATGGCTAATGGATTTTTAGCGAAAGTTATCTTTGTAGGCAAGGGTCCGCCTTCAGCCTGGGTGGTGGAATAAATATGCCACGGGTTCCTTACAGTGGCGGTCATCCTGATCTCATATTTTTTGTCTGAGATCTTTTTGCTGTCAAATTTCCAGGCAACAACATCTGAC
>Ga0209512_1003376_pt1 | contig 15234 bp, 13 predicted proteins | sample frozenSSSSmetaG_FD_184142 | JGI IMG/M metagenome (GOLD analysis project Ga0209512, IMG submission 184142) | Glacier valley bacterial and archeal communities from Borup Fiord, Nunavut, Canada, to study Microbial Dark Matter (Phase II) -... | ecosystem: Environmental > Aquatic > Freshwater > Ice >... | reverse complement strand
TACCGGTTTGACGTTGGATGCGGCGGGCGCCGAGGACGGGGATGTCTTCGATGCGGCAGATGGGTTTCCAGTCAGTGGCCATGGTGGTCGTCAGTGGCTTGCGGACGCCGGCAGCGCCGGGCGGCCGATTGCGCTCATGTCCCCCGCCGACCGCCAGAGGCGCTCGACTCCTCCTCGGCTCCGCTCCATCGGACACCCAGCACTCCCGGGTGAGACGAGACGCATGTCGCTCGGCGCTCGCAGGATCGGGGCGGTGGGGCGTTTCATGGAGCGAAGTGAAGGAGGAGGCGAGGCCCATGCCTGGTCCTCGCCGGGGGCCATGAGCGCAATGAAGCGCGCCGCCGCCCCGATCCGACAAGCCCCGACAAAATCAGACAACGACCGCATCGAACTGCCTCGCATCGACCTTCGCCTTGTCGAACTCGACCCACGGATCGGGCTCCCCATCGAGCGCGAACTGCAGCCGGTCCCACAACGCCGCGCGGTTGACGGCATCGTCGAGCACGTGCTTCTTCACGTGGTCGAGGCCGACGCGCCCGACGTAGTGCACGGTGCGCTCGAGGTACCAGCCTTCCTCGCGGTAGAGCTGCAGGAACGCGCCGCTGACCTCGAGCACTTCGGCGGCCGTCTTCACCTTGCAGAAGAAATGCGCGACCTCGGTCTTGATGCCGCCGTTGCCGCCGACGTAGATCTCCCAGCCCGAATCGACGCCGATGATGCCTACGTCCTTGATGCCCGACTCGGCACAGTTGCGCGGGCAGCCCGAGACCGCGAGCTTCACCTTGTGCGGCGCGTACATGCGCCAGAGCGCGCGCTCGAGGTCCTTGCCCATCTGCGTGGAATCTTGCGTGCCGAAGCGACACCACTCCGAGCCGACGCAGGTCTTCACGGTGCGCAACGCCTTCGCATAAGCGTGGCCCGAAGGCATGTCGAGGTCTTTCCAGACCGCCGGCAGGTCGGCCTTCCTGATGCCGAGCAGGTCGATGCGCTGGCCACCGGTGACCTTGACCGTCGGCACCTTGTACTTGTCGACCACGTCGGCGATGCGGCGCAACTCGGCCGCACTGGTCTCGCCGCCCCACATGCGCGGGATCACCGAGTAGGTGCCGTCTTTCTGGATGTTGGCGTGGCTGCGCTCGTTGATGTAGCGCGACTGCGGATCGTCGACGGCTTCCTTCGGCCAGGTGCTCAGCAGGTAGTAGTTGAGGGCCGGGCGGCAGCTCGCACAGCCGTCGGGCGTGCGCCAGCCGAGGGCCGTGCGAACGTCGGCCGCCTTGACGAGATGGCGATCTCTGATCGCGTCGCGCACTTCCTGGTGGCCGCGGTCGGTGCAGCCGCACATCGCCTTCTGCTTCGGAGCGGCGCTGTAGTCGCCGCCGGCCGTGGCCATCAGAAGTTGTTCGACGAGGCCGGTGCACGAGCCGCATGAAGCGCTTGCCTTGGTGTGCTTGCGTACGTCTTCGATCGTGAACAGGCCCTTCTCCCTGATCGCCTTGCAGATCGTGCCCTTGGCCACGCCGTTGCAGCCGCAGACCTCGGCTTCGTCGGCCATGGCGATGGCGGAGTTCTGGCCGGCATGGCCCGCGGTGCCGACGTTCGACTCGCCGAACATCAGCTTGTCGCGCAGCTCGGCGACCGAGCGGCCTTCGCGCAACAGCTTGAAATACCAACTGCCGTCGACCGTGTCGCCGTAGAGGCAGGCGCCCACGAGCTTGTCGTTCTGGATCACGAGCTTCTTGTAGACGCCGCCGAAGGGATCGCTCATCACGATCTCCTCGAAGCCGTCGCCGCCGGTGAAGTTGCCGGCCGAGAACAGGTCGATGCCGGTGACCTTGAGCTTGGTGCTGGTCTGGCTGCCGGTGTAGCGGCCGATGCCGAACTGCGCCAGGTGCGTCGCGCAGACCTTGCCCTGCTCGAACAACGGCGCCACCAGGCCATACGCGATGCCGCGGTGCGCGGCGCATTCGCCCACCGAGTAGATGCGCGGATCGGTGATGGTCTGCATCGTGTCGTTGACGACGATGCCGCCGCTCTTGCCCATCCCGCAGTGGATGCCGATCTTCTCGGCCAGCGCCGTGTTGGGGCGGATGCCGGCCGTCATCACGACGAGGTCGGCCGGAATCTCGGTGCCGTCCTTTAACCTGACCGCGCGTACGCGGCCGGCCTTGCCATCGTCGGCATCTCCGACGATGGACTCGGTGTGGCTGCCGATCAGGAAGCCGAGGCCGCGCGCCTCGAGGTTTCTCTGCAGCATCGAGCCGGCCACGTCGTCGAGCTGGCGCTCCATGAGCCAGGGCGCGATGTGCACGACCTTCACGTCCATGCCGCGCATCGCCAGGCCGTTGGCGGCTTCCAGGCCGAGCAGCCCGCCGCCGATGACCACCGCATGTCTGTAGCGGGTGGCCGCGTCGATCATGGTGTTGGTGTCCGCGATGTCGCGATACGCGATCACGCCCTCGAGATCTCTTCCGGGAAGCGGTGGAATGAACGGATTCGAGCCGGTGGCGATGAGCAGCCGGTCGTATTCAGCCTCGGTGCCGTCTTCGGCGACGACCAGGCGCCTCCGGCGGTTGACGTCGGTCACCTTCTTGCCGAGGTGCAGCGTGATGCCGTGCTCGGCATACCACTCGATCGGATTCAGCACGATCTGGTCGAGCGTCTGCTCGCCCGAGAGCACTGGCGACAACAGGATGCGGTTGTAGTTCGGGTGCGGCTCGGCGCCGAACACGGTGATGTCGTAAAGCTCGGGCGCGAGCTTGAGCAGCTCTTCCACGGCGCGGATGCCGGCCATGCCGTTGCCGATCACCACCAGCTTCATCTTCTGCATGTCGTGTGCTCTCTTGCGGCTCTCTTGTGCCCGGATCAGAAGTACCAGGCCACGGTTGCGACGAGACGGCCGGCCTGCAGCACCGGCACCGCCACCAGCGAGCCCAGGCCCGCGTCGGCCGCCGAGGCGCCCACGCCGGCCGGCTCGTTCATGGCCTGCTCGCTGAACGCGGGAATGCCGGTGAGCGACGGCCTGCCAATCGTGCCTTGACCGACGTCGACCGAGGCGGTGCGCGCCGGCGCATCGAGCGCACCCAGGGCTTCGCAAAAGCCGGCCGTACGCACCAGTCGCTCGCCCGAGACATCGGGCTGCCAGATCTCGATGCGGCGCGCGATCGGCGTGGCGAGCGCGGAGAGAAAGGCCATCACGTAGTGGCCGCCGCCGCGCGTGGAGCAAGGTACGGCCAGGCCGCGGTTGATGCCGACCTTGACGGCGCTGTCGCCGCGCAAGAAACCTCCACCACGGCCGAGGTCTTGCTGGAACATCGGCAGCCCGCTCTCCCACGCCATGCCGGGCAGGCCGTGGCCGCGCCGAAAGCCGGTGCGGCGCGCCAGGAACTCGAACGCCTCGGCGGTGTTGCCGTAGTAGCCGTCGACCAGATTCATTTCCTTCGAACGCTCGGGGTCGTTGCTCCAGAGTTCGATGGCACCAGCGTGCGCTTCGTCGTCGCCGCAGAAGATCACCATCACCGAAGTGAGGAAGTCGCCCGCGAAGATCGGCACCGCGATGCCGCAGGTGAGGCCTTCGCTGCGCGCTGCCGCGATCCGCCGAAAGGCCGAGCCCTCGAACTGCCTGAGCACGATCGGGTGGCCTGCTTCCCAGGCCTGGCCCGGCAGGCCCTCGCCACGACCGAAGCACATGTCCTTGCTCACCGCGCCGAACCGCGAATGCTCGCCGTAGATCGCGCCGCCGAACTCCAGCATCGTGCGATCGCCGCCCGGTACCCACGACTCGACGACCTTGATGAACGTCTTCATGGCGACCCCCGCGCTCAGGCCGCCGTCTTCTCGACGTGGCCCTGGCGCGTGTAGAGGAAGTCGAGCACCGCTTTCCTGCATTGCACGTAGCTGCGGTCTTCTGCCAGCTCCACGCGGTTGCGCGGCCGCGGCAGGTCGACGCGCAGCACCTCGCCGATGGTGGCGGCCGGGCCGTTGGTCATCATCACCACGCGGTCGGAGAGCAGCACGGCTTCGTCGACGTCGTGCGTGACCATGATCGCGGTGCTGCCGGTCGCGGCGACGATCTTGAGCAGCTCGTCTTGCAAACGGGCGCGGGTGAGGGCGTCGAGCGCGCCGAAGGGCTCGTCCATCAGCAGCACCTTCGGCTGCATCGCCAGCGCGCGCGCGATGCCCACGCGCTGCTTCATGCCGCCCGAGATCTCGTGCGGCCGCTTGGCCATCGCGTGCTCCATGCCCACCAGCACCAGCGCGTCTTCGGCGCGCTGCCTGAGGCGGCTCTTCGGTTCGGTGGCCGCGAACACGCGCTCGACGGCCAGGTGCACGTTCTCGTAGCAGCTGAGCCACGGCAGCAGCGAGTGGTTCTGGAACACCACCGCGCGCTCGGGGCCGGGTGAGTTGATCTCGCGGTTGTCGAGCAGGATGTTGCCCTGCGTGGGCCGCAGCAGCCCGGCGACGAGGTTGAGCAGCGTCGACTTGCCGCATCCCGAGTGACCGATGAGGCTGATGAACTCGCCCTTCTCGACCTCGAGGTCGATGCCCTTGAGCGCGTGAAAGCGCCCCTTCTTCGTCGAGAACACCATCTCGACGTTCTGCACTTCGATGTAGTGGTTCATCCTGATCAGGTCCGCGGTAGACGCCGGGCCGCCCCAAGGCGAGCGCGCGCCTCCTCGAGGGGCAGTGAGCGAAGCGAGCGTGGGGCTCTCATCTCAGTCGTCGAAGCTGAAGCGCTTGGCCGCGAGCATCAGAAGTTGCTCGAGCGCCAGGCCCACGATGCCGATCACGAAGATCGCCACGATGATGTGCTTGACGTTGAGGTTGTTCCACTCGTCCCAGACCCAGAAGCCGATGCCGACGCCGCCGGTCAGCATCTCGGCCGCCACGATCACCAGCCACGCCGTGCCCACCGAGAGGCGCACTCCGGTGAGCATGTAGGGCAGGACGGCCGGGAAGAGGATGCGTGTGATCACCTTCCACTCCGACAGGTCGAGCACGCGGGCGACGTTGAGGTAGTCCTGCGGCACGCGCTGCACGCCCACCGCCGTGTTGACGACCATCGGCCAGATCGAGCAGATGAAGATCGTCCACACCGCGGCCGGATTCGCGGCCTTGAAGACCAGCAGGCCGATCGGCAGCCACGCCAGCGGCGACACCGGCTTGAGCAGGCTGATCAGCGGCGAGAACATCCGGTTGATGAACTCGAAGCGGCCGATGATGAAGCCGAGCGGAATGCCCACCGCCGCGGCCAGGCCGAAGCCCACGGCCACGCGCTCGAGCGAGAAGAGGATGTTCCAGCCGATGCCCTGGTCGTTCGGGCCCTTGCGATAGAACGGGTCGGCGAACAGCTCCACCGCCGAGCGGAAGGTGGCGGTGGGCGTGGGGAAGGTGGTGCTGTTGATCGTGAACAGCTCCCAGATGCCCACGAGCAGCGCCAGGCCGATGACCGGCGGCAGCACGCGTTTGAGCAGGCCGTCCCAGTCGAACGGCATGCGCGCGGGCTTGGGCACCGCGAGCGGAACCGGCGCGGCCGGTGCATGCGCAACGGGGGGCGCTGCGCTGTCGGCGCGCGCTGGCGCTCCGGAGCGCGGTGTGTGAAAGACGGCTGCGACCATTGCGGGGCTCCCGGTGCGTGGGGCTCAGGCGAGCGACTTGACCTTGAACGAGTCGGCGTACTTCTTCGGTTCCTTGCCGTCCCAGACCGCGCCGTCGAAGAGCTTCGAGGCGCGCATCGGATCCTTCGGCACCGGCGCCTTCACCTGGGCCGCGGCTTCCTTGTAGAGATCGATCTGGTTGATTTGCCTGGCCACGGCCAGGTAGTCGGGATGCTCCTTGAGCAGGCCCCAGCGCTTGTGCTGGGTGAGGAACCACATGCCGTCGCTCAGGTAGGGGAAGTTGACCGCGCCGTCGTTGTAGAACTTCATGTAGTTCGGGTCGTCCCAGGTCTTGCCCAGGCCGTTCTGGTAGCGGCCGAGGATGCGCTGGTTGATGACGTCGACCGAGGTGTTCACGTAGGCCTTGTCGGCGATCGTGTCGGCCATCTTGTTCTTGTTCTGCAGGCCGGTGTCGATCCAGCGGCCGGCCTCGAGGATGGCCATCACCGCTGCGCGGCAGGTGTTGGGATTTTTCTTGACGAACTCGGCCGTGGTGCCGAGCACCTTTTCCGGGTGGTCTTTCCAGATGTCCTGCGTGGTGATGGCGGTGATGCCGATGCCGTCGGCCACGGCGCGGTGGTTCCACGGCTCGCCGACGCAGTAGCCGTCCATGTTGCCCACGCGCATGTTGGCCACCATCTGCGGCGGCGGCACGGTGATCACCTTGGCATCGGCGAACGGGTTGATGCCGGCCGAGGCCATCCAGTAGTAGAGCCACATCGCGTGGGTGCCGGTGGGGAAGGTTTGCGCGAACGTGTATTCACGCTTGTCGGCCGCCATCGCCTTGGCGAGCGAGGCCGCGTCGACGGCGCCCTTGTCGGCGAGTTTTTTCGAGAGCGTGATCGCCTGGCCGTTGTTGTTGAGCGTCATCAGCACGGCCATGTCTTTCTTCGGGCCGCTGATGCCGAGGTGCACGCCGTAGACCAGGCCGTACAGCACGTGCGCCATGTCGAGCTCGCCGTTGACCAGCTTGTCGCGCACGCCGGCCCACGAGGCCTCCTTGGTGGCGATGATCTTGATGCCGTACTTCTCGTCGAACTTCAACACCGAGGCCATCACCACCGATGCGCAGTCGGTGAGCGGAATGAAGCCGATGCGGATTTCCTTCTTCTCCGGCGCGTCGGAACCGGCCGCGAATGCGCCCGGCACGGCCGCGGCGCCGGCGAGGGCAACCCCGCTCTTGATGAACGACCGCCGCTCTTCGCTCATGGAAACCTCACGCTTCGTCATGACCATCCCTTCGCCGCTGAAAACAAAAAAGGCGCCTCGATCGCGGGCACGGGTGACCAGCACACCTGCCTTGCGATCGGACGCCTTTGCCCGACCTTCGAAAAACCATGCATCGAGCACTGCGCCGTTGCAGCACTCGACGAGCTTCTATGCACGAGGTGTGCCAGCGGCCAGCACCGGGCGAGGCGTGAAGTTCGTCATGCTGCGCCGCACCAATCACGAGCAGCCGCGCGGCCTGCTGCACGCGCGGAGTGCGATGTGCCCGATCGTCAGTCGCGCGAGCGAAGCAACTCCTGCGCGTCGATCACGCTTTGCGCCATGTCGGCGAGGCGCTTGCCGCGGTCCATCGCGAGGCGGCGCAGCCGGTTGTAGGCGGCCTGCTCGTCGAAGCCGGCTTCGGCCATCAGGATGCCCTTGGCGCGCTCGACGATCTTGCGGCTGGCGAGTTGTTGCTCGGCCTTCGCCAGCTGCCCGCGCAAAGCCGCCTCGTGCTCGAACCGCGCAATCGCCACCTGCAGCACCGGCGCCAGCCGCTCCGGCAGCAGGCCGGCCACGACATACGCGCTCACGCCAGCGCGCAGCGCCCGCTGCATCGGTTCGGCCGCAGCGTCTTCGGTGAACACGACCACCGGGCGCGGTGCCTTCGCCGAGAGCGTGGCCAGGTTCTCGAGCGTGTCGCGGGTGGGCGACTCGCTGTCGACGATGACGACGTCGGGCTGCAGGCGCTGCACGCAGTCGTGCACCAGCAAAGCAGAGTCGAGCACGCCCACGACTTCGTGGCCCTGGCGGGCGAGTTCGTCGCCGATCTCGTGCACGTGGCCGGCACCGTCGTCGATGAGCAGCACGCGCAGGCGGCTGACCAGGTTTGCGGAGGTGGCAGGATCGGTGGCCGCGGCCATGGCGGCATGGGTGCAAGAGCCATGCCGCGGCGCCGCTCAGGCAGGGAACAGCCGGCCGCGCGCCGCCTCGGTGATCGCCTCGACGCACGGGTGGGTGATGCGCCGCTCGACCGAGATGGCGAAGAACTCCTCGATCAGCTCCTCGCTGCGCCCCAGCATGCGCACGCCATGCTGAGCGCAGGTTTCCTTCGCCAGCACGGCAGGCGCCATGAACACGCCGCGGCCCTCGCGGCCGAAGGCCGTGATGAGCGCGCTGTCGTCGAACTCACCCACGATCTTCGGCCGAAGGCCGTGCTCGGTGCTCCATCGGTCGAAGCCGCGACGCAGTGCCGAACCCGAGGCAGGCAGCAGCATCGGCGCGCCGTCGAGATGGCGCGGAAAGCGACCGTGCAAGGTCTGCTTCAACTCCGGAGTGCAGAAGAACGCCGTTGCGGTGCTGCCGAGCGGGTGGTTGAAGGCCTTCACGCTGAGTTCGTGACCCATCGGCTCGCCGGCCACCACCAGGTCGAGCTGGTGCACGGCAAGCCGCCCGAGCAGGTCGGCCAGGCGCCCCTCGTGGCACACCAGACGCACGGCTTCGCCGACGGCGAGCGCGGGTTCGAGCAGACGGTAGGCGATCGCTTTCGGCACCGCATCGGCCAGGCCGACGCGCAGGTCGATGCCGCGGTCGCCTCCGCGTGCCCGGCCGAGGGCGGTCTCGAGCTCCGAGCCGAGGGCAAAGATCTGGTCGGCGAACTCGAGCGCGATGCGCCCCTCGGCAGTGAGCTCGACGCCCCGGCCGGCCTTCCTGAACAGGCTGCAGCCCAGCCGCGCTTCGAGCAGCTTGATCTGGCCGGAGAGCGTTTGCGGCGTGGTGTGCAGCTGCTCGCCGGCACGTACGACACCACCCGCGTTGGCGGCGGCCCAGAAGTAGTGAAGGTGCTTGTAATTCATGGTGTTCTTTCGCTTGGGTTCGTTTTTCTCGAAACGCCGAGTCCGAAAAAACGAATTTACGCGAAGTGTCGCCGCGACTAGATTGGCGCCTCGTCGTTTCCTCGGAGCCCGTCATGAACGAACCCCTCGCCGCCTCGCTTCCCGCCCACGCCCAGACCTTCGACGCCAGCGTCGCCAGCGGGCGCGAGCGCGTGCTTCGCAACACCTACTGGCTGCTCGCCCTCTCGATGGTGCCCACCGTGCTCGGCGCCTGGATCGGCCTGACCAGCGGCCTGGCACGCGCGATGACGCCGGGCATCGGCCTGATCGTCTTCCTGGTCGGCGCGTTCGGTTTCATGTACGCGATCGAGAAGACCAAGAACTCCTCGGCCGGCGTGCCGGTGTTGCTCGGCTTCACCTTCTTCATGGGCCTGATGCTCGCGCGCCTGCTCGGCACCGTGCTCGGCCTGGCCAACGGCGCCGGGCTGGTGATGACGGCTTTCGCCGGCACCGGCCTGGTCTTCTTCGGCATGGCCACGCTTTCCACCGTGATCAAGCGCGACCTGAGCGCGATGGGCAAATGGCTGTTCATCGGCGCGGTGATGCTGCTCGTGGCCGGCATCGCCAACGTGTTCATGCAGTCGAGCGCGCTCACGATCACGATCGCAGTGATCGCCGTCGGCATCTTCTCCGCCTTCATCCTGTACGACCTGAAGCGTGTGCGCGACGGCGAGGAGACCAACTACATCAGCGCCACGCTCGGCATCTACCTGAGCCTGTACAACGTGTTCCAGTCGCTGCTCGCGATCGTCGGCCTCACCGGCGGGCGCGAGGAATAGTCCTTCCTCGGCACGCCGTCTGCCCAGGCTGAATCACTATGGAATTGCTGCTCGACCCCAACCTCTGGGTCGCCTTCGCGATGCTGACGGCGCTCGAGATCGTGCTCGGTGTCGACAACATCATCTTCATCTCGATCCTGGTCGGCCGGCTGCCGCCGGAGCAGCGCGACAAGGCGCGCCGGCTCGGCCTGGGATTCGCGATGGTCTCGCGCCTGGCGCTGCTGTTCTCGCTGACGTGGGTGATGGGCCTGACGCGCGATCTCTTCAGCGTATTCGGCCAGGGCATCAGCGGGCGGGACCTGGTGCTGCTCTGCGGCGGCCTGTTCCTGATCTGGAAAGCCTCGAACGAGATCTTCCTTGCGACCGAGGCCAGCCAGGGCGGCGGGCAAGTCGGCCCGCACGCCAGCGAGGCGAGCGTGCCCGGATCGGCGGGCGCCAAGGCCGCGGCCGCGACGTACGCCGCGACCATCGCGCAGATCGGCATCGTCGACGTGGTGTTCTCGCTCGACTCGGTGATCACCGCCGTCGGCATGGTCGACCAACTGCCGGTGATGGTGGCGGCGGTGGTCGCTTCGGTGGGCGTGATGCTGTTCGCCGCCAAGCCCATCGGCGACTTCGTCGATCGGCATCCGTCGGTGAAGGTGCTGGCGCTGGCCTTTCTCGTGCTCGTCGGCGTGGCGCTCACCGCAGAGGCTTTCGACGTGCACCTGCCCAAGGGCTACATCTACGCGGCGATGGCGTTCTCGCTGGTGGTCGAGCTGCTCAACATCCGCGCGCGCAGGAAGCGCGACAAGGCCGCGGCCGGCGCCGTGCCGGCGTCGCTCGCCGAGCCCGTGCGCTGACGCTCAGGCCGGCAGCGCTGCCGCGCAGTTCGAGCAGAAGCGCGCGCCGGCCGCGGCAGGCGTGCCGCACGCGGTGCAAAAGCGCGGCCGGGGTCCCGCTGCAGCAACGGCAGCTGGCGCGTTGCCGCCAGTGCCGATGGCCGCATGCGCCGACGCCACCTGCAAGTCGCGCTGCAGCTGCGCCGCCGAGCCCGCGGCCGGTGCGCCGGCGTCCATGGCGCGCTCGCCCGCGTTGAGCGCGGCGATGCGCTTTTCGTCTTCGCCGCTGAACGGCGCGACGAGCACGCTCTGCCCACGCGCGAAGGCCGTGAGCTCGCTGGCCAACGCCTGTGCCTCAGGCTCGGTCGAGAACATCGCGGTGACCTGCCGCGCGTCGTCCTTGCCGAACACCACCGACTCGACACGCGCGCGCCACACGCGCAGCGTCATCGCCTCGGTGCGAACGACGTTGTTCTCGGTGTTCATGCGGCTCGAGAAGTTGTTGCCGGTGCCGATGCGCGAGGTCTGCCAGCTGCCCACCATCTCGACCCAGGTGAGCACCGATTCGAAGTTGAAGCGCCCCCACAGGCGCGCCGACGCCTGGAAGCAGAACGCCGCCACGAAGGCGAGGATGGCCGAGGTGCCGGCCAGCGAGTAGCGGTTCTGCTGCCACGGCGCGCCCGCGTCGAAGCCACGCACGAAGCCGAGCGACAGCGCGATCGCCACCAGCACCAGCACGGTGGCGTAGAGGTCGAGCAGCAGCAGCGCGCGGTGCCGGGGTGCGGCCAGCGCCGAGGCCAGCGTGGGCGCGGCGGTGCCCGAGATCGGCAGCGGCTGGCTCTCCTCGAACAGCTCGCCGGCGAAGTTGCCGGCGGGCGTGGCCGCTGCGGTCACCGGGTCGATGCGCGCATAGCGGCGATTCGGGATGCGCTCGGTCCAGGCCGACTGCATCAGGCGGTCGAGCTCGTCCATCAGCGTCGAGGGGGGCGCGTTCATCGAGAGCCGCTGCTGCACGGCGCTCGCGCGCGTCTGCGGTGCATCGTCGACCTGCGCGAGGATGGCCGCCATCGCCAGCCCGCAGGCGACGAGCGCGGTGGCGAGCATCGTGAAGGCCTGCGTGTCGAGCGTGAACGCGCCGAGCGAAGGCAGCTTCGGGGCCAAGAGTCCGATGGCCACCGGCCCGAGGATGGCGACGGCCACGAGGCCGACCAGCGATAGCGAGGTCACGCGCGCCTTGTGCCGCGTGAGCACCGGCCGCAGCAGGAAGACGAGGCCGAACGCGAAGTAGAGGATGCCGATCCACGGCCGCGTCAGCTCGTTGCCGAACACGAACCACGAGAACGCGAAGCTCGCCAGCGTGGCCGCGATCGCCATCAGGTTGAACATCGTGCGCCGCGCCAGCAGCTGCACTTCGTTGGGCGCGGTGATGAGCCGCGGCGCCCAGTGATAGAGCAGCCCTTCGATCGCGCCCTTCGGCTCGGGATAGGTCAGGCCGCCCTGGCGCAGGATTTCCTTGACGGCGTTGGCAGCCGGCGAGCCGCCGGTGGCGCCGGGCGGGATGTCGGGCGCGAGCGAGCTCGGCCGGCCGCGGCCGAAGAAAAAGCGCAGCCGTGTGGCCGCGCTGGCCGCTGCCGCGATGCCTGCCGCGAGCAGCAGCAGGCCGGCGATCAGCGGCGCGGCCGCGAGGCGCAGCGCACTCGCCTCCATCGCCGCCCTGGCCCACAGCAGGCTCACGATGCCGGCGATGCAGAGCAAGGCGCCGCACAGCCACAGCAGCCGGTTTTGCAGCCGGTAGGGATTGGGCAGCTCGAGCCGCTTCGACTCGGATCCGTACTCGTACGACATGGGCCGGAACCTCGGGCAGGGCTGGACGCGGGGCGCCGAGTTTAGTGCGCGTACGCTTGCCGTCGCCGCCACCGGACCCTCGATGCCATGATCCCGACCGCCGACGCATCCGATTCCCTCGCCGCCCCCGCGCTGGCGCTCTTCGCCACGCTCGAGGTCGAAGTCGGCGCGCCGGTCGAGGTGGGCCGCGTGGCGGGCGGGCTGCGCCGCGTCATCCCGATCGTCGGCGGCACATGCACCGGCCGCGGCTTCAACGCACGCGTGCTGCCGGGCGGCGCCGACTTCCAGCTCGTCGTGAGCGAGACGGTGGCGCGGCTCGAGGCGCGCTATGTGCTCGAGACCGACGCCGGCGACCGCATCTACGTCCACAACGACGCGCTGCGCACCGCGCCGGCCGACGTCATGGCGCGGCTCCTGCGCGGCGAGGCGGTCGACCCGCGCGACGTGTACTTCCGCTGCGTGCCGCGCTTCGAATGCGCCGCGCCTGCGCTGGCGTGGATCGGCGAGCGCGTGTTCGTGGGCACCGGCGTGCGGCGCCAGGCGGTGGTGCAGATGCGATTCTTCGAGCTGATGTGAGCCATGGCTTGCGCTGCAGCGAGAACCACGTCACGAAGCGTTGACACGCGGCGGGGCGCGCCGGCCGCACGGCCGGGCCTTCTCAAGCGCTCGCGGCAGCGGCCGATAACGGAATATCCGTGCGAGCCCGTCGCCGTACGGGCCCCGCATGAAACCAGTCCTTCCCCACGACGTGATCGATGTCCAGGCGCTGCGCGTCGGCATGTTCGTGCACCTCGAAGGCGGGTGGATGTCGCACCCGTTTCCGCTCTCGAGCTTCCGCATCGTCTCGGCCGAGCAGCTCGCGACCATCCGCTCGCTCGGCGTGCCGCGCGTGCGCTGGAGCCCGACGCAGAGCGATTCGGCCGACGCGCTCGACGACGCGAGCGAACGTGCAAGCGCTGCGGCGCGCAGCACCACCGAAGCCGCCAACGACCCGGCCGCCAGCGCCCCTGCCGAGGTGGAACGCGAAGGCCCGGACACCATCCCCGACCTGCCCGCAGAAGGCCCTGCGGCCGACGTCTGCCACGACCCGGCAGAGCGACGTGGCCGTGCCGCGGAGGCCGAGCGCCTGGCGCGCCAGCGCGCCGCACAGCAACTCTGCGAGCGCCAGTACGGCGAGGCCGCGCGCGACTGCAAGAAGGCCTTCGACGCCGTCATCTTCCGGCCGCAGGAAGCGCGGCAGCAGGCCGAAAAGCTTTCGAACGCGATCGTCGCCAAGATGATCGGCGCTCACGACGTGTGCGTCCGCATGCTCGGCGAGACGGTCGGTGACAAGGCGTCGATGCACGCCATGAACGTGGCCGTGATCTCGCTGCTGATGGGCCGCTGCTTCGGCTTCTCGCCCGAAGAGATGCAGGAGCTGGGCATGGGCGCGATGCTGCACGACATCGGCAAGATCGAGATGCCGGCGCGGCTGCGCCACCGCGAAGACAACTTCTCGCCGAGCGAGCTGCGCGCGTACCAGGAGCACGTGGAACTCGGCGTGGTGCAGGCCCGGCGCATGGGCCTTTCGGCCGGCGCCGCGTCGGTGGTCGCGCAGCACCACGAGCATGCCGACGGCAGCGGCTTTCCGGCCGCGCTCAACAGCGACCGCATGACGATGGCGGCGCGCATCGTGGCACTCGTCGACCGCTACGACAACCTCTGCAATCCGCACCTGCCGGCACGCGCGCTCACGCCGCACGAGTCGATCTCGCTGCTGTTCGCGCAAGGGCGCAGCAAGTACGACACCTCGATCCTCGGTGCCTTCATCAAGATGATGGGCGTGTACCCGCCGGGCTCGACGGTGCAGCTCACCGACGACCGCTACGCCATGGTGGTGGCCATCAACTCCTCGCGCCCGATCAAGCCGAGCGTGCTGGTGTACGACGCCGACGTGCCGCGCGAGCAGACGCTGGTGCTCGACCTCGAGCGCTCGCCGGCTCTGGGCATCCGCCGCAGCATCCGCCCAGCGCACCTGCCGCCGGCCGCGCTCGACTACCTCGCCCCGGCACCGCGCGTGGCCTACTTCTTCGAGATCGCGCGGGTCGAGGAAGCGATGGAAGCGGCGTGAGCGCAGCGAACGCAACGGCCGGCCGCCGGGCCGCTCCCAAGGGCGGCCGCAGCCCCTCGGGGGGCAGTGCCGCAGCGATAGCCGCGCGCGCGGGGGCGCCGTGAACAACCCGTTGCCCGTGGAGCCGTTCAGCGTGGCCGAAGCGGCGCGGCGCACCTGGCCGGCGCTGATCGAATCGATGCTCGACGCGGTCTGTCTGGTCGAGCCGGAAGAGATGCGCATCGTGGCGGCCAACGGCGCGGCGGGGCGGCTCTACGGCGTCGACCCGTGCGAGCTCGTCGGGCGTGACATGCGCGACGACGCGGCCACGCCGGAAGACGTGGCTTTCTGGTGCGAGACCGCCACCGCGCTGGGTGGCCATGCCGCCATCCTGTCCGAATCGCTGATCGTCGACGCGGCCGGCATCGCGGTGCCGGTATTGCGGCGCGTCAGCCGGGTCGAGCCGGCGCCGGGAAACGCGCTCTACGTCGTCGCCCTGCGCGACCGCCGCGCCGAGGTGCGCACCGCACGACGGGCGGAGGTCAACGCGGCCGAGCTCGCCGCCACGCTCGAATCGGTGAGCGACGGCGTGCTGGTGGTCGACCTCGCGGGTCGCATCGGCCACTTCAACCGGCGCTTCGCCGCGCTGTGGGAAGTGCCTTCGGAAATGCTGATGCTGCGCGCCGACGACCAGTTGTTCGACTGGATGCGCAGCCAGGTGAAGGAGCCGGTCGCCTACATGCGGCGGCTGGCCGAGATCGACGCTGCGCTCGAACTCGAGGCCACCGACCGCGTGCTGCTGCGATCGGGCAGCAGCGTCGAGCGCAGGACCGTGCCGCAGAAGAGCCAGGGCCGCACCATCGGCCGCGTCTTCAGCTTCCGCAGGCTCGCCGCGCCGGCCGCCTGACGCGCGCCGCGCGGCGCGCCTTCCGCGAGCGAGCGGCC
>Ga0209512_1003372_pt1 | contig 15255 bp, 12 predicted proteins | sample frozenSSSSmetaG_FD_184142 | JGI IMG/M metagenome (GOLD analysis project Ga0209512, IMG submission 184142) | Glacier valley bacterial and archeal communities from Borup Fiord, Nunavut, Canada, to study Microbial Dark Matter (Phase II) -... | ecosystem: Environmental > Aquatic > Freshwater > Ice >... | reverse complement strand
GGGGAAAATTACACGATCACGAAATCTGTCGTAGGTATTTTGTGTGGAAGTTGAATCTTCTTTTTGAATTGTTAAACCAGCTTTCTTTAATATTTCTAATTGATAGCCATTTTTTAAAGCTGTTTTGGTAAATTTATCTATTAAGTTTTCGGTATAGCCTAACTCAAATATTTCAATTGTTTTATCATTAAACCCTCTTTCTTTAAAATAGCTTAAACCAATTGATCTTCCTTCTTCAGTATTTAATAATTGATCTCGAAAATAATTTTTTGCATAATTTAAAACAATAAATAAACTGTCGCGCTCATTTTGTTTTGCTATTTCTTCGTCAGGTAAATTTTCATTTTCCTGAATTTCAATATTATATTTCTTTGCAAGGTATTTTAATGCTTCTGTATAACTGGATTTTTCTATATCCATTATAAATTTAATTGCATCTCCACCCATTCCGCATCCAAAACATTTATAAATCCCTCTTACTGGTGATACAGAAAATGAAGGTGTTTTTTCTTCGTGAAAAGGACAGCAGGCGGAATAATCTTTACCTTTCTTTTTTAAAGAAACAAAATCTCCCACCACTTCAACAATATCAACTTTATATCGAATTTGATCTATAGTTTCCTGACTGATGCGCATAATGCGAAGGTAAGATTTTTTGAAACGAATTAAATATTTAGATTAATTATCGATCTTATTTTATAAAAACCGTTTTTAAAAATATTAAATTTCAATAAAAAATATTCATCCAAAGAATTATTATTGAATTAGCTTTTTAAATATTGGTTATTAATTTGCAAAAAAGTATATTTTTGGGAGTAATTAACAATTACTTATCATAGAGATTTTTGTAAATGAGTAAACAAATTAAATATTGAAACAAAAATTACCAGATGAACAAGTAAAAAGTTGGAAACAATTTCAAGTTTTAAGCACTATAATGTTTTTATTAAACATAATAGTTGCTGTTTTTACTTTTATATGCTATTTTTTTGTTCATATTTCACCTAAAAATTTCTGGTTAGCTGGTTTTTTTACTTTGTCATTACCAGTTATTTTATTTTTTGTTCATCCCGCTTTTATTTTATATTGGTTAGTTAAAAGAAAATTTATTAGAATTTTTATATCGCTTATTACCATTATTGCAGGTTTTCCACTCTTGCAAAGGACACTCACCTTCCACGAAACAGAAACTATTCCATTAGGTAAAAAAAGTTTTGAAGTGATGAGCTATAACGTTCAAACTTTCAATCAGTACTTTTATTACAAAAAGAAAAATAAAACCGATGCTGAAAAAATTTATAAATACATCAATGAGTCGAAGGCAGAAATAAAATGTTTTCAGGATTTTTTTCAACTAGAAAAATCTGAATTGTTCAATTCAATAAAAAAAATTAGCCATTCGGGTGAATATTATTATTATTTAGACCCTCGTGCACATAAAGTGCATACCAAAAGAGGTTATATAGGTGTAGCAATTTTTTCTAAATTTCCAATCATACAGAAAGGAGAAATATTTTCGTCAAAACAATCTGTTAACAAAGGGATTTATGTGGATGTAGTAAATGGAAAAGATACTATGCGAATTATAAATATTCATTTACAATCAAATAAAATAAAACCAGATAGTTTATTTGAAAATACAAATTATGAGGAGATAAAGGAAGAATATTTAAACTCTTTTGATAAGTTAAAATATGGTTTTCAAATTAGAGGTAAACAAGCTGAAGTTTTAGAAAATGAAATAATAAATAGTCCCCATCCAATTATTTTATGTGGCGATTTTAATGATATTCCATATGGTTTTGTTTATCAAAGAATCAGGCAACATTTAATTAATTCATTTGAAGAAAAAGGCTCAGGGTTTGGTTTCACTTATAATGGTAAACTACCTTTTTTAAGAATTGATAATCAATTTTTTGATAAAAAATTTAAAATTTATGAATTTAAAACTCATTTTAAAATAAAATATTCCGATCATTTTCCAATCACAGCACGATACACTTTAATAAACCATGGCAAATAAAAGCCTTATAAAAAAAATAGATATTTTTCTTTTAGTAATTAACATTTTACTAGCTATTTGTACTTTAATTTCCTACTTAGGAATGTATATTTCGCCTTCTCAATTTTGGCAAGCAGGGTTCATTTCATTATCTATACCTGTAACGCTTACTTTAAACCATATTTTTTTAATTTATTGGGCATTAAGAAAAAAATGGTACAAAATTTCAATATCATTAGTTACTCTTATTATTGTTTTCCCACTGTTTAGCAGGACTTTATCTATTCATTCTATTGACAAACAAGTAGATTCTACACAAAATTTTAGAATACTGGATTATAATGCTAGTTCATTTGGAAAATATAATATGGATTCTATTCCACTTCAAACCAAAGAAATTATTAATTGGTTAGTAGATTTTCCGGCTGATATAAAATGTTTTCAGGAATTTTACCACAACGATACCAAAGCCAATTTAAATACGATTAGATTAATGGAAAAAAAAGGATATCATTATTATATGTTTTCCGATTCAACTTTAATAAAATCTGATAGGGGTGCTTTTGGAGTAGTAACTTTTTCAAAATTTCCAATAATTCACACTGGAGAAATTTCATTTCAGGGTCATAAATACAATAGATGTATTTATACCGATCTTGTGATTAATAAAGATACGGTTCGCTTATTTAATTTTCATATGGAATCGATGAACATTCAGGCAAACAATTTGGTGATGAAAGAGGTAATTGGATATAAAGAAATTTATTGGCGACTTAAAAATGGATTTATTAAAAGAGGTGACCAAGCTTTATTAGTTGAAGAAGAAATTAAAAAAAGCCCTTATCCTGTTATTGTTTGTGGTGACATGAACGATACCCCATATAGTTTTGCATATCAACGGATAAGAAAACATTTAAATAATGCCTTCGAAGAAAAAGGAAATGGATTTGGCTTTAGTTACAATGGAAAACTTTTCTTTTTAAGAATAGATAATCAATTTTTTGATGAAAATAAATTCACAATTCATTCATTTAAAACACACCGAGAAATTAAAAATTTTGATCATTTTCCAATTAGTGCTACCTATAGTTTAAAAAAATAAAACTTTAGCTAGCCTTTTTATTCTTTCTTTCAAACAATCTTCTTTTATAAAGCTTCAAAAAATTCTATTTGAAAAAATATAGGGTCAATTTATTTAAAATTGTTTTCTATATTTCTATTTCTTCTTTTTAAATAAAGAAGGAATGATTTTAGTATAAATATTTCTTTATCAAAATAGCTACATTCCTGTGAAAAAATGGCTTATAATTATAGGTTCAGTTTTAGTATTTTTATATCTGGCATTTACACTTGCTGTTTACTTTATAATGAAAGAATATCGCACTGAAATTCTTAATTATGTATTAATCAAAGCCCAAAAAGAGATTAAAGGAAAAATAGATGTAAAAGATTTAGAGTTTAACCTCTTTAAAAAATTTCCGAATTTTTCTTTCACTTTGTTAGATGCTAGCATTAAAGATTCCCTCTATCAAACCAATGTATTTCAGGCAGAAAAAATATTCCTACAAGCAAATGTGGGTGGACTTTTATCTGGGAACGTATTAATATCTTCAATTACAATAGAAAATGGAAGTATAAATTTATTTAAAAACGCCAATGGGTATGAAAACTTCAATATTATAAGAGAAAATCCTTCAAAAGATTCTCTAAAAAAAGAAAATAAGAAAAAAATTGATCTGGTAATTGAAAGAATTAACCTGGAAAATGTAAAATTTAGTTTTGTTGATTCAAGTAAAAACAAGAGAATTATTTTTCAGTTAAAAGATGTAAATGCAAGATTGAAAAACACTAAAGACAAGGAAATAAAGTTAAATGGAAAGTTTTTTGTTAATGAATTAACTTTTAATGAAAAAAAAGGAAGTTTTTTAAAGGAAAAAGATTTAGACTTACATTTAAACGTAACATTTAATAAAGAAAATAAAAAACTAACCATCGACCCATCTAAATTTGAAATTGGTGTTGAAAATTACACTTTACAAGGTTTTTTCATCTTCGATAAAAATCCACAAATGGATCTGCAAATTAATAACGACCATGCAGATGTGTTGAGTAATCTCGCTTTATTAACTTCACATATTGAATCCAAAATAAAAAAATATAAAGTTGCCAAGCCTGTTGAAGTGAAAGCACATATTGCTGGTGGTATAAAATCTGGACAAGATCCTCATGTTGATATTTCTTTCAATGTTGTAAGATCGGATGCTGTTTTAGATACCATTAATATCACGAATTTAAGTTTTAAAGGAAGTTTTACGAATCATATTGATAGTACAAAAGATATAAATGATAATAATTCAAAATTACAATTTAAAAATGTTGATGGCTTTTTCGATCGCATGCATGTGAAAGCCAATGTGATTTTAACAAATTTATCCAGACCAGTTATAGAACTTGACGCTTATGCAGGTGTATGGTTGAACGATACTTCTGATGTATTACACACAACTTTTAAAGTAAAAAATAATAGAATTTATAAACAAATGATGCGGTATCGGTCTGATAAAGCAATTCAAGCCCATGTGCATGTTTTTGGTGAAGTACAAGGACAACCTGAAATAGAATTTGCTTTTTCTACTAAAAAATCAAATGTGAAATGGGACCAGTTTTATATTTACAATGCTGATATTGAAGGAAACTTTACAAACCACATTAATAGTGCTATTTCATGTACTGATGAAAATTCTGAATTTAATTTGACAAAAATTAAAGGTGAGATACAGCACAAACCAGTTGTAGCAAGTTTAAAAGTTATTGATTTAGTAAAACCAATGCTCGATTTAAAAGCATCAATTCAATTGCCACTTACCGAAATTAACAAATGGTTTCCTAAGCAAAATACAGCTTTTAAAGGTGGTTTAGCTAATATACATATTACTTATAAAGATAATATGTCGAATTACCTAAATGAAAAACTAAAGAGTTTAACTACTAAAATATCCGGAGAAATTGATGTTGTTAATGGTTCTGTATTATACCTACCAGATAGTTTGGATTTTAAGAAATTAAATGCAAAAATTAAATTAAATGATGAAATTGTAGAAATAACTTCTGCAAATGTTCGATTAAATAATACTGATCTGGCTGTTAAAGGTAATATTTACCAAATTATACCTTATTTATTTTTCCCTGGGCAAAGAGAACCTTATGTAAAGTTAACTGCTAATACAAAAATTAATTTATCAGATTTAAATGAATGGCTATCATTAACAAAATACAAAGTAAAAAATGGCAAAGCGAATATATTAGTTAATTACACAGGTGGAATTAAAAAGTATTTTGAGAAACATGCAGCTGATAAAGTTCCAGTAGATATCAATGGTACAATACAAGTTGATAATGGCGAAGTAACTTATCTACCACGAAACTTTTTATTTACTGGCTTAAATACAACATTAAGCTTTGATAAAAATGATTTAAAAATTACAAATCTGCAAGGTTACCTAAATAATAATTTTATGAGGGCGAATGGTAAAATATTTGCTCTAACACCTTATTTATTATCGGGCGGGCAAAAAATTGCAGCAGCACTAGATATTTACACACCTTCTTTTGATTTAAGTAAAATTATTGGAAAAAGAAAGTCAGCAACATTAACCACAAAAAAGAAAAGTAAGTACCAAGTTGCTACCATAGTTGATAAAATTACAGATCATTTAAATACTAATATTTCTCTAAAAGCTGGTCAAATGAAATATTTTAATTTTCAGGCTAATGATATTTCTTGTAAATTAAAAATGTTTGAGGGAATTATAAATCTTGAAAATGTAATAATGAAAACCTCTGATGGAACATTATATGCAAATGGAACAATCGACTCTAAAAACGATTTAAAAGACCGGGCTGAGGTGGTTGTAAAAATGAGTAAAATGGACGTGAATAAAATGCTTTTATCTTTTGATAATTTTAATCAACATACAGTTACTGATAAAAATTTAAAAGGAATTTTAAATGCAGATATAAATTTCAGTACTGACCTTGATGATAATTATAAGGTGATAACAAGTTCAATGGTTGGTAAGATGAATATTAAATTGGTTGATGGTGAATTGATTGACTTTGAACCTTTAAAAAAAATGACAAAAATTATATTTAAGAAGCGAGATTTTATGCATATAAATTTTGCTACCATTGAAAATAATTTTATGCTAAATGGAAGTGACTTAAAAATTGAAAGAATGTTTGTTGAATCTTCAGTATTTAAGTTTTATGTTGAAGGAATTTATAGTTTTAAAGGAAATACTGATTTAAGTATTCAAGTTCCACTTAGCAACTTAAAAAAACAAAAAGAAGAAAAAATGGATAAAGAAAATAATTTTGAAGATAAGAAAGCTGGAGCAAGTGTATTTATTCATGCCTTTAATAAAAATGGAAAATTACATATGAGTTACGATCCATTTCATAAATTTAAAAATAAAAAGGATGATCCTATTTCAGATTCTTTAAGTAGGAATTCAAATTAATTTTCAATTTAGTATTTTGATATTTTCAATGTCAAATTCAATTGAAACTTGTTCATTTAAAATTATTTTTTTATTAGTATAAGCGTATAAAATAGGTAATCCAGAAATTAATATTCCAACTTGATGCCTATCTCCTAAAAACAAAACCTCTTTCACAATTCCTTTCACTTTTGAATTCGCTTTTAAGAATATATTTTCTGGTCGAATTAATAATTTCTTATTTTTAAAAATTAAAAAATCTTTTTCATTAAAATATTTTTCTAATAAATTGGAATTTATAATCGTACAAATGCCTGATATATTCGCTACATAATCATTCAATGGATTTGAATAAATTCGTTCAGGGGTATCTGTTTGTATTATTTTTCCATTTCTAATAATTGAAATATAATCAGAACCCGATAATGCATCATTGATATCATGTGTTACAAAAGCACAAGCCATTTTTTCATTCTTAACTAAATGATTAATTTCTCTCTTCAAAAGAAGCTTATTTTGTACGTCAAGTTGATTAAATGGTTCATCTAATAATAACACAGATGGCTCATCTGCAATAGATTGTGCTATTGCCGTTCTTTGCTTCTCACCTCCCGAAACATCTTTTGGTAAATGATTTTGAATAGATGATAGCCCGAAATTATCTATTAAATAATCTACACGAAAATTTTGATATTTTTTTTCATAAAAACGGATCGAATATAAAATATTTTCTCTAATGGTAAGATTAGGAAATAAATTAAAATCCTGTGCAACTAATTTAATTTTTGGATGACCTGGTATTAATTGTTCAGATGTTGGTTGTATTTTATTTTTATTTAAAAAAATTTCACCTTTATCGGGCTCCAGTAAACCTGATAAGAGATTTAAAAGTGTTGTTTTTCCTGAACCACTTTCTCCGACTATTGCGTTCATCTCACCTTCCTTTAAAGTGATACTGACCTTATCAATAGTAAAATGATTTATTGAATATGATTTATAAAGATTGAGAGCAGAAAGCATTTATAAAATTTCAACTAAAAATTAATCTGGTTTGTGAAAATAACTATCACGTTGTTTAAATTTTTTTAAACAATCCAACACTGATACAACTACATCATAATCTTCAGCAGTTAAAATAAATTGTAGTGGTGGATGACAATAAAGCATAAAATCGTCTAACTCTGGTCCTTGCAAACCTGTTAATTCTGAAACATATTCTGGATTTAATCTTGCTTTATAACTTGCTTCTTTACTATCAGCCTGCATTAATCTACCAAGTTTCCTTCTTGTTTTTCCTTCTCTGCTGAACTGATTAAAAAGCATTGTAATTGGACTAAAATCAGTTGTATTTGGTGAACCAAAACCTCTATAATTAGATGAACCTTTTATTGATGGGATATAAACAACTTTAGGTTTGTGATATAAAGGCCCAACCTTTGGCAAAACTTTAGAAGTAATATTTACCTCTTGCAATTGCACTGATGTTGATTTTAAAACAATTTGAATGTCAAGTTTTTTCTCATTATAATCTCTTGGCAAAATAAATATTGAAGTACTGTAGCCAACATAAGAAAACAATAATGTATCCCCTCTCAACATATAAATAGTAAAAGACCCATTTGCATCCGTTACTGTTCCATTCGTCCTCCCTTTTCTGGTAATATTTACAAATGCTAATGCTTTATAAGCAGCAGAATCTTTAGAATAAACAATACCTGAAACTTTTACAGATAATATACTATTTTGAGCTTCACTACTATTAAATACTAATAAAAATAAAACTGCAATTAGTAATATTCTCCACATATTCATTAAATTTCCAAGCAAAATTATCAATACATTAATTTTAACTCATAAAGTTTATAATTATTATTTTAAAAATAAAAATTATAAAAATATAGATTATTAGCAAAGTTAATATGTATAATTAAGGCGATTAAAATTAACTATTTAACTTTGAATAATAAATAAAGATAATAAAATGAATGAGATTGCTGTAATTTTTGATATGGATGGAGTGTTGGTAGATAATTTGAAATACCATGTAATAGCTTGGTTAAAGTTTTGTGAAAATCATAATATTAGGCTTACAGAAGAGGATTTTTTTAAAAATTTAAATGGGAAAAATTCTCAAGATTCTTTTAAATACATTTTCCAAAAAACAATTTCTCAATCAGATGTGCAAAAATTCACTGATGAAAAAGAATCCTTATATAGAAATTTGTATCTGAACCATATTAAACCTGCAGAAGGTTTAATTGATTTTTTGAAAGAATTAAAAAATAATAGTGTAAAAATAGCCATCGGCACTTCCGCAATTGAAGAAAATATTGATTTTACCTTAAATCATACTAAAATAAAGCAATATTTTGATACCATTGTTCATGCAGAAATGGTTACTCATGGCAAACCAGCACCTGATATTTATTTAAAAGCAGCAGAAATATTAAATGTGCCTATTAAAAATTGTGTTGTTTTTGAAGATGCATTACTAGGAGTTGAAGCTGGCCTAAAAGCAGGAATGAAAGTAGTAGGAGTTACAACTTCTCATACTGCTGAAGAATTAAAACATACTGATTTGCAAGTACCAAATTTTATCGGCCTCACTTACGATAAAATAAAAGAGCTTTTACATAACTAAGTTCAAATTTTTTAAGGGATTGTTTTCAAGATAAAATCTATTTTCATCTATCGTTTTTTCATTTAATATTTCCAAAGTTGGGTTTTCTTTGGAAATATTAATTAAATAACCATTCATTGAATATAAATTTAAAAGGTCGTGTGTAATGCAAATAACATTCTTTTTATAAATGTTTACCCACTCAAACATTAAATTAAAAATTCTTTTTTTATTATACACATCTAAGCTTTGAGTAGGTTCGTCTAATAAAAAACAGTCACAATTTTGAATCATCATTTGTGCAAGCCAAACTAATTGTTTTTCCCCACCCGAAAGAATTGTAAAATTTTTATCAGCCAAATGCTGAATATTTAAGGCATTTAAAACCTCTTCAACTGAAAAAAAATCTTTCTCTGAATAACTTTCAAAAAATTTTTTATTTGAAAATTTTCCCATTACAACCAATTCTCTTACCGTTATAGAAAATTTTAAATCATTCTGTTGGTTTAGAGTAGCTATATATTTATTGTTTTTTAAAATTTGATTATTTAATAATATTTCGCCTTTAAAAGGTATTTGGTTGGTTATCGCTTTTAAAAGAGTTGATTTACCCGAACCATTGTGCCCGATTATAGCTAAAAAAGTAGCATCTGGTAAAAAAAACGAAAGGTTTTTAATAAGAAGGTTTTTTGAATAGCCTGCTGAAAGATTTTTTATCTCGAACATTAATTTTTATTGAAAGCTAAATAAAACAATAAATGATTTGTGAATTAACATGTATAGTTATTTATTTAAAAAATATTTTAAATAAACTCACATCCTAATAAATTATTAATCATGCTTAGTATATTTCTTATTTATTGGATAGGTCGTAAATTTTATGATTTAGCACTTCTACATCATCGTTCGAAATGGGGTTGGGCTATTTTTGGAATAGTAATTTATTATGTTTCGCAACTTATTATTGGAATGCTGATTGGTATTGTTGCACCCGATTTGTTAAATAGTACTGGTGGAACTTTTCTTATAAATATTTTAGGTATTGGTATAGGTTTAGGTGTTTGGTTTATAGTATTCAAACTTTTAGAAAAATCGTGGGGTGATAATGATTACAAAAGAGGTGAAACTGCAATCAATGCTATTGGAACAGTTTCTACAATAAAAGAGGATGAAGAAGAAATGTAAAATTTCCTCTTCATCACAGTTTAACAAAAAAGCTAAAAGTAAATAATTTTATAAATTCCCTCTCAACTCTTGTTCTCTTTCAATAGCTTCGAATAATGCTTTAAAATTACCTTTTCCAAATGATACTGCCCCTTTGCGTTGAATAATTTCAAAAAATAAAGTAGGCCTATCTTCAACTGGTTTGGAAAATATTTGTAATAAATATCCTTCTTCATCACGGTCAACTAATATATTTAATTCTTTTATGGGTTTAAAATCTTCATCAATTTTTCCAATTCTTTCCATTAAATTTTCATAATACGATTCGGGAACTGATAAAAATTCAACACCTCTTCTTTTTAATTCACTTACAGTTTTCAAAATATCATTAGTTGCAATAGCGATGTGCTGCACACCAGGGCCATGATAGAAATCCAAGTATTCTTCAATTTGTGATTTTTTCTTTCCAATTGCAGGTTCGTTGATAGGAAATTTAACATAACCATTTCCATTTGAAACAACTTTTGACATTAAAGACGAATATTCCGTTGAAATATCTTTATCATCAAATGTAATAAGCATTTTAAATCCCATCACATTTTCATAAAAGTTTACCCACTTATTCATACCACCCAACTCTACATTACCCACACAATGATCAATGTATTCAAAACCAACTGGTGTTACTTCAAAATTACTTTTTTTGGCTTTGTATCCTGGCAAAAAAGGACCGTCATAATTTTTTCTTTCAACAAATGTATGTACAGTATCACCATAAGTATGAATAGAAGCGAGTACTACCTCACCAAATTCATCTTTATATTTTTGTGGTGGGGAAACAGGTGATGCACCTCTTTTAACTGTTTCATAAAAAGATTTTTCAGCGTCATCAACCCAAAGTGCTAAAATTTTAACTCCATCACCGTGTTTTTTTACATGCTCAGAAATATCAGAATCTGCGATAAGTGAAGTTGTTAAAACAATTCTAATTTTTCCCTGAGCCAATACATAAGAACTTTTTTCACGAATACCAGTTTCGGGTCCTGAATAGGCTATTAAAGTAAATCCAAATGCTGACTGATAAAAATAAGAAGCTTGCTTAGCATTGCCTACATAAAATTCAATATGATCAGTGCCGTTGATAGGTAGAAAATCTTCATCCATAAAAAAGGTTTTTTAAATTTATTTGATATGATATTATAAAAATAAAAACGATTCAAACTTTATATTGTTATAATTGAATTAAAAATATAAAAAATTATCAGATTTTTAGAATTTTCTAAATTATTTCATTTTAAATTTTTTGTAATTACTTAATAAAAGATTTAATATTAAAAAAGGAAAAAAATAAATTTAAAAATATCAGTTTATCAATATTGATATATTCATAATTTAAAACAATTATTATTTCTGTATTTTTGTGAGAATAGCAATTTCAAAAAAAAATATTTTATTTTACATAACAGTTTGAATAATTATGTCTGCAATAATTAACGACAAGAATATGGATATTAAAGTTTTAGATAAAGCAATTATTGCTTTAGTAGAAAAAAGAATTGAATTAACAGCTTTATCTTATGATGATACTCGTTATGATGAAGTAGAGGAAGAGCTCCACAATATGGAAGATAAATTTACTGATAAATATGGAGATCAAATGGAAATAATCCTTACTGCCATTCATGATGAACATTGCACAGATACAGATGTATTATCGCCTATCGCATATTTAGCTCAACAATATAATAGAAATGGAAATAATCAAGATGGATCTCCTGCTTATACTGTTGATGCTGATGAAGGTGTACCTGTAGATGCTGATAAATTTCCTGGAAAAGACGCTCGTTTAGTATTAATACCAAGTCCAGCTAGAATTTATTTAAGGGTTGGTTCGAAATATGAAAAAGAAGTTTGGCATTCTTAAATCTTTAATAAATAATACTTTAGCAATAAATAAAATGTTGATAAAAAAAATATTTTTTGTAATTATATTTTTTAATTGTTTGTCAATTTCTGCACAAACAATTTTAAATGCTGATGAATTTGATAAAAAATTAAAAGCGAGTAAGGATGCTCAGGTTTTAGATGTTCGCACTAAAGGCGAGTACTCAGAAAATCATTTAGCCAATTCTTACAACGCCGATTATAATAACCTTCAGCAATTTAATGAACGAATAAAGTTTCTTGATAAAAACAAACCCGTTTTTGTTTATTGCCTTGCTGGTGGCAGAAGTGCTGAAGCCTCAAAAATTTTAAATGAACAAGGTTTTAAAGAAGTTTATGATTTAAAAGGAGGTATGAGGTCGTGGATGAATTCAAATAAAGATTTTCAGGAAGGAAGTTCAAAAACAAAGAAAGTAGGAATTTCCGAATTAGATTATCATAAATTACTAACTGGAAATAAATTAGTTTTGGTTGACTTTAATGCTAAATGGTGCCCGCCATGTAAAAAAATGGCTCCAGAACTTGATGAGATTTCAAAACAACAATCGGGTAAATTTAATTTGCTAAAACTTGATGTTGACGAAAATACTTTAATATCTAAATCAATGAAAATTGAAGCTTTGCCAGTTTTAATTTTATATAAAAATGGTAAAGAGATTTGGAAACACGAAGGTTATTTAGATAAAAAATCTGTAATGGAAATTTTAGAAAAAAATAAATAATTAAAAAAATAAAAATCGGCAAGGCTTTAAAAAGTTTTGCCGATTTTTTTTTCATTTAAATTATTTTACATACTTTTTGAAAATAACAGTTGCATTGTGTCCGCCAAAACCGAAAGTATTACTCATTGCATAATTAACGATTTTCTCCTTTTTCTTTCCTAAAATAATATCTAATCCCTGAGGTATATTAGGGTCAAGTTCGACTGTATTTATGGTTGGTGGTATAACATTTTCTTTAATCGCCATTATACTTGCTATTGCTTCCACGGCTCCTGCTGCTCCTAATAAATGCCCTGTCATTGATTTTGTTGCAGAAATACTAAGGTTAGGGGAATTAGAAAATAATTTCGAAACAGCTTTCAATTCACTCATATCACCTAAAGGAGTTGAAGTAGCATGTGCATTAAGGTAATCAATATCATTTACAGTTATTTCAGCGTCATCAAGTGCTGCCTGCATTCCTAATATTGCACCAACACCTTCAGGATGTGTTGCAGTTAAATGATAAGCATCAGCCGACATTCCACCACCAACAATTTCGGCATATATTTTTGCTCCTCTTGCTTTTGCATGCTCATATTCTTCTAAAACAACTGCTCCAGCACCTTCTCCCATCACAAATCCATCTCTATCAATATTAAAAGGCCTTGCTGCAGTTTCAGGACTATCATTACGAGTTGAAAGCGCTTTACAAGCATTAAACCCTCCTATTCCCGCTTCACAAATTGGTGCTTCAGATCCTCCTGAAATAATTATATTAGCTTTTCCTAAACGTATATAATTAAAAGCATCAACTATTGCTGTATTGGATGTTGCACAAGCAGACACTGTACAATAATTAGCTCCTCTGAACCCATATTTCATAGAAATCCATCCTGCAGCAATATCTACAATCACTTTAGGAATAAAAAAAGGATTAAAACGTGGTATTTTTCCTCCTGCCGTATATTCTGCTATTTGTTCCTGAAAAGTAAAAAATCCTCCGTTACCTGATCCCCAAATAACGCCAACTTTATTTTTATCAATCGAATCATTATCTATTCCAGCATCTTTTACTGCTTCATCTGCAGCTACAACTGCATAATGAGAAAATGGATCCATTTTACGAACTTCTGTTTTATCAATAAAATCTAAGGCATTGAAACCTTTAATTTCACAGGCAAATTTTGTTTTAAAATTGGTAGTATCAAATTTGGTGATTTGCGTTGCACCACTTTTTCCTGCCAATAAATTTTCCCAAAAATCTTTTGCATTATTACCTATTGGAGTTAAAGCACCTAAACCGGTTACAACTACTCTCTTTAATTCTTTCATGTTTATTTTAAATGGATTTAATAACAAAATCTAAACCTCTACCTTGACATAAAAAGTTTAATTTGAATGCAAAAGTAAATTGATATTGCTTTTAACAAAAAAACTTTCGAAAAAAAGCGAATAATAAATTGATTTTATAAAAAAAGTCCCACCAAACTGTGAGACTTGCATCTTTTAACGGAGAAAAAAATTTAATTTATTTTTTTCTCGGTTACTTTTCCTTGGATATTTCCATTTTTAAAACTTGCTGCTTTTATTAAAATATTTTTTGGAGATGTAAAAGGCTTTGTATATGATATGGAATTTTTATCAGGATCCTTTCCATCAACTGTGTATTTTATTAAAGAATGCTTATCATTACCAATAAGTGATATTTTATAGTTTAGAGAATCTGTTGTTGAAGTTTCAATTTTAACTGAATAAAAACTTTTTGCATAATTTACATTCAAATAACCAAGGCGTTGAAGATGGTTTGGCAACCTTTCTGCAAAGTCATTCCAGTTTCGTGATTTTTTTTGTGACCACGCAACTTCAGAAAATGCACTTGCCCTTGGATAAACCATATATTCTACGATTTCAGGTTTAATTAAATATTCGCTCCACACATTTGATTGTGTTCCTAAAATATATTTTTGTTGTTCTTTAGTAAGAGAATCTTCAGGAACAGGTTCATATGCATAAACTTTTTCTAAAGGTAAGAAACCTCCAATAGATAATGGTTCAATAGATTCAGCATCTTGATAATAATCTAAATATAATGCAGTTGATGGAGACATGATAACATCATGATTTTGTCGTGCTGCCTGAACGCCCCCACTGATTCCTCTCCAACTCATAACAGTTGCTTTGGGGGCTAATCCACCTTCAAGTATTTCATCCCAGCCAATTATTTGGCGACCTTTTGAATTTAAAAACTTTTCTATTCTTGAAATAAAATAACTTTGAACACCATGTTCATCTTTTAAACTTTTCTTTTTAATTAAATTCTGA
>Ga0209512_1003369_pt1 | contig 15259 bp, 15 predicted proteins | sample frozenSSSSmetaG_FD_184142 | JGI IMG/M metagenome (GOLD analysis project Ga0209512, IMG submission 184142) | Glacier valley bacterial and archeal communities from Borup Fiord, Nunavut, Canada, to study Microbial Dark Matter (Phase II) -... | ecosystem: Environmental > Aquatic > Freshwater > Ice >... | reverse complement strand
TAGCTTTAGTGCGTTTATGGCACAAGCAGGACGAATTGTGATCTGCGGTGATGCTGGAGATGCCTTAGGCGACTCTATTTATGAGGCGGTGATTTACGTGCGAGGTAAGATCAAGTCCTTGGGTGCTGATGCTCAAATTGAGCCGATGTCTGAGACAGATTACAATGCTGTGAGCGAGTTACTAGATAAAGCCGGATTTTCTTACAACCCAAAAGACTTTCAGCGCATCGCTGGTGCGAAGCAACTGTATCACTGGAATGCTGATGCTAATCAGGAGTACTAATTATGAATATGAATCAATCGTCTCACGAAGAATCTTGGGGATATGATCGCCGTATTCTCAGTTACATTCAAAATGCTGCAGCACATGGCTTGTATGAAATTCGCGGTTTAGGTGCAAAGCGCCGATTGCCGCATTTCGATGATCTCGTGTTTTTGGGTGCATCGATGACACGCTATCCTCTAGAAGGCTACCGCGAGAAGTGCGTCACAAAAACGGTTCTCGGCACTCGCTATGCGACCAAACCGATTGAACTCGACATTCCGATTACAATTGCTGGCATGAGTTTCGGTTCACTTTCGGCTAATGTGAAAGAAGCGCTAGGACTTGCGGCGACTGCATGTGGCACTTCGACGACCACAGGCGATGGTGGGATGACTTCGGAAGAAAGACTTTCATCCGAGACGCTGATTTATCAATGTTTGCCTTCTCGCTATGGTTTTAACCCTGATGACCTGAGAAAAGCTGACGCAATCGAAATCGTCATCGGTCAAGGTGCAAAACCGGGAGGTGGTGGTATGTTGTTGGGGCAAAAAATCAATCCTCGCGTCGCCGAAATGCGAACTCTACCGGAAGGCGTGGATCAACGTTCTGCTTGTCGTCATCCTGATTGGACTGGACCTGACGACCTGACGATTAAAATTCAGTCGTTGCGTGAACTGACCGATTGGGAAAAACCTATTTATGTCAAAGTGGGGGCATCGCGGACATTTAACGATGTCAAACTTGCAGTACACTCCGGAGCCGATGTGATTGTGGTGGATGGGATGCAAGGTGGAACTGCAGCTACACAATCTGTGTTTATCGAGCATGTTGGTATTCCTACCCTTGCGGCGGTACGTCAGGCTGTGGATGCCCTGGAAGATATGAATATGAAGGGGAAAGTTCAACTAATTATATCTGGAGGCATTCGCACTGGTGCAGATGTGGCGAAAGCGATCGCAATGGGTGCAGATGCAGTCTCCATTGGACAAGGTCTTTTAGTGGCGATGGGTTGCAATAGCGAAACTTACATTCAAGATGGCAAGCATTATTCTGCGGTTGAGGATTATAACGCATTAGGAACGGCTCCCGGATATTGCCATCATTGTCATACTGGAAAATGTCCGGTTGGTGTGACGACGCAAGATGAAATTTTAGAAAAACGACTGGAACCACAAGTTGGGGCGCGTCGAGTTAAGAATTATTTGCAAACTTTAAATATGGAGTTAACCGCGATCGCTCGTGCTTGCGGTAAGCAAAACATTCATCACCTCGAACGCGAAGATTTAGTCGCGCTGACAGTCGAAGCCGCCGCGATGGCACGTCTACCCCTCGCCGGTACTTCCTGGATTCCTGGTTATCAGTAATTTCACGATATTAATTAGTGACATTGTATACGATGTGTTCACAAGAGAGATCCCAAATTGAATCAGTTCCAGATTCACAATCCCGAATTAGAGGCGATCCACTGGGCTTCAGCAGGGCTATGAATATCGCACGCTGTTAAACTGGAAGCAGCTACCAGGTACGAGTGAATGGTCACAGGCACAGGCGTTACAGACACAATTAAAAGCTTGAGCGATCTTTACGTTCGCTGTAACTTAAGTCAAGCAGACAAAGACAGCTTTTTCAGCGAATGGGTTGAAAATTTACCTGAACTTGACATACAAGAACAGACGGGTATAAATCGCATTAAACAGCGCTATGATTACCATCGAATTGATGGTCTATTATTGGAAGGTACGATTAACCTCGTGGTAGTGTCGCCACTGCTAGAAGTTGCAGGTTTTCTCGATCCACCCTTTCGCATTCGCTCGCCTTATGGCATTGCACTCGAACTTGAAGATCCTGACGAACCGATTCGCGGTTTTATTGATACTTTGGTTGTGCAGGAGCAACTTTGGATTTTGGTCATTGAGTCGAAACGGACAAGCGTTCCTGTTCCCGCAGCATTGCCGCAGTTGTTAGCTTATATGTTGGCTAGTCCAAAAATCGATCGCCCAGTATTCGGCATGGCAACAAACGGCGACGAATTTGTCTTTCTCAAACTGAGTCAGGGAGATGCTCCGCAATATGATACATCACGGACGTTTTCTTTATTTCCTCGACGGCACGAGCTTGGGATAGTTCTACAAATCTTAAAGCGGCTGGGACAGATAGTCGCATAGGAAATCAGCCAAAAGGAGCGAAAAAATCAGGAATTGAAGACCAGATATCCTGCAAAGTCATCCATCCCACTTCGGCGGATGCTCTCCCAACTTTACCCATAGCCCCCTCGCCCATACCAACTGCGAACGATTCATCCTCACGCGACTTCTGCTAACGCATCCAAACGCTTTAGCGTATATCTAGCACGCGCCTTCAACACAATTAAATAGTCTGTCTCAACCAACAGACGATCTAGTTCAAGCAACCCATCGTCCGATAGTTGAGACTCCGAATTTCTCGCTAGCAAATCATCTAAATGAGCTTGGTCTACCGTAGACAACTTACAACTTGCCAACGCCCGCAACTCATCGACACTTAAGCCCACAAGACAATCCGCATCTAGTGCCAGTGGATTAGCTAACCGTTGGTAGACATCCCAGTCTAACAAGACACCAACCCGTTCCCCACCCTCATTAGTGATATAGCGTGCCGAGTCAGGCATACCATTTCTCTGAAACATACTTGATTATATTTTAGCAGGAGAGATCTGGTGTTGAGTTGCTGATATTTGGTATCATGTAAGTCTATTTAGTACGGTCGAAAAATCACGAAATATCAAAGTCGCGCAGTTGAGCTTTCCGATTCCTGTAACCGAAACGGAATCGATGCGAAAGCTGGCTAATTACTCTTTTGACTGCCTGCTATCAGGTCGTGGACGTAGACATCAGACTGATGCTGAAACTATCGTCCTTATCTTTGAACTACTTCATCGCGTTGGTATGCCCAAACTGCTAAAAAGCCAAATATACATCCAGCCCATACTAACCAAAACATATGTAGCAAAAGGTAATTATCGTACTCCATTCCTGCTGACCACAGTACTAACTGACCATAATGATAGAAAGGTGAGAATGGAATTAAATCTTGCACAGATTTAGGCGCGGGAAGTGGCAAACCGCAGGTGAATAAGGCAAAAGGAATGGATAAACCAGTGATTACGTTAACGCTTTTAGGCTTGAACAAATAACCTAATGCCAAACCTAAAATGATAAATGGGATGACTCCTAAAATCAAGCTGGAGAATATAGTTACCCATCGTCCATCTGCTTGAACTCCTATTCTCCACGCACCCAAGTACAGTATAAGCAAAAGGTTCACTATCAAAATCGCCAAAGAAATCAGAATTTTCGCAGCTAAATATACTGTGGGTGGAAGTGGGCTAATCCGTAAAAGCTTTAGCCAGCCCTCGCTGCGTTCATTAGCTACTGTACTGCCAATTCTCTCAATAGCAAATGTTAACAGGCTAATTCCAGCAAAAAAAAGCAGTTGTATGTTTACTTTGTTTTCATCAGGTGTTAAAAAAACAACCATACAAGGAAGTAAGAGAATACCTAATAAATAAATAGGATTACGGAACAGCTTGAGAGACTCTGCCCAAGTCTGTCGCAAAAGCATCGGTATGAAATTTTGTGGTTCATCTGTGGAGTACTCTTCCTGATTTGCACTTGATGTTATATTACCTACTATTTCATCTGCAACAATCTTACTTTTACCATCTTCTTTATTCCATTCAAGAGTAATACAACGAGTTGTCAGAGCTTCTATTTTCTCCCGATCAGAACTCTCATTAGTAACCATCAAAATAGTTATACCCTGTTCTCTACATCGGGTTATCTGTTCCCAAAAATCTTGTTTTCCCTCCGCATCTAATTCTTTAGTAGGTTCATCCACAATTAGAAGTTTTGGTAGATCAGCAATCGCTAGTGCAAAATAAAGCCTTTGTTTTTCACCACCTGACAACTTATCAAAGAAATAATCATGTTTACCTTTCAGGTCTACTGCATGAAGGATTTCTTCAGTAGACAGAGGCTTGGGGTAATAACTTCGCCAAAGCTCAACAAATTCTTTGACCTTTATGTCCTTGGGAGGTGTTACAGTTTGCAAAACTGCCCCAACACGATTTTTGGACTTTGGATCTTGAGGTGAGCGACCATCTAACTTCACTTCCCCACTATCAGGTCTGTCAAGTCCAAAGATCATATTTAGCAAGGTGCTTTTACCCGAGCCATTTTTTCCTTTTAAAATGACAAACTCACCTTGTTTGATTGTCATACTAATTCCGTCTAAACCAAAGCTTTGACTAAGTCTCTTAGAGACATTGTTTAACTCAATTAAATTCATATATTTTTGTGCTTTTTGTTAATTGACTAATGAATTGACGAGCCACCAGACTAACACGCCTACCCCCACTGCCATTGCGGCTGGAAGTTCAATAAATGTCAATGCTACAGCCGCTGTTACACCTGCTACTACTCCTACTACAGCCATAGGCTCATTCACACGATGAGAAATATCTGTGCAAGACCCTATAGTGAAAACACAAAAATCGCTACCTCTAGTAATTGTAAAAAACACTGTAATCAGTAGGATAAATAAAAATCCTACTCCCATAACTTTAACAATGGGTTTTTCAAAATCAAAAAGTGATGTGTTCTTTCCAGCTTGTGATGGTGATGTGCTTTTTTCTGGTTGTGATTCCATAGCTGTTACCTCCTATATATAAATCTTAAACTTAAAATAGAATAATCTCAAAATATCGCATTGAAAGACATTCTAACAACAAGCCAGACTGCTACACCTATTCCCACTACCGTGATCGCAGGGGCTTCTGCAATTAGTAAAGGAACAGCTAATGCTGCCATAGCACCTGCACCTATAGCTATCAATTCCTTTTCAGTTTTATCGTCTTTAACTGGTTGAATTTTATCGTCTTTAGCTGGTTGAATTTTATCGTCTTTAACTGGTTGAATTTTATCGTCTTTAACTAATTCATCCTTAACAGATCCAAACGATAACTGTCCTTGTTGTAGGAGAAACATTGGCTTACTAGAATGTTGTATATTCCATGTTGCAAATACAATAATTAGTGTCGATAATATAAAAAATCTCAGCAATACTGTATTTATTTTTGATTGTGACCCAGCTTTAAAAAATTCTGTCATGGATTGCATAATCACGATATTCCATAAATAGATTATTTTTACGTTGACGAAAGTAAAATAGTGTGTGAAAGCTGTAGAACTGAGTTGCACTATTATCAATTAACCCAATAGCATAGGATTTAAATCCGTTTGCTTATAGCTGAAGTCCATTAAAATGGATTGCAATCAATTGTTCAGTCTTCTCAAGACAGACTTTGACCATGAGACTACGGTTTAAACCGCACGTAGACTTGTTGCTACAGATACAATATCTCAGTTAAAAAAGACTGCAAAAATGCTGTTACACCTACTCGCAACATTAGTCAGCCTACTATTAGCTAGTCCTAAAGCTTCTGCATCTTTAAACTCCGTAAATTTGTACACTAATCTTTTATATAACAATCTGTAGGCAATCAACCTCACTAAATTTACTGGTATTCTAGATTTGTTCCTTTAGCCTGCAACAGCACCCTAAAAGGCATTAGGACAGTACACACACCGATTACTGGTAAAAATATGAAGAGTTTAGTGAGATTTACAACAATGTTTGCTATGATACCAACCTTAGTGGCGATCGCAGTCAACAGCACTCAAGCGCAAACTACAACTAAGACACAACAAACCAATCCAGTCCTCCCAAACACTCCACCGAATACAGTGTTACAAATAAAACGCCAGAGTGGAAATTGCCCAAAAACATTCGGTTTGTGGACTACGACTCGTCAATATGAAGGTGGTGGGGAATTCACTATAATTGCTGATACCAAGCCCTTCGCAGGTCTAGCTGATATGACATCATCAGGTAAAAAATTTGTAAGGATTCAGGTCTGGAAGAGGGGAATGAGCGAAGGCATAGCGAAGTTACAAGAATGGGCATTCAGAGCCTCACGGAAAAAAGCCATTGCTGAACGAGCCTGAAAACGACAGGTTTGAATGACACTCAGTAGATTTGCAGTTTGCTCAAATCGTTCCATTGAACGAGAGCCGCCACAAACTTTCCGCTTAGTTACAGCCAAACGGAGAGAACGTTCTGCCAAATTATTATCAGGGGGAACAGATGGGTCATCAAGAAAATACCACCATTGGTCTGCTTTATCTCGTAAAGATTTGAGCAACAAACCAGCCGAGTAACCAACCTGACTGAACCAAGTATCAAGAGCTTGATTCAATCGTGTTTTGAACTCAACTGCCCACTGACGGTACGTTGGTAAATCTCGATGAGAGCGCCACAGTCGATGCTGCTTAAAAGCCTCATTAATTAATTCTATAAATACTTCGGCGACTGTTGCATTATTATTTTTGCCTGGGAGTCCCAACACCTTCTTGAAATGCCGCAACAAATGAGCCAGACACTTCTGTTGAGCTAGAACTTGGCAACCATTATAGACACTGAAATCATCTGAACTTAATACTCCAGCAAAGGAAGTGCCCAGCATTGTCTCTAATTCAGCACGAGAACGAGTGTCTACAGCATGGAATAAACAGAACCCGTCCCCACTCGCTGTCCACAGCCATTCTTTCACTCCCATCACGCACCAAGGGGTTTCATCTACATGAACATTTGGTTGAAGAGGTGCCCATTCCCACAGTGCATTTATCGCTGGCTCTACCGCTGCTGCTACGCGTTGATTAGTTTTTTGAAGTGTCCCAACTCCAACTTCAATGGCACCTAGTTCCCATAAGAATTCCTGAAGCTTTGTATAGGAAAGATGACCATAATTACCCAGCCAGACCAATACTGCTTGGAGGTTAATGCTCAAGTCTTGTCCTGGGACTATTCCCTCTGGCATTAAGCCTCTAACTACTGCCCCACATTCAAGGCATTTACACGATTGTGTCTGATATTCTACGACCTCAATTGGTTTAGCGACTAAACAAGCTACTTGTTGTGTTTGAAGATTAATTACTTCACTTAACTCTTGACTCCCACAACACTGACATATTTCTGGCTGGCTGATTTCATATCTGTCTACTCGTCCAAATCCTTTGCGGGTTTTTCCTTGATGTCCTGGTTGCCCACCTGGTTTCTTTTTCTGTTCTTCTTCTGGTTGCGCTTTGGCTTTTTCCGACTTCTGGATTAGGTCAAGAGAAGGGGGCTGTGATGTTGTTTCACTATTGGTTCGACTTTTACCAGTTGCAATAGCTAGTTTCTCTTGCAGTTCTTGAATGATTTTTTGCATCCCCAGCACCAATTCAACCAGTTCCGCTTGGCTTAACTGCTCTATTTCGGTTTTTTCCTGCTGTGTATGATCTGTGGACTTCTTCATGTGTCCACTTTAGCAGATTTCCCGCCCTCTATCATTTTTCACCTGAATCCTTACAAAAATTTGTCGAATACACAGCGCCACTGAACAAAACTTATGCTTCCTGCGTTGGTAGCGCTGGCGAAGCAAACTCTGAATATCGGGTGCGCTTCGGAAAGGGTAATGTCGTTTTTCGCGTGCAAATACCAGCAGATACTCCAGCTAACCCAACTGGATTTAAGTCTACTGCGATATTAGGCTCACGTCCTTATGTGAAATGGCAAATCGCTGATTAAATTTCCTTCCTCGCTCAAGTGGGTAGTCGGACGCTACTCGCTGATTTTCGGCGCTGAGTGTGATTTTGTGGTCATCTGAAAGGAGCAAAAAATCAGGAAGTGAAGACCAAATATCCTGTAGTCATCCAGAATAAAGCTGAGATGCTCCGGGCGCACGGGCATTCTGTGTGTAATGATGTAGCACTGCTGGCTAGAATGCGAATGGCGCAATTCTACTGAGGGCGATCACTATTTTACTGCGTGGCGATCAAAAATGATCATACTTCCTCAGTCCTAGCGACTTAACAGTAAAAAAATCAATTAACCTCATGCAAAGAAATCATCAAACCATCACCACTAAAGTGAGCTCAAACAATATCACCAATAAATAAACTCAAAATTACATCGGTTACTGATGTGAGTTGGCTTGATTTTGATTATAATGTTTTTCTAGCAGTCATGGGAAGTAAAATTACTGTCAAAACATGAAAGCGTTGCCAAGGGCTAGATAAACTTAAATGGCTCAGTACAAACACGATCGCTTCTTCAAGTTGGCTCTCTTGGGTTTTTAATGTAAAATGTATATATACATACATTTTGTTCTATGGACTTACATTTAGATACTTTACTACATTTGCCATACGTGACAGTTGAAACTTGTTCTTATATGGACGAAAATGTTTGTTTACAAATCAGATTTTTAAATGACGGCATATCTTGTCCTAATTGTGACAAATATACAGAAGAATTACATCAAGTTCGATCTGTGTTAGTGCGAGATTTACCAGTTTTTGGTCAGCAAGTTTATTTGAAAATTCCTCGCCGTCAATTTTATTGTAAAGCATGTCAGCGTTATCGTACAGAGCGTTTAGAATTTATAGATTGGGAAAGACGACACACGCAGAGATATGAAAAACATGTTTATCAACAAGTAAAAAATTCAAGTATTGCACAAGTAAGCCGAGAAGAAAAGCTGAGTGAGTCAGAGATTAAAGGTATTTTTGATCACCAAATTCAAGGATTAAAAAAAAAGACTGGAGCCAACCAAAACGCATAAGTATAGATGAGTTTAGTTTACGTAAGGGGCATAAAGCTTTTGTCACAACTGTTTGTGATATTGACAGTGGTGAATTACTGTCTGTAATCGATAGTCATAAACAAGAAGATATCATTGAAGAGCTATAGCAGCAACCATTAGAGGTAAGAGAAGCTGTTACTGAAGTGAGTGTTGATATGTGGGGTGGATTTGCCAAAGTCATTTTATATGTATTTACTAATGCGTCTCTCGTTTATGATAGATTTCATGTGATGAAATTGGTCAACACAGACCTAAATAAATTGCGAAAAAAGATTGGAATCAAAGACAAGTATAGCAAGTATTTGCTTCTGAAAAACTTTGTAGATTTAGATGAAGAACAAAAAAAGTATTTAGCACAGATACTTCAGAAAAGTCCTTGTTTAAAAATTGCTTATGAACTCAAGGAAGAGTTTAGAGCAATTTATGAAAAACATCAAAGTGTTAAGGCTGGGTATCGAAAAATGAATAAGTGGTTAAAAATAGCTAGGATTTTATTTCCTGATGCTGCTCAAACTATTGAAAATCATTTAGAGGGAATTTGTAACTACTTTATTAGTAGAGCAACTAGTGGTGTTATGGAGGGAATAAATACTCGAATTAAATTGATCATGCGCCAAGGATATGGCTTTTATAATTTTGACAATTTTCGAGAGCGCTTGTTAGCTTGCTTTTTACATTAGCAAAACTTATCATAAAAGATACAAGAGAGCCTTCAAGTTCTATATCCAATCTTTATATAAAACCAAAGGAGGGAGTCTACAAAATATGCAAGTCCGCAATGATGAAGACCTCGAAATCGATTTAATGTTTATGGGAGATCCAGAAAAACCCGCGTGGCAGCAGGAGGATTTAGGTTTATTCGATCTGTTAATGCAAGAACATCCCACGATAATTGTCGAACATTATAGCTCGTATTTAGAAGAGACGGATATTAATAAATCGATTACTCGCAAGAATCTGTATTGGGATCGAAAACAGAAAGAACTGATAGAGAATGCCAAAATCAAACTGGAGTTAACAAGTTCTCAACGACTTTCTAAAGAGGCAAAAAAGCAAATTGAAAATCAAAATCCATTTACCTGGATTCTTACGGTTAATTGCAGTGAAAAACTATTGAAATTATGTGACGCTAAACCTGCTATAGAATTGGGCGTAGGTGTATATCGACTTCCGCCTATTTTGCGGATGGGAATTGTGATTATCGAGCAATTGGTTGATAGTCCTGAAACTATGTGGTTAAAAATGTTGGGAAATAAAGAAAGTACTCAAAGAGCTTTTCAATCGATCGAGGAGTTATCGCCGGATCGCAGGGAAAAAAATGATATAATTAGCGCATGTATCAAATATTGTGTTTATTTACAAGACATACCTACTGATAGTTTAACTCTAGAGGAGCAAGATTTTATGAAAACGATGGCACAAATCGATGCTTGGTATGAAGTTGAAATTAACAAGGCTAAGTTAGAAGGTAAACTAGAAGGCAAACTAGAAGGTAAACTAGAAGGCAAGATTGAGTCGGCAAGTACTATAATTCGAGCTAAGTTTGGGGCTGAGATTCTCACACCGCAAATACTTAGTCAACTTCAAGATTTAAACGAGCGTCAACTTGATGATTTTATAGTGGGAATGTTTAATTGGCAACAGCCACAGGAGATGGAAGAATGGCTGTATGGGACAGAAAAAGCCTGAATGCTCATATTTTTATCCAAAGTCCAATAATCGTCATAGGGTTTGCCCTATGCAACCGCTTTCCTCTGTTAAAGCCCGCTCTCCAGGATGCTGAAAACCTAAGACAATTTCGGCGCTGAAGGTGGCTTTGTCGTCAGCCAAAAGTAGGAAAAATCAGGAAGTGAAGACCAAATATCCGGCAAAGTCATGCAAAATGGTTTTCACTCCTACTACATACCTGAGGACTACTGTATGGCAGCATTAAGTCGGCGTCAATTTTTCTGGTTCGGTTCCGCTGCTGGCGTTAGTTTACTGCTGAAAGCTTGTAGTAGCACACCGACAACACCAACGGCGACTACAGGTAGTAGCGATAAATTTAAGATTGCGATCGCCCTCCCTGGAGTCATCACCGATAAAGCCTGGAATCAGTCTGGCTACGAAGGTGTAACCCTCGCCAAACAAAAGCTGGGTGTCGAAACTGCTTATGTTGAACAAGTATCCCAAGCAGATCAAGCCGAAGCCCTTTCCGATTTTGCTCGCAAAGGCTACAATATGGTCTTTGCTCACGGTGGACAATTTGACGCTGCTGTAGAGCAAGTTGCCAGTCAGTTTCCCAACACATTTTTTGTGGCTGTTAACGGTTCTGTCAAAGGTGCAAACATTGCCGCTTTGCGACTCGATCACCTGCAAGCTAGCTATTTGTGTGGCATTGTTGCCGCTTCCATGACAAAAACCAATAAAATGGCTTATATTGCCGGACAGGAGTTTGAAGCTACTCAACAAGAGTTGCGAGGATTTGAATTGGGTGCAAAGTCGGTAAAGCCAAATCTCAAAATTACTTCTACCTTCACAGGTGACTGGAATGATGTCGCTAAGGCGAAAGAAGCTACTCTGGCACTGATATCCGCTGGCAATGATGTCATCTATCAATGGTTAGATAATGCCTCACCTGCTGTATTGCAAAGCGCAGCCGAAAAAGGAGTTTATGCTTTTGGCAATACCAAAGACCAGTTAGAAGTCGCCCCAAAAGCAGTTTTAACCAGCGCTGTCAAACGGGTGGATATAGCGATCGCATATCTGGTAGATTTAGCCAAACAAAAGCAATTAAAAGGGCAAACATATTCGATTGGGCTGGAAAAACCAGATATTTTGACTTTAGGTAATTTTAGCGACATTGTACCCGTCGCAGTTAAGCAAAAAGCATTAAATACGAAACAGCAGATTGTGGATAAAAAAGTTACCTTCGATAACTGCAAAGAAGGTGGTAAAGATACACGCTGTGTAAAACAAGCCACAGCCTAAAACATAGTTCTTGGTGGGACTTGCCTGCGCTCCTGGTTCGTAGTTGCGCTTGAGCGCAAAACCATAAAAACACGGACTTACATAGTCACTAATATGACTTATTTACGCCTAGAGAAAATTACCAAACGCTTTGGCTCATTTGTTGCTAACAACAATATCAGCCTCAGTATTGAACCGGGAGAAGTCCATGCTATTTTAGGCGAAAATGGCGCAGGTAAAACCACTTTGATGAATATCATTAGTGGTTTGATTCAACCTGATGCTGGAGAAATCTACATTCAAGAAAATCTGGTAAAAATTACATCCCCGAACGAGGCAATTAAACTGGGAATTGGCATGATTCACCAACACTTCATGTTAGTACCTCAATTAACTGTTACTGAAAATATTATCCTAGGTATAGATAAAGATTGGCGGCTAAATCTGCGTCAGAAACAGCAGGAAATCGCCGCGTTATCCCAAGCTTATGGCTTAGAAGTTGACCCCACAGCTAAGGTGGGAAATTTGCCAGTCGGGGCGCAACAGCGAGTAGAAATTCTCAAAGTACTGTACCGTAAGGCACATCTGTTAATTTTAGATGAACCTACCGCAGTGTTGACACCACCGGAAGTGCGATCGCTAATTGTAATTTTGCGTCAACTAGCAGCAGCCGGACGGACAATTATCTTTATCAGCCACAAGCTTGATGAAGTCATAAATTTATGCGACACGGTGACAGTGTTGCGGCGGGGAGAGGTAGTTGCATCAACCACAACTGTAAACACTACATCTCGGCAATTGGCTGAATTGATGGTAGGGCGAGAATCTTTACAGTTGCATAAATCTCTTGTCAAACCAGGTGAGATTGTGTTGTCGGTACAAGGGTTGGAAGTTGCAGATGAACGAGGGTTGGCTGCTGTTCGCAATGTCTCTTTTCAACTGCGGTCGGGGGAGATTTTGGGTGTGGCTGGGGTGGATGGTAATGGACAGCGTGAATTAGCAGATGCATTAGCCCGGTTGCGAATTATTAAGCAAGGGAAAATCGAGTTGCATCGGAACACCAGGGTGGGGTATATTCCCGAGGATCGGCAGAAAATGGGTTTGGTGTTGCAATATAGCATTGCCCAAAACCTGATTTTGAAAGCTTTTAAAAAAGTACCTTTTTGTCGGCGGTTTTTTTTACAGAAAGATGCGATCGCGAGTAATGCGAAAGTGGCAATGCAAGAGTTTGATATCCGGGCGATGGGTGAAGATGTGAAGGTCAGCTATTTGTCGGGAGGAAATCAACAAAAGGTAGTGTTGGCAAGGGAATTGGCTGGGGAACCGTTGTTGATTGTGGCGATGCAGCCGACGCGAGGGTTGGATGTGGGGGCGACGGAGGCGGTGCATTCTCGGTTGCTGGCGCAAAGGGATCGTGGGGCGGCGATTGTGTATATTTCTACAGAGTTGGATGAAGTGATGGCAATGAGCGATCGCATTGCGGTGATGTATGAAGGTGAGTTTGTAGATATTTTGGATGGACTGACGGCGACGCTAGAGGAGGTTGGTTTGTTGATGGCGGGGGGGAGGAGGGAATGAACCCCATCGTTGAGGAAAAGATTAAACTGCCATTTCTATCACCATTAATTGCCATTGTGTCTGCGTTACTTGTTGGTGCAGGTTTAATTTTACTGGCTGGTGCTAATCCGATTGCCGCTTACACTGCTTTGTTTCAAGAATCGCTTTCGACTTATTTCGGCTTTGGGAATACGCTGACTAAGATGACACCATTATTGTTAACTGGTTTAGGGGTATTGGTGGCGCTACGGGCTGGTCAATTTAATATTGGTGGGGAAGGACAAATTTATTTGGGTGCTTTGGGAAGTACTTTGGTGGGTTTGTATGTACAAGGATTACCAGCGTTGATTCACGTACCGATTGCCTTGTTGGCAGGGTTTCTGTTTGGTGCTGTTTGGGGGTTGATTCCAGGTTATCTTAAGGCGGTGCGTGGGGTGAATGAGGTGATTACGACGTTGCTGCTGAATTACATTGCCATTAATTTTGTCAGTTATCTGGTGCAGAATCCTTTGCAACAACCGGGTGCGCCTAGTCCTTATTCGCCGTTGATTGCTAAATCTGCTCAGTTGCCGATTATTTTACCAGGGAGTCTCGCCCATGCGGGGATTTTGTTGGCGTTAATCGCGGCGGGGGTTGTGTGGGTATTGTTGGGGCGATCGCCTTTAGGATATCAAATTACTACGGTAGGGTTGAATCCAATTGCGGCGCGTTATAGCGGTATTTCTGTAGAGCGGACTATTATGCTAGTGATGGCGTTGGCGGGTGGTTTGGCTGGGTTGGCTGGGTCTGCGGAAGTGATGGGGTTGAAATATCGTTTGTTTGAGCAGGTGTCATCGGGTTATGGTTTTGATGCTCTAGCGATCGCTTTCTTGAGTCGCGGTAGTGTTTTGGGTGTGGTGCTGACTTCTCTATTTTTCGCCGCCCTCCGTAGTGGTGCGAATGTGATGCAGCGTAGTGCGGGGGTGCCTGTAACTGTGGTTTATGCAATTCAGGGCTTGACTGTGCTTTTTATTGCGATGAGTCTGGCTTGGGAACAGCGGAGCGAAGAACGGTCAACGGTTAAGTAATCTCACGCAAGTATTAGGTTTTTTATGACTAATAATATTACTTTCTTCTCTGACTATCTTGCTGCTAGCTTGCGTTTAGCTGTACCGCTGGCATTTGCTGCTTTGGGAGGTCTTTACTCCGAACGGTCAGGAGTGCTAAATATTGCATTGGAAGGGATGTTACTGACTGGTGCTTTTACTAGTGCTGCTGCTACTTTTTACACAGGAAATGTTTGGATAGGTGTTTTGGCGGCTTTGGTATTTGGCGGACTGGTGGGGTTACTGCATGCGTTTTTGTGCGTGACTTGGCGCGTTGACCAGTTGGTATCTGGGCTGGCAATTAATCTTGTGGCGTCTGGGTTAACGTCGTTTTTGGCGCGGTTGGTGTTTCATGGTGGTAGCGCCCAGCGTTTACCGGGAATTGAACCGATAAGTATTCCGGTTCTGGCGAATATTCCTTTGCTTGGGCTGCTACAGCAAGATATATTCGTATATTTACTTCTTGTTTTAGTGCCATTGAGTACTTACATATTGTTTTATACTAATCCTGGTTTGACTTTGCGCTCTGTAGGGGAATATCCCAAGGCTGCTGATACGTCTGGAATATCAGTGCAACGGGTACGCTATATCTGCGTAATTATCAGCGGTTGTCTGGCTGGTTTGGGAGGTGCTTATTTAACTTTGGTACAGGTGAAGTATTTTGCTGAAGGGATGAGTGCA
>Ga0209512_1003367_pt1 | contig 15271 bp, 13 predicted proteins | sample frozenSSSSmetaG_FD_184142 | JGI IMG/M metagenome (GOLD analysis project Ga0209512, IMG submission 184142) | Glacier valley bacterial and archeal communities from Borup Fiord, Nunavut, Canada, to study Microbial Dark Matter (Phase II) -... | ecosystem: Environmental > Aquatic > Freshwater > Ice >... | reverse complement strand
GAAACAGAAGGCCTCAACGATTGCTTGCCATATGAAAAAACGATTAAAATATTTACCTTAATATTTTTTAAAAAACTATTTAATTCAATATAAGTTTTTTATATCTATAGTTCTTATTTTGTAAAACTAACCTTTTATTGGAAACAAATAGGTAATTTATTACATTTAATTTTATTTAATGTTTAGTCAAGGGTTATTTTTAAGATAGGAATTTGTTTCTTAATTTTCAAAAAGAGTTTTATATGTTTCGATCGCCTGTTGTAAACAATCCATTGCTTTGTTAATTGAGTGCGTGTTTAAAACGTACGCTAAACGAACTTCATTTTTTCCTAACCCTGGTGTTCCATAGAAGCCGGTCGCTGGCGCCAGCATCACGGTTTTACCATTAAAACTAAAGTCCTGAAGCAGCCATTGACAGAAATGATCGGCATCGCTGATAGGTAACTTAGCCATTGCGTAAAATGCGCCACCAGGTATTGGACAAAAAACGCCTGGCATAGTATTTAGTCTGCTTACTATCGTATCACGGCGCAATTTGTATTCGGCTTTAATAGCATCAAAATAATTGTAAGGAAGATCCAGCGCTGCTTCACCGGCGATTTGCCCAAAGGTTGGGGGACTTAATCTTGCCTGGGCAAATTTCATCGCAGCGGCAAGTACTTCTTTGTTTTTTGTAATAAAGGCTCCTATCCTGGCTCCGCAGGCACTGTATCTTTTACTGATCGTGTCCATTAAAATTACATGGTTGTCAATGCCGGTCAAATGCATTGCGCTAAAATGATCCCCTTCATAACAAAATTCCCGATAGGCTTCGTCCGCAAACAAAAACAGGTTGTGCTTTATTACCAGCGCTTTTAACACTTCCATCTCTTGTCTGCTATAAAGATAACCAGTAGGATTATTAGGATTGCAGATCACTATAGCCTTTGTTCTGGGCGTTATCATTTTCTCAAACTCCTCGGCAGGCGGAAGGGCGAAGCCGTTGTCGATAGAGGAAGTGATGGGTTTAACTATGATGTCTGCAGAAACAGCGAAGCCGTTATAGTTAGCATAAAACGGTTCGGGTATAATTACTTCATCACCCGCATCAAGGCAGCTCATAAAACCAAAAAGTATAGCTTCCGAGCCACCCGTAGTAATGATAATCTGCTGATAATCGATGTTGATACCTACTTTCTCATAGTAGTGTACCAGTTTTCTACGATAACTCTCATTACCCGCGCTGTGACTATATTCTAATACTTTAAAATCAGCATTTCTAACAGCATCCAGTATTTGATGCGGTGTTTCAATATCAGGCTGGCCAATATTAAGATGGTACACTTTTATTCCTTTCTTCTTAGCTGCTTCAGCATACGGTACAAGTTTCCTGATAGGGGAAGGCGGCATCATGTCTCCACGGTGGCTTATTTGTAACATCTGACTTATGATTAATGGTTAATTATTATATGGCGGTACATACGGGAAAAGTTGTTATAATGAAATTTACGAACCATTGTAAATTATAAATGGTTAATGATAATAAAATCATTAACCATTAACCAATATTAATATATAAAAACCTAGTAGGGCCTTTAATAATTTAAATCTGACTACTAATAATTACTTGCTGTTTTTTTTTCCTTTAACGCCTTCATACTTTGCATATTCTTCAGCATTAAGCACTTCGCCTGTAATTCTTAATTCAAGAGGAAGGTCATAACCTGCAACTTTTACCGTTATAGTTTTTTCAAAAGGACCAGGAGAAGCGGCATTGAAGCCCGCAGACACTTTATCCGTCTTACTTTTCATAACCGGTGTTTTAGGCCAGGTAGGAGTGGTACATCCGCAGCTGGCCGTTGCAGATTCTATAACCGCAGGTGTGTTGCCAACGTTTTGAAATGCGAAATCGTAGGTGACAGGAACACTCTGTTTAATCTTTCCAAAATCATGTTTTACTTCAGTAAATTTCACCTGCTCATCGGCTTTTTTTGTTTGAACAGCTGCTACCGGAGCGGTAGGTTTGGCCTGGGCCATAACTGTTGAAGTTAATGCCAGGGCACTAAAGGCTATAAGTATTCTCTTCATAATTATTGATTTGATTGATTTGATTGTTTTAATAATTGTACTGACGTATTTTGCGGAGCCACGGTTGCAGGAGTTTTTAGCACCTCACCTTTTATTGTGATGGTTTTAGTAAGTCCTGCGTTATAAAGAATGGTGATTGTTTTTTCAAAGGGTCCCTGGGAAGCGGCATTGTATCCAACATTGATAATGGTATTGGCTCCCGGCGCTACGGGATCTTTTTTCCAGACGGGAGTTGTACAACCGCAACTTGCCTGAACATTTAACAGTTTCAAGGTATCCGTGGAAATATTCATTACCTCAAACTCATGCGTCACAGGGTGACTTTGCGGAATTTTACCAAAGTCAAAAGAAATTTCTTTTAAAGATATCGCCTCGGGTTTAGCTGCTACCGTTGTTACCTGAGCCTGGATGCTCAGACCTGTTACAACTAAGAAGAAAACAGTCATTAAATTTCTCATACTAATATTTATTTCAAGTTTTATTCCATTAACGAAGAAACAAATTTACAAATTGTAAGGGGAAGTTAAAAAGGTATTTTTTATAGCTATTCACTCAGCCAACAGAGGTTACTGTACAGCAATACCGTATTTTTTTTCAAATATTCTGGTGGTCAACACTTTAAAATCGCAGCGCTTTTATAAAATTTTTCAAGTGCAGTAATCAATCAATAGCTATATGCGAAATCTGAAAGAGGAAGGCTGATAGCTTGATTTCCTATTGCCAAAATTCCTGTACGTTTGTGAAATGGAAAACTTGACCAGCAGTGACCTGCTTGCATCCGAAAAACTTTCCTTTGATAAATTCAGGGATGAAGTGCTGAGTGATTACCGCCTGGCATGTGAAAGTCGGGAAGCCAGCCTGCTTGGGCGGAAAGAAGTACTCACAGGTAAAGCGAAGTTTGGCATTTTTGGCGATGGTAAGGAAGTACCACAGGTAGCGATGGCTAAATTTTTTAACCCGGGTGATTTTTATTCAGGATACTACAGGGATCAAACTTTTGCGTTTGCAACAGAAGCGGCTACCATGGAACAATTTTTTTCACAGTTATATGCTGACCCTGATGAAAAAAATGAACCTAATAGCAGTGGCAGGCAGATGAACGCCCATTTATCAACTGCTTTTATCAACAGGGAAGGCGATACGCTCGACCTCGTTAACCGAAAAAATCTTTCTGCAGGTCTGGCACCTACCGCATCGCAAATGCCCCGGGCCTTGGGACTGGCTTTCGCATCTAAATGTTTCCGGGAGAACGAAGTGTTCAAGCAGTTCAAACATCTTTCAAACAACGGAAATGAAGTGTGCTTTTGCACTATCGGTGAATCTTCTACCAGCGAAGGACATTTTTGGGAAGCGGTAAATGCCGCGGGCGTGCTGCAGGTACCCCTTGCTATTTTTGTATGGGATGATGGCTACGGTATCTCCGTCCCCAAAAATTTCCAGACAACAAAAGGTTCCATCTCTGAGGTATTAAAAGGATTTCAAAAAAAAGAAGGTACCAATGGAATAGATATCTATAAAGTAAAAGCCTGGGATTACGCCGGCATGTGCGAAGTATTTGAAGCAGGGATCCAAAAGATACGTGAAACACATACACCGGCTTTGTTTCATGTGGAAGAGGTAACACAACCCCAGGGGCATTCAACTTCGGGTAGTCATGAACGGTACAAAACGGCAGAGCGCCTATCGTGGGAAAGGGAGTGGGACTGTATAAGAAAGATGAAAGAATGGATCATTGAAAACGCGCTGGTAAGCGAAGAGGAATTGATTGAAGTAGAGATAAAAGCGAAGGAATATGCACGTAAGGCACGTAATAGTTCCTGGGAAAAATACCTTGCTCCTTTAAAAAAACAGGTACTCAAAACCGTTAGTCTGATTACTGAACTGGCTGACGCGCTTCCTGTAAAAAAAGAATCTTTACAAAAAATCTCCAAAGAACTTTCCGCAAACAGGGAGCCTACACGCAAGGATATCGTTAAAGCGCTCTATTATTCTTTACTAGAAAATGAGCTTCCAGAAGCTGCCATGCCGGTTAGAGCATATTATAAAGAACTGGAAGAGGAAAACCGGGTTTATTATAATACATATCTGTATGATGAAAGCGATAAAAGTCCTTTAAAAGTCCCTCATAAAAAAGTGCGTTACCTCGACAATGCTCCCATGGTTAACGGATATGAGGTATTAAACAGGTATTTCGATGAACTGTTTTCAAGCAATCCTAAAGTAGTAGCTTTCGGGGAAGACCTCGGATATATCGGCGATGTCAACCAGGGTTTTGCAGGCTTACAGGCAAAGCATGGCGCAGAGAGGATTTTCGATACCGGTATCCGGGAACTAACTATTATGGGTCAGGGTATCGGTCTGGCTATGCGGGGTCTTCGGCCGATTACTGAAATTCAATACCTTGATTACTTATTATATGGCCTGCAGCCGCTGAGTGACGACCTTGCTACTTTGCATTTCCGGACAGGCGGGAAACAAAGTGCGCCACTGATTATTCGCACCAGGGGTCACCGGCTGGAAGGCATCTGGCATACAGGCTCTCCGATGGGAATGATTATTAATTCTCTCCGCGGACTTCATATTTGCGTGCCCCGCAATATGGTTCAGGCTGTGGGCATGTATAACACGCTGCTACAAGGTAACGACCCGGCATTGATCATTGAATGTCTTAACGGTTACAGGTTGAAAGAAAGACTTCCCGCAGATTTACTGGGCTACACGGTACCGTTAGGTATTCCTGAAACTATAGCGGAAGGTAAAGATATCACCGTCGTTTCCTACGGTTCTACCCTGAGGATTGTACTCGATGCAGTGACAGTGCTCGAACAGATTGGTATAAGTTGCGAAGTAATAGATGTTCAGACCCTACTGCCATTTGATATTCATCATAGTATTCTCCTCTCGCTTAAAAAAACAAACCGTATCATTTTTATCGATGAAGATGTACCGGGTGGGGCTTCGGCTTACATGTATAAAAATGTGCTGGAAAATCAGGGTGGATATAAATGGCTTGACATCGCCCCGAGAACAATAAGTGCTAAAGCACATCGTGCGGGCTATGCTACCGACGGCGATTATTTCGGTAAGCCTAACGCAGAGGAGATTATTACGGTAATCAGGGAGATGATGAAGGAGTAAGGGGAGCAGGTATGAGGTATGGGGTTATGAGGTGTGAAGAGTAGTACAGTTTGTTTGTTCAAATTAAATTTTCTATATTGAAGTAATAATACTTTTATTAACCTCATAAATAGTGATCACTAATAATAGAAGCATATTTCCTGCAGACACACAATTCTTTCCTCATACCAGAAAACCTCATACTTCATACCTCATGCCCGTCCATCATGTAAATAATAAAAAGATAGCGGTGAGGTATGGGGTTATCAGGTATGAAGTCTAAGACAGCTACTTAACAGCACTAGATTTTTCAATATTGATATTGTAATTAATAAACCTCATAAAAAGTGATCACTCTCACAGAAGCATATTCCTGGAGACACACCATTCTTCCTTCATACCTGAAAACCTCCTACCTCACACCTATTTCAAATTGTAATACACTTTCTGCACATCTTCATCCTGCTCCAGCTTGTCTACCAACAGCAATACATCTTTGGCATCTTCTTCACTTAGTTCAACCGTGGTAGTGGGTATGCGGGTTGGTTCAGCAATCAGCGGCGTGATGCCTTTATCTTCCAAAGCTTTACTCATGTGACCGAACTCCGTAAAGGCGGTGCGTATCACTATATTGCCTTCACTGTCTTCCCCGATTTCTTCCAGACCAAAATCAATGAGTTCAAACTCCAGGTCTTCAAGATTAATGCTTCCATCATTTTTTATTTTAAATTCTCCCATGCGGGTGAATGTAAAGCTTACAGATCCGCTGGTGCCCAGGCTGCCGCCTTCTTTGTTAAAATGCATTCTGACGTTGGCTACTGTGCGGGTAGGATTGTCCGTGGCAGTCTCTACCATCAACGCTACTCCGTGAGGAGCATACCCTTCGTAAACGATTTCTTCATAATCTGTTTTGTCTTTGCCCATAGCCCTTTTGATAGCCGCTTCCACCCGGTCTTTGGGCATGTTTACGCCTTTGGCGTTTAGGAAGCAGCGGCGTAGTGCTGCATTATGGTCTGGGTCAGGACCACCAGCCTTTACAGCAATGATAATTTCTTTGCCAATCCTGGTAAATTGTTTGGCCATCTTATCCCACCGTGCGAACATCGTTGCCTTTCTAACTTCAAATATTCTACCCATAAATTATCAGGTCGATTAAGGATTGCAAATGTAAACGTTTACCGCAATAAAAAACCGCCCGGTAATGTGCCCGGGCGGTTTTAAAATTGAACCTTTTTTATTTTTTTAATAATTTACCTCCATAAATAATTAAATGTATAACAGCAAAAGCCAGTGAAAAGCCAAATAAAATCCAGTCAGGTTCAGCAGAAGTACCATGATGAATAAATGCCACGATAGCTAGCAGAGCCACCAGGCATAACCCACATATAGATACAATCCTGTTTCCCCTCGCATGCGTTGCGGCGAGATGGTCAGACAATAAACTCTTCTTCAATCCATAAAATAAATAAACGTCAAAGCCAATCAGCATCCATACTAACAAACGTATCCAGGTATCGAGTGGTAGAAACATCATCATAAACAAACAGGTTACAATACCAAGGATAGGCACCAGTGGAACAAGCGGTGTTTTGAACGCTCTTGGCAGCTCAGGTTGTTTTACTCTCAAAAGCCACACGCCAATACAAACAAGAATAAATGCGAACAGTGTACCAATGCTTGTCATTTCACCCACCACCCGTGCAGGTACAAAGGCGGCAAATAAACTAACAAACAACATAAAAAGCATGTTAGATTTAGCCGGGGTTCTGAATCTTGGATGTACCTGTTGAAATACCGGTGGCAGTAATCCATCTTTACTCATAGAAAAAAACACCCTCGACTGGCCCATCAGCATCACCAGGATAACGGAAGCATAACCGGCAAGTATTGCTACAACAATAGCGCGGTTAAGCCATGGATAGTCAGGATGCATAACACCATTGGCATCCGCATGACCCATGTGTTCAATTGCTACTGCTACTGGAGCAATACCATCTTTACCGGCAAACGTAGTATAGCTGGTAACGCCAGTCATGACATGTGCGAACAATATATAAAGTACAGTGCATATCGCCAGCGAGCCCAGTATACCGATAGGCATGTCGCGCTTTGGATTCTTTGCTTCCTGTGCAGCGGTTGAAACAGCGTCAAAACCTATGTAGGCAAAAAATACGATAGCTGCGGCACGAATGATACCGCTAAAGCCGAACTGTCCGAAAGTGCCCGTATTATCAGGTATGTAAGGGGTATAGTTTGCATTGTTAATGTACTTCCAGCCAAGGAAAATAAATACCAGTACCACTGCTACTTTTAGTGTAACGATGATAGCGTTTACTGTGGCGCTTTCCTGTGTTCCCTTTATTAACAACAAACTTACTATGATCACTATAAACACTGCTGGCAGATTAATAAAACCACCATCGAAAGGCCCGGTGGCTATTGCCGCGGGGAGATGAACATTGAAGCCATCTAAAAACTTTACCAGGTACCTGCTCCAGCTTATCGCTACAGTAGCCGCGCCCACGGCATATTCTAATACAAGATCCCATCCTATCACCCAGGCAATAAACTCACCCATAGTGGCATAAGAATAAGTGTAAGCACTGCCTGCTACCGGAATCATAGAAGCAAATTCAGCATAGCATAATCCTGCAAACGCGCAACCTAAAGCTGCAACCACAAATGAAATAGTGATTGAAGGACCTGCATTATTTGCCGCTGCTACTCCGGTAATGGAAAACAATCCGGCTCCTATAATAGCGCCGATACCTAAAGCGACCAACGAACCAGCGCCCAAGGTTTTTTTCAGGCCCTTTTCGCTGTCAGCTGCTTCGGACATAAGCATGCTCATTGGTTTCTTCGCAAATAAACTCATAGTTAATTAGTATGATTTAAATAATGCCCGTAAAATAAACAATTATTTAATAATTGCTTTCTTTTGGTGTCTCAATATAAGTTCAGAAGAAATTATATTTATAATCATTATGCATTAGCGATAAAGATATAGTGAAAAGACCCTTGGATTTAATACTTTTAAACATTCTGCCATTGGTAAATGCTATTAGTTTTTGTTAAGTCAATTTTTTTGAATTTTCGATTGTCCATTCCTGCTAAGTTTCAACGTAATAATATGGGTAAAAATAACCGGTTAACAGTCTATATTTTAATTTCAATGGTACTCGGTATTATAGTAGGATACGTAGTACATGAAAATTGTTCCAAAGAATTTATCCCCACGTTTGACAAGAACATTAAATTACTTACTACAATTTTTTTACGGCTTGTTCAGATGATCATTGCCCCGTTGGTATTTTCTACACTCGTTGTAGGAATCGCCAAATTAGGTGACCTCAAGTCAGTGGGCAGGGTAGGTGGTAAAGCTCTGCTATGGTTCGTTACCGCTTCCCTTATTTCTTTGTTATTAGGAATGCTTCTGGTGAACTTTTTTAAACCAGGCGTTGCCATCGACCTGCATGTTGCAGATACTACAGGAGCAAATGATCTTATCGGAAAAACGCAGGTGTTTTCGCTTGCTACATTTGTAGAGCATGTTATCCCAAAAAGTATTTTTGAGGCGATGGCTAATAATGAGATACTTCAACTGGTAATTTTCAGCGTGTTCTTTGGCGTGGCGACAGCTGCATTGGGAGATTACGGTAAGATACTGGTCAAAGGACTTGACGCCGTTGCGCATGTCATTTTAAAAATGGTAGGTTACGTAATGAACTTCGCGCCCTTAGGTGTCTTTGGAGCTATCTCCGCCGTGATAGCTAGTAAAGGACTGGAAGTTTTTAAATTTTACGGTCTGTACCTGTTATATTTTATCATTGGCATCGCTTTGCTATGGCTTATATTAATAACGGTAGGTTTTATCATCCTTAAAAAAAGAACGCCTGCCTTGCTTAGACGTATAGCACAGCCATTGCTTATTGCATTTAGTACCACCAGCAGCGAAGCGGTCTTTCCCAAATTAACGGAAGAGCTGGAACGCTTTGGCTGTAAGGATAAAATCGTTGCTTTCATCCTGCCACTGGGTTATAGTTTTAATCTCGACGGCAGTATGATGTATATGACTTTTGCAAGTCTGGCTATTGCGCAGGCTTATGGGATTCATCTCGACCTAGGCACTCAATTGACTATGCTCATCGTACTTATGCTCACGAGTAAAGGTATCGCCGGTGTGCCGAGAGCTTCTCTGGTAGTGGTGACGGCAACCTGCGCTATGTTTAAGATACCACCGGAAGGGATAGCGCTGATTTTGCCCATAGATCATTTTTGCGATATGTTTCGTACAGCCACCAACGTGCTGGGCAACGCGCTGGCAACAAGTGTTGTTAGTAAATGGGAAGGAGCACTGGAAAATCCGGAGACAGAGATAAGCGTAAATAAGTAAATTGCTGAAGGCCGATAGCAAAATATATATTGTTGCAATAACTTACCAGGCTAAGTGGCGGCTGATTAAAAAAGATGATTAATATTGCGCAGTTTTGGTTGAACAGCCGGTAATGTATTATTTATTAATCAGACAAAATTGTATGATCCAATTGTTAGCTTTCACATTCAAGGACCTTTTAAATCCTGATTTTTATATTAATAACGGAGGTCTGTGGTTGATCCTGTTTCTTGTTTTTGCTGAAACAGGATTGATGATAGGGTTTTTTTTACCGGGTGACAGTCTGCTGTTCCTCGCCGGGATATACAGCAGGATGCTTATCAACAGCGTGATACCCGGCGGCCTTGGAAGTGATTTTGCTGACCTTTTAGTACTGTTTGTTTTAATAACTGTTTGCGGCATCATTGGAAATATGGTAGGTTACTGGTTTGGTAAAAAAGGAGGACCATATTTATTTGAAAGGAAAGATTCTTTCTTTTTTAAAAGAAAATATTTAATTCAGGCTAAAGAATTTTATGATAAACACGGCGGACAGGCGATTGTATTCGCCCGCTTTCTTCCCATAGTCAGGACCTTTGCTCCTATCATAGCAGGAATCGTTCAGATGGAAAGAAAAAAGTTTATGTATTACAATGTACTCGGTTGTATGGCATGGGTTTTTACTATGTTGTTTGCCGGGCATTACCTTGATAAGCTCTTCATCCGCGAGTTTGGATTCGATCTTAAACAACACCTCGAACTTATAGTAATAGGCATCATTCTTATTACCACTCTTCCTGTGATATATAAAATATTTTTTGGTAAAAGAAAGATAGAGTAGTGCCATGTTTACCATAAAGGAAAGCTTTGCCGTCTGTTGCCAGGCGAGGCTGCGATGGTAAACAACCAAATAATTGTTTATGAATAAAACTGCCGCTTCTGTTTTTAGTATCCCTGTATTTGTTGCAGCGCTGGGGTATTTCGTAGATATTTATGATTTGTTATTGTTTACGATTGTTCGTGTGCCCAGTTTAAGCTCAATGGGTTTGGATGATACACAAATAAAAAATGACGGACTGCACATTATCAATATGCAGATGATCGGCTTGCTGATAGGTGGAATATTCTGGGGGGTGCTGGGGGATAAGAAAGGCCGGTTAAGTGTTTTATTCGGATCGATCCTTTTATATTCCGCCGCCAATTTCGCCACCGGGTTTGTTCATAACGTTGACCAGTATGCCTGGGCAAGATTTATCGCAGGCTTAGGACTGGCAGGGGAACTGGGTGCAGGCATTACACTGGTAAGTGAAATTTTACCAAAAGAAAAAAGAGGTATCGGAACGTCGCTGGTTGCCGGTGTCGGACTAAGCGGCGCGGTGCTGGCGTACTTTATTTCAAAAGAATTCGATTGGCGTGTTTGTTACTTCATCGGTGGCGGCTTAGGTGTTGCATTATTGATCCTACGTATAAGCGTAGCCGAATCAGGAATGTTTAAAGAGGTAAAAGATAAAAATATCCAAAGAGGTAATTTCTTCCAGTTCTTTACTGATGGGGCAAGATTTAAAAAGTACCTGTTAAGCATTTTAATAGGTCTGCCAACCTGGTATGTCATCGGTATCCTGGTTTCTTTCTCCCGTGAATTTGGCAAAGCCTTCGGCATACAGCAAGCCATAGATCCGGGCAAGGCTATCATGTATGCCTATGTTGGAATAGCCATTGGTGATATCACCGTTGGCCTGCTGAGCCAGCTGCTTAAAAGCAGGAAAAAAGCTTTATTCATTTTTTACGGACTAACCATCGTATCTGTAATTATATATTTCAGACAGGCCGGTGGAAGCGCTTCATCCATGTACGCGATCTGCGCCGCACTTGGCTTCAGCACAGGCTTTTGGGCCATCTTCGTAACCATGGGTGCGGAACAGTTCGGTACTAATTTAAGAGCAACAGCCGCTACTACCATACCTAATATGGTCAGGGGTTCCCTGCCATTGATAGTATTGTTATTTAAAGATCTTTTACAGGTTTCCCTCGGGTATAATATACTCATCAGCGGAATGATAACCGGTGCCGTAGTAATCGCGATAACATTGATAGCAGCCTGGTTTACAGAAGAAACTTTTACCAAGGATTTAAATTACCTTGAATAATTTCAATCATCCATTTATAATCAAATTTAAACCGGCTTGAAATTTCTTATCATACGCTTAAGTTCTATCGGCGATATCGTTCTCACAACTCCCGTGATAAGATGTCTTAAAAAACAGTTGGTTACTGCTGAAGTTCACTTTCTTACCAGGTACAGTTTTCATTACCTCGTTGAAGCTAATCCTTATATAGATAAATGCCACTTTCTTCATGATGACATAGAAGAGATAATCGATGATCTGAAACATGAAGAGTTTGATTATATAATTGACCTGCACCATAACCTTCGAACTTTAAAGATTAAAAGACGACTGGCAAAAAAATCATTTTCTTTCAACAAGCTTAATATAGAAAAATGGTTGCTTACCACTTTCAAGTATAATATTTTACCCGACGTACATATCGTTGACCGTTATCTTGAAACAGTAGAAATTTTTGGCGTAAAGAATGATGGCGCCGGTCTTGATTATTTTATCCCTGAGGCAGACCTGGTAAAGGAACAGGATATTCCTACTTCACATCTTGCCGGTTTTATAGGATTGGTAATTGGTGCCGCTTTAAATACCAAAAAATTTCCGCTGCATAAGCTGGTGTCATTTTGTAAAGAGATTAATTACCCGGTAATTTTATTAGGAGGTAAGGAAGATTTTGAAGACGGTGAAAAGATCGCCGCTATAGATCTGTTTAAAATTTATAATGCCTGCGGTAAATTCCGGCTTAACGAATCGGCTGACCTGGTAAGGCGTGCGAAATTGATTGTAACCAACGATACAGGACTTATGCATATCGCCACGGCGTTTAATCGTCCGGTTATTTCATTGTGGGGTAATACAATTCCTGAATTTGGAATGTACCCTTACTACGGTGAAAAATATTTGTATGGATCATTTGTACATCCCGGCCATCAGGATTTCACACTACCTTATACTATTATTGAAGTAGAGCATTTAAAGTGCCGGCCCTGTTCCAAGATCGGGTATAAAAAATGCCCACTAGGTCATTTCAAATGCATGGAACAAATAGAAGTTTCGTTGTTGCTTGATAAGGCGAAAGAATGGCTTGGTTAAAAATTTATTTCGGTAAAACTTCATTCATGCTCCTCACCGCCTCGGCGCTTTTTTGAAAGGCAGCTTTCTCTTCTGCGTTAAGATCATAATCGAGTATCCTTTCCCAACCGCTTTTTCCAATTACGACAGGCACACCCATGCAGATATCGTTCTGACCATATTCGCCTTCCAGTGATACGCAACAGCTGAATAATTTTTTCTCATCACGAATTATTGCTTCCACCATTGCCGCACCTGCCGCGCCTGGCGCATACCATGCCGATGTGCCAATTAATTTTGTAAGCGTTGCTCCGCCTACCATAGTGTCGGCAACGATTTGCTTCTGTTGTTCTTCACTTAAAAATTTTGTAACGGGAACACTGTTCCAGGTTGCATAGCGTATCAGGGGAATCATGGTTGTATCACCATGGCCGCCAACAACGATCGCGTTAAGATCCATTGGCGAGCAATTCAACGCTTTGCTCAGGTAACATTTAAAACGGGCGCTGTCAAGCGCGCCGCCCATGCCTATGATTTTATTTTTTGATAGTCCGCTTGATTTTAAAGTGAGGTAAGTCATAGTATCCATGGGATTACTGACCACAATTATAATTGTATTGGGAGAGTGTTTCAGGATATTATCGGTAACTCCTTTTACTATTCCAGCATTGGTGCCGATTAGTTCTTCACGAGTCATACCCGGTTTACGCGGCAGGCCGGAAGTAACCACCACTACATCACTATCTGCTGTTGCCGCGTAGTCATTGGTGACGCCTGTGATGCGGGTATCGAACCCAAGTAAAGCAGCCGTTTGCGTCATGTCAAGGGCCTTGCCTTCGGCGAAGCCATCTTTGATGTCTAATAAAACAAGCTCCTGCGCCAGTTCTCTACGGGCGATATTATCGGCACATGTAGCACCAACGGCTCCGGCTCCAACTACGGTAATTTTCATTTTATATTTATTAATTTAATTATTAATTCTGTTAACTATCATATGTCCTGAAAAATCTGCTATCAGCAATCAGCAATCAGCTGTCCTCATTCCGATGTATGATATACTATCCTGCTGACAGCTGAAGGCTGTTTGCAAATACTATACTTTACAAATGACATAACACTAAAAATTAATCAGCAATCATTTATCAACCTTTGACTATCATCACCTAACCATTACTCCTAAACGCTTCCACCAGTTTCTGTATCGGCGTTGTTCCCTCAAAGGTTGTAATAAGTTTTCCCTTGTCATTATAAAGAGCCATGAAAGGCAGGTTGAGTATTTTATAGAATGGAGGAAAAAAAAACTGGGTGTCTCTGCCCATTTTAATATTCGGGTAAGAGGCTATCTTATAACTTTTATAAAAAGATTTCATCTCTTCGAATGGCTGGTAAGTAGCCATAAGGATTTGAATATCCTGCAGTTGTTTGATACTTGTAAGCATGCTGTCTACCTGGTGTTTGCAATGATCACAATCGGGACTAAAATACAGGATCATTGTCTTTTTGTTCTTGCTGAGATCATCGCGGGTCATCTTTAAGCTATCCACTTTTAATAAATTAAAAAGCGGAATAGTTGGAAAGCGAAGGTAAGGCGCTTTAAGGCTGTCGGATTGTGCATATACGCCTGAAGCCATAACGAGTAGCAAAGTATAAAGGAGCAGCTGTTTCACTATTATTTTTTTTCAAAATTACAGGTAAACCTATGGAAAATTTTTGAACATGCTTTTATTTAACAATATAATTTTGGTTATTTACGAAACATTCGTAGATTTACGAAAAGTTCGGAAAACTTAATATTTTATTGAAGATGGACAAACTAACTAAACAGGAAGAACACGCCATGCTGGCCATCTGGAGAAATGGCCCGGGTGTTGTAAAAGATTTTATGGATCAGATGCAGGAACCCCAGCCTCATTATAATACGCTGGTGTCTACAATCAAAAACCTGGAAAAGAAAAAATATGTGGTAAGTAGGAAAATTGGCAACATATATCAGTATACCCCACTGGTGGTTGAAGGAGACTATAAAAAAAATTTTTTAACCAATGTCGTCAAAGATCATTTCGCAAATTCCTACAAAGAGTTGGTAAGCTTCTTTGCCGAAGAAAAAAAAATCAGTGTAAAAGAATTAAAAGAGATTATAGATATGATTGAGAAGAAAGGAAAGAAGTAGATATCAGGGGTGAGGTGATCAGGTGTGTGTTATCAATTCTTAAAATTAACGACAAAACAAAATATTTATCAATGCCATTTTTCATTCAATACCTGATTAAATTTTCTATAAGCGTTGGGTTGCTGTATTTATTCTATTATGTGGTTTTACTGCCTTTGACATTTTACCAATGGAACCGTTTTTATCTGGTGTGTTATTCATTGTTGTCGTTTGTTATTCCATTTATAAATATAACTGAATGGCTGACTGTTAAAAATATTGATAACAGCTATTTGGTAAATTCAATACCTGCTGTTGATAAACTAACGTCTCATTCTTTTAATACTTTGGGTGAAAGAATATTTTATCCCCTGT
>Ga0209512_1003365_pt1 | contig 15281 bp, 15 predicted proteins | sample frozenSSSSmetaG_FD_184142 | JGI IMG/M metagenome (GOLD analysis project Ga0209512, IMG submission 184142) | Glacier valley bacterial and archeal communities from Borup Fiord, Nunavut, Canada, to study Microbial Dark Matter (Phase II) -... | ecosystem: Environmental > Aquatic > Freshwater > Ice >... | reverse complement strand
GGGCGCACAAGGCGCAACCGGTGCACAAGGCCCAGGTGGCGCTGACGGCGCACCGGGAGCCAGTGGCGCTGACGGCGCGACAGGTGCGACAGGTGCGACCGGTGCGACCGGTGCCGATGGTGCAACGGGTGCAACGGGTGCAACGGGCGACAGCGGTACCGCCGGGGTTCGCGCCGGACAGGTGACGATATCCGTTGCCAATGGAGACCCGAATCCGACGAGTTGGACGGTCACTTTCAGTAGCGCAATGGTCAGTGCAAACTACAGCATCAGCCTGGTCAGTGTTGGCGCCAGCAGTGGCATCGGCATGGTCAGTGGCGGATGTGTGTTCAACATCGAATCGCAGACCAGCACCGAGTTCAGCTTCAGTTGTCGCAGCACCGAAGGCATGGCGGCTTTTCCGGCCAATACCCAGTTCCAGTATCTGGCGGTGCCGTTCCAGTAGCACCGCATGCTGTCGCTGTAGATTACGCATAAATTACAAGCAAGCCCCTCGCCCCCGGTGTGCAAGCGCCGGGGGTTTTTTTCGGCAAAAAATACTGCGGTGTCATTTCGCGCATCGGGTGATGCGGATAGTTCGTCAGGTCTGGCAAAATCCCCTTATGATGTGACCGCACGATTTTGTATGCGGCGCCCCGCCGCTAAAGTCGAGATGCACGTTGCCACAACATGCTCGTATGGGGCCTCGAAAGCACGGTACTGATGGCAATCCAGTCAACGATCAATCCTGTCTCGCGACGCGACGATGGCTCAGTGCGCTGCAGCGCAACCCGGGATATTTTCTTCGCGCTATTCGCAATCGTCCTGATCAAGGCGTCCATTCTGGCACTCGACGCGAGCCCGCGTTTTTTTCTGTGGGATTCGGTGACGTATCTGAATGGCGCCGTCAGCGACGTGCTGCCGCGCGATCGGTCTTTTTTGTACAGCCTGCTGATTCGTGCGATTGCGCTGCCGCTGCATTCGCTATACGCACTGGTGATTGCGCAGACTCTGGCCGGTATCGCCAGCGCACTTCTGGGATATTTCATCCTGCGCAACTTCCTGCACACACGTTTTTACGCCGCGTTGCTCGGCGCCGTGCTCATCGCCATCGAGCCCGGCCAGCTGTTTTACGAACGCATGGTGATGGCTGAGGCGTTCGGCAGCACGATCTGGCTCGGCTTTGGCGCACTTGTGCTCGCTTATGTGCGCGATGGCCGCAGCCGCTGGTTACCGGCCATTGCGCTGGCGGGAATTGCAACCATCGCGTTTCGGCTCAACGGCACCGCCGTGGTGTTGTTGATCGCGCCCGGTCTGCCGCTGTGGCGCGCATGGTTTGCAGCCAGCCGCGCCGCGTCGGATCAAGCGCGGAATGCGGCGCGATGGCGCACGGCGGCGCAGCTCGCGCTGGCGCTGGCGTGCTCGTTGTCCGTGCATCTGGCATATCGACACGTGGTCGGTTCCGTCGCCCACACGGCGCCAGGCTATATCGGTACCGAAGGTCTGTTTCTGCTCGGATTTGTCGCGCCGGGAATCCAGCGTGACGATTTCAGCGGCACTTTTTGCGCCGCCGACGTGTTGCAGCACGTGCAGATACCGCTTGGCGATCCGCATAACCGCGAACGCCATTTGTGGAGCGACAATGGCCTGTGGGCCGCCATGCAACGCAACTGTCCGCAGTCGGAGAGCGCTGCCAGCGTGGTCGCCGAACGTGCCCTGCGTCGGATCTCAAGCAAGATTGTGCCGATGGCACTGAGCACGTCCGCGCAATATTTTGATCCAGCGGAGGCGACCTGGCGCATGGACAGTGACCTGGGTCGCCAGGGCATGTTGCCGCTGGAATTGATCGAGCCGGCAAAGCGGTATTTCTCGTTCGATGCACGACCGATCGCCTTCACCGACACGCTCACCAGCGTCTGGTTCGAACATGCACGCTGGTGGTTTACCGGCTGTTTTTTTCTGTCTCCGCTGATCGCATTGTGGCTGGTCATGGTTACGCGTCGACAGCCTTCCTCGGCCGGCAGCAAAATGCTGGCGCTGATGGTGGGCGGACTTTTCCTGAGCCAGTTTCTGTTTTCGCCGATTGTCGCGTTTCGCTATCTGCATCCTTTCTCGCCGCTGCTGATCCTGTGCGTGATCGCGTCCCGCACCGCATGCGCGCCGGTAGCCGCGCGAACTGCCGCGCCAGCGACAATGTTGCGACTGCAATCACGTGAGTAGCGGCCGATGACTTCAGCGCAATCCGTCGTCGGCGCGACCTCGCCTCGCCTGTTAGACTCGTTCCATGCGAACTGCTACGTTCGGTGCCATGTCTGAACAACACACCACCTTGCCGAACACGCTGCAGGCGCACTTGCTGATCGTTGAAGACGATATCGAGATCAGCGACCTGCTGCGTCGCTATTTCTCGGCGCAGGGCTTCCACGTCAGCGTGGCGGGTAATGGCGCATCAATGCGGGCTGTGCTCGATAGCGAATCGATCGATGTCGTGCTGCTCGACCTGGGTCTGCCTGGCGAGGACGGCTTCACACTCACCCGCTATCTGCGCGAACACTGGAACGGCGCCATCATCATCGTTACCGGTCGCGGCGAATCGATTGATCGAGTCGTCGGACTCGAACTCGGTGCAGACGATTATGTGACCAAGCCGTTCGATCTTCGCGAGTTGCTGGCTCGTGTGCGCAGCGTGTTGCGACGAACCGCAGAAGCCGGTTCAACTGCCGCCAGCACGATCGGCCAGGGTCTGAGCTTTTCCGGCTTCCGACTGGACACGGCTGCGCGTGTATTGACCGATGCCCAGGGGATCACGGTGCCGTTGACGACGGGAGAGTTCGAACTGCTCGTCATTTTTCTCGCCAATCCGAATCGGGTGCTGTCACGCGATGACCTGATGAACCAGCTTCATGGCAGGAATACCGGCCCTTACGACCGCGCCATCGATGTGCAGATCGGGCGGTTGCGGCGCAAGATCGAGATCGATGCAACGGACCCGTTGTTGATCAAATCGGTGCGTAGCGCCGGTTACCTGTTTTATGCTCGGGTCGAGCGCGGCTAGTCGCCATGCACAAGGTCCCTGCCCTGCAATCCTCCGCGTTTCAGGCGCTGTTTGAAACCGCGCCGGATGCCATGATTGTGAGCGATGGCGCCGGTCGCATCGTGCTGGCCAATCCCCAGGCCGAGGCTCTGTTCGGTTATCCCGCAGCGGGACTGCAAGGCGTGCTGGTCGAGGCGCTGGTACCGGAGGCAGCGCGCGGTCGGCACCAGGCACATCGCGCCGGTTATGTCGCGCAGCCGCGCGTGCGGCGCATGGGTACCGGGCAGGAACTGGTCGGTTTGCGCCATGACGGCAGCCCGTTTGCGGTCGAGATCGCACTGAGTCCGATCGAGACCGAAGCGGGAAGATTCTACGTTGCCTCGATTCGCGACATTTCCGAAACGCAGCGTGCGCGCCATGCGCTGATTCGCGCGCGCTACGATGCGCTGGTCGCGCAAGTCGGTCGGCTGGTACTGGAATCGCCAAGTGACGATATTGCGTTTGAAAACATTCTTGGTCTGATTACCAAGGAGCTCAGCGTCGATGCCATTGCGATCGTCTTCATCCAGCCGCAAAGTCGCGCGATCCAGGTGCGTGCTGCGGTGGGTTTCACGCAAAAATTGCTGGCAACGTTACCGATCATGCTGGCGCCGGAAAATTTCTCGGCCGCGCCGAACTCAAACGAAACCGCTGCGTTTACGGTCGACAGTCTCGCATCGGCGCAATCGGCCCAACTGCGATCGCTGCTGGATGTCGCCGGCTTCGCCGATCTGATCGCCGTGCCATTGTTCGATCGCGGTCGCCCGATGGGAGCGCTGCTCAAGGCGGCGCACCAGGCTGCGACATTCGATCGCGATAAAATCCATTTTCTGCAGTCCGTGGCGAACCTGCTTGCGGCCAGCGTGCAGCGCAGCCGCAGCGAGGAACAACTCGCGCACGTACAACGACTCGATGCCGTCGGACAGCTCACCGGCGGAATCGCGCACGACTTCAACAACCTGCTCACGGTCATTTCCGGCAACCTGCAACTGCTCGAAACCGAGCTGGAGGACCGTCCGCAAACCCAGGAAATTCTGGCCTGTGCGCTGCGTGCGGTCGGTCGCGGAGCCGAGCTGACGCGGAAACTTCTGGCCTTTGCGCGGCGGCAGCGACTCAATCCATGCGTCATCGACCCCAGGCAGCAAGTCGATGAACTGATTCCGATGCTGGCACGTACGCTCGGTGAAATGATCACGGTGGAAGTCGAGTATGCCGCCGCGCTGCCAAACGTGTTTGTCGATCCTGCCGAACTGGACGCGGCGATTCTCAATCTCGCCCTGAATGCGCGCGACGCCATGCTGCGTGGCGGCATCCTGCATATTCTGGTGCGTACCCAATCGTTCGATGTAGCGGATGCCGCACTCGAGTTGGCACCCGGAAATTACGTCGTGATCGAAGTTCACGATACCGGCCTGGGCATGTCGCCCGATGTGCTCGCGCGCGCCTTCGAGCCGTTTTTCACGACCAAGGAAGTGGGACGTGGCAGCGGTCTTGGCTTGAGTATGGTGTATGGGTTTGTCAAGCAATCCGGTGGTCACCTGAACGCGCAGAGCCGACTCGGTTATGGCACGCGGATCGAACTGTATTTGCCGGCAGCACAATCATCGGCCTCGATTCCGCCCAAAGCCGTTGCAACTCTGGCAACCGGTGGTAAAGAGGTTATTCTGGTCGTCGAAGATGAGGCAGAAGTCCGCCGGATCGCCGTGGCATTCCTGCGCTCGCTGGGCTACTCGACCTGCGAAGCCGTCAATGCCGAACAGGCGTTGCTGTTGTTGCAGACGCATGCGGATATCGCCTTATTATTCACCGACGTCATTCTCGGCAGCGGCAAAAATGGCGTCGAGCTTGCGCGCGAAGCGCTGCAAATGAGACCGGATCTGCCGGTACTGCTGACATCGGGATATGAGCATCCGATCACGGCGGCGGATGGCACTGCGCCAAGCCAGGCCGCGCTGTTGCGCAAACCCTATCGCCGCGAAGATCTTGCTGCCGCAGTACGGCGGGAAATCAACCAGCCGCACTGACGACTGGTGGCGCGACTCAGTGCAATTGCACGCTGAATCCGGCTATGCGGCGCATGCCGACCTGATCGAGAATACGCATTTCCCGCCGGCGTACCGCAATGCATTGCGCATCGGCAAGGTGTGTCAATGCCCTGCTTACCGTCTCGTGCTTCAACGCCAGATAGCTGGCGATGTCGGCTCGGCTCATGCGCAGGATAAAATGCTTGCCGCTGAAACCGAGTGCTTCGTAGCGCGTTGCGAGATCGAGCAGAAATGCGGCGACTCGTTGCTCCGCAGCGAGTGTTCCGAGCGCCAGCATCCATGAACGGTGGCGCCGAATCTCCTGCGCCAGTGCCGCGTTGAGTCGCGCTTGCAGCTCCGGCACACGCATGCACGCGGTGATTACCGGCGGGTACGGGAGTTCCCAGATTTCGCAGCTTTCCAGCGCAATGACATCGCACACGTGTGTGGTAACGCCGATCGACTCGACCCCGATCAACTCACCTGCCATGTGAAACCCGGTGATTTGTTCGCGACCATCATCGGCCAGTTCGCAGGTTTTGACCGAGCCGGTGTGGATCAGGAACAGCGATTGAAATCGCTGACCCACACGATACAGATATTGCCCCGCCTCCAGGCGTCGCCGCAGAACCTGTACTTCGTTGCGCAGTTGATCCAGATCAAGCGGACGCACGTGCGTTGGCGCAGGCTGAAAATCCGACACGGAAAGTCGCGCGAACGGCTCGGCGGATGGCGTAACGGGGAAGTGATTCATGGCGTTTTCCCGGTGTGACGATCGCAAACTTGGTGGGATCACGATAACCGGCGCCGTGCCGAGAAAAATTTCGATTCTGCAACGATCGGTAACAGTGTGTAACAAACGTAGACTTCGTTCGGTCGATTGATTTCGATCAATTCGATCTGCGCGCGATCCTCGATACTCGGCCATCCCAGCGGAACGCGTCCCATGATGTCGCACAGTTACCAGCCCTCACCGTTCATCGATGCCGCAGCAGTCGAGGCGTGGGATGAATGGTTTCGCTGGCGCGATCACGGGCAGCTGCGTGATGTCTCGATCGATGCCACCTGGCAAAGGATCGCGACTTCCCTGGCCGCTGCCGAAACGGATTCCGTGAACGCGCGGACGCAACAAATCCTCGGCGCCATTTCGCAGTGGCGGCTGGTGCTCGATGAGCGACTGCTGAGCACGCTTGGCACGGGGCGAGGTGCTTTGATCGACGATCCCGTGGCAGTGCTCAACGCCGCAGCATTTGTCAGCACAGGCGACTCGACGGAGGCCGCGTTCGACTTCGCTATGCTGCGCGAGGTTGCCGGTCTTGCGGTGCGCTGCCTGGACAATGCGGCGATCTTGCTACCAGCGGCCGGCCTGTCGCAGAACTTGCGTATCGGTCTGATTGGTGTCGCAGATGCGCTGGCTCTGCTTGGTAAGCCGTTCGACAGCGCCGCCGGACGCACTTGCGCGGCGGCGATGGCGCGTGCGCTGGCCGAAGGTTGCCTGGCCGCCAATATTCAACTCGCGGCTCAGCGTGGTGCCCAAAGCGTATGCAATGAAGCGTTACTGGATCTCTTGCATCGACGCGCGATGCCCGCCGAGCTGTTGGCGTCAGCGAATCAACACGGTTTGCGCTATCGACAATTGACGGCCATCACCGCTCACCCCCGACTCGCATTGTTTGCGAATAACGTCTCTGATGCGCTCGATCCGATGCCACAGCGCGCGACAAAATCAAAGTCGCGCACTGAGGTATTAAACACGACTGTCGTGGTTTCGATCGAGGCACAAGTCGAACTGCGCGGCGCGATGCAACCATGGATCGACGCGCCGATCGAATACCCGATCCGGGTGCCGCATGCACCCGCCCCATCCTCGATTTCGCGCTACGGCCGCCTGGCCGCCGCACACGATCTGGGCGAGCTATGTTGGCGCGTTGACGCTACCCGGTAATATCGCCTCGGCGACGACAGGTGTGTCTGCCGCGTGGAGACAAATTCCAGCAGCGTTGCCGAAGACGTAGTGCGATGCCAGTGTGCGTCGGCAAATGCACGGTCGACTTGCTGCGGCTGCACGCTGCCTATCTTGATGGCGATGAATTCGCGCCGGTTTCTGAGTGCTCGAAGCACCTCCGGTGCGTTGCCGGCAATTCACCTAATCCAGGGATTGTACGAACGCAGCGAGCGCGTTCATTTCATCCGGCTTGAGATCCTTGATAATGCCGTGCATGACCGGCGATGCACGCAGCTTCGACTGGATCGCGCGCAATTGTTTGGTGACGTAAGCCGCGTGCTGACCGGCCAATCGCGGGAAAATGCTCATGCCGCTCGCGGTGACACCGTGGCACGATGCGCACGCAGCAATGCCGCGATCCGGAACGCCGCCCTCGTACAACTGCTTGCCGCGCGCAACGACGACGCTTTCGCCAGGCGTACCGGGCGGGGCCGGCTGGTGCGCAAAATATTGCGCCAGCGCTTCGGCCGTCGCGTCGTCGATCAGGGTGGCCATACCAAGCATGTAGTCATGAGCCTCTGGCTCGCCGCGGGTCTGGCCGCGAAATGCCTTGATCTGGGCAACCACGTACAACGGCTGCTGTGCGGCCAGCGTGGGGAACATCGGTGAGATGCTGTTGCCACCGGCGCCGTGGCAACTGACGCAGACCTGGGTCGCGAGCTTTTCAGCTGCATCAGCAGCGGGTGTCGCCGCCGCCGCACCGACGGGTGGCAACAGGCCCCACTGCAAAAATAGCGCAAATGCTACTTGTATACACTTATACATGATCGTGACCTCGGTAACAGTGCGGATGAATCGACATGCCGATCGGCCTGGCGGTAATTCAGAACGCCACCCAGGCATTCAGGAACAGGGTGTTGTTGTCTCTCGCGTTGCGCCCTGACCCATCGTAGTTATTCGTGCCGCCGTTGAATTTGGTATATGCCGTGTATTGCAGCATCAGCCGCAGATACTGGATCGGCGTGTAGCTGAACTCGACGATATAGCCGGTGCTGTTCGGGCTGCCGGTATTGCTGCCATTGACTGATCCCGGTGCATACAGGCCCATATCGACGTTGCCACGCGTGGAAAAATAGGCAAGCGTGGAGCCGTACATGTGCTCGTAGTAGTAGCTCGCCTTGAACTTCGTCGTGCCTAACCGATCACTGGCGTTTTCGGGAGTCGGGCCTGCGCCGATGGGATTGCCGTCGAGGCTTGCCGGATAGCTGGCGTGGTAATTCTGTTTCTCGTGGATATACGTGGCTTGTACGGTGAATGTGTGCGGATCGGTGATGTACTGATATTGCCCATCAATCGCAACATCAGTGAAACGATCTGTTGGCGTATTTGGCAACGTGTTATCCGGGTAGCGCTCGACGATCAGCCCATAAGTACCGAGCATCAGTGAATGCGCTCCCCATTCGCGGTTGTACGCCAGCCGCGCGTAGGGATTGGTTCCCTTCAGACGCGCCACTCCGCCGGGCGTGTGCGTATCCTGGCCAGCGCGCAGGGCGGAAAATGCACCGTCAGCGGTTCGATAACCCGTGAGCTCGGCATAGATCGTGCGATTCCAGAAGACATAACCGCCGACGCCCGCGACCTGCTGGGCCAGCCCACCGTCAACCGTTGTCGCAGCGGCGGGACCGATACCGTTCGGTGCAGCAGTGAACGGAAAGCCGAAGGCCGGCGTGCTGTTCCACACATCCTGAGCGGTGGGATTGTTGTGCAGAGTGGCACCATACAGCCAGCGAGTGTCGGTCTTGTCGTCGTTTTCGATACGACCCACCACGCGTATGTCGGTATTGTCGATGCCGCTGTGGCCGACAATGGCACCGGCATCGTTCACGTTGATGTTGCCGTACGTCCACTGCACAAAACCGCCGATATTGTCATTGACCTTGCCAGCGAGAAACAGGCTTGCTGCAGACAGCTCCAACTTGCTGGTCTTTGGGACGATCGCGCTGCCTTGATCGTCCTTGTTGTTTTTCACGTTGGTGACACCGGCTTGCGCCATCAGCGCCAATGGTATCGACTGACGCACACCGATTGTGTATCCGCTCAGCTTGAAATTGCGACCGTATGGTGTGAGTTCCGGAAAGCTGACGTGGCAAGCCACGCATGCCTGTCCGGTCTGGCGCGCATACGCCGGTACCGCATGGGCACCGCGCGGCACAGTCGCCGCGATCACCATCGCAATCACACTCGCACAAGAAATGAAGCCCCTCGCAAATCGCTTTGACATTGGCCTGATCCTTTATCCATCGAGAGACCCGTTTTATTGCAGCCATTACGGGCAAAGTTTTTTCTAGTGTTGCCAAACTCGGTTCGCGTCCACACTGGCGTGGTGGACATTCGCACGCGAAGCCGACTTTGCGTGCGCGGGATGCTCCGTAAAACAAAGTTGATGCGAATATTGAATCAAACTACAGCAGAAGCATTCGCGTGATCTTGATCTGGATCAAGCGCGAGGGATGGCGAACGGGTGCTGCGAATCGAAACCATTCGACCTGGTGCCTCGCTCAATGGGATTTTATTTCCGAACCGATATTGCCGCTGGCGGCGCTGGCTACACGCAAGAGACACGAACTTCGCATCGTGTCCGTCAGCCAATAATGAGAGGTCAGGCTTTGGCGTTGTAAGCGCTGCACCAGCCTTTCGCGGCTACGGCCTTGCCGGCAAACAGCGTGCAGCCCGCCCAAGCAGGGGTACCCGCACCCTGGAAAAAACTGCAGTTGGAACATGCCCGTCCCGCCTTGTAGTTGGAAAACTTGGCGGCGTCCACTTTTGTTGCATCTTCGCGATAGCCCAGCGCGGTCGCCGTTGCATCGGCTTCGGTCAGATGCGGTAGCTCCGCTGCCCCGCCGAGTCTCGGTATTGCGGCGACGGCAAGTCCGGCGATGGCGGCACCACCCGCCAGAACAAAAAAGCGGCGGCGTGAATGCAGGTCGATAACGGGCATATCTGTTCTCCGGAAGTTTGCGGAATGTTCGTCCAGCGGGATAGGTGCCGGAGCTGCAATCAGCTTAACCGGCCCTGCCAGGAATCATGTGATTCAGATCAAGAACCTTCCTGATTTTCACCGCATCGAGCGTACGCTACGTGCCGTCGATATTCGCGGCCATCCCGCGCCCGCTTGACCTAGGTCAAGTGCGCGCAAGTTGATTCGCCGCAGACTGCGGCTGACCTTAACTTGGGGAGTACGCATTGCAACCTTCATTGACCTACAACGACAAGGTGGTGCGCCAGTTCACTGTCGCGACAATTGTCTGGGGAATCGTCGGCATGCTGGTTGGCGCATTCATCGCGGCACAACTGGCATGGCCGGCACTGAACTTCGATATTTCCTTTCTTTCGTATGGCCGATTGCGTCCGTTGCACACCAATGCGGTGATCTTTGCGTTTGGCGGTTGCGCGCTGATCGGCACGGCGTTGTACGTCGTGCAGCGTACCTGTCAGGCGCGGTTGTTCGGCGGCTGGCTGGCCACATTCGTCTTCTGGGGTTGGCAAACGGTGATCGTGGCGGTCGCCATCACTTTTCCGCTGGGCATCACGCAAGGCAAGGAATACGCCGAAGCCGAGTGGCCGATCGACATTCTGATCACGCTGGTCTGGGTCGCGCTCGCGGTGGTTTTTTTCGGCACCATCGTCAAGCGCAAGGTCAAGCATATCTATGTGGCGAACTGGTTCTATGGCGCCTTCATCCTGACCATCGCGGTGTTGCATATCGTCAACAATCTCGCGATTCCGGTATCGCTGTGGAAGTCGTATCCGATCTACTCCGGCGCGGTCGATGCGATGGTGCAATGGTGGTACGGACATAACGCGGTCGGCTTTTTTCTGACTGCCGGTTTCCTCGGCATGATGTATTACTACGTGCCGAAGCAGGCGCAACGTCCGATCTATTCCTACCGTCTTTCGGTGGTGCATTTCTGGGCGTTGATCTCGATCTACATGTGGGCCGGCCCGCATCATCTGCAGTACACCGCGCTGCCGGATTGGGCGCAATCGCTGGGCATGGTGTTCTCGCTGATTTTGCTCGCGCCATCGTGGGGCGGCATGATCAACGGCATGATGACGCTGTCCGGCGCCTGGCACAAACTGCGCACCGATCCGATTCTGAAATTCATGATCGTCTCGCTATCCTTCTACGGCATGTCGACCTTTGAAGGGCCGATGATGTCGATCAAGACGGTGAATGCACTATCGCACTACACCGACTGGACCATCGGGCACGTGCATGCCGGCGCACTCGGCTGGGTCGCGTTCATCACCATCGGCTCGATCTACAGCATGTTCCCGCGCCTGGTCGGTGCTGAAAAGATGTACTCGACGCGGCTGATCGACGTGCATTTCTGGATCGCCACGATCGGCGTGGTGATCTACATCACGGCGATGTGGATCGCCGGTGTGATGCAGGGTTTGATGTGGCGCGCCACCAACCCGGACGGCACCCTGACCTACACCTTCATCGAATCGGTCACGCAGACCCATCCGTTTTATATCGCACGCCTGTTCGGTGGTCTGATGGTGCTCAGCGGCATGTTCATCATGGCCTACAACACCTGGAAAACCTGGGCTGCGGTGCGCGGTCCCGCGCCGATCGTGGTCATTCCAACCGCCGTGGCCGCCTGAAGGAACTATCCATGAATCACACCACTATCGAAAAAAATATCGGCCTGATGGCGATCCTGGTTGTGCTCGTGATCAGCCTCGGCGGGCTGGCCGAAATCGTGCCGCTGATGTTTCAAGCACAGGTGATCCAGCCCGTACCCGGACTCAAGCCCTACCCGCCACTGCAACTGGCCGGCCGTGATGTCTACGTCCGCGAGGGCTGCTACAACTGCCATTCGCAGATGATTCGCACGCTGGCTTCCGAAGTGCTGCGTTACGGGCACTACTCGGTGGCGGGCGAATCGGTCTATGACCATCCGTTTCAGTGGGGCAGCAAACGCACCGGGCCGGATCTCGCGCGTATCGGCGGTCGTTATAGCGACGACTGGCACCGCGTGCACCTGACCAATCCGCGCAATGTTGTTCCCGAATCGATCATGCCGGGTTATCCGTGGCTGGTGCAGGCCAAGGTATCTGCACCGGAAATCGAAAGTCACATGCGTGGTCTGGCGATGGTCGGTGATCCCTACACCGCTGCGGATTTCGCCTCGGTCGGTGAGGCGGTGAAGGATAAAACGGAGCTCGATGCGCTGATCGCGTACTTGCAGGATCTCGGCAAATACGGTCCGAAGGAGGACCAACCATGATTATGGGAATTCTCACCGCGGTACTGATCGTGATCTTCAGCGGGATCATCGGCTGGGCTTACAGCGGCAGGCGCAAAAACGAGTTCGAGGCAATGGCGCGTCTGCCGCTGGATGACATGTCACCGGAGCACAAGCAATGACCAATTCATGGGGAATCTACATTGCGCTGCTGGTACTGGCGAACGTCATCGGCGTGGTCTGGCTGCTGTTTGTCACTGCCAGAAGACGACCGCAGGAACGCGACGAAGACACCACCGGGCATATCTGGGACGAGGATCTGAAGGAGTACAATAAAGCCCTGCCGCGCTGGTGGCTTGGCATGTTCGTACTCTCGGTGATATTCGGCGCAGCCTACCTGGTGTTTTATCCGGGATTCGGCACGGTTACCGGGACGCTCGGCTGGACCTCCGCAAACGAGTTGCAGGCCGATCTGGCCGAGAACAATCGCAAGCTGGAAACCGTGTTCGCCCGCTTCCGCGACAAGCCGCTCGATGAACTCGCGCGCGATCCGCAAGCGCTTATGCTCGGACACAACGTGTTTGCCAACAACTGCGCCGCCTGCCACGGCTCGGATGCGCGTGGCGCGCGTGGTTATCCGAACCTGACCGATGCCGACTGGATTTACGGTGACAACGCGGAGCAGATCCTCGCGACCGTCAGCAACGGCCGCAGTGGGGTGATGCCGGCACTCGGTGCAGCACTCGGCGAACCGGGGATAAACGAAGTCGCCAACTACGTGCTGAGTCTGTCAGGCGGCAAGGCCGACGCTGCTTTGGCTGACTCCGGCAAGACGCGTTTCATGACCATTTGCGCCGCATGTCACGGTGCCGACGGCAAGGGCAATACGGCGATCGGTGCACCGAATCTGACCGACAACATATGGCTTTACGGCAGCACGCTGGAGGATATCAAAACCTCGATTCGCGATGGCCGCAACGGCAAGATGCCGGCGTGGGAACCGATCATCGGCAAGGATCGGGCGCGTCTGGTCGCGGCGTGGGTGCGGGCGCAGTCAAGCCATGACGAGCCGGCCGAGCACACGCCATGATCAGCGTGCGCCGCCGCGAACTCGATGAAGCCGCCATCCAGCGTCCGCTCGCGGCACGAGTGGGCGCTGTGGCGTGGCCATCGTTCTTCGCGGCGTCGATCGCCAGCGTCGTTTTTTTTGCGCTGGTCGATCCGCTCGAACTTGCGCAGAACACCTGGCCGCATGTGCAGGTCAGCCGTGAAGTTGGCTACAGCGTCGGCTTCTTCATGTTCTGGGCCTGCACCTTGAGCTCGAGTGCATTCACCGCGTTGCTGCTCGCCGCGCCGCGCCAACTGCGCGACGACAGCAATGATTCGGGCGAAACCCAGTGAGCAAGCCTATTCCTGTCGTGCTGGTCAACGATACGAGCGGCGGACTTTACGCCGCCCAGGCGAAGGTCTATCCGCGCGAAATCGATGGGCGTTTTGCGCGCCTGCGGCTGGTCGCAGTATTCGTCCTGCTCGGTCTGTTTTATCTGGTGCCGTGGTTGCGCTGGGATGATCGCCAGGCGGTGCTGTTCGATCTGCCGGCGCGCAAGTTTTATGTGCTCGGTCTGGTGTTCTGGCCGCAGGATTTTTTCTGGCTGACCTGCCTGTTGGTCATCGCTGCGGTGACGCTGTTTTTTTTCACCGCGCTGGCGGGCCGATTGTGGTGCGGATACGCGTGTCCGCAAACGGTGTGGACCGAAGCGTTTCTGTGGCTCGAACGCGTCTGCGAAGGCACCCGCAACCAGCGCATGAAACTCGATGCGGCGCCGTGGAGTCGCGACAAGATTCTGCGCAAGTCGGCCAAGCAGTTTTTGTGGATCGGCTTCGCCCTGTGGACCGGTTTTACCTTCGTCGGATTTTTCACGCCCATTTCCGATCTCGGCCGCGAAGTCTTCAGTGCATCGCTCGGCGGCTGGGAGGCGTTCTGGATTTTTTTCTACGGTTTTGCCACCTACGGCAACGCGGGTTACATGCGCGAGCAAGTGTGCAAGTACATGTGTCCGTACGCGCGTTTCCAGGGCGCGATGTTCGATCGCGATACGCTGGTCATTTCGTATGACGAGGAACGCGGCGAACCTCGCGGCTCACGGCGTCGTGGGGTCGTGCCGGCATCGCTCGGACTCGGCGATTGCATCGGCTGCGATGCCTGCGTGCAGGTGTGTCCGACCGGAATCGACATCCGCGACGGCCTGCAGATCGAATGTATTGCCTGCGCTGGCTGCATCGACGCCTGTGACGCCGTGATGGACAAGATGGGTTACGCCCGCGGCTTGATTCGCTACACCACCGAAAACCATCTCGATGGCAAACCCAGCCGTATCCTGCGACCACGCACGCTGCTCTACGCCGCGTTGCTGACCTTCCTGCTGAGCGCGTTCGGCTGGGGCATCATGCATCGCGCACCTCTGATCCTGGAAGTGCTGCGCGATCGCAATGCGCTGTATCGCGAAACCGCCGACGGCATGATCGAGAACAGCTACACGCTCAAGCTGGTCAACAAGACCGAGCATGTGCAGCACATCGATATCTCGCTGCAAGGTTCTGCAGTGCTGACGATCGTCGGCAAATCCAGCGTGACCATCGACGCCGGGCAGGTCGCCAATGTCGCCCTCACCTTGCGCGGCGACCGTAGCAAGATCCACGGCATGCATCCGGTCGAACTCGCCGCGCGCAATGCCGACACCACGATCCGTATTGTCCAGAACACCCAATTCTTTGCCCCGGAGGCACCATGATCGAACCCAGAAACCAGTGGTATCGCGTCCCCGAGGTATGGCTGATTGTTGTGATGCTCGGCGCCACGGTGGCCGGCTCGTTGTCGCTGGTCGCAACCGCGTTTGCGCATCGCGACGAGCTCAAACATGTCGGCACCTCGATCGCTTCACCGCTGCCGCCAAGCTCGACAGCGCAGCCCGCCGACCAGACCACACCGTGAACTGACGTGTCGG
>Ga0209512_1003364_pt1 | contig 15285 bp, 15 predicted proteins | sample frozenSSSSmetaG_FD_184142 | JGI IMG/M metagenome (GOLD analysis project Ga0209512, IMG submission 184142) | Glacier valley bacterial and archeal communities from Borup Fiord, Nunavut, Canada, to study Microbial Dark Matter (Phase II) -... | ecosystem: Environmental > Aquatic > Freshwater > Ice >... | reverse complement strand
GTGATCAGCCGGGCGATTATACCTACCGGTAAAGCCGATTGATAACGCTAAGTGCTTGCATTGAACTGCCGATTGATAACGCTAAGTGCTTGCATTGAACTGCCGATTGATAACAATTTTGCGATTAGGTTGTGGCTGGATTGAATTGCCGATTAATCTTTATTGCTTGTTTTGGGCATATTTCACGGCGCTCAAGCTCAAAAATCAGCCGAGTTTCTTCCGGATAAACCCGGGAAATGGATTCTGAATCAGTATTCGATGAAAGAAACCGATCCTTTTCAGAAAAATGTGAAAAGTATTGCAGAATGGTTTCATCAGCAAGCTCCTGTATTGGCTAATCCAAAAGGTTTTGATCTTTGGGTGTATTATACCGGATATTGGAATGACAAGTATAATTTACAGCCCGGGAATTATGGTCGGCGCGGTGAACTGAATTTCGATTTTCAGATGTTTAGCAGCGATGGTGGTGGTAAATGGACCGTAGAGCCTCCACACTGGAGTTTCGATATCAACAATACAGAAACAGGGCACGGTTCCAATTCAAATCTTCCTGGCTGGGATAACACCAAAGATTCGGAATCACTCGAAAAACCGATGGACAAAGCGGCTGCCGATCTGAACGATCTGTTTCGCGTTTTCCCGTTTGTAAGAGAAATTGCTCCTGGCGTCAAGCTTTATGGTGGCGGAAACCTGATTGTTTTTAATCCCGACCGGCCTCCTTTCTGGCTTCCTGTTACTGTGCGCGAAGTTGCTGACATGAAATTAGCCTACTACAGCCTGATTGAGACTCACTTATTGCCTTATCTGAAAGAGGAAATTGCCAGACTGAATGAAGAAGAGTTGAACGCACCAGCATTTTCGGGAAACGATGAATTTTTTGTGCTGAATGTTCATCCTGAATTGGACGATAAAACCAATGAAAATGGCGGACAAATGATGCGTTTTAATCCCGAATACTGGGACCGTTCGCTGCCACCAACTGCCATACAATTTATGACCTTGTATTATCCTGAAAGAAGTGTCCAGGAAACTGATGATTTCTTCAAATACAATGGGTATCCGATTTTTGGCGATGTCATCATGAATTCAATTAAACTGGAAGAACTGGCTGGTCTGATTTCAAGAAAGAAATAAACTTTTTCTCAAATAACCTATGAAATGCTGAAAACTTATCTTTTGCTTGTCGTTATTTTTCTTCAAACTTTATTTCTAAAGGCTCAAACAGAAACTAAATATCTCTTTGATAAACCAGGAAACTGGAGTTTTTCAAGCAGAATCTCCAAGTCTGATCCGGCATTCTTGAAGAACCTGGAAGGAGTTGCAGACTGGTTTCGTCAAAAAATACCGATGATGAATAACCCAAAAGGGTTTGATTTAGTCGCTTCCATCTACGACTGCGGAAGTAACAATTATGAGAAAAGACCTTGTAATTATGGCATTCCAGGCAATTTATATTTCGAGTTTCAACTTTTTTTCAATGAAAAGCATGGAGGTGGTAAATGGAAAATAGAGCCTCCAGCTTTTAGCTTCTATGTTAACGATACGGAAACCGGACATGGATCTAATGGAAATTACAACGGATATGACTATCGTGAAGAAGCTGCTTCACTTGAAGTTCCCATCAACAAAGCTACAGGAAACCTCAACGATCTATTTTTGGTTTTTCCGCTGGTTCAGGAATTTGCACCCGGAGTTCGATTGTATGGCGATGGTAATCTCATTATTTTCAACCCTGACCGGCCTGACTTTTGGATTCCGGTTACAGTAAGGCAAGTTGCTGAAATGAAATTGGAATATTTCAGACTAAAGAAAGATATTTTGTTGTTGCCTTATTTGAAGAAAGAAATGGACAAATTATCGGAGGAAGAACTGAATGCTCCAGCCTATGACGGTAATGCTGAATTGTTTGTACTCAATGTGAACGGCAAAAAGGAAGGCCTGCAAATCATGCGGTTTAATCCTGAATATTGGAATCGTTCGCTACCACGCTCAGCCATTCAATATATGACTTTGTGGTATCCGCAGTTGAGTGAGTCAGAAATGGAAGAATATTTTAAAAACAATTTGCATCCACACTATGGGCAGCTGGTTATGAATTCAATTAAACTGGAAGATCTGGCTGGATTGATCGTGCGAAAGAAATAGATTGTTCACTTAATAAAATAACCCAAAAATTCCAAAAAAATGAAAACAAACAGATTGAATTTTCTCGCACTTATGGCGTTTGCCATAATGCTATTCGCATGTCAAGGTAAAACTCCGAAACAAGCGCCTCCTGCTCCTGATGCTGAAAAACCGACGGAGGTCGTAAAGGAAGCTTCCAAAGGGAAGTATACCATTAAATCGGGAATTGTAGAATACAAAACCCAGATGATGGGCATGGATATGAAACAGTTGCTTACTTTCGATGACTATGGAAAGATAGAAATGACAGAAGTGATCATGGAAATGACAGGTATGAAAACTCACACTGTCACCCTTACAAAAGACGGATATGTTTATACTTATGACCTTTTGAAAAAAACAGGCACCAAAAATCCGTTTTACGGCGGCGGTTCACAAAACATTGATTTTGAAAATATGTCGAAGGAAATGATCAGCGATATGAAACTGAAGAAAGAAGGGACCGAAGAGTTCCTCGGCAAAAAATGCGATAAAATGAGCATCGACTATGATAAAATGAAAATGAAAGGGAATTTCCTGGTTTATAAAGGCCTGGCGCTTAAAATAGAGACTGATATGGGCACCGTTAAAATGAACCTGATTGCAGATAGATTCGTCGAAAATCCCGAAATCCCAGCCGGAAAATTTGAGATCCCTGCTGACGTTATCATTACTGAGAATTAGATTCTGGTTTATATTTGATAGTCTAACTGTCAGATATTACCGCTATATAGATGTGTTTGATTACCTATAGCTGACAATTTTTTCATAACAATTTGTGCATTGCTGTTTACTTCAGCAATTCAGTAAAAGAGAAACAGAGTTGCTGATAGGCTACTCTGTTTCTTCTACAATATCTGATGCCAAAATCTTCAATTGCCGATTGGATAGTGTTAAATAGTTAGCATACTGTTATTTAAGCATTTATAAGTTTATCAATTTCAAATTTTTTCATTTGAAGAAATGCCTTTAAAACCCGCTCCGATTTGGAAGGATCGCTCATCAGTTTACCCAATATGTTTGGAACTATTTGCCATGAAACACCATATTGGTCTTTGAGCCAGCCGCATTGCTCGGCTTCGGGTACAGCAGAGAGCTTGTCCCAGTAATAGTCAATTTCTTCCTGTGTTTCGCACTCAACCACAAATGATATGGCCTCGTTAAAGCTGAATTGATGCGGGAAGGAACTATCCATTGCCATAAATACTTGTTTTCCAAGGCTGAATTGGGCATGTTTCACAGCGCCTTCCTCGTCATTTTCGCCTTTGTTATATCTCAAAACACCTCTGATTGAAGAGTTATCAAAAACTGAAGTGTAAAATTGAAATGCCTGTTCTGCTTTGCCATTTTGGTCGCCTGTAAACATTAAAACTGGTGTGAATTTCTGACCCACATCCTCCAGTTTGCCAAATGACAATTGCCAATTCACACCAAACCTGTCCTGTAGCCAGCCATATTTTGCACTCCATTCATACTTATCGAGTGGCATTAGCACAGAACCACCCTCCAAAAGGCTCGTCCATGCTTTCTCAATTTCCGCTTCGGTTTCGCATACCACAAAGAATGAAATTGAGGGATTGAAGTTAAATTGTGGCCCTCCATTCAGACACATGAATTTTTGCCCGGCGGACTCAAATATTACTACAATTGGATTTTCATCGGTAATGACCGAATCATTGAAAACAGAGCAGTAAAATTCGGCTGCCTCTTTCGCTTTTCCATCAAACCAGAGACAAGGATATATCGCATTTTCCATCGTTATTTAATTTAAAATGCTTATTCTTTCTCTGCACAATTAAACATCCACTGTACACCATATTTATCTTTCAGGCTTCCAAAGTAATCGCCCCAAAACATGTCCTGCAATTCCATTTCCACTGTTCCTCCGGCCGAAAGGGCATTAAACAATTGCTTTGTTTCTTCCCGTGTATCGGGTTCGATATTGATGTAAACATTATTCCCAAAATTTACTTTAAAACCCATTGATTCAGGAGCATCTGATCCCATCAACAAATGGCCGCCGAGAATTGGTAAGGCCATATGCATTACCAGATTTTTGTCTGCTTCCGGAAAAGGTTTCGTATCATCGCAGGGAGGACCATCGCTGAACCGCATAATACCACCAACGAATTCGCCACCAAAAACTGATTTGTAAAAATTAAAAGCTTCCTCTGTATTTCGGGTGAAATTTAGATAAGTGCTAACTTTTGCCATAATATTTCTGATTAAAGGTTGTATTACTCCGTCATGTATTAAAAACTATTGTTCACAAATTGCTTTCAGTTTATCAAGCGCTTTTGGCCAGGTTTCATAAAAATAAGCCTTGAATTCCTGGTTGGAATCAGCGTCAACAGAAAACAATGTTGTATCATTTTTCTGTGTAAAAGAGTAGTTTTCCAAAGCTCCTGCCCAGCTTTCCACATCATCACCGGAGGTCATCTCTTTACCATTTTTGACAATCCCCAGATGCTCTATGCTCACAAACTTATTGGGAATATTCTCTTTAATTCTGCTTGCCATACCTCCCATATTTCCGTCCTGATCACATCCAAGGAACAATATTTTTGATCCCTTTTCCCATGAACCTTTGTAATGCGAAGTTGGATTGAATGCTGATGTCCATTCGGTATAATGCTTTTTGTCAATCAGTGTATTATACACTTTTTCCGCACTGGCATTGATACTTATTTCAAAATGAAGTGATTCCATTTTATCCGAAGTCTCAGCATATTTCTTGAAGTTATCCACAATCGATTGCCAGCCTGCTTGTTGCAATTCGATCGTATTCTCCTGTTCCGCCTCAAAGATTTCCGTAATCATTGTTTCGTTGCCTTTCGAAATAAAGGATACCCCTACTTTTCGGTCGTCATCGAGGGTGGACTCTATCAGTTTGTACTGCTCAATTTTATCGTATTTCCCTGCAAAATCAAAGCCCATACTTCCATCTTTGGCTTCCATGCGTGATAAGAATTTTCCGCCCGGGCGTAAATCGTTTTCTGCTTTAGTCGTATGCCAATCTTCAGATGCATTGTTCCAATGGATAATATGCTTTGGGTCGGTCCAAAGCTTCCATACCTTTTCAACAGGCATATGAATGGTTACTCCAACAGTAATATTTGTTTTTTCAATTGTTGCCATAGTACTTGTTTTTAATTTTTAATAATTACTATAATACTGATCATACAAACATAGTTTGAGAATTAAAAAACGATGGTGTGTAAAAATGACAATTAAAGGGTGATTTGCGACAAGATCCTTTTAAATTTGTTGTATGCAACATCCTTCTCCGTTCATTCTAACCATGAAACCATCATTGCCAAAGGCCCGTTAAAGAAGCTGAAATTCAATCAGGGTTTCACCGAATAATCGGAACATTCTATATGACCGTTAATACAAATTATTCAAATGAGAAATATAACAATTCTTGTCCTTGAAAGTTCGGTTCTGCAAGCCATTGCAGATCCGCAGTATTGTTTTAGCGCGGTTAACCGGTTTTTAACACAATCGGGCAACGAACCATTGTTTAATATTGAGCTGGTCGGTTTGAAAAAGGAAATAAAACTCAACGATGGTCTGTATTCTGTTCATCCCGGTAAGCTGCTCAGTGAGGTGGAAAAAACCGATTTAGTTATTATTCCTGCTTTGTTTGGTGACATTACAAAAGCAATAGATGCGAACCGCGATTTTGTGCCATGGATTACAGCACAATATGGTAAAGGTGCAGAAATTGCCTCGCTTTGTGTGGGTGCATTTTTGTTGGCTTCAACGGGTCTGCTGAATGGAAAGAAATGCTCAACGCATTGGGGTTTCATCAATGAGTTTCGCGCCATGTTTCCTGAAGTGAATGTTCAGGATGGCAGCATCGTAACCGAAGAAAACGGGATTTATACAAGCGGTGGTGCAAACTCCTATTGGAATTTGCTTTTGTATTTGGTTGAAAAATTTACGGACCGCGAGACAGCTGTTCTTACTTCAAAGTATTTTGCAATTGACATTAACCGGAACAGTCAATCTTCTTTTGCGATGTTTAAAGGACAAAAAGAGCATAATGATACAGCGGTTAAGAATGCACAGGAATACATAGAGAAAAAAATAGAAGAGAAAATATCGATTGAGGAGCTGGCTGACAGTGCGGCTGTTGGCAGAAGAAGTTTTGAACGGAGGTTTAAGCAGGCAACGAACAATTCTGTGTTAGAGTATATTCAGCGTGTAAAAATTGAAGCCGCAAAACGAAGCCTGGAAACTGCCCGTAAAAATATCAACGAGGTAATGTTTGATGTAGGTTATACCGACACCAAGGCGTTCAGAGCTACATTTAAGAAAGTTACGGGACTAACTCCGATTGAATACCGCAATAAGTATAACAAGGTCTCTTTAGTATCGCCTGTTTCTACCAGCTGATCGGGAAATAGTCTTTCAGAAACTTTCCACTCCAGTGTTTGCCGGTATTTGCACCATCGATAAACGGATCACAAACGCGGGCTGCACCGTCCACAATATCCAAAGGCGGCTGAAAATCATGAACCTGTTGTTTGTGATTGGCCAATTCTGCGGGATCTTCATCTGTGACCCACCCAGTATCCACAGCATTCATAAAGATACCATCTTTCGCAAGATCGCTGGCAGCAGTATGGGTCATCATGTTGAGGGCTGCTTTCGCCATGTTGGTATGCGGATGACGGTCAGCTTTTTTAAAACCATGAAACTTTCCCTCCATCGCCGAAACATTTACGACATGTTTCTTGCCTGTATAATCTTTCCGCATCATTTCTGTAAGACGATTACAAAGCACAAACGGCGCAATTGAATTAACCAGCTGAACTTCTACCATTTCGAGGGTCTCGATTTGTCCGAGCTTTAGACGCCAGCTATTAGTTTTTCTTAAATCGACCTGCTGAAGATCAGCATCTAATTCGCCTTCCGGGAAAACTTCTCTCGCTTCGATCGAATTGTCAAACTTATAAGGTACCTGCGAAAGCTGCGCAGAAGCCCTGATGCCGATACCCGGTGCCTGACCATTCCAGGTAACTGCCAATGATTTATTGGATTCAGTTCCCGTGTGATTAAAATTTTCAATCTCTTTTAAACATTGCTGGTGATGGGAGAGGAGCAACTGAACTTCATCGGAATGCTGATGATAGGGCAGCAGTTCATTTCCCATTAAATGGGTGTAGAAACCAGAAGGCCTCCGTACGGTTTGCGCCGCATTATTGATCAGAATATCAAGTCTTTCGTATTTCTGTTCTACGTATGAGGCAAACAGCTCAACACTCGGAATGTGCCTTAGGTCAAGCCCATAAATATGGAGCCGGTGACTCCATACTGAAAAATCTTTTTCTTTGGCAAACCTGATCGCTGAATCGGCCGGAAAGCGGGTAGTAGCAATAACGGTAGCGCCCGATCGTAACATCATTAAGGTAGCATGGTAGCCGATTTTAAGCCTCGATCCGGTGATAAGCGCTACCTGACCCGTCATATCGCAGGTCTGGAAGCGCTTGGCATAATTCAGATCGCCACACGCTTTGCACATCGAATCATAGAAATGGTGGATTTCGGTATATGGTTTTTTGCAGACGTAACAATTTTGTTCCGAATTAAGAAAGTGTTTCTCCCTGGTAGCATCCGATTCAGGCAGTGCTATTTGGGTTGGCGCTTCAAACACACTCACTGTCCGTGCGCTCCGTATACTCGTAGCAGCACGTGCCTTCCGGTTATCAGCGATTTCTCCCTGTCTTCGGGCAACTTTTACGCTTTTGTTTCGCTTGTATATTTCGGCTTTATCGGGTCGGGTAATTTGTCCGGCGGCTTTCATCAGTTTAAGACGCTGCTCTTCTGATAATTGTATTATTTGATCGCCATTTTGCAATAAATATTCTAAAACTGAAATACAGTTGTTAATTTCTACTTCGGTTAATACCTCTTTTTGTTCCGTGCTATTCTCCATTCTCAATCCCATCTTTCTTAAGGCGCAAAGATAAGGATGTTTCGGGTTTGGGTTCCTTTTTTCTTGATAGCAGTGTTCAATTCTGATATTACAGGTCGATGTGATCTATTTTAAGACCGGTCATTATTCAACTTCCATGTGTAAGCTTTCCAGGATCGAAAGTATTGTCTTCATCTGTCAAACGGTGCGTATCGTGGGAGAGCTTGTATTTTTGAACGTTTTTCGACTATTTTTGTCCGACCATTTTTAGAATTATTTATGAGACTGTTGATATTACTCTTTCCCTTATTGCTGATGGATCCGGGAATTTCTTTGAATTCATTCAGAACCAAGCAGATGAATTTTACCAGGGTAAGAGAAGCCTATATTGCCAAAGAGAAAATCGTTGATAAAACGCTTACAGCGCGATCAATCTCACACAATAACCTTCGGATTTACCTCCGTGCTTTCAAGACCGAAAAGAAGATCGAGTTATGGGCGAAAAACACTTCCGACTCTGTTTTCGTGCTAATCAAGGAATTCTCCATTTGTGATCTCTCGGGCGATATTGGTCCGAAGCGGCGTTATCGTGACCTACAGGTTCCCGAAGGATTTTACCACATTTCCAAACTGAATCCTTACAGCAGGTATTATTTGTCGATGGAGATTAACTATCCGAATGCATCGGACAGCGTCAGGGGTGTTCGCGGCCACCTGGGAAATGAAATTTACATTCACGGTTCCTGTCTCTCATCGGGATGCCTGGCAATGACAGATGACAAGATCAAGGAACTGTATGTTTATTGTATTGAAGCCTACAACAGCGGCCAGGAAGAGATTGGCCTGACCATCTACCCGGCTCAGCTGACCGATGCCAAATATGCAGGATTGGTAGCCGGAAATAGCAGGAGCAAGGATAAAATCAGTTTATGGGCTGATCTCAAAAAGAGTTTTGACCAGTTTAGCAAGACAAAGGTTCCGCCGAATGTAACGTTTCTAAAAGACGGAACCCATCTGGTGGACTGATTCCTCCTTCAAAAAAACGATGGAATCATTTTGACAAAGCCTCCCACGATGAAAATTTGTTGGTTTAATACTTGAAATACTTTTTTATTAGCGCAAGTAATTCATTTTTGCTAATGGGTTTTGCAATATAATCGTTGCAACCTGCTTCAATTGCTTTTTCTCGGTCCCCCGTTAATCCAAAAGCCGTCTGTGCAATGATGATCACATCCCTGTTGAATTCCCGGATTTGGCGTGAAGCTTCATATCCGTTGAAATCGGGCATTTGAATATCCATCAATATTAAATCAATATCAGGTCTGCTGCGGCAGATTGCAACAGTTTCAATACCTGTTTTTGCTTTTATAATTTCCTTACTAAAACCCTTGACGTTAATAGAAATCAGCTTTTCCGATATTTCATCGTCTTCGGCAATAAGTATTTTTAGTTGCAATACATCGGTTATCACCTTATTCTCGCTTCCATCATCCGGTATCCTGTTATTTATTTCCGGTTCAGTAGTATAAGGCAATGTGAAATAAAACGTTGAGCCAATTCCTTCTTCGCTTTCGAGCCAAATTTTTCCACCCAGCATTTCGACATACGATTTCGCAATGGTTAGTCCCAACCCTGCTCCCTGTCGAGCCATTTTATCGGGAATATCAGCCTGGATAAATCGTTCAAATATGGCTTCAATCCTGTCTTTGGGAATACCAATGCCAGTATCTCTTACATAGAATTGGAATTCCGTTAATTTGGTTGGTGAGCCTGTCGTAACATACCCAAATTCGATGGTTCCCTTTTCGGTGTATTTAATGGCATTTTTAACAAGGTTGACAAGTATTGCATATAATTTTTCACGGTCGGTCCTGATGACTGCTTCTTTTGCCGGCAATGAGTTTCTGAAGGCGAGCATCATCCCTTTGGCTTCCATTTCAGGTTTGAAGAAGGTGTAAATGTATTCGATCTGCTGGTTTATATTCGTTTCTGAAAGGTCAATTTTCATCAGTCCTGCTTCAATTTTCGAGATATCAATAATATCATTGAGGATATTCAACATGCGTTTTCCGCTTTTCTCAATGATGCTGATATACTCCAGTTGTTCAGTACCTGTCAGTCCGGGTGTTTTAAGCAATTCCGAAAAGCCTAAAATGCCGTTCATCGGTGTCCGTATTTCGTGCGACATATTGGCAAGAAATGCAGATTTCAACATATCGCTTTCTTCTGCTTTTTCTTTGGCGGCGATCAATTCGTGTTCTGCTGTCTTGCGTTCAGTTATATTCTCATGCATAAAAACAAATTGTTCGGGCTTTCCACTGCTATCTTTTAGTGGGAAGATAAGGGCACGAATCCAAAGTGGATTATCGGGAACTTCGGATACGACATCATGAGCATTGAAATAGATATCTGGCAGATGTACAATCTCTCCATTTTTTGCAATTGATATTAATTTTTCAAGTTCCGGACCTTTACTTTCAAGGTCAGTAAAAATTGAAAAGTCCGGAGGTGGAATTGCTCCAAATAATTGCGTATAAGCAGGATTACCACGCACCGTAAATCCATCTATATCAACAATTTGAATTGACATAGGGTTTTTATCAATAATGTCATTTAACAATGCTTCAGCATGTCGGCGTTCCGTAATATTCTCATGCATTAAAACGATTCTATTGGGTATTCCGTTGTTCGTATTTAAGGTAAATCCAATAGCCTTTGTCCAAACAGGAGAATCCGGGAAAGATGGGTCAACATTTTGGACGTTGAAATAAGAATCAGGAAAGTAAACAACTTCCCCTTTTTTAATCCGGTCAAACAATTTTCCGAATCCTTGAAGTATTAGCTGCGTATCTTTAAAAATGGAATAGTCAGCAGGGGGACAAGCACCAAAAAGTCTGGTATGTGCCGGATTTATCTGAATAACATAACCTTCCATATTCAGGATTTGAATTGACATCGGATTCTTTTCAATAATATCCCTAAACATTGATTCGGATAGTTTGAGTTCGGTGATGTCCTGCAAAATACAATGCGTTTGTTTAAAATCGCCATACAGATCATATCCGATTTCCCCTTCAAAAGCGATAAACAATAATGAACCATTTTTATGAACCATTTCAAACTCACTATGAACACGACCCTGTTCTTTGAAAGCTGCAAATTGTTTTCGAAATCCATCCTGATGTGCGGGAGGCAGAAAATCGCCAAACCATTTACCAATAACTTCTTCCTGGTCATATCCCAGGTTATCAAGCCACTGCTGATTTACTTCAATAAAATTTCCATCAAAATCAAGGGATTGATAACCGAGCGGTGCTTTGTTAAACAAAAGTTTGAATCTTTCTTCGCTTGCCCGCAATTCCTCGTTCACCTGTTGTCGCTTCACAGTTTCCTGTGCAAGAGTTGTTGTTAATTGGTTGGATTTAAGGTCAAATGACTTCATCAATGCCAAATCCAATTCAATCACATTTTTAAATTGAAGGATCAGTTTTTCGTTCAGCAAAGTGAATGACCTTTCCTTATTATCAAGAACGCAAAGTGTCCCAAAAGGCCGGTTATCGGGAAAATTGAGCGGAAATCCCAAATAGGCGATCATTCCAAGCTTTAAATCCGTGTTTTTGTCCCATCCTATCTCTTTTGTCGCATTTGAAACCAATAATTTAGCTTGTGTTTTTATAACCGTTTCGCTAAACAACCCATCCCGCTTTTCTTTTCTTCCCGCTATATAGGGATTGTTTTTGGTCTGGCTGGAAATGAAAACTTCTAAAAAATCATTTTCAGTTTTCATGATTAGTGCTGCAGGAATGGCGATCGTTTCGGCTATTAAATCGGCGATGTCCTGCCATTTTTGTAATGTCCAATCCGGAAATTTTTCAGGTCTATTGTTAGCTATTATCATTGACATATTTTAAAAATTTTCATGCTGGGTTGTTTTGGCTTTCTTGTCAACGTTATATGGTTATTTATAAGGATTTTAACGAACGAACTTTCCCCGAGGCGCTACGTTTCAAATATACAAATTTCCAGTCAACAAAGCGCCGAAATCCGACTTGCGGGTATTTTGCGGTTAGCGATTCGGTTTTCCTTTCTTCCTATTAACTATTACTAATCCATATTTTGAGCGTTCACCATGAAATCCCGACTCAATTAATTTATCTCCTGGCATAAAAGTATTCGAATCTATATCGGCCAAAGTGTAATAGTTTAAAAGAAAATCATATTTGTTCGGTTCTCCGTCCAAAATCACAAGTGGTTCTTTTGGTGATGTTGGTTCATGGATAATCACTTTTAATTCTGAATCATAGTTTGTCGTATCCTTAATCCACGATAGTTTATTGATTTTTATGCTGTCAATTTTCAGTACCAAATCACTCCGTTTTTTCGGAATTGAATCAATGTGCTTATTCCTTTCCAAAATCATCCAGTTTTCTCTTTTATATCATTGAAATTATTTGTCATTACAATCTGTTTGCGAGATAGAATCAGCCATTTTTTATTTTGAAAATCAAACTCATTATCAGTTGAATATGAGTTTAAAATAATAGTATCTCCACTTAGCTTATAATTTCCGGATGTCTGTCTATGAGCACGTTCTGACATGATATGATAATTAAAAGTCAAATCGCTTTTAAATTCAACATTTGCAAAACGATAAAATAACTGCTGGCTAAATATTCCAATCACTCTGTTATCTGTCAGCTCTTTAGCTTTCGAATAAAGTTGGAGTGTAATCAAGAATGCAAATATTAATATCGTCCTTAATCTCATATGTTTAAATGTTGCAGAATGCTTTTAAACTGACCGCTAACGTAGGAAGCTACACGCAGGGGCGGATTGCGGGCGATTTCCTGTCAAGCCGAAAAACTGCATGAGCGGAAAGATGCACACCGAAAACCACTGCTGCCGCACTTGACGGGTAGCTGAAGTTAGCGGTTCGGTGTTTATTCGTCCACTTTAAAGTCATATTTCAGTTTGTAATTCTTTTTCGTTCCTGCCCACCAGATAAAGTTTTGTCGTTCTTTATAAACTCCAATTCCTTGAGATTGCCATTTATCTGCCAACATTACTTCAAATCTGTATTCAAATGGAATAAGCTTTTTAGTTAATCCAAATGAACCGACTGTAGCAATCTTTGTTGAGTCAGGATACAGTGGGGGCGAACCAACAAACTCATAATCAAGGATTCCAATTTTCGTCATAAGTATTGAATCATTTCGTAGATATGATAAAGTTCCCCAGAAATAACCGGGCAAATGTTCCCCATATAATGTGTCTTTCGAGTTGTTTTTAATTTTAAAGAATGGTCCTTCGAAGTCTTCATCTCCTGTATTTTTTTTGTCAAGTTCAATATTAACTGATTTTGGCGTATCATAATATTTGCCTAGTCGAATATAACCATTAAGTACGTTTTCTCCTTTTACAAAAATGTCTCCTTTTTTTATAAGTCTCTCCCTGTAATCAAATGCAACTGAAATTACCGTAATTATTTCAAATCCGTTCAACTCGAAGTCATAGTCTAAAGAATCTTTGCCATATTTTTCAGCTTCAAAAGAGATTGAAAGGGTGTATTTTCCTTTTGACTTAAAGTAGTTCTTTTCTGAAAAGTTATAGTTATTCACCTTGTCTGTAAACAAGTTAGATATTTCGTTATCTGGAGATTTCAATAAAATTGACGCTTTAGTGGGACTATTTATTTTGTCACTACATTCATAAGAAAAATGTATATCATTTTGCCCATAAAGAGTCATTCCCATTAGTAATAAAAGGGATGATAAAACACTTTGAGCTATTTTCCGAATGTGTGTCATTTTTGTCTCCTTACACTTCTGACTAACGAAACTGTTTCAATGAGCGACTACACTGACCGCTAACGGTCACATATATGAAATGTTGGGGCTGCGGGAGACAGACTTGTCTGCCGTTGCAAAAGTTTCTGCGGGGCAGAAACTTTGAATTAACCACTTAACCCCCAATATTTTATATATGATGTTAGCAACTGGCCTTATTCAAGCGTTTCAATAAATTGTTTAGCTGTCATTGTCGGCAATTTTGAATTTTTGAAATCTTTAAGATTTCTAGTAATAATCAATTCTTGCTCGTCTTCAATTGCTGTAAAGTATTGAAGTCCATCTTCAAAATCTGAAAAAGTCTCGTCATTTAAAGCCAATCCAATAATCTTATCATCTAATGGCAAAACTTTAAGAATCAACCTAAGCTTCCTCAAAACCGATTTCGCTTTATTCGAATCAATTTGTCTCAACAATGCATAACTGGTATTTGCAATAGTCAAAGATGAAACTGATAATTCGACTTGCTTTTTATCTGCAAGAGAAAATAATTCTGCGGCTTCTTCAAAAAAGGGTTCTCTCCTTGATAATAAATCAATCACAATATTTGTATCAACGAATAGTTTTTTCATTTATACTTTTCCTCCAAAAAATCACGATATTCTTTTTTGTAATCAAAGTCAGCAGGCAAATTAATCACACCGCTCAAGCTCTCAACAAGAGGAGTAATTGAAATCTTTTTCTCTTCTTCTTTTTGTTTAGTAATGCTATCAAGATAAGATTCAATCATCTTAGAAAGACTAATCCTATGACTGCGTGCATAATTTTTAGCTCTTTCGATAACATTATCATTTAGTCTCAACGTTAATTTCGTTTCCATAATTTTCACATTAAATTACGTACAAATATAACACATTAATACGTCAATTGCAAGATTTTCGTTCTACAGGCTTGTTGCTAACGTTCCGCAGCCACCCGCAGGCAGGGATTTTTACCACTAAACCTCCCACGAAGAACTGCACTTCAAATATAATATTTATTGTCAACAAAGCCCCGATCCTTCGGGGAAACCCAATTTGTGGGTAGTTTGCCGCTGCATAAAATGCAATTAAAGCAATCACCCGGCATGGCAACAGTCAAATCAAGAAAGACCTCCCATTCTCAAAACGAAAATGGCCAACTCAGCCAATTCAGTATAAACCACAAAACCGTTGATAAATACATAGAGAAATTGCGTCGGTGCCTTGGATCTAGTGCAACCGGGATCCCGAAATTTCGGGACTTGGTCTTGCAGACCAAATATCCTATTTATTGGGCCCTGGTTTTCGTTTTATTCAGTTTTTAAATAGTCTTCAATCTCTTTTTTTAATTTGGGTAGGTGATTAGATATAATACCCCAGATTATCACATCAT
>Ga0209512_1003361_pt1 | contig 15291 bp, 17 predicted proteins | sample frozenSSSSmetaG_FD_184142 | JGI IMG/M metagenome (GOLD analysis project Ga0209512, IMG submission 184142) | Glacier valley bacterial and archeal communities from Borup Fiord, Nunavut, Canada, to study Microbial Dark Matter (Phase II) -... | ecosystem: Environmental > Aquatic > Freshwater > Ice >... | reverse complement strand
CAGTCCGTCAACGAGGTCATCGAACAATTCCAAGCTCTGCTTGCCGGTGAAAAAGGCGCGCAAGGCATCGCCACCGGATTTGAGGAACTCGACCGCATGAGCAGCGGCCTGAAAGCTGGTGAAATGTTCGTCGTTGCCGCCCGTCCGTCGATGGGGAAAACGTCCTTCATGATGAACATCGTCGAGCATGTCTGCATGAATGAAGGCAAGCCCAGCATGGTGTTTTCCTGCGAAATGAGCGCCTTTCAGATCGTCCAGCGTCTCGTGTTCTCGCGTTCGAAATTCGCGATGAGCCAGCTTTCCCGCGGCTACACCCCGACCAAGGGCGACCTCCAGCGCATCCAGCGCGCCGCTCTCGAAACCTCCTCAGCGAAGCTCTTCATCGACGACACCGCCGGCATTTCAATCAACGAACTCCGCGCCAAAGCCCGCCGGAAAAAGCGCGACGAAGACATCCAGTTCATCGCGATCGACTACCTCCAGCTCATGAAATCCCGCACCAAGCAGGCAGAAAGCTCGCGCGAACGGGAAATCGCGGAAATTTCCGCCGGCATCAAGGGTCTTGCCAAGGAACTCGCCATCCCCATCCTCATCCTCGCCCAGCTCAACCGGGGCCCGGAAAGCCGCGCCGGCAAAAGCCTCGGCGTGCCCCGCATGTCCGACCTCCGGGAATCCGGATCCATCGAGCAGGACGCCGACATGGTCGGCCTGCTCTATCGGACCGCCTACTACGCCGAAGACGCCGAGGAAAAAGAGGCCGAAGCCGGAAAAGCCGAGCTCGTCCTGGCGAAAAACCGGAACGGCGAAACCGGCCATATCCCGCTCACCTTCATCGCCGACCTCATGCGCTTCGAAACCGGCGCTCCCGCTAGAGAAGGCGACGGGGGATGACCATCGAACACCGAACGCTGCGCCCATAAGGTCTCGATGTTCGCCCTCCCCATCACGATCCAAATCGGATGGCCGTGTATTCCCGAGAGCCTGTCTGGCGGAAGCCCAGTTTTTGAATCTCCCGGGCGGTTTCAGCCATGTGGGCCGCTCCCCATGGCACGATGATTGTCTGTGCCTGCGGAAGCCATTCCTGAATCACGCCTAGCAGATGGTGGTTCCGTTTGGTGAGGATGTCGTCCAACAGCACCTTTTCCAGTCCCGGCGTCGTGGGTTTCATCAGGTAGGGCAGCGTTTCCGGGGTCACGCCTTTCGCATGCAGCATGAGCACGGTCTTGAGCATCTCCAAGGATGCCGGGGAAAAAGAGCTCATGTCCACGTCCGCCGGGACGAGATGGCCGCGCGGCTTGAAGACCTTCACCTGCTCCACTCCGCCGACGCTGTCCGCCATGCGTGAGTAGTTCGAGTGGACATCGAGGAGATGCCCGTTGTCCGAGACGCCTTCCATCAGGACGACGGCATCGTCCGGAAACGAAGCCGCTACATCTTGATAGAAATCCGTTTCGCCCACATGGGACATCGGCACCAGCGTGATCTTCCGGCCGTCCTCCCGCGCATATTCCCGCACCTGCATGGTGATGCCGCCGGGATGGAGCCGGGCGAAGCCGTCCGTGAAATGTTCCAGCGCCAGCTTCGCGGAAAAAGCGCAGTAAAGCAGTGCCACGGGCAGCAGCACCAGCACGGGTGCCAGCGCGACGCCTGCCAGATTCGTCCAACTGAATTTCCGCCGCACGAGTTTCTCCGTAGGGACCAGCGGCCAGACGAAGGATGGATTTCCTCTCAGCCGACGCAGGATAAGCAGGCCTAGCAGCAGATGGGCGGTGGCCACCCCGAGGTCGATCCACGAGGTATAGGCGTGGAAATAAATCAACAGCGGCAGGATGACGATGGGAACCGCCGGGGCGAAAAGGCACAGCGGGACGAACCAGCGCTTCGGAATCTCCGGGAAAAATCCGAGCAGGCAGTAGGTGAGGACACCGGTCAGCATCAGCAGCAGCGTGAGCAGGCCGTCGACCAGTTCGAGGTCGCGCCGGTGGAGTAGCAGGGATTCCGTCGCGCTCAGGAAGGATACCACGCCGCAGACGAGAAAAAATCCCAGCACCACGCTTAGGACGATGGCGAGCACCGGCCGACTGGCCTCGGATGTTCCGTTGGAAAGGGGCGGCGGTATGACGGAAGCTGACATGCTTGCCAAGGCTCGGCGCGGTATGCGCTTCTGGCTATGATAATTTCCGCGTGAAATTCTCCCCACTCCGGTTGTTCAGCCGGAGTTCTGTTTCAGCATCACGAGGAGGAGAACCACAACAATCACCGCGAGGATGGCGAGCGCGATCTTCACCCAGCTCAACGGGTGTTCACCGGCCATTTTTCCGGTGTAGCCGTTGACGACGACTTGAAACGATTTCGCCCCGTAGGTGTAGGTGGTGAGCCAGACGGGAACAAGGACGTGCTTGAAGGTGCGGCCCTGATAGTCGGACTGGACCTGCAGGTTCCGCTGGGTGTCGCCGGGGACTTCTCGCGAGCAAAGTTGATAGATGGTGGCGTCCATCTGCTCCTTGCTCGTTTCCGATGCCTGGCGCAGATCGACTTGATAGCGCTCCACGGTCCAGCCGCGGACGTAGGCCGGCTCGTAGGGCTTGAGGTCGGTGAGGGTGGGGAAGGGCTCCACTTTTCTCAGCAGCTCGGTGTGCACGCCGACGGTTCCGGGCACGGCGTCGTCGTCGAAAAAGTGCGACAACTGCCCGGCGCAGTCCTCCCAGCGCGTTCTCCTCACCTGGCGGGTCTGAACGCGGCCGTTGGAGTCCTCGTAGGTCTCCGTTTCGTAATAATAGTAACCGGCTTCGGCGGTCCAATAGGCATCGACGTGGGCGTCGAAGGTCCAGTAGGGCAGATAGATGCCGTGCAGCGTGTCGGTCATCGCCGCGCGCTTGAGTTTGTTAGGCGCCCACCAGCGGCTGCCGTACCATTGCCGGAGCTGGTCGCGGACCTGGGTGGACGGGATGACGGCGGGCAGCAGGCTTTCCGGAGTGATCACGTCCTTGAGATCGTCCATCGGCACAATGGATGGAGAGCCGCAGAAATCACAGCGCTGGGCTGCTCTATCAGGATCGAAGATGCTGATGGCCTGGCAGCTTTCGCACTTCACGGATTTTTTCTCCGCCCGCAGTCCGCGGTTTTCATCCGGGGTGGTGGCGAGGGTCGTTTCCAGATCGTGCTCGACGATGGCGGCTCCTAACTGATCTTGGCCGTCCGACCACGGCAGGACCGTGCCGCAATACGGGCAGGCGAGCGCCTTTTTCGAGGCGTTCCATTCCGCATCCCCACCGCAATCCGGGCAGGGATGTTTCCGCAGTGCGCTGACTTCGGCCATGGTTTACTCCGCAAGGAAGGCGTCGAGGGCGGCGCGTGAGATCCGATAGGCGCTGCCGATTTTTTTGCCTTTCAAGTCTCCGGCATCGATCGAGGCGATCACATCCGCTTCGGAAACGCCCAGAATCTGTGCGGCTTGTTCCGGGCTGAGAAGTTCTGGAATCCCGGTGGAAACAGGAGCCGCCACGCCGGGAAGCGGTGGTGGAGTGGCCTGCATGGATTTCATCATTTCCTGCGCCATGCCGAAGCCCATCGCCATCTGACCGGCCGCCGCTGCGGGAGAACCGCCGCCGTCGCCGCCGCCCATGGTCATGGATTCGGCCATCTGGAATTTTACGTAATCGTTGAGATTGCCGATGACGCCCATGCTCGAACGCTTGTCGATGGCGGCCTCCACTTCGGGTGGCACGGAGACGTTTTCGACGATGAAGCTGGTGATCTCGATGCCATACTTGCTCGTCACCGCGGGGTTGATCAGCGGCAGCAGGGCGTCGCCGAGTTCCGAGTAGCGGGAGGCGACGTCGAGTGCCGGCACGCCGCAGGAAGCGAGCGCATCGCTGAAGACACTGACGATCCGCGAGCGCATTGTGTCGGCGAATTCATCGAGGCGGAAATGTTGGTCCGTGCCGGCGACTTCCTTCAGGAAAACCGGCGCATCGACGATTTTGAAATCGAACGAACCGAAGGACCGCAGGCGCACGACGCCGAAGTCCTTGTCGCGCATCATGATAGGATTCGCGGTGCCCCATTTGTTGCCGGTGAAAAGGCGGGTGGTGACGAAATAGACGTCCGCTTTGAAAGGGGATTGGAAACCATATTTCCAGCCTTTCAGTTTGTTGAGGACGGGAATGTTGTCGGTGACGAGCGAGTGCTTGCCGGGGCCGAAACAATCTCCGTATTGCCCCAGATAGACGAACTGCGCCGCCTGGCTCTCGCGGACGATGAGCTGCGCGCCGTTTTTGATCGCCTTGTCCTCGTCCGGAAAACGCCACGCGAGCGTGTCGCGCGAGTCGTCGTTGAACTCGATGATTTCCAGCAGCTCGCCCTTGATGAATCCTAGAATGTCCATGGTTTTGATTTACGTTCGATGGGGATTTATCCTGCTTTTGAAACTGATGGAAGTAGAAATCCCCGCAGTCATTCCAATCCTCGGTCGGCCACCTCGTCCTCGTCCCAGCCGAGGTAATGGCCGAGCTCGTGGAGGAATGTTGTACCCACCTCGTCGCGGTAGTCGTGTTCCTCCTCGCCGGTCCATTCCCAGAGGTTCATCAGGAAAAGCCGGATGCGCGGGACTTCGCCGTCGCCATCCTCGTCCAGCGCGCAGGGGCCTTCGAAAAGTCCCAGTTCGTCGCCTTCCAGCGTGTCGTCGTCGGAGCCCTGTCCCGGCTGCTCTTCGAGGGAAATCACCACCTTGTTCGCCGCAGCCTGCACGTCGGCGGGTAAAATTTTCACCAGTGACTTCAGCTCCTCGTCGGCCCAACTGCTCAGTGTTTCGAAATCCATGACCGGGAATTATCCACTTCCCCAGCGCGGCACAATCCGGAAAAAATCCACGGCTTGCGCGGCTGGCGATCCGCGCCACCCTGCGGCCGTCCATGACCATCCACACGCTCGAACAGGAACAGCGCCTCCCGATCTCACTTGATGCCGCTTGGGAGTTTTTCTCCTCGCCGCGCAACCTCGACGAAATTACTCCGGGCGACTTGGGTTTCAAAATCGTAAGCCTCCCTGGAGAAAAAATGTATGAAGGGCAGATCATCACTTACAAGGTGAAGATCGCGCCGATGCTCTGGGTGCCATGGGTGACCGAGATCAAGTGCGTGGACGAAGGCCGCTCGTTCGTCGATGAGCAGCGCTTCGGTCCCTACAAATTCTGGCATCACCGCCACACCTTCGAGGAAATCCCCGGCGGCGTCCTGATGCGGGACCTCGTCCACTACGGCATTGGCTTCGGGCCGTTCGGAGCCATCGCTCACGCCGTTTTCGTGGGCGCGAAACTGAAGTCGATCTTCGATTTTCGGAAAAACGAGCTCGCTGGAAAATTCGGCAACCTGTGATCCGGGCGTTTCATTGTTAAGTGAAATCGACCGGTGAAGCCAGTTTTTTTGATTGGGAAATCCGGATCTACCAGCCGTCCGCAGGTGGTCTGGACGGCATACAAACCGCTGTCCCCTTTAATGGGAAGATTCACGTTAGGTCATTCATCGTGTCGGATTTTCGGAGTGTTACTCGTGGGGCCGTGTGTCTTGTCCGCCAACCCATCTGGCTAACAGACATATCAAGGCCTCTCGTCTGAACCCTCCAAATCCGACGATGACAGCGACCGCATCATCGTCGCCTATCGCGACAATCAGGATACCAACGGCATCACCATCGTCCACAGCCTGCCGGAAGCGCAGGATCCCAACCCCGTCGTGTGGATCCAGTTTGAACTCACCACCGAAAATCTCGGCAACTACGAACCCAGCATCGACAACGAACTGTAGGCCCGCGAGCGGCAGCTGCATTTCCTCTATCAGCCTGCGGGCGGTCAGGGCTATACCTCGCCTGCCAACACCGCCTCACGGATCTCGGTGCTCGAGTGGGATGCCGCCGCTTATTTCAACCAGCAACCGCAGCCGGCAGTGGCATTCAGCGCGGACAAGAAAGGGATCACCATCAGTTGTCCGTCCGAGCCGAGTTGGGCTTACCGCCTGTGGAGCAGCACGAACATGCAGGACTGGAGGGCCGTCGAAACCCGTGTGGGCACGGGTGCGGTGTTGGAATTTGTCCAGGCGGCGAACCTCGGGGAATCGAAACGCTTTTGGAGAAATGAGTATAAGGAAGGCGGTTTCTGAGGGGAATCAGACCGCCACCGAAATGCCAAGGATAAGGCGGTAGTCGGACTGCTTGAGTTTTTTCCCCTTCTTCGGCCGCTGTGTCAGCTCGCTGATGCGGATGGAGTAGGATTTCGGAATTCCGATCTTGCCCGGCGGGACGGCCGAAAGCACGACGACCCTTGGTTTGTGGTTTGTGTGGACGCTGATGATCTTCGGCGCCTGCTTGCCCACCGTCACGCGCAACAGCACTTCCGCGTCGCCAGCCGAGATGCAGGTCGCTCCCAGCGGGCAGCGGCTGTCATTCTTCACGCCGATGAAGTTGATTTTCAGGCCGGCGTCGTATCGCAACGAATCCCCGACGCTCAGAAGAGGGAAGGGGGCGACAGCCGCAGCGGACGCCTGTCCGCTGGTGGCCAGAAAAGTGGTGTAGCCGATGGCAGCCATCACGAGGGTTTTGATCAATTCACGGCGTTTCATGGATTTTTAAAGAGTAGTATGGTTAATCCGTCGTTCCAGCGAATTCGGATCACGAAATCGCCAGCAGGGATTCGTCCCAGTCCTTCCAGACCGGATCGAGGTTCTTTCCGCGCAACATCACCGCCACTTCAGCGGGACTGCGGGTGTCGTGGATCTGGAATTGTTCGGTCGCTTTTTCACAGCCGGATTTCTGTTCCAGTTCGACGCGGCGGCCTTTCACCGTGAGGTGCAGGTCGTCGCTGCCGGCACCGGTGTAGCCGCCCGGTTCCGTCCGCGCCCCGGCGGACATGTGGGTGACGCCGAGAGTGGCGATGGCATCCCGCAACGTCGCCGGCTCGCGGGTGGAAACGACGATGCCCACCTGCGGGAACAGGATGCGGAAAACGGAGATCAGCCTGACGAAGATCCTGTCAGGCAGATAGAGTTCCGGATCGGTCACGTATTCGTAGTTTCCCGCGTAGGGCTGCATGCGTGGAAAAGCCACCGTGTATTGGGCTTTCCAGCCGTGTTTGTGGAGGTATTCGAGGTGCGCGCAGAGGGAAAGCGCCTCGTGTTTCCAGTTCGCCAGACCGAACAACGCGCCGATTCCGATCCTCCGGAAGCCGCCGGCGTAGGCGCGTTCCGGGCAGTTCAGCCGCCAGTCGAAGTTTTTCTTCGGTCCCGCGGTGTGCAGTTTCTGATAGGTCTCGCGATGGTAGGTCTCTTGATAGACCACCAGCCCCTCCGCACCGTGACCGACGATTTCGGCATACTGGTCGTCCTCCATCGGCCCGACTTCGAGCGCAAGGGTGGGGATGAAGGGCTTGAGCGCGTCGAGGCAGTCCTGAAGGTAGCCGTCAGAGACGAATTTCGGATGCTCGCCGGCGACAAGCAGCACGTTGCGGAAGCCCAGCCCGTGCAGGTGCCTCGCCTCGCGCACCACCTGATCGACGGTGAGTGTGGTCCGGAAAATCCCTGCGTCGCGCGAGAATCCGCAGTAACTGCAGTTGTTCACGCACTCGTTCGAGACATAGAGCGGAGCGAAAAGCCGCATCGTCCGGCCGAAATGCCGCCGCGTCGTCTCCTGGCTGCGGCGGGCCAGCGCCTCAAGCGGGCCGCCCGTTTCCTCGGAAATGAGCTGCTCGAAACGCCGCATCAGCGGCGTCGGGCGCTTGATGAGATCTGGAAAAACGTCCGCAAAAGCCATGTCGCGCGGAAGATGGGGTCTCCCGCCCCCCGCGTCAAAGCCGGTTTCTTCGTCTGTAACCCTTTTTGCCGCCTGCCTTTACATGCTGGATCATCCGTGTAGTCTGGCCCCGCTGCTCACCCCATCACCCCCTTAATGTTTCGTCAGCCACGTCCCCCCGACCCTGACCAGGACTTCATCACCCGTGCCCAACAAGGCGACACGCGTGCCTTTGACGCCCTGATCCTCAAGTATGGCGACAAGCTTTACGGCCTCGTCTATAACATGACCTCCCACAAGGAGGACACCCACGACCTGCTCCAGGAGATATTCGCCCGCTCCTATCAGTCGCTCGGGAAGTTCCGCGGAAGCTCCACGTTCTACACCTGGATCTACCAGATAGCGGTCAACCTCACGCTCAATTTCCTCAAGAAACGCAAGCGCCGCACGGGTCTGAGCCTGAACGACCTGGATTCCTCGGTCCAACAGGACCCGGCTCTAATCGACACCACCCACGAGGCGAATCCCGAGAAGCAGACCAATCTCAACGAGCTTCAGATAAAATTGAACGAAGCGATGATGAAGTTGTCTGAACCCCATAGAATGGTTGTGACGATGTTCGACATCCAAGGCATGTCCCACGCGGAGATCGCCAAGGTGCTCAAAACATCCGAAGGCACCATTCGGTCACGACTCCATTATGCGCACCTTCAACTTCAATCGGCCCTTCAGAACAGCTGGGAAGAGAGATTTTGAAAATTTTACTTGCGCGTGGGGTTTATTTTTAATAATTCCTAATTATCAATCGCAGTGAAACCATCGGTCGAACAAATCGGAAGTCTGCTAGCCCTCAAGCGCCACGAGCGTCCTGAGGACGGATACTGGCAGGATTTTCTGTGCGATTTCCATCAAAACCAGCGCGAGCTGGCGGTGAGGAAATCAGGGCTGATGAGCTTCGCCAGTCGGATTTCCGGCTGGTTCTCCGATCTGGGCCCCTCAAAGTGGGCTTACGGAGCGGGTTTGGCATACGCCTCGATTGCCGCGTTCGCGCTCCTGACTCCGAAGGAAGCGGCCGTTCAAAAAATGGCTCCATCCCAGATCAACTACCAAGTTGTTCCGGCACCTGCACCTCCGGCCGAGCAACTCGACCAGTTGGACCTGAGTCCTTCGACTCAAGGGAACGCGGGCGAACAGGTATTTTAATTCTGGAATTCCCGAAATGGTGATTCTGGAAAGCCCGCGCCGGCGTTGGTCGGCCCGATTGTTGGGATTATGCCTCGGATTTTCCTTTTCCGCAGGTTTTGCCGATCCCGTTGGCGTGTCACCTCGCTTGCTGGTGAACTTCTCCGCCGCGAATGGTAAAATCGCTGAATCGACGGCGGTGCCCGTCGAAGGAGACACCATTCTCGTGGTCGTCGTGGCGGCCGGTGCGGATTTCTCGAATCCGAAACTTCTTCAGGGAAGCCGCCCGGTTCCGGCGAAGGTGATCGGCCACGACCCCGTTTCGCGGCTCCAATTTCTCCAAGTGCAGAGCGGTATTTCGCCGAAATCCTTCGAATGGCTTGGCGACACCGGTGACAGCGCCAGCGCGTCCCTCATCGCCATGGGCCCCGGCGGCCCCGTCAAATGCCGGACCACAGGCTGGGTGAAACAGGTCGGCGGGAAAATCCTGCCACTCGCACTGTTCCGTGTCACCTTCGTCGGCGCGGTGCCGCCTCCTGGTACGCCACTGATGGACGATGTCGGCCGCGTGGCGGCGGTTGTTTTCCAGGATGCCGGGGTGGCAAGCACCGGCTACGCCATCCCTGCCGAAGCTGTGCGCCGCGTCCAGCGCGACATCTGCACCAGCGGCCAACTCGTCCGCGGCTGGCTTGGGCTCTCGCTGCGGGCCGAGACCCAATCGCCGCAAGTCGTCCGCGTGCTGCCGGAGTCTCCCGCCTCCGCCGCCGGCATCCAGCCGGGCGACGTGCTTGTCAGCGTCGGCTCCCGCCAGATCTCCGACTATGCCGATGCCGCCAACGCCTTCTTCTATCTGGTCCCCGGCCATCCAGTGAAAGTGAAGCTCCTGCGCGGCGTCGATCAGTTGGAATATTCGCTGACTCCGACCAGGCCGGTGGCAAAGTGATGGATCCGTCAGTGGAAGTTCGGTGCTGGGAAAAACAGCACGCAGCTCCCGAACCAGAGCGCCAGACAAACGATGATTTGTCCGAAGAGAAAAGTTAAAGTTAGGAAGACCAGTGAAGAGCCCCGGTAACGTTTGCCAACGGCCTCATTGAAGGGCAGGGTGAATGCGATGATGACGAAAAATACGATGACAGGAACGAGGAAAGTGGCTGAAGCTGCGTCGCCAGTCCTTCCAACAATTGCAATCAGCCCGTTCGCCAATACGGTCAGTGCCGGTGGGATGGAAAGACAACCCCACAGCCGACCTCTCGGGATTTCTGGAACCGGCTGGGGGACTGGAGGTTCCTCATTCATGATCTGACGTGTCGTCCTTGGCCCCTCAAAGCTCCTCAATCGCCGCCATGATGCGTTTGGCGATGCGATCGTAGGCTTCCTTCGAATCTCCCTGTGTGTCCTCGGCGGTCAGGCGGATGGGTTTGCCGACGGCGACGGTGATACGGGCGAAGCGGATTTTCGCGGAGCCGCGGGGGAGTGCCTCGCGCGCACCGGAAATTCTAACAGGCTGGATCACGGCGCCGGATTTCACGGCGACAAGGCCGATTCCGGGAGCTGCCTTGCCGATCGTCCCGTCCAGCGTGCGCTCGCCTTCGGGAAAGACCAGCACGCGCTCGCCTTCCTTGAGCCTGCGGATGATCGTTTTCAAACTTCCCATGTCCGGGCGGTCCTGATCCACCGGGATGGCGTTCCATCGCGGATAGAGCCAGGCTCCGATTCCGACGAAAAGCGTCTTGCGCGCGAGATAGGCCATCTCGGTTTTGTAGAGATTTCCGATCAACGGCGGATCGAGGAAACTCTGGTGGTTCGAGGCGACCAGCACCGGACCTTCGGAAATGAGGTTTTCCTCGCCGGTGATTTTCAGTCCGAAGATCGTTCTAAACGCCGCGCCGAACGCCATCCAGCCGAGCCAGTAAACCCAGCGCATCTGAGGTGGAGGTTCCGCTTTCAACTTTTTGATAGAAGGATGTCCAAGTCGGGCAAACCTTGTTCGCGCAGGATTTCAATCGCCGCCTCCACACCGCTTTCGATCGTGTGATGCGAGGTGTCCAGAACCACCGCTCCGTCGGCGATGATCAACGGTGCATGGGCGCGCTCGCTGTCAGCGGCATCGCGTTTGGCGACTGAATCGACCTCTCCCACATGCGTGCGGCGCGCGGCGCGGACTTCCTCGTCCGCATCGACGTAAATTTTATAAGGGGTGTCCGGAAAAACGACGGAGCCGATGTCGCGGCCTTCCATGACAATACTCGTATGGTCGAGATAGCCGCGCTGGAGTTCTACCAGTTTGTCACGTACTTCCGGGATCGCAGAAATGGCGGATACGTTTGAGTTGATCAGCTCGCTGCGCAGCTCGGGCGTGGGATCCATGCCGTCGATGGTGATGGTGGAGGTCATCCCGATCTCACCGCAATGGATGTCGATCCGACGCATCATGGCGACCACGGAAGCTTCGTCGGACGGGTCGATCTTTTCCTTCAGCGCCTTCCAAGTGACCGCGCGATACATGGCACCGGAATTCACCATCACGAGGCCGAGGCGTTTGGCGAGCTCGCGGGCGAGCGTGCTTTTTCCCGAGGCGGCGGGTCCGTCGATGGCGATGGCGAATCGTTGGCTCATGGGGTATCTAGCGGGAAATGGTCGGCAAGGTGAAATCCGAGGCGTGGGAGCGCTCTTTGAGGATCGTTTCCAGGTGATGGGAAAATCCCGGATAGGAGGTGTTCACGCATTCCGTGTTTTTGACGACCGTCTCGCCTTCGGCAAAAAGCCCGGCGATGGCGAAGGCCATGGCGATCCGGTGGTCGCCGCAACTGTCGATGACGGCGGCGTGCAGAGGCTTGCCGCCGTGGATTTCCATGCCGTCCTCGAATTCCTCGACGTCAGCCCCCATCGCACGGAGTCCGTTCACCACGGTGGTGATGCGGTCGGTTTCCTTGACGCGGAGTTCCTTGGCGTTGCGGATGACCGTCGTGCCTTGCGCGAGCGCGGCGGCGACGGCGATGACCGGAATTTCATCTATCAGATTTGGCACTTCCTCGATCAGGATCGTGGTGCCGGTGAGTGGTGCGCCATGGATTTCGATATTTCCAATCGGCTCGCCGGTGGAGCTGTGGACGATCTCGGTCATGTGCGCGCCCATGCGGCTGAGCACCTTGAGAATGGCGGTGCGCGTCGGGTTCAGGCCCACGTCCTTGATCAGAAGGCGCGAGCCCGGCAGCGCGGCTGCCGCGACGAGCCAGAAGGCGGCGCTGGAAATGTCACCGGGCACGGTGAAATCGCAGGACTCCGGCATTTGTCCGCCGTGGAGGGAGATCGCGTTCCCCTCGGTGCGCGTGCTGATCCGGAACGAGGCGAACATGCGCTCCGTGTGATCGCGCGTTTCCGCAGGCTGGATGACGGTGGTTTTCCCTTCGGCGAACATTCCGGCGAGCAGCACGGCGCTTTTCACCTGCGCGCTGGCGACCGGCATGTCGTAGGTGATCGGCTTCAGCTTGGCCGGGTGGATCAAAAGGGGCGCGCAGCCGGGTTTCGCTCCGCGGGTCTCGATGTTAGCCCCCATCTGGCCTAACGGCACCGTGATCCGGCCCATCGGCCGCGAGGAAAGCGAGGCATCGCCGAAGAGTTCCGATGAAAACTCCTGCCCGGCGAGCAAGCCTGCCAGCAGCCGCATGCCGGTGCCCGCGTTGCCGCAGTCGATCGGCGCGGACGGCGCGGTTAGTTTCATCGACTGCCCGTGGATGCGCAAATTGATAGGACCGTAGCCTTCCAGTTCGTCGAGCACCTCATGGGGCGCGCCGAGAGCCTTCATCGCGTTGAGCGTGTTCACGCAATCCTCGCTCGGCAGGAAATTGCGGACCGTGCAGGTGCCGTTGGAAAGCCCGCCCAGAATGGCGGCGCGGTGGGACATGCTTTTGTCGCCGGGAACGCTGAACTCCGCTTGGAGCTTTGAAATGGCTGTGACTCGAAATTCCGACATGTGAGATGAGAAGATAGGCTAACGGGAAGGGTTGAGAGGGCTGCGGCGCTGCTTCGCGGTTTCCAGCCACTGGCGGGCTTGTTCTTGGTTGCCGCTTTCGAGGCTGGCAAGGATTTCGCGCAGGTCCGCGATGGTTTCCTGCAGCGGGCCGATGAGCGCTTCGCGGTTTTCAATCACGATCTCCGCCCACATCGTCGGGTTCCCGGCGGCGACGCGGGTGGTATCGCGCAATCCACCGCCGCCGAAGCGGCCTTCCGATGGATCCTTCAAACAAACCCGCGCCGCACTGGCCGCGACGATGTGCGGCAGGTGGCTGATCCGGGCGACAAGCTCGTCGTGAATCGCAGCGCTCATCCAAGAGGTCCGGCAGCCGATGGATTTCCAAAAACGCTCCAACGCCGCTGCCTGGTCGGCGGGCGCGTGGTCGTCGTTGGTCAGCAGGCAGGCGGCGTCGAAAAACAGATTCGCCGAGACCGCCGAGAGCCCGTTGCGCTCGGAACCGGCCATCGGGTGGCTGCCGATGAAACGAATCCCGCTGCCGGCCAGCAGTGGCGTGACTTTCCGGTGCGGCGTGCGTTTCACGCTGCCCACATCGGTGACCAGGCATTTGTCCGGCATTCCGGCGGCGAGGGCCGCGGAAACGAGCGTCGCCATCGCTCCCACCGGCACGGCGAGGATGACGAGATCCGCGTCCATCAGCGCTTCCGCAAGATCAGCGGTGACGTTTGTGATTCCCAATTTGTGCGCCTCCTCCACGGTTTCCTCCTTGCGGGCCCACAGGCAGACCGTGGGCGGATTCTGCAAGGTGCCGAGGGCAAGTGCGAGCGAACCGCCGAGCAGCCCGCCGCCGAGGATGGTGATGTTTGGGAAATCTGGGTTCATTAAAACAAAAAGACCGGGTCCAGTGTGCCGGACCCGGTCAGGTTTCCTTGGAAAAGTTTACCGGGAATCGAAAGCGGCTCAAGGCACGCGGAAATACTTCTTGTCCGCGGCAGGGTAGGTCGGGTCCTGCACCAGAGTGCCGCTCGGGATGTCACGAACGTCCACGACCTTGTTGTTGTAAGGGCTGAAAACGAAGCCTTCCTTGCCGGGAACCTTGTTGGCAAAAGCAAAATCGCGTTTTTCCGGCGGTTTCGGCCCTTCCGGGCCGGGAGTCGTCGGCGGGGTGGTAGTTCCTGCCGTGTTGTCGGGAGTCGTCGGCGGGGTGCTTTTTAAATCCTCCTGTTTCTTGAGATCCGCCTCTTTCTTCGCCATCTCACGCTGCTCCTTGATCTTCTGCTGCTCGGCGGAGGTGAGTGTTTTTTCAGGAGGGCGGGTGCCTGGCTTTTTACCGTGGCTCTCGTCATAAGGATAGCAGGAAGCGAGCAGAACACAGCCGAGGGCGGCGAATCCGGTGGAAAAACGAAAGGTCATGGCGTTGAAGATGGAGGAGTTTGGTTTCAATCCCCGAGGTGATCATGGGGAGACGAAAGCGATCATGCGTGTCTCCCGCCTCGCGTCAAGCAAGGTCGTCGGTTTGGCGGGCGGATTTTCCAAAATCACCCGTATTTGAAATCGCTGCGCCGCGTGCTTGTCCGCCAGTGGAATTTCGGATGAAACTCCGCGCACGCCATGCCAGACGCCACCATTCATACCGTCGGAAAAGTCCTGCAAAACCTCGCTCCGGTTCTCTACCGGGTAGAGCTGCCGAACGGCAAGGTCATCATGGCCCACCTCTCGAAACCGCTGACCGTGGCCAAGGCGGTTTTTTCCCCCGACGACCGCGTGGTGCTTGAACTCACCCCCTACGATTTCGACAACGCCCGCATCCTCGGCCTCGCCGAGTAAGGCGTGACACAGGCATTCCTACCTGTTCTTTCATGAGATCAAACCACTAACGCCACAGGATTCCCACACAAAATCTGTCGCACTGCCGGCAGGTGATGTTCGTGTGTTTCCGGTTGAGGGCTTGTTTCCATGCCCGGAACTGGATTTCTACCGCGCGACGGGCGCGGAGAAGACCTTTCGGACAGAGGTTCTTGCGGCAATCCCGGGCTTTTTAGCGATGTTGAGCGCGTCGGGCCGCTGAAACTTCCGGGGCCGCGCGCATGGAGTTTGGTGCTGAAATTGAAGTTTTCGGGGTAAGATTGGATACTTGATAGGTGGATTTGAGAGTTTGGCGGGTGTTCTTGGATCGTTGTTGAGCAGGATTTTGTCATTGTCGGGGAAAAATTCTTCCACTTCAGTTAAAAATTTCGCCGTTGGCTGACAGGGTTTTGATTTTAAAATGATCTGGCGCGATTTTTACCGTGGGTCACTCGGAATAGTGATCCTGAACTCATTGCCCGTCTGGGAGTTCCGGGGCGAATTTCATCGAC
>Ga0209512_1003359_pt1 | contig 15304 bp, 14 predicted proteins | sample frozenSSSSmetaG_FD_184142 | JGI IMG/M metagenome (GOLD analysis project Ga0209512, IMG submission 184142) | Glacier valley bacterial and archeal communities from Borup Fiord, Nunavut, Canada, to study Microbial Dark Matter (Phase II) -... | ecosystem: Environmental > Aquatic > Freshwater > Ice >... | reverse complement strand
GCTCAAAGTGCCGGTCATCGCCATCGTCCTCGGCGAGGGCGGCTCCGGCGGTGCGCTCGGCATCGGCGTGGCGGACCGCGTGATCATGATGGAAAACGCCTACTACTCCGTCATCAGCCCGGAAGGTTGCGCCGCCATTCTCTGGAAACACCGCAAGCACGCGCCCGAGGCCGCCGAGGCCATGAAGCTCGTCGCACCCGATCTCAAGGAACTCGGCCTCATTGATGACGTGATCAACGAGCCCACCGGCGGCGCCCATCACGATCATCAGGCCACCGCGGATTCGTTCCGCGACAAGGTCATTTCCCACATCGACGAGTTGTCGGCCCTTTCCGTAGAAAAGCTGTTGGAGGAACGCTACGCGAAATTCCGCAACTTCGGCGAGTGGCAGGGGAAAGAATAGGGGCGTCGGGACGGTATAGCACCACTTCCCAAACAGGCCGGCGTTAGTCCGGCCGTAACAGATTCATTTTTTAATCAGAAAAACCAAATATCATGGCTACAAAAGTTGGAGTAATCGGAGCAGGCGGCATGTTGCAATACCACGCGGCGGGATTCCGCCAGGCAGGCGCGGAAATCGTCGCCGTCGCGGACCCCGCGCCGGGCGCGGCTGCGAAAGCCACCGAAAAATGGGGCATCGCGAACGCCTACGAATCCGTCGATGCCATGCTCGCCGAGTGCAAGGAACTCGATGCCATCAGCATCATCGTTCCTAACAAATTTCATGCTCCGCTCGCCCTCCAGTGCCTCAAGGCTGGCAAGCATGTTTTCTGTGAGAAACCACCCGCGCTCAAGGCCGCCGAGGTCGAGGAAATGATCGCCGCCGCCGATGCAGCGGGCAAAAAGCTGATGTTCAACTTCAACAACCGCGCCCGCCCCGAATCGCAGGCGATGAAGTCCTACTGCGCGGACGGCACCGTCGGCACCATCAACTCCGCCCAAGCGAAATGGATCCGCCGCACCGGCATCCCCGGCTTCGGCGGCTGGTTCACGACCAAAGAATTGTCAGGCGGCGGCCCGGTCATCGACCTGCTCCACATGATCGATCTCGCGCTCTATTTCATGGGCTATCCGGAGCCCGCCCACGTGCTGGCCAACACCTTCGACACCTTTATCACGGACAAGGGCTTCAAAGGCCCCTGGGGCATTCCCGACCGCGTGGACGGCACTAACAATGTCGAGGCCGCCGCCCACGGATTTGTCACCTTCAAGACCGGGCAGGTCCTCACGCTCCAGGTTTCCTGGGCGGAAATGGTCAAGCGCGAGGAAGTTTCCGTCGTCTTCCAAGGCACCAAAGCCGGTGGCAAGGTCGAGCGCCTTTTCGGCCGCGACGGTCTCGATGAAACCGCCCTCGACACCTGCGAACTCTACGTCCAGGAAAACGGCAACAGCGTCAATCGCACCATCGTCACCCCCGCTTGTGAAGACATGGGCCGCAGCAACTCAGCCCGTAACTTCATCGAAGCCATTGAAGGAAAAGCCGAGCCCCTCAACACACCCGACCAGGCGCTCAACCTGATGAAGATCATCGACGCGCTCTATCAATCCGCCGAAACCGGCAAGCCTGTTTCCATCTAATTCAAGGAGCGTGGGCGTCTCGCCCACGAGTCCTATCGCTTGCAAACTCGTGGGCAGGATGCCCACGCTCCTTGACCCAAACCAGCTCAAATACACATGAATCGCAAACTACGCATGGGCATGGTCGGCGGCGGACGCGGCGCTTTCATCGGCGCGGTCCATCGCATGGCTGCAAACCTCGACGGGAAAATCGAACTGGTCGCCGGTTGTTTTTCCTCCGATCCGGAAAAATCCAAACTCTCCGGGCAGGACTTTTTCCTCGATCCTTCCCGTGTTTATTCCTCCTACAAGGAAATGGCGCAGGCCGAAGGGTCGCTGCCGCTGGGCGAGCGCATCGACTTTGTCACCATCGTCGCCCGCAACGACCTCCACTATCCGGTCGCCAAGGCCTTCCTCGAAGCCGGCATCCACATCGTCTGTGAGAAACCGCTCGCGTTTTCTCTGGCGGAAGCGAAGGAGTTGAAAAAACTCGTCGATCAATCCGGCCTCGTCTTCGCCCTCACGCACAACTACACTGGCTATCCGATGGTCAAGGAAGCCCGCGCCATGGTGAAGGCCGGCAAGCTCGGCCGCATCCTCAAGATCGTCGCCGAATACCCGCAGGGCTACGCCGTCGGCGCGCTCAAGGAGCAGGTGAACGCCACGATTTCCAACTGGCGCATGGATCCGTCCGTCGCCGGTATTTCCAACTGCATCGGCGACATCGGCTCCCACGCCGAGAACCTCGCCCGCTACATCACCGGCCTCGAGCTGGAGGAAATCGCCGCGGACTTGAACACCTTCATCCCCGGCCGCCCGCTCGACGACGACGGCAGCATGCTCGTCCGCTATGAAGGCGGCGCACGCGGCGTGCTCTACGCCTCACAGATTTCCACCGGCGATGAGAACAACCTGAACATCCGCGTTTACGGCACCGACGCCTCGCTCGAATGGCACCAAGAGCACCCGAACGAACTTACCGTGAAATTCGCCGATGCCCCGCGCCAGATCTGGCGCCGCGGAAACAGCTACAATGGCGCGGAGGCCACCGCTAACACCCGTCTTCCTTTCGGCCACCCGGAAGCCTTCATCGAAGCCTTCGCTAATATCTATCTGGCTGCTGCCGAAGCCATCGCCGACTCCCTCGCCGGAACCTATCCGCGCGCCGAAGGCTACGATTTCCCGACCATCGACGACGGCGTCGAAGGCATGGCCTTCATCGAAGCCGCCGTAAAATCCTCCAAAGCCAACGCCGCCTGGACCCCCGTCCACGCCACCGCCTGACCCGACAGCGGGATTCATCCCGCCCGTCTCCAATGTAGCGGCTGTCTGCGACTTTCGCTGACTGAAAAGCGCGGCAGGACAGCCGTGCTTCAACTGCCGGAAAGATGACTCCCCACTAGTGGAAATGCGGCAACTAGCCATTGCATTTCCTCACTCCGCTCGCCAATCTGTTCCTGTCATGAGTAAGCAATCTGCAAGCAGTCAGGAAATCGCAACCGCGATCTTCCAGAACCTTGACCCCCTCAAGGCACTGCCTGCCAAGGATCCCCGATATGTGGATCTCTATCAAAATCGTCCCGCCGCAGACCCAAAGCGCAAACTCCTCAATACCCTCCGCCTCAGTGGAGATCACAGCATCCAGTTCTTTTCCGGCTTTCGCGGCTCCGGGAAAAGCACCGAGCTGTTCCGTCTGAAAGACGAGCTGAACGCAGTTCACGGATTCAACGTCTTATACGCGAATGCCGCCCACTACATCGGCCCGAACGAGCCGCTTGATATCTCCCTTCTGCGCATCGCCCTGATCGGTGCGATGTGCGTGGAACTGGATAAAAAGTTGGGCATCAAAGATCCGGGAGCCGGATTCTTCAACAAGATCGGGAAATGGGTAGAAGGCTTCTTCGCAGAACCGGAAAAAGTCTCTCTGGAGCTGCCGTTCAAAGCCCTGAAGGTGTCCGTCGATTTCAAAACCTCCTTCACCCGCAGTCCTGAGTTCCGCAGCGAACTCCGTAAGTTCCTCGCCAACCGCCAGGGCGCTCTCGACGAGCAAATCAATGCGTTTCTGGATACCCTCACCACACAACTGGAGGAGAGGGTGGATCACAAAAAAGGCATCGTCCTCATTTTCGATCAGCTCGAACAGGACCCCGGCGCACTCGTGTCCACCACGGACCGTTCCGAGATCATCAACAGCGCGAAGCAGCTCTTCCAGAACCAGCGCGATTCACTGCGGTTGAAAGGCGTCCACCTCATCCTCACCGTTCCTTCCTGGCTGAAAATCGTCCTCAAAGGCGTGCCCATCACCTTCGTCCCGAATTTTCCACTCTGGGGCCGCGAGGAGGACCGCCCTGAACGCGAAAAGGAAATGAACCTCATGCGCGAGCTCGTCCGCAAGCGCTTCCATCTCACCACCGGCCCCTGCGCCGGAGATCACCTCCAGCGCTATTTCATCGACGGCGGTCAGGCAGGAACCGATCGCCTCATCCGCGCCTCCGGCGGCTTCATCCGGGATCTGCTCCGTCTGCTCCAGATCGTCGTCCGGGATTCACTTTCCGGCGTGCCGGACTGCGACAAAAACCTCACGAATGCCATCAACGAGCTGCGCCAGTCCTACCTGCCTATCGTCACCAAGGACGCCGAGGCACTCTACCGTATGATGACTACCCGCGAGGTCGGCATCGCTGATAGCTCGGACGAGGAAATCGCCCGCCTCGCCAATCTCATGAATACCCAAATGGCCTTCTTCTTCCTCAATGGAGACGATTGGTTCGACGTGCATCCGCTCCTTCGTGACGAAGTGCAGGCCATCCACCAGCGGGAAAATCCAATCCCGGCCACCAAGGCACCATCCAAGAAAAAATCTCCTTGAGCCGTGGACGCCACCCATTCCGGCACCCTCTCGGAGCGCACTCCTCTGACCGACCTCCCCGCATGGCAGGCGCTGCTGCGCCATCTCTCACTCGCCAGCGGAGCGGATGTCCTGTTCCTCATCACTCCGGACGCATCCGGTGCCAAAGCCTGCCGCAGGGAGCTGGAAAAAAGCCGGACCGTCCGCAATCTCGAAGCCAATGTTCCGAACGACCCCGCCGGCCTGTATGACGTTCTTGACGCCGCAGCCCAAGACCCGCAGCCCGTCATTTCCTGGATCGAGCTGCCGGAGGATGTCCCTTACGAGGCGCTTCCTGATGCCAGCGCCGCATGGGATCAAGCCTTCGCCGCGTTGAATCCGCATCGGAATCTGCTGCTCCAGGAAATCATCGCCCCCATCATTTTCGCAGGTCCGCCGTGGATGTTCCAGAGCTTCCGCAGCCACGCGCCGGATTGGTTCAGCGTCCGTGCGGGCGTCTTCGATCTCACGCGGGACATTGAGAAAGCACTCGTCGCCCGCCTGCCCGCCTATTCGGAAGATGGCTTGGAAATCCCGCCTTCTCCCGTGTTGGAAATCCCGTGTCCCGTTTTTCCATCGGACCTGTGGCCGCCCAATGGGAAACCGCTCCGCCAGCTCGTGGAAAAACTCCCCGCGCCCGAGTCCGCCCTTTTCCAAACCCTGAGCTGGCTGGACCCCGAGTATCCCGTGCCCCTCTGGCTCCTCGCCGCCCATCCCACCCTCCCCGGTGCCGCAGGAGTCCCGGAAACTCTGGACGCGCTCACCCGCGCCGGACTTGTCCGTCGCTCTGTGGATGGGAACTGGCTGCGTATTCATCCTGCCAGCACCACCACCGTCTCACGGACACTCATCGATAAGGACGAGCGCGGTGCCTCTTTGGGAGAAGCCCTCGAAATGCTGCGTGATGCAAGCCTAGGAGATCCACAAAATCCCACGACCTGGTCCGGTTGGCTGCCCGCCGCACCACACGTCCGCCGGATCATTGAAAATGCGGAATCCCTGCAATTGTGGGCGCCGACCGTGGATTGGTGTAATCGACTTGGTAGTTTTTACGTGAACCGCGCGGATTACACCGCTGCGGAGCCGCTACTGCGAAAGGCGCAGGATTTCGCCACCTCGAAGTTGGATTCTGAATATCTGCTGATCGGCACTACTCTCAATAATCTGGCTACATTGCTCCAAGCAACGAACCGCCTGTCCGAAGCGGAGCCGCTGATACGGGAGGCTCTGCGGATCGACCGCGCCGCCTTCGGGGAGAATCAACCGGCTGTAGCCGTCGACCTCAATAATCTGGCGCAGTTGCTCAAAGCCACGAACCGCCTGTCCGAAGCGGAGCCACTGATGCGAGAGACGCTGCGGATCGACCGCGCTGCCTACGGAGAGGATCACCCGGTTGTCGCCGTCCGTCTCAACAATCTAGCGCAATTGCTCAAAGACACGAACCGCCTGTCCGAAGCGGAGCCTCTGATGCGGGAGGCGCTGCGCATCGACCGCGCCGCCTACGGGGAGGGTCACCCGGTTGTCGCTCGTGACCTCAACAATCTGGCGCAATTGCTCCAAGACACGAACCGCCAATCCGAAGCGGAGCCACTGATGCGGGACGCGCTGCGGATTCTCCACGCCAGCCTGGGACCGGAGCATCCGCATACGAAGATCGCCGCAGAAAATCTGGACCTCCTCCTTGCTGAAATGTAGCGGCGCCTCTGCGAGCGCCGGTAACTGCCGCGCGTGAGGATTTGTGGAAATAAGGAGAACGGACCTTATTGTCCCTTTCTTCACGGTTGGCTGAAAGAGGCGACAATAAGGTCGCCACTCCTTAGCACGCAAAATCACATAATCCGCCGCGCGGCAGTATATTCCGCTGATTTTCAATGATTTAGCCATGTGATCGGCCCGGAATTGCTTCCCGTTCGGGCGGGCGGGCTTTTTGGGAGCCTGAAATCGGTCCCCGGTGGCGCGGGGAGGGTTTTCGGGAGCCGGGAAACGGCCGCCGGGCGGGCGGGGGCCGTTTCCGGGGTGCGGAAAGGGGCGGGCTGGCGGGCGGGGAAATGTTCCGGGCGCGGGTTTTGGCTTGCCGGGTGACGGGTGATTAGGGTTAGTGAGCGGTAATGGATCTTCATTCCGAGGGTCCGCTCTATCAAACTAATCACCATAAGAATCCCATGCCTGTTTACTCACCCGCCGGTTCTGATACGGACCGCCTTGCCACGCTGGAGACGGTTTTCAAAACGTCCGGTCTCGACAATGACGACGCCCGCCTGCTACCGCCCACCATACGGACGGCGGTGCAGAATTTCCTCCCCATCTATCGGCCGGTGGTGGCGGCGCTGGATCAGGCGTCCGCCGGACGGGCGCGGGAGGTGACGGAGAAGGATACGGCGCAGGCGAAGCTGAAGACGTTTGTGCAGGATTTCTTCGAGGGGTTGAAGCGCCGGACGAATCGTGAAGGCCACGGGGTGGCGGCGCTGGTCCACTACGGCTTGCCGCAGGCGGGGGATAATCCGGCGCTGGATGCCGGAGGGGATTTGGAAAAAGCCGCGGTGGGAATCGTGGCCGGTGAGACGGCGGCGGTGGCGGCAGGATTGCCCGCAATGGCGAATCCGACTGCGGCGGAAGTGGCTGCGGCGCTGGCATCCTATCGGAAGGAAGCGGGCGAGGTGGTGCCCGCGGATGTGAAGGTGCGCGAGGCGCAGGTGGCTGCGGCGGCACTCCGCGCTCCGGCGGACGAGCTGCTGGCGGATGTGAAGGACGAGCTTTCCCACGCGCTGCGGAAACTAACGGGGCCGGGACAGCGGCGGGTGCTGCGCTTGTTCGGTTTCAAATACACGCCGCTGCCGGGCGAGACGCCGGAGCCGGAGCCAGTGGTGTGAGTGGAGATTTCAAGAGAACCACGAAAAACACGAAGAGGCACGAAAGAGAGAGGAGATGGGGAGACTTTCCAAACGGACCCTGCGATCAGGTGATTTCTTTGGCTTTCGTGTTCTTTCGTGTTTTTCGTGGTTTCTCTTCCGGACTGGGAAGTGGTGGTTGATAGGGGGGCGGGGTGGTGTGTAGCATCCCGCCCGTGGCGGATTTTTCTCTTACATTTCTCGGGACGGGGACCTCGGTGGGGGTGCCGGTGATTGGTTGTGATTGTGAGGTCTGCCGCTCGGAGGAGCCGAAGAACAAGCGGTTCCGGTCGTCGGTGGTGGTGAGGGCGGGGGAGTTTACGATCCTGGTGGACTCGGGGCCGGACCTGCGGATGCAGGCGCTGCGTGAGGGGCTGCGGGAGATCGATGCGGTGATTTACACGCACGCGCATTTGGACCACGTGGCGGGATTCGACGAGCTGCGGGCGTTCTGTTGGAGGAAACAGGAGCCGCTGCCGCTGCATGCGACGGAGGGCTGCATGGAGACGCTGGTGCAGATGTATGGCTGGGCGTTTTCGCCAGAGATGTTCGTCCCGGGCTACGTGCGGCCGGACGCGCGGGTGATCGACGGGCCGTTTTTCTATGGCGATCTGAAAATCACGCCGCTGCCGGTGACGCATGCGGCGGTGGAGACGATCGGGTTTCTGTTCGAGTATCCGGGCGCGGCGAAGGTAGCCTACATTTCCGATGTAAAAATCATCCCGGACGAGACGATGGCGCTGATCCGCAGGGTGGACGTGCTGGTGATCGACGCGCTGCGGACGGTGGACCACCCGACGCATTTCACGCTGGCCGAGGCGTTGGCGGCGGTGGAAGAGAGCGGGGCAAAGGAGGCGTGGCTGACGCATCTGACGCATGAGTTCGACACTGACGAGCTGGAGGCACGGATACCGGCCAACGTTCACGTGGCGTGGGATGGGTTGCGGATTTTGGGGTGAGCGCATGGTCGGTCTTGCATGGTGGAATCATCCGGGCATGCTTCCGCCGATGAAATTCGCTGCTCTGGTCTGGCTCTGTCTTGCGGGATTCCCGGCGTGCTTGCTCGCGGTTCCGACGCCGGAATCGGTGGCGATTTTATACAATTCCACCGTGCCGGAATCGAAGCAGCTCGCGGAGATCTACCGCGAGGCGCGGGGGATACCGATGGAGAACGTGATCGCGCTGGACATGCCGGCAAAGGCGGACATCACGAGGGATGAGTTTGATAAAACGATTTTGAAACCGCTGCGCAATGAGTTCGAGCGGCGGTCGTGGTGGAAACGTCAGCCGCGCACGGATGGCGTGACGCTGCCGGTGGTGAACAAGATCCGCGTGCTGGTGACGATGCGCGGGGTGCCGCTGCGCATCCAACAGACGCCGCCACCACCGGCCAAACCTGCTGCGAATGGTGCACCGCCAGCGCCGCAGGATCCGATCAAGGGGCATGACGAGGCGTCGGTGGACTCGGAGCTGGCGATGTTCGGAGTGGAGGGAGTGCCGATGGATGGGGTTTTGCAAAACAAGTTCTATCAGGATGAGCGTTCGATCACGGAAGCGAACATGCCGTTTCTCGTGCTGACCGCACGGATCGACGCCGCGAGTCTGGCGACTTGCGAGAGGATGATCCATGACGCGGTGGAGGCGGAGAAAACCGGCCTGTGGGGCAGGGCTTATGTGGACATCGCCAACAAGATTCCCCAAGGCGACCAGTGGCTGGAGGAGGTCGTGAAGGCGGACGATGCCGCGGGCATTACGACGGTGGTGGACCGTTACAACGACACGCTGCCGAAAAACTATCCGATGACGGACGCCGCGATTTACTACGGCTGGTATGACTGGAGCGTGAGCGGGCCGTTTCTCAACGCCAGCTTCCGCTTCCGCAAGGGTGCGGTGGCGATGCACCTGCATTCGTTCAGCGCACAGCAGTTGTCGGATCCTAACACGAATTGGAGCGCCGGTCTGCTGGAGCGCGGTGCGGCGGTGACGATCGGCAATGTTTACGAACCCTATCTGCACTTGACCCATGATTTCAGCATCCTGCAGAAGCGCCTGCTGGCCGGAAGCACGTGGGTGGAGGCCTGTTGGGCGGCGATGCCGGTGACATCGTGGCAGGGTGTCGTTCTGGGAGACCCGCTCTATCGGCCGTTCCGCCACCTCGACGGCAGCGGGGAGAAGCAGGAATCCGCCATCGAATACCGCGCGTTGAGGGCGGCTGCGCTGCAATGGACCAACGATCCGGTGGAGCGGTTGGCGCAGTTGGAGAAAGCGGCTGACCGGATGAAAAGCGGTGTGATCGAGGAAGCGGTCGGCCTCGATTTCCTGAGGACCGGCAGGACGGCGGAGGCCGCGCAGGCATTCCGCCAGGCGAAGGGTTTTTATATGAGGATGGCGGACAAGCTGCGCCAGGATTTCCACTTAATCACCATCGACCGCACGGCAAACCGCAAGGATCTGGCCGTCAAGGGCCTGCGCGACGCACAGATTCACTACGGCCCGATCCCCGAGGCGGAGGCGCTGAAAGGCTGGCTCGACATTCTCGATCCGCCACCGCCGCCACCCGCCGATCCGACGAAGGCTCCTCCGGTGCAGAAACCTTGAAGCGGAATCTATTAGAAATATGACTTACGGATTTTTGTTGGAATCGGTCTGGCACCCGCCGCTGGCTTTTGCGGAGACGCCCGCTGACACGCTGCCATCGGAGCTGGAGCTGCAGGCGCTGTGGTTTGCCGGGGCGTTTGGCAGGGATTTCCGGACGACATCCGGGAAGACGGTGAGGATCGTGCAGTTCGGCGAATGGAACCGGGGCGCGGGGCCGGATTTCTCACAGACGGCGGTCGAGATCGATGGTGAGTTAAGGACCGGGCCGCTGGAACTGGATCCCGAAGCGGCGGATTGGGAGGCGCACGGGCACGCGACGAATCAGGAGTTTCAGGAAGTGATCCTGCATGTCGTTTTTCGTGCGGACGCGCGGCGGACGTTCACACGCACGTTGGACCATCGGGAGGTGCCGCAGGTGGTCATTTCGGAAATGCAGCTTTCGGACGCGCTGAACCGCCCCCAGCGCGAGGTGGCGATCGCCCATCCCGGCCGCTGCGTCGCGCCACTGAAAGGCCTGCCGGTCGGGGCGATCGAGCGTCTGCTGACCGAAGCCGCGACCCTCCGTGCCAGCAACAAGGCCGCCAGATTTCTCAGGACCGCCGACGCCCACGGCCGCGATGCCGCGCTTTTCCAAGCGACTGCCGAAACTCTCGGCTACCGTGGCAATTCGCTGCCCATGCGCCTGCTCGCGCAGCGCGCGCCGCTCGCCCTGCTCAAGGCGGAGTCCGAGACTGCGGAGGCGATCCTCTTCGGAATCGCCGGTTTTCTAACTGCACAAATGCACGAACTCGTTCCAAGCGACACGCGGGAATATCTGCGCGATCTCTGGGACACATGGTGGAAAAACCGCGCACGCTTCGAGGTTTCGGCGGACCGGTCCATTCCGTGGAAAACACATGGCCAACGTCCGGCGAACCACCCGCACCGCCGGGTGGGTGCGCTGTCGGCACTTTCCCGCGTCTGGCCGCAGTATCGGAAACTGGCGCTGGCCCGGCCGTTCCACGTGAAGCCGGTGATCGATTTCCTGCAAACGCTGGAACACGAGTTCTGGCAGCATCACCACACGCTCACTTCCACCGCATCACAGCAGAAAGTGGCGCTTTTCGGCCGCGCGCAGGCGCTTGAGCTTGTCGCCAACCACCTTGCGCCGCTTGCAATGCATGAGGACGGAATGAGTTACAAATCCTACTTCAAGCTCCGCAACTCAGTGCCTAACGAAAAGGTGAAACGCTGCTCGATCCGGCTCTTCGGATCGTCAAAAGCTGCCGGGCCCTGGCTGCGGCGCGTCTGCCACCACCAAGCGCTGCTCCAGGTCTATCAGGATTTTTGCCTTGAGGATTTCTCGGACTGCATCGACTGCCCGTTTCCCGAACAACTCGCCCAGTGGCGCTAACCAAAGCTCCATGAAGATCCACCTCAACGGCCGACTCCACGAACTCACAGAACCTGTGTCGGTGACCGGTCTGCTGGAATCACTCGGCTTCGGCGGAAAGCCCGTCGTTGTCGAACTGAACGAGCAAGCGGTTTTCCCCCGCGACTACCCAGCGACATTAGTGGAAGAGGGGGCGAGGGTGGAAGTCGTGGCCCTAGCCGCCGGCGGCTGAGCGCTCTCACCCGTTTTCCCCTCGGAGCCCTTGAATTTCCGAAAATGAGGGTATTTTTCCCGCTGCGATGTATTTTTCCCTTGCCACAAGACGCCCCGGAATCCCAAGGTCCGCCCGCGTCCGAAAGGAAGCAAATCCGGCGTAGCTCAGCGGCAGAGCGGGTGACTGTTAATCACTAGGTCCGTGGTTCGATCCCACGCGCCGGAGCCATTCTAAATCAACAGGTTATGGATGGTAAATAAGTCTATCAGAGTGCTGACTGAACACCGAGACTGAACACTCCGCAGATTTTTTCTGCATCGTCGCAGTTTTCGTGTCGATTTTCCCAGTTCCCACCGTCCACGCCCACGGCCGCGCATGTGATGGACGGAAAACCTGATTTGGGGTATTCTCGCTCCATGGTGTTGAACTTCGACTGGAGAGGCATGGTGATCTTGGACAAGCTGGCGGAAGGTTGCTTGTTCAGGGAAGCGGCGGCAGCGGCGGGGATTTCCCGGCGGGCGTTGTTCAAACGGCGGGATGTTTCCCCCGAATTCGCCCAAGCGGTCACAGCAGCGCGTGAGACAGGCAAGGAAGAGCGTCGATACCGGCGGTGGCTGAATCACCCGTTCCGTGGAATGCGTCCACCGACGGGCAAAGGGCACGGCGGGAAGCCTCGGTTCAGCTACGGGCGGCGTTGATCAGGTTGCCCGAAGCAAAGCCTGTGTCGCGCGGATCGCCTCCTTGGAAATAGGTGGGGACTGCTCCAGAAATTTCTTGAACCCGCCGGGTGCTGGCACCGTGATCCTTCGGATTGACGGGTCGGAGGCCATGCTTTTCACATACGTCGAGGATTTTGGATCGGTTTTCATTGGATGGTTCGAATTCATAGCTCGCTGGTGGCCTGAATTTCGAGCTTGAACGCTGCCGCCCTCTTCAGCATCTCGCGCCGAAAGACTTCCGTCCGAACCGCCAGCTTCATTTGCATCACCCGAATTTCCTGCGGCGTCGGCTTGCGGGGATTCTCCAAGCTCGGGGGTGGTGTCGAGGAGTTCATCGGGAATGAATCACCAGCTTTGAACCGTGTTTTTGATGTTCCGCAAGCTCGAATCAATACTCATGAGCTGGGCATTGAGACGGGCAAACTCTCCCTCTTCCCGCCGTGCCTGCTTCTTCTGTTGGGCCAGCGTCTCCGCGGCGGTCTTCGCCTCAGAAATGCGGCTAAGTTCCGCTTCATAGGTGCTTGCCAGTTCCGTGTTCCCTATCTCGATGGCCTTGGCCTTGTTGTAGGTCGCCGCTGTCTCTTGAGCATCGAGGTCACGTTTTCCCGCTCGGATCTCTCCAATGAATTCCTTGTAGGATTCCATGATCTTCGAGTAATTCGAATCAAGGCTTCGGGGCTGCGGTAACTTTTTCACCCACATGGCTTTCACTTGGTCGGCGGTGATGAATCTCGCGGCCGGTGCCACCGCAGATGGACGGGGACTCGGCGCTTGGTCCCTCGCCGCTTCCTGCTGGCGGGCAGAGCTGGTTGCGGTGCTTTCTGCCACCTGCTGGCGATATTGGGCCGCGCCCTGAACGGAGATTCCGTATTTCACCCGCTGTTCGTCGGATAGCTTTTCGATGGGAATCTTTGCCGTGCCGGATTCATGAATGATCCGAAGACCATCGGGTTCCACTCGGCGAATGGTCACCGCCTTGAATCCGTTCAACTCCGGGAAGACTTTGCCATCCAATTCCACCGGAGCTTGATGCCTGGGGGTAGAAACCGAGGATGGAATCGGCGGTGCTTCCGCGGGCTTTATCCCCAGCTCCTTCGCTGCCTGCACAGCAAGAATCATCGGTTTTTCCGCAGAATGGTAGAGCGGGCTATCTTCGGCCTTCATGGTCTGCTCAATCTTGAGCATTCGCTTCGACAGCGGGCTGTCCGCCTTGGCCGCGTCCGGGTAAAGAGCTACGGTCCTTTGCTCGGACTTCGCGTAATCATCGTAGAATTTCTTCTCATCCTCCGATTCTTGGCCAAAAACCACAGTCGCCGAAGAAAGTAGCAGGAGGAAGAGTTTTGCTTTCATCCCCCGTGCCTATCAATTTCCAAATCACGAGTCAAGGAAGGCGAGAGACGAAAAGCCCCGCCCGAGTGACCGGGCGGGGCGGTTAGTTTCAGATCGCAGGACTTGCGTTCATGGCGTCCCTTTTCCAACCCGCTCGATGAGCTCGGCATTGTAGCAGGCACAGGCCAGCAACCAATCCGCGGGGTCGATCATCAAAAGCAGTGCCAGATACTCGATGCGCTTCCACTCGGCGGCGGGGAAGTAGGTGGAGACCAAGGTATCACAGGCTTTCTTCCGCGAGGCCGTCAGATAACTTTTCAGTGGCTTATCGGGCCTGCCGCAATCGTTCCGGCCGTATCCCAGCCAGTTGTTGACCCGGCTTTGAATCATGTGGGGGATGTCCGGTATGCTGGCGCAGTGGATGCCGACATAGTCCCCGCGCTTGGGCAGCAAGGCTGCGATGCGGGAGGGGACTTTGAAGGCAATGATGGTCACGGCCTTGCGGATGATCTGTTCCGCTTCGGTGGACTGGTAACGTGGGGGCGCGGTGACGGCTCCGGTTTTCTTCTTCGTGGTGCCCGTGCTGGGCAGGTCTTTCGTTCTCATATTTCGTGTAGAAAAAAAGAAGGCCACCTTGGAAGTGCAGAAACACTTTCGCCCCGCGGCAAGACCCGCAGACGGCTATCCAAGATGGCCTTCAAATCTCTGGTGGTGATCCGCTCCGGTTTCTTAGGTCGGGGTTGGGAATGCGGGCCGTTATTTCTGCAACGGCGGGCGACAAATGGCATTCACGCACCATGCCAGCAAGGAAATTTTTGCTTCCCAGCTCGGCAGCAACTCGCTCGAAAGGGCTTGTCACGGGGCGCGATGGACGCGCTTCCCCGACCAACAAACACACAATCCCAACAGAACATAGATCATGATCACATTCGAAATGAGCGACGATGAGCGTGCGCAATTTATCAAGGATGCCCGCAAGGAATTGGTGGATCGCCTCTACAACGAATTGGCGGAAGATATCCAAGTAATCTCCAAGGCCCGTGCTGCCGGACTGCTGGATGTTGATCCGAAGACGTTGGAAAACATGGGCGTGCCCCGCGTCCCTTTCACCGTCGGAAAGCTGATCAAGTATCGGCTCAAGACTATCATCGCGTGGCTGAACGAGCGGGAGGAAAAATAATCTCACCGGCGATTTGAACAGCCCACCAACCTGATAGGATGTGGCGACTACGGGAGAATGCATTCACGATCCCCACAAAACATAGTGGGACGAAGGTTGATGAAACAGGGAGGGAATGGAGGAAGGAACGAGGCTCCGCCGGTGGGAAAAAAGTTTCGCCCGCCTGGCACTGGAAGCACTCAGACGGGCGATTTCTCTGGCTGAGAAAGTAACAACTCAGCGGCGGGCCATCGCGAATTTCGGAGGGGGAAGACCCATCACCGATGGTTTTGGCTGAATGGGCGGTTGCTTTCGAATCCCATTCAGAGGTGTGGGCGAGATGCTGGAAATCTGGCGTGGTGCACCGACTGTCAATCCCCTGCCATCCGCGCCACCCGAAAGCCCTGTGACTCGAAGGCCGGCACCAGCACCGCCTGAACCGAGCCCGCCCCCAGTATCGAGACCGGGGCCAGCAGCACCTCTTGTGAGACCGCTGACCTGTAAGCCAGTCCCTGCTCGCCCCGCGCCAAGTCCGCTGGGAACCGATACCACGCGTCCGGCGGCACCCGCGCCAAGTCCGC
>Ga0209512_1003357_pt1 | contig 15313 bp, 10 predicted proteins | sample frozenSSSSmetaG_FD_184142 | JGI IMG/M metagenome (GOLD analysis project Ga0209512, IMG submission 184142) | Glacier valley bacterial and archeal communities from Borup Fiord, Nunavut, Canada, to study Microbial Dark Matter (Phase II) -... | ecosystem: Environmental > Aquatic > Freshwater > Ice >... | reverse complement strand
TCGGCGAGCAGTACGAACGCTTCGCGCGGCGGATGCCCGTGCTCCGCCAGCAGCCGAAATGGCTTCCCGCGCTGCGCGACTGGCTCACGCGCTTCCCCGTGCTGGGTGCCGCACTCGTCACCACGGTCACCGCGTTCCTGTTCGGGTTCGCCGACCCGAAATTCGGTTTCACCCTCGCGTCGCTGCGGCTCTTCCTCGCCACGGCGATCGCCCTCTTCGTGGTGGTGTTCCTCGCCAACGCGATCGCCGGCTCGATCATGCGGCGACGGTTCTCTGTGGATGTCGAGCTGAGCATCCGCCCGCTGGGGCTCATTCTGACGCTCGTCGGGGTCATCGTGTCGCGAGCCATGGAGTTCTCGCCCGGATTCCTCATCGGCCTCGTGCTCGGGTTGACGATCGCGAGCCGGTCGGCCGCCGCCCACGCGTGGCAGGCGGTGCTCATCCGCTCGAGCATCGTGCTCGGGTTGGCCCTGTTCGCGTGGCTCGGATTCAGTGCATTCACCGCCAGGGAGGGCGAGATCGAGAACTTCACGAGCGCGCTGTTCCTCGAGATCCTCGTCGCGATCACGGTCGAGGGGATGGTCGTTCTCATGGTGGAACTGCTGCCCCTTCGGCTGTTGGAGGGCGAACGGTTGTTCGCCCGTTCCAAGGTCATCTGGGGGCTGGCTTACGTGGCGGTCGTCGCGGTCTTCATCGTGGCGGTCATACCGTGGGAGGGAAACTGGGAGGCACTCGGCGGTTCCCTGTGGTCGTGGATCACCGTCGTCGTCGGTTTCGGTGCCGTGTGCACCGCGATCTACCTGTACTTCCGGTTCCTAGCCGCGCCGCTGCATCCCCAACACGATGGCGAGCAGAACGAGCTCGTCTCGATCAGCGACAACGACTAGTCGGGATGCGGCCGCTGGCCTAGTCTCGGGGTATGTCGACGACGACGCTCACCTACCTGGGTGGCCCGACCGTCATCCTCGAGTTCGCGGGCCTGCGGTTCATCACCGATCCGACATTCGACCCGCCGGGCAGCTACCCCGAGCCGGACGAGACAGCGCTCGTCAAGACGACCGGCCCCGCGATCCCCCGCGAGCAGGTCGGCCATCTCGACGCCGTGCTCCTGAGCCATCATGGGCACAAGGACAACCTCGACCACGCGGGCCTCGAGTTGATCGCTAGTGGAATCCCGACCCTCAGCACACGGGATGCCGCCTCCGATCTGCTCGGTGGCTCGGTGCTCGGCTTCGACTCGTGGGAGAGCCACCAACTCGGCCCCGTGACCGTCACCGCGGTTCCGGCGCTGCACGGGCCACCCGGAAGCGAGGCACTGTTGGGCACGGTTACGGGGTTCGTTCTCGCGGCGGATGGGGAGCCGACCGTGTACATCAGCGGCGACAACGCATCTTTGCCGCTCGTGCGGCAGATCGCCGACCGCTTCCCGGATATCTCGATCGCCGTGCTCTTCGCGGGTGCGGCGCGGGTGCCGGAGATCGATGCCACGCTCACCCTCACGTCGAGCGAAGCAGCGCAGGCCGCCGTCATGCTCGGCGCGGTGACCGTTGTGGGGGTGCATACCGAGGATTGGGAGCATTTCAGCGAGGGTGAGGCCCAGCTGCGAGCCGCGTTCGCCGCTGCTCGGGTGCCGCTCACCGAAGCGCCGCGGGGGCATCCAACGACCCTCTAAGAGGGCTCACTGACGGGCGTGAAGTCGCGCGCGATGAAATCGGCCCGGACTCGGAGGGCGGGGTTCGCTTCAGGAGATGTCGCGGGTCCAGGTGGTCAGGTACGCGGCGAACGCTGCACCCAGTGCCAACACCAGGAGCACGAGCCCGCCCTGCCACCACTGCAGCGGATCGCGGGCGGAAGAGCCGATCCCGAATGCGTTGTAAATGGTGGTTCCCACCAGGGCGTCGCTAGCGGCCCCCGGAAGGAATCTACCGACGGATGCCGTCCAATCCCAGACGGATGAACCGAATCTCAGGATGGGCTCGATGAACTGGGTGAACACGAGTACCGAGACGATAGCGGCGACCTGATTCTGTATGAGCGACCCGACGCCGACGCCGATCGCCGCCCATAGGGCCATCGCGATCACGACGCGACCCGCGAGTGCCCACGTATCCGGTGATTGCAGCACGGCGTCGTTGCCCGTCGCCGCAAGGATGGGTGCGCCGATCCCCACGGATGCGACCAGTCCGATGACCCCGAAGAGAGCTCCGGCCGCGGTCAGCACGATGAGCTTCGCCCCGAGCACGGTTCCCCTTCGCGGTTGAGCTAGGAACGTGGGCGTGAGGGTGCGGTACCGGATCTCCGAGGTGGTCGCCACCGTGCCGAGGATGAGCGGAAAGACGTACCCCACCGCCGCGACGGTCGAATAGACGACCGGCGCCACGAGATCCATCGGAACCTGGGGACTGCCCGGCCGCTGCGCGATCTGGCTGCCGAGCGCCCCGAGTAAACCTGCGAGGAGCCCCGCGGTGAAGCCGACGTAGCCGAAGAGTCCGAGGGCCAGCACCCACCACAGCCGGGTCGTCGTGACTTTCACGAACTCCGAGCGAATGGCCGCGATCACGGTTGCACCCCGGGACCGGGGTCGGTGGACGTGCCACGGGTGGGGTCGGGGGCAGCCCAGCTCCCGGCCGCCGCGCCCCCGACGCCGACGAGCGAAAGAAACACGTCTTCGAGGTTGGCCCGCTCGGGCACGAGCAAACTCAGGCTCACTCCCGCGCGGAGGGCGACCGCCCCGACATCCTGCGCGGTGCCCGCCACGGTCAAGCCCGAGACGGACGAGGCGACCAGCCCAAGCCCAGCGTTCTCGATCGCTGCCCGAAGCGCATCGCGATCGGGCGAATCGACGAGAACGGAGACGCGCACAGCGGACTCGAGTGAATCCAGCGTCCCCTCGTAGACAACGGCGCCACGAGCGATGATCACCACCCGCTCCACGGTCTGTTGCACCTCGCTGAGCAGGTGGGATGAGACCAGCACAGTTCTGCCTTCCGAGGAGAGGTGGCCGAGCAGCTCGCGCATCCAGCGGATGCCCTCCGGGTCCAGCCCGTTCACTGGCTCGTCGAGCACGAGCACCTCGGGGTCGCCCATCAGCGCGAAGGCGAGACCCAGCCGTTGGCGCATCCCCAGCGAGAACCCGCCCACGCGGCGATCGGCGACATCCCCGATGCCCGTCAGGTGCAGCACCTCCTCGATGCGGGGGGCGGGGATGCCTGCTGCCGCAGCGAAGATCCGTAGGTGGTTTCGAGCGGACCGGCCGGGGTGGAAGCTCGACGCTTCGAGCGCCGTTCCCACGGTCGCGAGCGGGCGCTCGAGCTGCGCATACGGCACCCCTCCGAAGGTGGCGCTCCCGCTGCTCGGCCTCACCAGCCCGAGTAGCATCCGAATGGACGTCGTCTTGCCCGCCCCGTTCGGGCCCAGAAAGCCGGTCACGACGCCCGGCGGTACCGTGAAACTCAGCCCATTCACGGCCTCGACCGCGCCGAACCGCTTGGATACGGAATGGAACTCGATGGTGGTGCCGCTCACCGGCTGGCCTTCGTCACGATCACGGCCCGACTCTAGCCCCGGTCCGCTGAATCCAACCCCTAGAAGTCGGCGGTGTCGGGGTTCGCGCCGACCCGGCGACCGGCATCCAAGCTGTCCATGGCGGCCATCTGATCGTCATCCAACTCGAAGTCGAAGATGTCGAGGTTCTCGGCTATGCGGCCAGCGTTGTTCGATTTCGGGAAGATGATGTTGCCCGTCTGTACCTGCCACCGCAGCACCACCTGCGCCGGAGTCTTGCCGGTCGCCGCGGCGGCGACGGCCACCGGAGGCATCGAGAACAGGTCGTACTTGCCCTGCCCGAGCGGACCCCAGGCTTCGATATGAATGCCCCGCGCCCGGTTGTAGGCCGATAGCTCGCGTTGTGCGAAGGCGGGATGCAGCTCGATCTGATTGACCGCGGGCACGGTCGAACTGCCCTCGATCACCCGGTCGAGGTGAGCCTTCTGAAAGTTGGACACCCCGATGGAGCGGGTCTTGCCGTCAGCGCGCAGTTGCTCGAGAGTGAGCCAACTCTCCAGGTAGCGATCGCGATGCGGGGAGGGCCAATGGATGAGATAGAGGTCGACATAGTCGAGGCCGAGCTTCTCGAGAGAGAGGTCCATCGCGTCGAATGCAGACTGGGTGCCCTGATCGCTGTTCCACAGCTTCGTGGTGATGTAGAGCTCGTCACGGGGGATGCCGGAGGTCTCGATCGCTCGCCCGACCCCGATCTCGTTGCCGTAGATCGCGGCCGTGTCGATATGCCGGTAGCCGGCGTCGAGGGCATCGGACACGATCCGCTGAGTGTCATCCGGTTCGACCAGGAACACCCCGAACCCCACCTGGGGGATGGATGTGCCGTCGTTGAGTGTGATCGTGGGAACTGTCATGTATCCAGCCTGCCACGAGCCGCGGGCGGCGAGAGCCTTTGTCAGCGCTCAGTACCAGCTGCTCAGCCACGGGGTGCGGGCCGACCGGAACACCCCGTCGATCCGCGCCGCCGACCCGGGGCGCAGTTCGATGATGCGCCCCGCGTCGACCAGCGTCGTGGCGAGCACTCCGCCGAGGTAGATCGCGGAGAGCTCGTTGACCGTCAGGGCGACGTGTGCAGCGGCATCCGGAACCTCGTCGGTTAGATGGGTGACGTGCGCCTGCCCCGAGTCGGTCTCGAGCAGGTAGCGACCGGCCGTGATACCCAGGTCGTCCGTGACGTCGAAAGCGATCGTCTCGTCCGCAGAGTACGAGCGCGCCTCGAGCGCGGCTTGCACATCGAGGATGCGGAGGTACTGATGGTCGCGCGGCGTCACGGTCATCGCCCGCCAGTTGGAGAGTTGCCAGCGCAGGGGCTCATCCACCGATCGCAGCCCGGCGCGCACCTCGGAGACCAGGTCGACCTCGAGCAGGTAACGCCACAACCCGGCGTACGCGTCGGGGGTTGCGGTGGAGAGGAACTCGACGTGCAGGGTGTGAGCGGTGAAATCCTCGTCGCCGCCGGTCACCCGGTACAGCGCGTAACCCTGCGGCACGCCGTCACCGTCGTCGTATCGCGCCGCGCGGAGTGACTTCGTGCGCTCGACTTCGTCGGTATCGATACCCACCAACTGATCCCATCGCTGGCTCCCGACGTCGATCTCGCCGGGGTTGCCGAGCCGCACGCGATCATGAAACGCGGGGATGGCGGCACGGAACTCGTCGATCGGAATGAAACGAACGGTGCCGGATGCGGCGGCTCCCGATGCGGCCCTGCCGGATGCCCGGGTGCCGGCCCACTTCGTGCGTCTCGTGTCGATGAGCAGGTCGGCGGCGAGCGCCGCCGGCGCGAAGCCGAACCGGCCGTAGATCGACGACTCGCTCACCGTCAACATCGCGAGCGGAACACCGAGGGCCGCCGCCGTGCGCAATTCGGCCCCCAGAAGCGCGCGAGCGATGCCGCGGCGCCGATGGGTGGGTGCGACGGTGACCGAGCTGATCGCCCATGCGGGCACGGTGCGATCGCCCGGGATCGTGAGCTCGGCGATCCACGAGTTGGCGGTCCCGACCGGTTCGAGCGCGTCCCCGGCGTCGGGGCCGTCACGGTAGACGCCGGTGGTGCGCCGGTAAGCCATCCCATCCATCCTCGCGGCGAGCACCGACTCGCTGAGGGCGCCGCCGTGAAAGCCCCGGTTGTCTGCGCTCACCCAGGCTGCAAAGGCGGCGCGGTCTGCGGTGTCGACCAGCGACATCTTCAAGTTCGATCCCGCGAGCGCCGTCGCGGATGTCGAGTCGATCGGTGCGGTCAGAAACGGCTCGGGCATCCTTCGAGGCTAGTGCGCCGGGTTGCGGGCGACACCCGGTCGCCGCGCCGTCGCACCGGACTCAGGCCCGCGCCGCAAGCGCGGTGACCGCCCGGCGCATCGACTCACCCAACCCCCACTGCTCCGTGAGTCGCGTGAGCCTCTCAGCGCGGGCCGGGGGGATCGACCTGATGCGAGCGTCGAAGTCGGGCATCACGAGGTCGCGCACGACCCGCACCACGGCGGGTGCGACCGCAAGATACTGCGAGGCGGCGAGGATCTTCGCGCGGGTTGATGCGGCCATGGCCGACGAGGCATCCGTTGCCGCACCGATGATCCCGTCGAGGTCGCCGTACGTCGCGAGCAGCGCTGCGGCGGTCTTGTCGCCGACACCCGCGACCCCCGGCAGCCCGTCGGAAGCGTCGCCGCGCATGGTCGCAAAGTCGGCGTACTGCGTCGGGATGACGCCGTACTTCGCTACTAGAACAGCATCCGTCACCAGCTCGAGATTCGACATCCCGCGGCCCGTGTAGATCACCCGCACCGCCCGTGAGTCGTCGACGAGTTGGAACAGGTCACGGTCGCCGGTGACGACGTCTACGGGGAAGGCGGCGCTGCTGGCAAGGGTGCCGATCACGTCGTCGGCCTCATGGTCGACCGCGCCGACGATCGGGATGCCGATGGCCGTCAGCGCGTCGCGGATCACCGGCACCTGCGGGCTCAGCAGGTCGGGTACCTCTTCGGGCGCGACAGCGGCTGCGGCTCCGGGCACGTTTCCGGGCACGTTTCCGGGCACCGCTCCGGGCACCGCTCCGGGCACCGACCGTACCGGCGGCTCCGGGGCAACGCGATGCGCTTTATAGCTCGGGATGAGGTCGACCCGCCACTGCGGTCGCCAGTCGTCGTCCCAGCACGCCACGAGGTGGGTCGGCTCGAACTCGGCGACGAGGCGAGCGATCATGTCGAGCAGCCCGCGGACCGCGTTGATCGGCATCCCGTTCGGAGCCTTCACCGTGTCCGGTACGCCGTAGAACGCACGGAAGTACAGTGCCGCGGTGTCCAAGAGCATCACGCGTTCGCTCGCCACTGCACTCCTCGCTGCCCGCTGCCCCGACGACATGCTAGCGGCGTGTTCAGAACTAACCGCAGCAGGATCACACCGTCGACTTTCGCCACCCCGGTCGAATCGGGTGACCTCGTGGATGGGCCGTACTTCTCGCAGGCACTCCTGCTGATACCGAGAGTTGCCGCCACCCTGGCCGCAACGGGCACGACTTCTTCCCTGTGGCTGCTTCTCGGCGGTGGCGCTGTCGGTCTGCTCGCGGCGGGTCTCCTGCTCGTGCGCGTCCGACGCCTGGCCTAGCCCCGCGCTAACTCGTCGGCACGTGCCGCTCCGCCGGCCCGACGTACTGGCTCAACGGTCGAATGAGCGAGTTCGATTCGAGCTGCTCCATGACGTGCGCGGTCCATCCCGTCACCCGACTGGCAACGAAGAGCGGCGTGAACATCTCGGTGTCGAACCCCATGAGGTGGTAGGCGGGCCCGCTCGGATAGTCGAGATTCGGTTGGATGCCCTTGCGGGAGTCCATTGCCGCCGCGAGCCGCTCGTAGAGCTGGCCGATGTCATCCCGGTCGTAATGCTCGACGAGCGTGTCGAGTGCGGCCTTCATCGTCGGGACCCGCGAGTCGCCGTTCTTGTACACGCGGTGCCCGAAGCCCATGATCTTGCGCTTTTGTGCCAACGCCGACTCGAGCCATGCTTCTGCGCCGTCCGCATCCCCGATCTCGAGGAAGGTGGTCATCACCGCTTCGTTCGCGCCTCCGTGCAACGCCCCCTTGAGGGCGCCGATCGCGCCCACGACTGCGGAGTGCAGATCAGCGAGGGTGCTCGTGATCACGCGGGCCGCGAAAGTGCTCGCATTGAAGGAGTGCTCGGCGTAGAGGATCATCGACACGTCGAACGCGGTCACGACCACGATCTCGGGCACGTCGCCGAAGGTCATGTGCAGGAAGTTCGCGGAGTATCCCAGGTCGCCGCGGGGCTCGACGAGATGCTCACCGCGTCGGCGGCGCTGGTCGTACGCGATGATCGCGGGCAGCTGGGCGAAGAGGGTGATCGCCTTGTCGAGGTTGGCGGCAGGGCTCGAGTCCGCCGCTGCCGGGTCGCCGGCTCCCAGCACGCTGACAGCGGTGCGGACGACATCCATCGGATGCGCCGTCACCGGCAACTCGTCGATGACCCGCTTCACGCGTTCGTCGAGCTGGCGCCGCGATCGTTCGAGGGTCTCGAAATCGGCGAGCTCATGGCCATTCGGCAGTTCGCCGTGCCAGAGCAACCAGGCGACCTCCTCGAAGGAGCACTTCGCCGCGAGTTCCTGCACGGGATACCCCCGGTAGAGCAGGGAGTTGCTCTCGGGGTCGACGCTGGAAACGGCGGTCGAGTCGACGACGACCCCGGTGAGGCCCTTGCGGATGTCGGTCATGATGCTCCCCCTGATGTCTTGGCGGCTGAGTCGGCGGCGGATGAGTTGGCGGCGGTAGAGGTGTGGACGGCCATGTCGAAGCTCGTGTACTCCTCGTAGTCGAGGAGTTCGTACAGCCGCGTGCGGGTCTGCATGTGCTGCACCTGGGCTGCGAGTGTGCCCTCCGCCGCGAGCGCGTCGAGGCCGCGCTCGGCCGCGCCCATCGCGAGGCGCAGCAGGCTCACCGGGTAGATCACGATGTTGACGCCGACGTTCGCGAGCTGCGCGGTCGTAAAGAGTTCGCTCTTTCCGAATTCGGTCATATTCGCGAGGATCGGCACGTCGACCGCGGCGCGCATCGCCTCGAACTCGCCCAGGGTCACCATCGCCTCAGGGAAGATCGCGTCGGCACCGGCATCCACCAGCTGTTTCGCGCGCGTGAGCGCAGCATCCACACCGTCGAGCGCCCGGATGTCGGTACGCGCCATGATCACGAGGTTCGCGTCGCGCCGAGCGTTCACCGCCGCGCGAATGCGCCGGGCCGCGGTGCCCGAGTCGACGACGGCCTTCCCGTCGAGGTGGCCGCAGCGCTTCGGATTGACCTGGTCTTCGATGTGGATGGCGGCGAGGCCGGCATCCTCCAGGGTTTGAACGGTGCGCGCGACGTTCATTGGCTCGCCGAAGCCGGTATCGGCGTCGACGAGGCAGGGCAAGTCGGTCATGCGAGCGATCTGGCCAGCCCGCGTCGCGACTTCGCTGAGGGTCGTCAGCCCGATGTCGGGCAGGCCGAGATCTGCGGCGATGACGGCGCCCGAGATGTAGACCCCCTCGAAACCCTTGTCTTGGATCAGCGCGGCGCTCAGCGGGTTGAACGCACCGGGAAAGCGCAGCAGTTGCCCGGTGGCGAGCGCCGCCCGGAACGCGACGCGCTTGTCGGCAGGGGTCACCGTCGAGTACAGCATCAGAAGATCCCCTTCGAAGTCACGGTGGCGAACTCGCCGCGGACGGTCAGTTCGTTGAGGTCGGTCAGCTCGGGCAACCGCTGAGCGACATCCAGGAACCGCTCGATCTCGGCCTCCGGAAGAACCCCCCCGGCCAGCGTGCGGTACTTGGCGATGTACTGCTCGCGCGCGAACGGTCGCGCCCCGAGCGGATGCGCGTCGGCGACAGCGATCTCCTCGACGATCCGGGAGCCGTCGGTGAGTTCGATCTCCACACGGCCGCCGAACGCTTGCTCGGCGGGGTCGAGCGAGTGGTAACGGCGGGTCCACTCCGCGTCCTCGGCGGTGGTGACCTTCTTCCAGAGCGCAACCGTATCCGGGCGGGCCGCCCGCTCGGGCGCGTAGGAACGCTCGTGGTGCCACTGCCCGTCCTGCAGCGCAACCGTGAAGATGTAGGGGATCGAGTGGTCGAGCGTCTCGCGGCTGGCTCCCGGATCGTACTTCTGCGGATCGTTCGCACCCGAGCCGATCACGACGTGCGTGTGGTGGCTGGTGTGCAGCACGACCGAGTCGATCGTCTCGGCGCCCAGTTCGGGATGCTCCCGCGCCAGCCTTCGCGCGAGGTCGATCCACGCCTGGGCCTGGTACTCGGCCGAGTGCTCCTTCGTATAGCTGTCCAGGATCGCGGTCCGCGGCTCCCTTGCCTCCGGCAGCGACACTTCGTAGCGCGCCTGACTGCCGCCGAGCAGCCACGCGATCACGCCATCCTCGCCCTCGTAGATCGGGGTGGGGCTGGTCTGCCCGCGCATCGCCCGGTCGACGGCCTCGACCGCCATCTTCCCGGCGAACGCGGGCGCGTAGGCCTTCCACGTCGAGATCTCGCCCTTGCGTGACTGGCGGGTCGCTGTCGTCGTGTGAAGCGCCTGGCCGATGGCCTGGAAGATCGTTTCCGTCGGCAGGCCGAGCAGCGTGCCGATCCCGGCCGCGGCGCTCGGCCCCAAGTGGGCGACGTGGTCGATCTTGTGGGCGTGCAGGCTGATCGCGCGAGCGAGGTCGATCTGAATCTCGTACCCCGTCACGATTCCGCGCAGCAGGTCGGCCCCGGTTGCTCCCGTGTGCTGGGCGACCGCCACGATCGGTGGGATGTTGTCGCCGGGATGCGAGTACTCGGCCGCGAGGAAGGTGTCGTGATAATCGAGTTCGCGCACGGCGACGCCGTTGGCCCACGCCGCCCACTCCGGCCCGTAGCGGCCGACCGATCCGAACACGGTGGAGCCGGGTTGATATGGATGCCTCTCGGCCTGCGCCCGCGCCGCGACCACCGGCTCCCGCTTCAATGAGGCGACAGCGACGGCCGCATTGTCGATCACCCGGTTGATCACCATCTCCGTGACCGGTCCGGTGGGTTCCACCCGTTCCGCGGCCACCTCCGCGATCTTCCACGCGAGTTGATCCTCACGCGGAAGATTCTCGTCGCTACGGTGAACCCGAACCTCGTGCACCTTCACTCGCCCAGCATAGTTACGCCCATGGACGGTGCGGTCTCGTTCGCTTTTCTCACTGCGCCGCTCCACCACCCGGGATGTGCTCGATCGAGGCCCCACCACTGGTCGGGCGTTGTCAATCCGCACCCCACCACCAACTGTCCGGGTCGACGCCATGCCCGCGTCGCCCCTTCCGGCTGCGGATATTCGGCGGATAGGGCACGAGGCCCCCGACTGTTCCGATCCGCTTGTTCCAGAGTCGCCGCAGCCGTCGGGTGGCGCTTTCCAGCGACGACACGACGCTCGGCTCGAGTTGGTAGTAACGATTGGGCCATTCCTCGCGGATGAAAACCCAACCCCAGAGTTTCAACCGAGCCAGGTGATGGTCGACAGCGGAGCGGCCAACCCCGAACTCGAACATGACCACGGCCTGAATCTCGCCTGCGTTGTGTTCGCCGCTCGCGAGAATCTCGACGATCCGGCGTCGGATGGGCTCGGCCATGATTTCGAACGGGTGCACCGCAAACACGATGCCAGTTCAGCGGGATATCAGTGTGGGCTGGCATTCCGGTCTTGGATTCACCCCTGTCGGCGGCATCTGGGCAGGAGAAGAGCAGGGCCGGGCCTGGCCCGGCGGGGCCGGAGATGAGCCGGGCCGGGCTCAACGGGGCGGGGCTGGAAATTAGCCGGGCAAGGCCATTCCGGCGGGGTCAGGCGGCACCGGGCGGGACGGGATCAGAGGACGCCAGCAAAAGCGGTGTTCCCGATTTGTGATGCCAGTTCGCACTGAGATCACTCCCAACTGGCATCACGTTTTGGGGGGTGTCGTTTCTAATTCGGTGGGGGCGCAACGGGGGGCGGGCCGGAAACGTGAACTGGAGGAAAACGGGACTGCTCTGGGGGCCAGCCAGAGGAAAACGAGACTGCTTGGGGGCCGGCCAGTGAAGAACGGAGTGCTTGGGGGCTGGCCAGTGAAGAACGGAGCGTTGCGGGCCGCCCGGCTGCCCGGCCGAAGCACTGCCGCCGGGCCGCACGGCCGCAATACGATTGAGTGCTGATGTCCGAACCACGCACACGCTCCGCTCGCCCCCCGCGCGCCGCCCGCACCCCAGCCGAAGCAGTGCCGCCCGTCAGCCAGCCGCTGCTGATCCGTTACCCCGCCGAACTGCCGGTCAGCCAGCGGCGCGACGACATCGCGGATGCGATTCTCAACAACCAAGTCGTCATAATCGCCGGAGCGACCGGGTCGGGCAAGACCACTCAGCTCCCGAAGATCCTGCTCGAGTTGGGCCATAAATCCATCGGTCACACCCAGCCGCGCCGCCTCGCCGCCCGAACCATCGCCGAGCGCATCGCCGAGGAACTCGGTGAGGAACTCGGGCAGACCGTCGGCTATCGGGTGCGGTTCACCGACCGGGTCGGTAAGACGACACGCATCAAGCTCATGACCGACGGCATCCTGCTCAATGAGATCCATCGCGATAGCGAGCTACGCAAGTACGACGCGATCATCATCGACGAAGCACACGAGCGCAGCCTCACCGTCGACTTCCTACTCGGCTATCTCAAGCAGCTCCTCCCCCGGCGACCGGACCTCAAGGTCATCATCACGAGCGCCACAATCGACCCGGAGAGCTTTGCGAAACATTTTGCGGATGCCGCGGGTAGCCCCGCCCCGATCATCGAAGTGTCCGGCCGCACCTATCCGGTCGAGATCCGCTACCGACCGCTGGCCGCCGATCGCCCCGACGACGGGACGGATGGAACGCAGACGGTCGCCGGTAACGGCACCGGGACGCGCGCGAGCCCGAGCGAGGATCGCGACCCCATCCAGGGCATCAACGACGCGCTCGACGAGCTCGCGCGCGAGAGCGACGGCGACGGCGACGTGCTCGTCTTCCTCTCCGGTGAGAGCGAGATCCGGGATGCCGAAGACGTGATCCGCGGTCGGAATCTGCCCGCAACCGAGGTGCTCCCCCTCTACGGTCGCCTCAGCTCCGCCGATCAGCACCGGGTGTTCGACCCGGGCCGCTCCCCGGGTACGCGGCGACGCATCGTGCTGGCCACGAACGTCGCCGAGACCTCACTGACGGTACCGGGCATTCGGTACGTCATCGATGCCGGAACCGCGCGTATCAGCCGTTACAGCGTCCGCTCGAAGATCCAGCGCCTGCCGATCGAGGCCATCAGTCAGGCCAGCGCCAACCAGCGTTCGGGCCGGTCGGGTCGCACGAGCGACGGGATCGCGATCCGGCTGTACTCCGAAGAGGATTTCGCCGGCCGCTCCGAGTACACGGAACCCGAAATAATGCGCACGAACCTGAGCTCGGTCATCCTGCAGATGATCTCGCTCGGCCTCGGAGACGTCGCCCGCTTTCCGTTTTTGCAGCCACCGGATTCGCGGGGGATCAAAGACGGGCTCGACCTGCTGAGGGAGCTCGGTGCGGTGACGGCGTCACCCGAGAAGGACACGCCCGCGATCACCGCGGTCGGCCGGCAACTCAGCCAGCTTCCGCTGGACCCGCGGCTCGCGCGCATGGTGGTGGAATCGAAGAAGCATTCCGTCACGCGCGAGGTCATGGCGATCGTGGCGGGCATCAGCATCCAAGACCCGCGGGAGCGCCCGCTCGACAAGCGGCCTCAGGCCGACCAGAGCCATGCCCGGTTCGTCGATCCGACGAGCGACTTCCTCACCCTGCTCAACCTGTGGAACTACATCGAAGAGCGTCAGCGAGACTTGAGCGGCAACCAGTTTCGACGGCTCTGTCGCGCTGAATACCTCAACTACTTGCGGGTTCGGGAGTGGCAGGATGTGATGCGCCAGCTGACGAGGGCCGCGGGCGGCCTCGGCCTCACGGTCGGCGACGCGAGAGTGGATGCCGACGGCATCCACCGATCGCTGCTATCCGGCCTGCTGAGCCAGATCGGGCTGCGCGACCTCGCGAAAAAGGATTACCTCGGAGCGAGGCAGACCCGATTCGTGATCTTCCCCGGTTCGGCGCTGGCCAAGAAGCAGCCGTCGGCGATCATGAGCGCCGAACTCGTCGAGACCAGCCGGCTGTTCGCCCGGGTCAATGGCGGGATCGATCCCGCGTGGGCCGAACCGATCGCCGGGGACCTCGCCAAGCGAACCTACTCGGAGCCGCACTGGGAGAAACGTCAGGGATCAGCGGTGGCATACGAGCGGGTGACGCTCTACGGCGTGCCGATCGTCGTCAAGCGACGGGTTCAATTCGCCCGCATCGATCCGGTCTACGCGCGCGAACTCTTCATCCGGCACGCGCTCGTCGAGGCGGAATGGGATTCGCCCCCGGCGTTCGAGGCAGCGAACCGGCAGCTCCGCGCCGAGCTCACCGAGCGGCAGGAGCGCACTCGGCGGCGGGACATCCTCGTCGACGACGAGGCGATCTTCGAGTTCTATCACCGTCGCATCCCGCCGACCATCGCGTCGACCCGCGACTTCGAGGGGTGGTGGAAGAAGGCCCGGCTCGAGCAGCCCGACCTGATGACCATGCACGAGCACGACCTCGTCGACGAGCTCGACGAGCCCGCGGCACTGGATGCCGATGCCTTCCCGCTCACGTGGACCCAGGCCGAGCAGACCCTTGCCCTGAGCTACCGATTCGAGCCGGGTGCCGAGGATGACGGCGTAACCGTGGACGTGCCACTGCCCCTGCTCGCGGGGCTTCGCAGCGACGGGTTCGACTGGCAGGTGGCGGGCCTGCGCGAAGAGCTCGTGACCGCGCTCATCAAGTCGCTGCCCAAGAGCATCCGACGGACGGTCGTTCCGGCCGCGGACTGGGCGCGTACCCTCCTCGACGGGATCGGGGAGCCCGAGGGCGCCCTGACGGATGCGCTCGCCCGGAGGATCACGGCTCGCACCTACGCTCCCGTGAGCGCGGCGGATTTCGATCTCGACCGACTAGCACCGCACCTGCGGATGACGTTCCGCGTGATGGATGAGAAGGGGGCCACGGTCGCGAGCGGCAAGATATTGAGCGCGCTGCAGGCCAGCCTGAAGCCCGCCGTGCGGGAGAGCGTCGTGCGCGTGATGCAGCGTCAGGCGGACCCCGTCGAACGCACCGGAGTGAGCTCGTGGGACTTCGTCGAACTCGAGCGCAGTCGGGATGTGCAGCACGGTTCGACCACGATCCGTGCGTATCCGGCGCTCGTCGACGACGGCGCCAGTGTCTCCATCCGGCTGATGAGCACGCCCGAGGACCGAACCGCGGCACACCCCGTGGGGGTCAGGCGATTGCTGCTGCTGAGCATCCCGACACCGATCGCCTACGTGCAGGAGCATCTGACGACGCCCGAGAAGCTCCTTCTCGCCCAGAGCCCTTACCGCACGACCGCGGACCTGTTCGCCGACTGCATGATCGCGTGCGCAGACCTCGTACTCGTCGATCGGGATGTCGTGACGCGGGTGGAGTTCGAAGAAGTTCGGGATGCCCTTTCCGCCACGATCGTCGACTCGCTGTTCGACACGGTCGGCTCCGTAGCCCGCATCGTGGCCGCGACTCGTGGCGTCGATCGCGCGATCCGGGATGCGACGAACCTAGCCCTACTCGCGCCCCTCGGTGACACCCGTGCGCAACTCGATGCTCTTGTATACGCAGGCTTCATCA
>Ga0209512_1003354_pt1 | contig 15330 bp, 12 predicted proteins | sample frozenSSSSmetaG_FD_184142 | JGI IMG/M metagenome (GOLD analysis project Ga0209512, IMG submission 184142) | Glacier valley bacterial and archeal communities from Borup Fiord, Nunavut, Canada, to study Microbial Dark Matter (Phase II) -... | ecosystem: Environmental > Aquatic > Freshwater > Ice >... | reverse complement strand
AAATCGTTTTTTGGTAAATGAATTGTTGAAACCATTCGCTAAATAGGGATTTTGTTCCATCACTTCCTCGAGGATGATGGTTTGATATTTATACAGTTCATGCCCTTCGTCAAGGACACTACGGTCGGTCTGAAATTCGCTGATATTGCGCAGCTCTTTTCGTACCCACCAGAGTACAGGATTGAACCAGAACAACCTGACCAAAGTTTCCATCACCATCACGTCGACATAATGGTGGTGTCTGATGTGCCATTGTTCGTGCTTGATGACCACATCCCGTTTGTTGCCGGTTAAATTTTGGCCAACGAATATCGTCTTGCAAAAAGAGAACGGCGTTGGTATGTCTGCACTTTCCACTATTTCAAAACCATCGCTTCCACGCACCACTCCCTTGCGTTTCATGGCGATGATTTTAAAATATTGGAGAATAAAAGAAACAATCAGTATGAAAGTGACCAAACCATAGATTAGAAACAGGATATTAGGGACAGTCAGAGCATCCAACAATTGTGTTTTGAGGGAATGAACTTCCTGGGACTTTTGAGGAACAGAAAGATCAGCCAGAGAATTACTGCCGGACAAAACGGGAGTCACCATGTTCTCTTTCAACTCAACTTTCACAATCTTTACGGGTGGCGTCCTGACAATGATATGAAACTGCGAAAGCAGGATGGCTACAAGAGCAATGGATACCAGGTATTTTCGACTGAGATCGTAGGATGTTTTCCCCCTGTAAAAAAGTAGGTAGAAAAGTGCCAATAAGGTCGAAGCCAGAAGATATTTACCTACTGGCAGGAGAAAGGTCAGGATTTCAGGTATCATGGTTTGTGGTTATTTTTGATTTTTACTGTCTTCCAAAATTTTCATGATACGCTCTATCTCACTCTTGGAAAGTTTCTCTTTCCTGGCAAAAAAGGAAATCATGGATTGAAAGGATCCACTGAAAAAAGTGTCTTTCACGCCCGTCATGAAGCTTTCCATATAGGCTTCCCTGGTGATCAGTGGATAGTAACAATGGCTTTTACCGGTGCTTTCATAGGCCACAAAACCTTTGGCGACCAAAATGCGCATGAAGGTGGAAACGGTATTATAGGCCGGTTTTGGATTGGGCATTTCCAATAGAATGTCATTGACAAATCCCTGTCCCATATCCCATAACACATTCATGAGCTGAAGTTCTACTTTTGTTAGTTCTTTTATTTTTTCCATAGCCTTAACGTATAAAATACAATAGCATGACGCAAATATATAACTAATTCTTTAGTTGCAACTACTATATTAGTTGTTTTAAATATTCATTTTGTTTACACAACCAAGGACTCATTTTGACTTTTAAAATGTATTTGGCAGCACAAAAGCAACATCATTTTCGGATCATACAGAAAAAGATGGGAAAACCGATCACGATGATTGATAGTGAGGGGTTGGATTTGCAGGGGTATTAATTGCTTATTTGATGACATTCCGGTTAAGTAAGATGCTATTCACAAATCGGATAATTTTCTCCTTTATTTTTGCTCTTATTTTCAGAAAGTTCCCAAATAGCTTTATGCATAATCCCATCCCTTGAAATCTGTCTTCTTATAGAATAGTAACCCTTCTTTTTAGCTATAATATCCAAGTTTTTCATAGAAATCAAATCTTTTCTAATGCCGGTCAAATTGTCGTGAGAATTCAGTATATCACTTTTATTGATAGAAGCATATAGTTTTCTACTGATCGATTGTACTCCCAATTTGCCAGTATAAACATGGAAATCCAAATAATACAGACACAATGAAATCTTTTCTTTGATATAAGATGCTTTGTTACTTTTTAAGGCTAAATCCAATTCATTTATCGCCAAAGCCAATTTTAATTCTAATTTTTCAATATTTTTATTGATAGAATCACTTTCTTCTTTTGAAATAGATACCGTATTGGCTGAACTATTTTCAACGTTGTTTGGACTCTTTATCCCCACATTCTCCATTTGAGACATTAGCGGACTCATCAGATTCTCCATTTGTGATGTCAGAACTTGAATTTGGGCTTCTAATACTTTTGAAACAAGCTCGTCCTCCAAAATAGGCATCAGATTCGCCGTTAGCTTTTGCGCCTTTATCACCGGGGACTTTTCGGTTTTTAAAAGATCAAGCTCTTTTTTAATTTGAATTAATTTATTTTTAGTAGTTTCTATTTGTGACTGGGTTATTGATTCACATAAATCATCACTAAGCTTTTCACCACCAACTTGAACGTTGTTAAAACCGATATCCATGGCACTAAATGCGGATTCTAAAAATTTCTTCTTTGTCTGGTGATTAATAGCATTATTTGCCTTTTCAAGTTCAATAATGGCTCTGCTCAATTTCTCTGAACTTTCCAAAATTTGTTTATCAATATCTACATCATTCAGTTTGCTTATACCACCCATTTTATATTTAACTGAATGAAGTCTATCCAAGGGCTCGTCACATTTATTCATTTCTGAGAGTTTTTCAGACTGAACCTCTTTTTCATTATTTTCTGTAGTATTTAATATATATCTGGTTTCAGCTTGACCTTCTGTAAAACAGAGCAAGCAAAAAACACCCACTAAAAATGGTATGATCGAGATACGGCGCATAAGCGTAAAACGGGTTTGAATTGTATTTTTCATCCTGATAAATCGTTTTTTGGTAAATGAATTGTTGAAACCATTCGCTAAATAGGGATTCTGTTCCATCACTTCCTCGAGGATGATGGTTTGATATTTATACAGTTCATGCCCTTCGTCAAGGACACTACGGTCTGTCTGAAATTCGCTGATATTACGCAGCTCTTTTCGTACCCACCAGAGTACAGGATTGAACCAGAACAACCTGACCAAGGTTTCCATCACCATCACGTCGACATAATGGTGGTGTCTGATGTGCCATTGTTCGTGCTTGATTACCACATCCCGTTTGTTGCCGGTTAAATTTTGGCCAACGAATATCGTCTTGCAAAAAGAGAATGGAGTTGGTATGTCTGCACTTTCCACTATTTCAAAACCATCGCTTTCACGCACCACTCCCTTACGTTTCATGGCGATGATTTTAAAATATTGGAGAATAAAAGAAACAATCAGTATTAAAGTGACCAAACCATATATCAGCAAGAGGATCGTTGGTATTGTCAGAAATTGCATCAATTTTTGCTTGAGGGAATGATCCACCTGTGAATTTTGAGGAACAGAAAGAACAGTTGGGGTAAAACTGCTGGATAAAACGGGTGTCGTTATGTTCCCAGAAGCCTCAACTTTCACAATCTTTACCGGTGGCGTCCTGACAATGATGTGAAACTGCGAAAGCAGGATGGCAACCAGTGCAATGGATACCAGGTATTTTCGACTGAGATCGTAGGATGTTTTCCCCCTATAAAAAAGTAGGTAGAAAAGTGCCAAGAAGGTCGAAGCCAGGAGATATTTACCAATTGGCAGGAGTAGGGTAAGGATTTCAGGTATCATGGTTTCTGGTTTATTTCGTTGTCACGTTTCGCTGTATAGGTTACTCTTGTGGTAACGGACTTTGTCTCCGTGTGGATATTCGTTTGATTCGAAGCACTCTGAGCCTGATTCATGGCATTTTTAAATACACGTACAACCAGCGGTTCTTGAACGAGTGCCAGGCACTGATTTATCATTTCAGTTGCAGTAACCTTGCCGGAATGATCGCTTTTCAATCGTTCTATTTTTTCTTTTATGACCGTCAAGTTGGCTGTCGTTTGCTTTAAATCGTCAATTGAAACGGATTTGACAAACAAAGGATCCAATTCTGAAGCGCCTATCTCCTTTCCATTTGTTTTTACATGAACGAGTTTGGTTATAACATCAAGCCCATTGATGATTGTTGAGGAATTATTTGCCCGTATGTATTTATTCATCTTACCAATAGCTGTTTTTAGATCGCCTGAGCTAACTGTCAAGATAGAATCCAGATATATTTTCAAAGTGGATGAATCCATTGAGCTCACCAACACATCAAACATTCTGGAAGATGCTTCCAAACCTTCATGAAGTTCAGCCATTGCTGAATCCAATTCAGCTTGTTCCTCTTTGGTCTTTTCGATGTTATTCTGTGAATCGATATTTGATTGCAAATTGCTATAAGCAGAATCAATAGATGTTACTTGTTCAAATCTGGTCTCAGTAATAATATAGGCCGTATCCGTAGTTATCGTATCAATAGTCAAAGTATTAATGGAATCTTTATAGACCTTGGAATGTACTTCAGAAACAAAAGAAAGAAGAAATACGATACTAAGTATGGCAATGAGCATACTTGTCTTAGAAATTGTGTTATGGTTTTTCATGGTTTTAAGTTGTTTGTGTTAAGCGAATTAGAATTCTGACCTCAATGTTTATCAGTCTTACTGTCTTCCAATATTTTCATGATACTCTCAATCTCACCCTTTGAAAGTTTCTCTTTCCTGGCAAAAAAGGAAATCATGGATTGAAAAGATCCGCTGAAAAAGGTGTCCTTCACCCCCGTCATGAAGCTTTCCATATAGGCTTCCCTGGTTATCAGTGGATAGTAACAATGACTTTTACCGGTACTTTCATAGGCGACAAAACCTTTGGTGACCAAAATGCGCATAAAAGTGGAAACGGTATTATAGGCCGGTTTCGGATCCGGCATTTCCAATAGAATGTCATTGACAAATCCCTGTCCCATATCCCATAAAACATTCATGAGCTGAAGTTCGACTTTTGTTAGTTCTTTCATTTTTTCCATATCCTTAACGTATAAAATACAATAGCATGACGCAAATATATAACTAATTCTTTAGTTGTAACTAATTTCTTAGTTGATTTTCTTGTTTTAAGTTTATTTAACAAAAGAGGGCGATCATTTGACTTTCAAAAAAGTATTTGACGGAAATTCATAAAGTATTCCAAATATGCTTATCTTTGCAGGAGAAATTTGTGGAAGGATTTGGACGCTTGCAACCACATGAAAAAATGCTAAATATATTCTAGTCCGCGCGTTTGCGCAATATCCTCCTCCAATTTTTATAGTATCGGACAGTGCTTTTTATAAAGTGCCGCCTCCTAATTTAAACTAAAAATTGTAAAAAATGGCTTATCTATTTACATCCGAGTCCGTTTCCGAAGGACATCCGGATAAAGTTTCCGATCAGATTTCGGATGCATTACTAGACGAATTCCTGGCTTTTGACCCGGAATCGAAAGTCGCTTGTGAGACTTTGGTTACTACTGGTCAGGTTATCCTGGCCGGTGAAGTCAAATCCAAAGCGTATGTTGATTTACAAGAAGTAGCTCGAAAAGTGATCAACAAGATTGGTTACACCAAGAGTGAATATATGTTTGACGGAAACTCATGCGGAGTGTTCTCATCCATACATGAACAATCGGCTGATATCAACAGAGGTGTAGACGGAGCAGCCAAAGTTGATCCTATGAATCAAGGCGCCGGCGATCAAGGTATGATGTTCGGTTATGCCACCAATGAAACAGCCAACTACATGCCTTTGGCTTTGGATCTGGCTCATCTGCTGCTGAGTGAATTGGCAGATATCCGTCGTGAAGGAACTATTTCATACCTGCGTCCGGATGCAAAATCTCAGGTGACCATCGAATACGATGACAACAATAAACCAGTTCGTATCGATACGATAGTCATTTCAACCCAGCACGACGACTTTATCCAACCTTCCGGTGACAGCCAGGATGCTATTGATAAAGCGGATACGGAAATGTTGGAAAAAATCAAGAAGGACATTATTGCCATCCTGATTCCCAGAGTCATTGCCAAGCAAACACCAGAAGTGGTAGCTTTATTTGATGAGAACATTACGTATCACGTCAATCCTACGGGTAAGTTTGTTATTGGTGGCCCTCACGGTGACACTGGTCTGACAGGTAGAAAGATTATTGTAGACACCTATGGAGGCAAAGGTGCTCACGGTGGTGGTGCATTTTCAGGTAAAGATCCTTCCAAAGTGGACCGTTCTGCAGCTTATGCTGCCCGTCATATTGCAAAAAATATGGTTGCAGCCGGCGTCGCAGATGAAGTTCTGGTACAGGTTTCCTACGCCATTGGTGTAGCCAAACCAATGAACTTATATGTAAACACCTATGGTTCTTCCAAACTGAAGATTTCCGACGGAGAATTGGCCAAAAAAATGTACGATCTTTTCGATATGCGCCCAAAGGCCATTGAACAAAGACTGAAACTTCGTTACCCTATTTACTCCGAAACGGCCGCATACGGTCACATGGGCCGCGAACCCCAGACCATCACCAAAACGTTCAACTCCCGATACGAAGGTGAAAAGACCATCGAAGTAGAACTTTTCACCTGGGAAAAACTCGATTACGTCGATCAGGTAAAAGCAACCCTCGGCCTCTAAACCAGACCGTTCCCCAAATAACAAACGAGGCTGTTCTTCAAAAAGAACTGCCTCGTTTTATTTTATACTTTATTTTCTTTCTTCAACAAACCCTATGCCTTGCAAAAGGTTGTTTCAAAAGAGAGATGCAATACAAGGCTCAGATCCATTTTATCCCGGAGCTTAGTTTTCGTACGTGAGGACAGAAAATGGAGCTGGAACGCAGTAGTGCGATCTATTTTGAGACAACCTGGAAAATCAGAGTTGACCTTGTTCTAATTGAATCACAATCCTCTCAATCATATAATCCTCGCTTTCCGGCCTATAATTCGATTTCAGATCCGCTCTGAAAATAGTCGCCACTCCTTGCCACAATGCCGCTGAGAAACCACCCCTATACGCCTTGATCAATTCATAGGGAGATGAATTGCACTCCCTGTTTATCAATTTAAGCAAAATCTTACCTTGACTGTAAGTCATTTTTTTCAATGTGGGCTCGTATTCCTTGACCAGATCTTTCTCCATCTGGCGAAGGTGCCTTTGTCGAACCTTTTCATCGGGGATCGTTTCCAGATAATCCATTGTTTCGAGCAAAGTGGCATATATCACCCTTGACAACGGATACACTTTCTTTATATCGTTGACAAGCTTCCAGTAATATTTTTCCTGACGTTCCGATGAAAACATTTCCTTGGGAAATATATATGCGGATGTCAGATAAGCCATTGGAATGGTATCTCCTTTTTCAATGACAGCATATGTCGTATGGGTAGGCCTTTTCTGCGGTTCCATTCCTCTCACTTCCTTGTAGGGTTTCTCTTTAGGAATGCCCAACTGGGCCTTCTGAGCATGAGCCCCGAAAAAACAAAAAAGTGAAAGACAAAAGAAATATAAACGTTTCCGTTTCATATCATGAATCTTGTATATACTGCAAAAATACAGTTTTTTCTGCTTAGAGATTACCAGAATCCGGTATTTTACTTTTATTAATCATTCCATGTTTGAAAATCATTGATTTACTATTTAGCTTATATGTTTCTTTATTGTTATTTTATTTATACTTTTGTGGGATTAAATAGCGCTATATGGTACTTAGATTCGGTCTTATTATTGGTTTTTTCACCTTGCATCAGTTCTTTTTACGTTGTGAGAATTATGCACACATAAACTCATCCTGGCAAATGGATGGGAGAAGTGTCGCACTTGGTGGAGGTATGAATGCACTTGAACCGGAAACAACAAATGGCCTTTTTATCGCATATAATCTTCCATATCAACTGAAAGAGCTGTCAAGCCGAAGCCTCAGGGCTGCATTTGAAACGAATTGGATGGATCTGGAGGGTGGGTGGACGCAGACGGGCGATGAGGTGTATATGGAAAACTATGTTTCAATGTCTGCTGCCCGGGATCTTTCAGGCACATTCAGACTGAAGGCCAAAATCGGTTTTTATAACTACGCACTGATTACCGGAGAAAAAGGTTCAACATTGCTTTCTGAAATTGGTTGCATCATCACGCTCTATGAAAAGATGCAAATAAACGTCTATGCATTCAATCCTTCCGGATCCCGGATCAGCCTGTCAGAAAACACCCTACCCTTGACTCAGTCCATTCACGTTGGTATTAATTTTAAACCAGTCAATAAACTGGAGGGACTACTTGAGATTGAAAAAGTGTTGAAGCAAATCCCCATACTTCATATGGGACTGGAGTACAAGCTTTGTGAAGAACTTGTTCTGAGAACTGGCCTTAGCTGCAGACCGATCATGTCTTCCTGGGGTGTTGGCGGCAATATCCGTCGTTTACACTATTCCCTTGGCGCCAACAATCACCCCTCACTTGGCTATAGTTCCTGCTTTTCCATCTACTACAATTGGTAAAAAAAGACCATGAAAAGGGTAATTTTGTTTGTTTCACTGTTATGGGGATATTCTGTTGCTGCAATTTCACAGGATACCATAGGAACGGATTCAACAAAAGTCCATTTCCTCGATCAGGAATGGATCATGCTTGTCGAAGAAATCACGGAGAATTGCGAAAATGAAGAAATGACAGAAAAATGGATTGAAATGCTTTCTGATCTAGCTGAAAATCCCATCCCGTTGAATTCGGCAACCAAAGAAGCGCTTGAAAGCATCCCCTTTTTGAATGAAAAACAAATAGAGGCACTCTCCTACTATCTATACAGATACAGCCCGTTGGTGAGTCTTTCGGAATTATTGTTGGTTGAAGGAATGGACGAGCAGACTATGCGATGGCTAAAACCCTTCGTTTACCTGGGCAAAGCAACTGCTTTTCCGGTTTCGATGCCTCCGTTGAAAAAAGCGTTCAAATACGGTAAGCAAGAAATAAGCTTTCGTTTGGGACGTTCCGTCCAGAAAAAAGAGGGATACATTCAATCTTCGGATAGTTCACGTACAAAGCCCTACCTGGGAGACCCAAACCACCTCTACTTCCGATACGGTTTCAATTACAAGGCAAAAATGCAATGGGGAATCGTTTTGGAAAAAGATGCTGGTGAAAAAATATGGAATCCCGGGAACAAGGGCATCGATTACGCATCCTTCCATTTTTTACTTAAAGATCAGAAAAGAATTAAATCGTTGGTTGTTGGTGATTATAACCTGAAGTTCGGACAAGGTCTGGTTTGTGCCAGTTCGTTTTCACTGGGTAAAAGTTTAACAGGTACCAGTCTTGAACAAACGGGAACTGCTATGAGCAGACATTTTTCAGCATCAGAATCAAAGTTTTTCAGGGGTTTGGGAGCTTCCTTTGTGATAAAACCCTATATCTGGAAAAATCCGGATGTAAAAGGTAAGTTCGGTCTGGAAGCGACCACATTCGCTTCCAGGAAAAAATTGGATGCAACGGTAGTCAACGACAGTTTTACGACCATTTCATCGGGTGAATTGCATCGAACCAAAGCGGAATATGAGAAGAAGGATCAATTGTGTCTATATACTCTGGGGGCACATCTATCCTTAAGAACCGATTACGGACAGTATGGGATTACTGGTCTTGGCTATCGATTCGATGCTGTCTGGAATCCGGAATGGAAACCCTATAATATCAGTTACTTTCGAGGAAGAACTGGCGGTAATATGTCGATGGATTTTCGCCTTCGAGTCAAAGGCATCCAGTTTTTCGGTGAAATGGCACTTGATGAAAAAAGGAATTACGCTCTGATAGCAGGTTTAATTGTCAAACCTTTTGGCAATCTGGATGTCTCACTTCTGGGTCGAAATTACCAGCCAAAATACAATGCATATTTTTCCAATGCCTTTTCAGAAGGCACCTCAACAAAGAATGAGAAAGGTTTCTTTACATCGATGGAATGGCGGTTAATCAGAAATATAAGGTTGAATGCCTACTACGATGTCTTTGTTTTTCCCTGGTTGAAGTATGGTGTCAATTCACCGTCTTCAGGCAACGATTACGCCCTTCAAACCACCTGGACGCCCAATTCAAGGAACCAGGTCGTGGTCCGTTTTAAATCCAAACTCAAGATGCAAAATGTAAATATGGAAGAAAACGTCCTTCCATTACTTGAAAACCAATTGAAGAATCAAGCGCGTATTCAATTTACTTCGGCACAACAGAACTGGAGCCTGAAAACCGTATTGGATTGCAACCAAATGGAAGCCTCATCAAATGGTGAGCAAACAATGGGGTTCGCCGTTTCTCAGGACATGAACTACTTGCCGGTAAGCAGCCCGTTTCATTTTTCTGTTCGATATGCACTTTTTGACACCGACCAGTTCGAAAACAGGATTTACTCCTATGAAAGAGACCTGCCTGGAACCTTCTCCATGACTTCATTTTATGGAAAAGGGAGTCGATACAGCCTGCTTTTGAAATACAACTTCAGGAAAACGCTCCATCTTCAGGTAAAAGTCGGACACACCGCCTACAGAGACCGTCAGATAGTCGGGACAGCCCTGGAACACGTTCAGGGAAACAAGCTGACTGATATAAGGTGCTTATGCACGTTTAAATTCTGAATTTTCCATACCTTTGCCTTTATCAGGAAACCTATCGAGTTTCATAAAAAAACAGACTTATGGCTACAATCCTTTTTGAAGAAATCATTTTTGGTCCGGTCAACAGCAGAAGACTGGGTACTTCACTGGGCATAAACCTACTTCCCCTTCATGGGAAACTGTGCTCTTTTGACTGCCTGTATTGCGAGTGCGGCTTGAATGCGCAACATAAAACCGGTCGTCTGCCAAAAGCCGACGAGGTTAAACAAGCCCTGGAAGATAAATTGATAACACTTCAGGCAGAAGGGATGAAACTGGATGTCATTACCTTTGCAGGAAATGGAGAACCCACCTTACACCCCGATTTTGCCCGTATCATCGATGATACTATTGCCTTGCGAGATCTTTATTTCCCGAAAGCAAAGGTCAGTGTACTTTCGAATGCCACCCAACTGGACAAACCGAGTATTTTCTCTGCACTTCTCAAAGTGGAAAACCCGATATTGAAGCTGGATAGTGCCTTTGATGAGACTGTCAGAATACTGGACCGCCCGAATTCTACCACCTATTCCGTTCGAAAACAAGTTGACAAGATGAAAACCTTTAAAGGCAAACTCATCATTCAAACGCTTTTCATTAGAGGTTCTTACGAAGGAAAGTCATTTGACAACACGACAGATGTGGAAGTGACTGCCTGGATTGAACTTATCCGGGAAATAGCACCTGAATCTGTCATGATATATGCCATTGACAGGGAAACCCCGGTTACCGGTCTGGAAAAAATCACAATTAAAGAGCTAAACCACATAGCAAAAAGGCTAAAGGATGAAACAAACATCCCGGTATCTGTGTCTGGATAACTATCCTCTGCGAAAAAACCAACAATGAAACAAACTTCCTTTGTTCTTAAAACGACAGCAGACGGCTCAGATACGCTTTTCTCAGCGGAGATGGACGAGTCTTACCATTCAGTCAACGGAGCCGCCCAGGAGTCCAGACATGTGTTTATAGAAGCCGGGCTTCACCAATTGAACAAAAGAACCATCAAAATCTTTGAAGTCGGTTTTGGCACTGGCCTGAATGCCCTGATCACCTGGGGGGAAGCACGCAAGAACAATCTTCAGATAATCTACGACACCATCGAGGCTTTTCCTGTCTCCGAAGCACTCATCGATTCACTGAACTACAAAAACCTTGAACCTACTTTGCCCTCAGACGCCTATCAAAAGTTACATCAAGCCCAATGGAACCATCGGGAAACACTGGAAATAAATCGCTTTAACCTGTTGAAGTTACATGGTGATTTTACCCGTTTTGACTTTGAACAAAAGTACGACCTGATCTATTTCGATGCCTTTGCACCGGATAAACAACCTGAAATGTGGGAAGAAAACTTGTTTCGGAAAATTTTTACTGCGATGAACGACCAAGGCATTTTAGTGACTTACTGTGCCAAAGGGGAAGTACGTCGACGTATGCAACGAGCAGGTTTTCAAGTAGAACGCATACCAGGCCCTCCCGGAAAACGGGAGATGCTCAGGGCTATCAAATCAAGCGCCAATCAGGTAGTAAACCACTGCTGACAATAGGATAAAAAGGATAAAGAGTCCACGTGAAAACCGGGTATCCGTCAGGGAAAAGAAGTGAGCCGCCATCAGGGATGACAAACTGAACAACAGCAAAAGCAATCCCATATCATTGTTGGAAAAAATCCAAAGCGCCAAAAGGCTGAACCATAGAAGCAACACACTATTCAGATAATTTCTGGTTCGTAGTTTGTCCATGTTTTGCCTGGGCCAGAATGAGAGCATGGCTGTAATCATCAGGATTCCAAGAAAGCCAATGTAAGAAGCCTCAGCCGGCGAAAATTTGGTGAAGTCTATGATTTCATAAAAAATCAGACTTTGAAAATGTTTCATCGGAAAACTAAAATCCTCGATCAAAAAGGAGATTCCTCCAATAATCCATAGAATACTCAGGGCTCCAGCCAGTGAAGCAAAAAAGCTCTTAAAGGAAATAATTTGCAAAATACCCATTACAACCCAAAAAACGGGAAGCAAATAAATAATCCTGGATTGAAACAGTGAGGCTACAACCAATAACAGCGAAGCATCAAAGATAGCCCGATTGGCAGAACTGTTCTCGCATGCAGCAAAAAGTCGCGAGACTGCCCAACAGAAGAAGAAGCACGCCAAGGGGGCTCCGTTTAAAGGGATAGAGGGCAATATCGTTGCTGAGAAGACACAAAAGAAGAAAAACGGAAAGAAACTCCTGGTTCGGATCAATCGGAACTGAGTGGATATATATTGCAAAAGCAACCCACATCCCAACAAAAGCAAGAAGCGGGTCGATGATGCAAAAATGGGGCTCCGAATTATGTCATCTAACTGAATTCCAAGTATTTCCAGCCCATAAAAACGATCAAACAGTGGAATATGAACCAGATGCGGATCTGAAATAAAATGAAAGATATTGATACAGGCTGAAAGCAGTAGTATCGATACACCAGCCATCCAAAGACCGCTGGAATAGACTAACTGCGATAAGAAGCCCTTTTTCATCAGATCTTTTATTTCGTTAGGTATTCAATTATAGATCAAATCCAATATCACTTCTGAAATACTTATTTTCAAAACGGATCTTTTCAGCATTGGCAAAAGATTTAGCCAAAGCTTCAGCCTTATCCTTGCCATAGGAACTGACTGCAATGACACGACCACCGTTGGTCAGAACCTGACCGTCCTTCAACTTTGTTCCGGCATGGAACAAAATGCTGTCCTCCACATTCTCGAAACCCGTAATGACCTTACCTTTTTCGTATTCACCTGGATAACCACCGGAAACCAGCATCACAGTCACAGCGGATCGAGGATCAACAACCAATTCTTTCTCCTGCAGATTGCCATTACCAACGCCTTCCAGTAAATCCACAAAATCGGATTGGATACGCAGCATGACTACCTCGGTTTCAGGGTCACCCATACGGGCATTGTATTCGATGACAACAGGTTCACCATCCACTTTTATCAACCCAAGGAAAAGGAAGCCTTTGTAAATGATATTTTCCGATGCCAATCCCTTAATGGTAGGTATAATGACGCGATCTTCCACCTTCTTCATGAACGCGGCATCTGCAAACGGAACCGGAGAGACAGCACCCATTCCGCCAGTGTTCAGACCCTGGTCAGCAACACCAATGCGCTTGTAGTCTTTAGCTTCGGGGAGTATCTTATAGTTTATGCCATCTGTCATGACAAAAACAGAGCATTCTATGCCCGAGAGAAATTCTTCAATGACCACAGTGCTACTGGCGGTACCGAACTTACCTTCCAGCATGGATTTCAATTCGTCTATGGCCTCTTGCAAATCATTGATGATCAAGACTCCTTTACCTGCAGCCAATCCATCCGCTTTCAGCACGTAGGGCGCTTTCATGGTTTTCAGGAAATCAATGCCATTCTCCAGAGTCGCAGAAGTAAAACTCTGATAAGCAGCTGTAGGAATCCCATGTCTTTGCATGAATGCCTTGGAAAAATCTTTACTTCCTTCCATCTGAGCACCTACTTTGGAAGGGCCAATAACAGGAATATCCTTCAATTCAGCATCATCAGCGAAAAAATCGTACACTCCGTTGACCAAAGGATCTTCAGGACCGACAACGACCATATTCACCTGATTTTTCAGGACAAAATCCTTGATGGCAGAAAAATCATTGACTGAAATGGGAACATTTGTTCCGACTAAAGATGTTCCGGCATTACCGGGAGCAATATACAATGAATCCACTTTGGGACTTTGAGCAATTTTCCAGGCAATGGCATGCTCACGTCCACCTGAACCAAGTAGTAAGATATTCATAAACGATCAATTGAATTTGGGCAGTAAAGATACGTCATAATGATAAGATGTTTATCCTTTTTAGCGTATTTTTGCGTTTATGACAACGAAAGATCTATCATTATTCATAAAGAATGAAGCTTTCAGACTCGGATTTGAAACGTGTGGCATAGCCAGAGCTACTCAGATACCCGAATCTGAAAGATCTTATTATAACTCCTGGCTTGAAGTAAAGCATCACGCCGGTATGGATTATATGGCCAGAAATACTGAAAAGCGCTACGACCCGGGATTATTGGTGGAAGGCTGTCGTTCTGTGATTGTGGTGGCACTCAATTATGCTCCGGATAAAGTACAAAACCCGGAAGCCCCTCAGATTGCCCATTTTGCGTATGGGAAGGACTACCATGAAATCATACGTACCAAGCTCAGGGACTTGCTTCAACTTCTGAACACTCAGGGGCATAAGGTACACGGCAGAGCCTTCGCCGATTCCGCACCGATCGCTGAGCGATATTGGGCCAGTCAGGCCGGACTTGGCTGGATTGGGAAAAACCGTCAACTCATCATACCGGGAAAAGGTTCCAGATTCTTGTTGGGTGAATTGCTGATCGACGTCGAACTGGACTATGATGTACCGCTGAAAAATTATTGCGGAAAATGCAGACGTTGCCTCGATGAATGTCCAACAAGAGCCTTGAGCGAATCATCCGGTCTGGATGCCAATATATGCCTGTCCTATCTGACCATCGAGAAGCGGGGTCCATTCGATCCAAAAGAAGCATCCCTTGTTGGCCAAAACAATTATGTGTTCGGTTGCGACCGATGTCAGGACGTTTGTCCCTGGAACCGTTTTTCCACCCGAAACACACTGCCCGAACTTCAGCCAAAAGAATCATTGCTTTCGATGAAAAGGGGGGATTTCGAAAAAATGATGGAAACCGAATTTAAGATGATGTTCTCAGGTACCTGTCTCGAACGAACAGGCTTTGAAGGTTTTATTCGTAATCTGAAGGCATAAAAAAGTCCGGTCATCTTTTCAGATTACCGGACTTTTGAGTTGTCTCACCAGGATTCGAACCTAGACAGGCAGAACCAAAGACTGCAGTGCTACCATTACACCATGAGACAATCCTCATTTGCTTTCCTTTGAAAGCGG
>Ga0209512_1003352_pt1 | contig 15341 bp, 12 predicted proteins | sample frozenSSSSmetaG_FD_184142 | JGI IMG/M metagenome (GOLD analysis project Ga0209512, IMG submission 184142) | Glacier valley bacterial and archeal communities from Borup Fiord, Nunavut, Canada, to study Microbial Dark Matter (Phase II) -... | ecosystem: Environmental > Aquatic > Freshwater > Ice >... | reverse complement strand
ATTAAAAGGTTTTCCTGAATAAGAAAAATTTTGAGTGATACTCGTTTCTGGGAATCCCATTTCTCTTAATCGCTGATGCAAATATCTTTGCCCAACAAATTCATAAAGAATAGTATAAGAAAAATTATCACTTGCTATCAACATTTTTTTTATTGATTCTGCAACAGTGGTTTGGTAAATACCGGCCCCACTACTTCTCTGGCAAAATAAGGATGAATTTTTTCCTAAACCTTTAATGTTAAGTCTATGAAGTTTTTCTAGAGCAAGTGCTATAATAGGTAATTTAACTAAGCTTGCAGGGTAAAAATACTCTTGGTTATTAGCTCTATAGGTAAATGTTTTTAGTTTGGGTTTATTTTGCTTATCACGGTTTATCTGGGTATAAATAATTTGCAAACGGTATTTACGGGGGTTATAAAGAACTTTGTAAATGGATTGTGAGGTATCTTCTTTCATTAAAAAATCAAGAAAATCTTTGGAGTTTAATAGCTTTGGAATATTTATTTTATATGCCTTTTTATTTTTCTTTGGTTTGTTGTCATCATTTCCAAAGGTTTGTTGAACAAGACAAATTAATAATAGGGTAATAAATATATTTTTAAAAAAATGCATAAGGCTTATAAATCAAAAACAAATCCTAATAACAGCAGTTTAAACTTAAAACGAAAATTTAAAAATTCTTATATGGAAATTTAAAACTTTAACGACACCGTAAAGGAAATACATATAATTTTTATAATTTTGACTTTTTATTTTTTTTCATCCTAATTCTATTTTTATCGTATACTATTTTAAATGCAAATGAGTGCAATAATTGTTCCTTACAAAGATAAAAATACAGGTAAAAAAGAGCAAGTAGCAGAAATGTTTGACAATATTTCTGCAAAGTATGATTTTTTAAATCACTTTTTAAGTGGTGGAATTGATATTTTATGGAGGAAAAAAGCCATTTCATTTCTTAAAAATGAAAAACCCAAACTTATTTTAGATATTGCAACCGGCACAGCCGATTTTGCTATTGAAGCATTGGCATTAAACCCTGATAAAATTATTGGTGTTGATATTTCTGTTGGAATGCTTGAAATAGGAAAGGATAAAATAAAAAATAAAAAATTAGAGAATAAAATCGAACTGCTTTTAGGTGATTCTGAAAAGCTTAACTTTCAAGACAATACATTTGATGCTATTATCGTTTCATTTGGAGTGCGTAATTTCGAAAATCTTGAAAAAGGTTTAATGGATATGTTGAGGGTATTAAAACCAGGTGGAACTTGTGTTATATTGGAGTTTTCAAAACCCAAACAGTTTCCTATTAAGCAATTATATAATCTTTATACCCGTTATATTTTACCTAGGCTAGGTCGAATGGTTTCAAAAGATAAATCAGCTTATTCTTATTTGCCAGAATCGGTTTCAGCATTTCCGGAAGGAAATGATTTTATAAATATTTTAAAGAAAACGGGTTTTCAGTCAACTCATTTTGTTCCACTAACATTTGGTGTTAGTTCTATTTACACTGGTAAAAAAATTAGTTAGATCAAACAAATAATATGCTATTTAATATTAAACCTTCATTAAAATCAGAAAAGAGTATTTTTAAAATCATTTTTGCATTTTTATTATTACTCATTTTGTTTTCAGCACCTTCAGCTTTTGCTCAGAAAACAAATCGTCGGTTTTTTACAAAAAATCTTACCGATTATGATGATAAGCGATTGCATTATGGAATATGTTTGGTTGGGACTTCAAATAAATTTGTGAGGAAATATTCCGATTATTTTAATTCAAATAGCGATAGTACATTTGCTGTAAACCCAAAATCTGATTTAGCAGCTGGAGTTGGCTTATTAATAAATTATAAAATAGCAGAACATTGGGATATTCGATTTAGTCCTGTAGTTAATTTTTATCAACGTTCAATAGAATATAGATTTACAAGTGGAAGCAAGGCAACACAAACCATAGAAAGTTCATTTTTAGAATTTCCATTGTTATTAAAATATAGGTCTATGAGAAGAGGAAATGTAGGAATGTATATGTTGGCTGGAGTAAAACCCGGAATTGAAATTGGTTCTAAAAAAGGTGAAAACAGAATAGATTTAGTAAAAACTGATAATATTGATTTTTCTATTGAATACGGTTTCGGTTTTGATTTATATTATACTTATTTCAAATTTTCTCCTGAAATACGTTTTTCACATGGTATCAAAAATATGATTGTGAGTGATAATACGGTTTTTGCAAAAAGTTTAAGCAAATTAACAACTCACAATGTATCTCTTTATCTTTATTTTGAGTAAAATAGTTTATTATCCATTTATTACTGACCACCTATTAGCAGCCTGTATTTTTTACGTTCATTAGTAAAATCCCACCATTTTTTATTTGAATTTAGGTTATTAGCATTATATATTACTAATCTAAATTGATCTTCAACGCATGGATCAATAGATGTTCCGTATAATTTTTCCAAATTTCGAAAAAGATCATATCCATTCTTATATTTTAATTCTTCTATTGAATAATAACCTAGAGAAATTAAATCATGAGCAAACTTAATTCCGATAGAGGAAATTTTTTGAAATTCGATTAACGCTTTAATTTCCTTCGCTCTCATTTCAGTAATATTTAAAACTTTTTCAATTTCATCAATAGAGAAATTGTTTAAATTTTTTATTTTGAGCTTATTCTTTTTTAAATTTTCTTTTTCTAATAATGTTAAATCTATTTTCATAAACAGAGAATTTAAATAAAATAAATATTTGGGGCTTGCCTCCGGCCGGGCTTTACGTTTCAATCTTTTTGTTCGTACCTCACAAAAAGGATTTTCACTTCAATCCCTAAGCCAAAATAAAATCACAAAAATTTAAAATAATTTAATTATCATTTTATCAATATCAGTATATTCATAATTGCTAAATCAATTGCCATAATAATACTTAAAACTATGTATATAATTTAAATTTCAGAATATACATGTATCTAAATTTTTAAAACATGAGCAAAAAAAATCACCACTTCAATTTAAAAAGTGGTGATTTACTTAGAATAAAAAATAAAGAGATTAAATATGGATTGCCCTATTATCAGTAGCTGCTAAGCAAGCTTCTTTAAATGATTCTGTAAATGTTGGATGAGCATGAGAAATTCTTCCAATATCTTCTGCCGAAGCCCTAAATTCCATTGCAACAACAGCCTCAGCAATCATATCTGCAGTACGAGGCCCAATCATGTGCACACCTAAAATTTCATCTGTTTCTTTACTTGCCAAAACTTTTACTAAACCTTCTGTATCCATACTTGCTCTCGCTCTGCCAGAAGCTTTAAAAGGAAAGCTTCCCATTTTATAAGCAATATTTTTTGCTTTCAATTCTTCTTCGGTATATCCAACAGAAGCAACTTCAGGCCATGTATAAACCACACCAGGAATTAATAAATAATTTATGTGCGGGTGTTGACCAACGATGGTTTCGGCAACAAATGTACCTTCCTCTTCTGCTTTATGAGCAAGCATGGCACCTTTAATAACGTCTCCAATTGCATAAATATTTGGAACTGAAGTTCTTAAATGTTCATCGACAGCCACTTTACCCCTTTCATCTGTTTTTAATCCGGCATTTTCTAAATTTAAACCATCAGTAAATGGTCTTCTTCCAATACTAACCAAGCAATAATCTCCGGTGATAGTAACAGTTTCATTTTTATCGTTCTGTGCGGTTACAATTACCTCATTTCCCTTATTTTCTACTGAACTTACTTTATGTTTAAAAAAGAATTCAGTATCCAATTTTCGCATTGCTTTTTGCAATTCCTTTCCCATGGTTTTATCCATAGTTGGTATCATAGAATCAGCATATTCAACAAAACTAACTTTTGAGCCTAACCTTCCATATACAGAACCTAATTCCGCACCAATTACACCTGCTCCAATTACAATTAAATGTTTTGGAACTTCAGTCATGTTTAAAGCTTCTGTTGAAGTAATGATTCTTTTTTTATCTATATTAATCCCAGGAACCGATGAAGGTTTTGAACCGGTTGCAATAATTATATTTGTGCCAGAAATTTGTTCGCTGCCGCTATCAGTCTTAGTTATTTTTATATTATTTTTATCCATAAAAGATCCAACACCATGAAAAACGGTTACTTTGTTTTTTGTCATTAGATAATCAATCCCCTTTACTGTCATATCAACAACACCACTTTTTCTTTTAATCATTTGAGCCAGATCAACTTTTAAGTTATCGAGCTTTATGCCGTGTTCTGCAAATGTATGAGAAGCGTTAAAGTAATGTTCGCTAGAATCTAATAATGCCTTTGATGGTATACATCCCACATTTAAACAAGTGCCACCTAAAGTATTGTATTTTTCAATAATGGCTGTTTTTAAACCTAGTTGTCCACAACGTACGGCAGCTACATAACCACCAGGACCAGAACCAATTATTATTACATCGAAATCCATATAGTAAAAATCTTTTTATATTATAAAGTTTAGAAGGATTATAAATGAGCTTAAATACTAAATAAAAAAGCACATTTTCAATTGTTTTTAGTGATTTCTAAGTCTTATTTCTAAAAACCTAAATTTAATTAAATAAAAAATGCGTAACCTTTAATAAGTTACGCATTAAAAAAAAATAAAAATTTATATGTCTAATAATAATCTTGAAGGATCTTCTAATAATTGTTTCACTCTCACAACAAAACTTACAGCTTCCCTCCCATCAATTATTCTATGATCATATGAGAGTGCGAGATACATTATAGGTCTTATAACAATTTGACCATCCACTACAACTGCACGATCAACAATGTTATGCATTCCTAAAATTGCTGTTTGAGGTGCATTAATAATTGGAGTTGAAAGCATTGAACCAAATATACCACCATTTGTAATTGTGAAAGTACCTCCCGTCATTTCATCAATAGTAAGTTTATTTTCTTTTGCTTTACCTGCTAATCGTACTATCTCTGCCTCAATTTGAGAAAATGACATTTTTTCAGCATTTCTGATAATTGGAACAACCAATCCTTTAGGTGCAGAAACTGCTACAGAAATATCACAAAAGTTATTGTATACAATTTCATCACCATCCATCATGGCATTAACTGCTGGCCATTCTTTTAAAGCAATACAAACTGCTTTTGTAAAAAAAGACATAAAACCTAAGCCTACACCATGTTTTTCTTTAAATTTATCTTTGTATTTAGCGCGCAATTCCATTACAGGTTTCATATCCACTTCGTTAAAAGTGGTAAGCATCGCTGTTTCATTCTTTACTGCAACTAATCTGCGAGCAACTGTTTTACGCAAAGAAGTCATTTTTTCTCTTCTTTGAGTTCTATCTCCTTTTATTTCTTCTTTTTTAAGTTCAGGTTTATTTTCTGATTTTTGAATTGCAGGTTGATTGGTGGGAGTTTTTTCAGCTTTTACTGCGTCATCTTTTGTAATCCGACCATCAACGCCCGTTCCCTTCACATCTTTCGCTTCAATTTCTTTTTCAGTTAATATTTTTTGTGCGGTTGGAGAAGGGTGCCCTGAAGCGTAAGAAACTTCGTTACTTTGAACTGAATTTTTAATCTCTTCTTTAACAGGAGCATCTGATTTTGGTGTAGTTGTGTTTGTACCTTGTGAATTTCCTTCTTGTATTGAACAAATTAATCCTCCAATAGGAAGTGTTTGTCCTTCTTTTGCAATAATTTTTAATATTCCACTTGCTTCAGCAGCCAATTCAAAAGTTGCCTTATCGGATTCAATCTCGCAAAGTATTTCATTAAGATTTACTGAATCACCATCTTTTTTATTCCAAGTGCCTATGGTTACTTCAGTAATTGATTCACCAACTGTAGGCACTTTCATTTCTACAACTTTACCTGGTTCTTGTTTTTGACTAGTTGCAGATGTTTCTGCATTAGTAATTTCAGTTTTTGGTACTTCTGTCTTATGAGTTGAATTACCAGCAGCATTATCTAAAGTGCAAATTAATGCACCAATAGCCAAAGTATCCCCTTCTTTTGCTACAATATGTAAAATACCATCTGCTTCAGCATTTAACTCAAAAGTTGCTTTATCAGATTCCAATTCACATAAAATCTCATTCATTTTTATTAAATCGCCCTCCTTTTTCCGCCAACTCGATATTGTTACTTCAGTTATTGATTCACCTACAGTAGGAACTTTTATTTCAATTGCCATATAAAATATTTTTTTTATTTTTTTTCAGAATAATCTAAATCTTATAAGAATGATTTTGCAACAATTTCCGCTTGCTCTTTGGCATGCACTTTTGAAAAACCTGTTGCTGGTGATGCACTTCCTTTTCTGGAAACAACATCAATAGGAGCATATTTATAAGTTCTGGATATATAACTCCAGGCGCCCATATTTTCCGGTTCTTCCTGTACCCAAAGTAGTTTTATTTTTTTATCATACTGATTAAGCATTTCATACAATTGTTTAGTAGGGAACGGATGTAGTTGTTCCATTCTTATAATTGCCACATCTTCACGTTTGTTCTTTTGTTGCTCTTCAAATAAGTCATAATAAACTTTACCCGAACAAAGTAATACTTTTTTTACAATTTTTGCCTTAGCATACGAATCACCAATAATTTCTTTAAAGGATCCCTTTGTAAAATCTTCAATTGGAGAAACTGCTAAAGGTTGGCGCAACATCGATTTTGGTGACATAACCACACATGGTTTTCGGAAAGGCCATGCTAATTGCCGTCTGAGTAAATGGAAAAAATTAGCAGGTTGGGTGATGTTTGCAACTATCATATTATACTCTGCTGCTAATTGCAAAAATCTTTCAGGTCTTGCATTAGAATGTTCCGGACCTTGTCCTTCATATCCATGAGGTAATAACATCACAATTCCATTCATTCTGTTCCATTTGCTTTCTGCTGCTGCAATAAATTGATCTATTGCAGTTTGAGCTCCGTTAGCAAAATCACCAAATTGTGCTTCCCAAATAACTAATGCATGAGGGTTAGCCATTGCATAACCAAATTCAAAACCTAAAACTCCGTATTCTGAAAGAAGGGAATTATAAATTCTGAATTTTTCTTGTTTTTCCTGTATAAAGTTAAGATTATGATAAGATTCGTTGGTTTCTGAATCATATAATACAGCATGGCGATGCGAGAAAGTACCACGGCGTACATCTTGCCCACTCAACCTAACTATCTTATTTTCAATTAATATTGATCCATAAGCTAATAATTCTGCTGCTGCCCAGTTTAGTGCTTTCTTTTCAAAAAACATTTCCTGACGCTCTTTTAATAGTTTTTCTATTTGTTTTAACGGTTTGAAACCTTCAGGTATTTTTACCAATGAATTACCAATCTTTTCAATTGATTCGATTGAAATTCCTGTTTCCGGAGATTTATCAAAATCCTGTGGTAAAGATCTTCGCAGTTCCTTCCATTCCGCATCCATTTTTTGATATGAATATGGCAAAGGAGTTTGTTTAACCATATTCAACCTGTCTTGCAATAAATTCCTGAATTCTTCATCCATTTTTACAGCAAGGTCTGCATGCATAGTATCGCCCTTTTCCCTTAATGCTTTTACGTAAACTTCTCTTGGATTTGGATGATCAGCAATTATATTATACAATTGTGGTTGGGTAAATTTTGGTTCATCACTTTCGTTATGCCCATGCCTGCGGTAGCAAACCATATCAATAAAAATATCAATATTAAACTCCTGACGGAATTCTGCTGCTAATTTAGAACAAAAAATAACGGCTTCGGGATCATCACCATTCACATGCAAAACTGGTGCGTCTATTATTTTAGCAATATCGGTACAATAAACACTTGAGCGAGCATCTTCAAAATCAGTTGTGAATCCAACCTGATTATTTATTACAAAATGAATGGTACCTCCAGTTAAATAACCTGGCAAATTAGCCATTTGAGTAACTTCATAAACAATTCCCTGGCCTGCCAAAGCAGCATCACCATGAATAAGAATTGGAAGAATTTTATCGTAATCAGATTTATAAATCCCATCTCCTTTTGATCTTACATAACCTTCTACAACAGGGTTAACTGCTTCTAAATGTGAAGGATTTGGAGCTAATTTTAAATGAACTTCTTTGCCTGTTGGTGTTTTTACCTGACTTGAAAAACCAACATGGTATTTTACATCTCCATCTCCAAAAGTTAAATCTGGTGTGTAATTGCCTTCAAACTCATTAAAAATATTTTCATAGGTTTTACCTAAAATATTACACAAAATATTTAACCTACCACGGTGCGCCATTCCAATTACTGATTCCTCAACACCTAGTTCTGCTGCTCTGGTAATAATTGCATCTAATGCAGGGATTGTTGTTTCTCCACCTTCTAGTGAAAATCTTTTTTGACCAACATATTTGGTATGAAGGAAATTCTCAAATACTACGGCTTCATTTAACTTATATAAAATCCTTGTTTTTTCTTCAACTGTGGGTTCAAAGGAAAGATATTCTTTCTCAATTTTATTTCTGAGCCAGTTTTTTACATTTCTATCCCGGATATAAAGATATTCAAAACCTATTTTCCCTGTATAAACTTTGTTTAAAGCTTCTAAAATTTCTTTAAGACTTGCAGGTCGACCAAAAACTTCAACACCTGCAGTAAATACTGTTTCTAAATCTGCTTCAGACAGGTTAAAATCTTTTAATTCTAATAATGGTTTCCTATCTTTTCTTTTTCTTACAGGATTAGTATCAGCAAGTAAGTGCCCTCGTGATCGATATCCACGAATCAAATGCACAACTTCCATTTCTTTTTTTACTTTATCTGCATCCACTGGTCCGCTTGTAGCTTGTCCATTGGTTTTAATAGCACCGCCGTTAATTTTATAGGAATCAGAAAAATCAAAACCTTCAAAAAATTTCTGCCACGAAGCATCTACCGATTCTGGATTTTCTTTATAAGATTTGTAAAGCTCCTCAACATAACTTCCGTGAGCATTAGCGATGTATGAATATTTGTCCATATTACTATGATGATATTATTAATTCTTCTTAAAGAAGCAAAAATGATAAGAAAAGATTCTTAAAAATGATTATTTACAAATAAAATAGCTTTAAACTAGAATGATGCAAATATAGAAGATTTATTATCAAAATATTTCCGAAAAGTTTACATTTTTAATATGATACAAAATCTTTAAAAAAAAATATTTTTTATTTATCAAAAATATCAAAATACTAATATCGTTATTTTGATATTTTTGAAAACATTTTAAAATGATAGAATTGATATAAAATATAAATCATAAGTTTGTTTTATAATATGGTTAAAACTAAAATGGAAGATTTGATTTTTGAATGTAGGATTTGTTCAAATAAAAAAAATAATAAATCATTTGAAGCAAAAGAAATGATGTTTGGAACCAGGGATAGTTTTATCTATTTTCAATGTGATGCTTGTAATTGTTTACAAATTGCAGATTTCCCACCAAACATATCTAAATATTATCCTCAAAATTATAATGGCCATGAGTCTTCTTCCGAAAGCCCTTTTAAAGGTTTAAAAGGGAAGTTTCGAAAAATAAGGTACAATTCAACACTTTTTCCTAAATCCACTTTAAATAAAATTATAAATAAAATCTTCCCCACTGAACAATATGAAATATTAGGAAAAAAAATAGATCTCAATTTAAATATTAAAATATTGGACGTTGGAGGTGGTGGTGGAAGTTATTTAATGCCTCTCTATGAATTGGGGATAAAAAATACCTTAGTTATTGACCCTTTTGTTACATCTGGAACTGATAAACCTAACGCTTTAAAAATAGTTAAAGGGTATATTTTTGATTTAAATGATAAGTGGGATGTAATAATGTATAACCATTCTTTCGAGCACGTACCAGATCCTTTGGAAAATTTATTGGCTGTACAAAAATTAATGGATATTGATGGTACTTGTATTATCAGAATACCAACTGTAAGTTCATTTGCTTGGAAACATTATAAAACTAACTGGTTTCAATTAGATGCACCACGCCACTTTTTTTTACATTCTGTTGAAAGTATAAATTTACTTGCAGATAAGGCGGGTCTTGAAGTTGTTGATATTATATATGATTCGTCATATATTCAATTTACAGGTAGTGAAAATTATAAAAATAATATCGCAATGAATGAAAAAAGCACTCAGACATTATTTTCTTATTTTAAAAAGAAGTTTAATAACATAAAATACGGCATTAAAGCTTCACATCTAAATAAAATAAATCAAGGTGATCAGGCAGCTTTTTTCTTAAAGAAAAAGTTAATCAATACTAATTAGATTATATTTCAAATATTTACATAATACTATACAATAATATCATTAAAGATGTTGAAACGATTTTTTATATATTTAATTTTTCCATTTGTTGCCTTTATATTTTCAGATTGCAGGAAGGTTAACTATTCATTTACTGGAATAAATATTGGAGATGCCAAAACAATTCTTATTTCCAATTTATTTAATAATTCTGGTCAAGGGCCATCTAATTTAAGTCAAAACTTTACTGAAAGTTTGAAAGATTATTATCAGAAAAACTCTCCATTAAAAATTGTTTCTGGAGAATCTGATTTAATTTTAGAAGGGGCTATTACAAGTTATACGTATTCACCTATGGCAATAGGTGCCAATCAGGCACAACAAAATAGATTAACCATTACGCTTGTAATTACTTTTGTTAATACAAAAAACGATGAACAAAATTTAAAAAATGTTACTTTTTCATTTTATAGAGATTTTGATGCAAATCGTTCGCTCTCAGAAATCGAATCTTCTGCAGATTCTAATTTAAAACCTATTATCGATCAGATAATATTTGACATTTTTAATAAAACTGTAGCCAACTGGTAATTGTTTTTATTAAAGTTTAATTAGCATTTTAATAAAATGTGAGAAAAATTTATACTTTTGCTTATTAAACAAAATCCTATTTATTAACTTTTTTGAATGTGTTAAATAAAGAAGACTTTTTTAGGTTAATAACCCAGCCAGACGAACTTACTGCGATGCATTTACTAGAAATAGAGGGCGCATCACTGAATTTTCCTTATTGTCAGTTAATTCATTTTATTTTAGCAAAAGCATATTACGAACAATCTAACCCTGAGGCATTACTAACAGTAAAAAAAGCAGCTATTTATGCCACTCAAAGGGAGGGACTGAAAATATTTTTACATAAAAATTCAACAAATTCTTATGAGTTTCTTTCATCTGCAACTCAAAACAGTGTTGAACCAATTGAAGAGTTTATTGCTCCTTCGAGCATTAAACCACCAGAAATTGAAGTTATCAGCGAAAAAAAAACATCTACTATTGATTTAAAGAAATTTGAATCAACTTTATTGCCACCCCACCATTTCGAAATTGTAAATCCTAGTCCAAATACGAATAGTGTGGCTGATGATGTTTTATCCGGCTTAAAAAAACTAAAAGACTTTACAGATCATATTGATAAACCAAGTACTTCTAAAAAGATAGTTTTACCTAATGAAAATATTGAAAAAGTTGTCGAAAAGTTTTCTTTTGAAGATGTTTTAAAAGTTGTTGAAAATAAAAATGAAATAAAAAAGGAACAGGAAAATGAAAAGGTATTTCCAACCTTCAATACAGGAATTAATACAACTATTGCAGATGATGTTTTAGCTGACTTGCAAAAATTAAAAAAATTTACAATTGATAATGAGCCAATAGTCGAAGCCTCTCTTTCAGAAATTCATATAAAACCTGAAGAGAAAATTATTAATATTATAAACCCAATTCAAGAGGAGCCTCCTATTATTATTAATGAGCCACAATCTTCAGCTGATGATATTATTATTAATTCGATTGAAGAGCCAAAAAATATAGAAAGTAATACTTTTGAAGACAATGATAAACCATTTGAATTAGGCAGATTGAATGAAAATGATAAAGATATAATTGCTTTTACTCTAAGGATGCGAAATGAAAAGAAGGAAAAGGAAAAAGAGATTATTGAAAAATTTATTAATAACGAACCAAGATTGAAAATACATTCTTCCAATCAGCAAGAAAATACTTCGTCAATAAAAGACCTCTCAGATAATTATAATAATTCAAATGTTTTATTGGCAAGTGAGAATTTAGCTAATATAATGGTTAAACAAGGCAAGATTAATAGTGCTATAGAAATTTTACATAAATTAATCTTGAAAAATCCAGAAAAAAGTACCTATTTTGCAAATCGGATTAATGAATTGAAAAATTTATCCACAGATAATCAATTATAAACTTATATTTAACAATGGTATTTATTTTAATTTTAATAATTATTTTAGCTCTCTTCTTAATTGGGGCTGTATTGATACAAAGTTCTAAAGGAGGTTTAGCTTCTCAATTTACTGGAGCAGGCGCTAGTCAGCTAATGGGTGTAAAACGTACAGGAGATTTATTAGAGCAAATTACGTGGGGATTAATGATCGGTATTATGGTTTTAACATTATCAACAAGTTTTGTTGTTAATAAAAATGCAACCGAAGATGGCCCTAAAAGTATAAACAGAGAAAGAGCAGCAGAAAAAAGTACTGCACCTATCAATGGGCCACAAAAACAAAATGCACAACCTAAACCGGATACAACAAAAAAATAATTTTTTAAAAAAAATAAAAAAAAGGTGAAACTTGAGTTTCACCTTTTTTTATGTCCTATCCAATTTTTTATGTCTTAACCTATCGAAGCAACGTATTTAACTACTAGCCTTTTAGCAATTGGCAATAATGTTTCTTCTATTGGGCATAAAATTTTACAGTTAATCAAATAAGTAGCAGGGTTTGGTAAATCTTTATACTTTCTTGTTAGGTCTATTTTTATATTCTCAAATGTATTGGTAATTTTTTTTGTATAGGTTTCTACAAAATGCGTATGAATCCCTCTATATTTTTCGTCTGCTCTTTCAAAAACGGTAATTTGATATTGATAAATATACGTTTCTTTTTTGTTGTATTGATTTAGAAAAATATAACCCATGTCTGGATATAATGGTGAAATCCCGACAGGACTAATTTCAGTATTCTCTTCTATCAACTCATAAATGTACTTTCCTTCTGACATACTTTCAGATATTTGAGGAATGGAATATTCTAAAATTTCCTCTAGAAATATCATAATGTCATCATCATCAATTATTTTTTCATAAGTAAATTTTAATTTATCAAAATCTACTTTTGACATTAATCTTGGGAATTGATCATAAATTATTCTTTTATTTTCACGAAGATTCATTAGGTTATTATAATGGAAAATTAAATCAGACAAAAATGGATATAATTTCATATCCGAAAACCCAAATTTAACTTCTTGCAAATAAGCAAGTAGAGTATATTTTTTTAATTCGAAATCCAATAAACCTTCTGTAAGCCAATTTTTATCTAAAGTTTTCATAACGTTTCGTCAGTAGTAATAAAACAATATATACAGTTTATTCTTTTATTTCAAATAAAGTAAATTAAAATATGGTTAAAAATATTATTTAACAAATTAAAATTGGGTTTGTCGCATTTATAAAAAATAAATTTATAATCTTTATAATTATAATTAAAAACAATGACAGCTTGACAGTTAAAAAGACATTTTGTTAATTTTATTACAATGGCATAAAAACTGATCAATAAGGATTTATAGAAATTATTTTCTCCAATCTTAAGATAACAATCTTTATTGTACTATGGCAAATGTGAACATCCAACCATTAGCTGACAGAGTTCTAGTAGAACCTGCACAAGCTGAAGAAAAAACTGCATCTGGTCTGATTATTCCTGATACAGCAAAAGAAAAACCTCAAAAAGGTCAAATAATAGCTGTAGGAAAAGGTAAAAAAGATGAACCTATGACTGTAAAAGTAGGAGACACAGTATTGTACGGAAAATATTCTGGTACTGAAATTACTGTCGAGACTAAGGAATATTTAATAATGCGCGAATCAGACATTTTCGCAATCCTTTAATTTTTACTTCAAAAATATTCATTTCAATTTTTAATTGATTAAAGTCATGGCAAAAAAAATATTATTTAATACCGACGCAAGAGACAAACTGAAAAAAGGCGTTGATACGCTTGCAGATGCAGTTAAAGTTACCTTAGGACCAAAAGGTCGAAATGTAATTTTAGATAAAAAATTCGGATCTCCAGCAATTACTAAAGATGGTGTAACTGTAGCGAAAGAAATTGAATTAAAAGATCCTATTGAAAACATGGGAGCACAACTTGTAAAAGAAGTTGCTTCTAAAACTGCTGATATGGCAGGTGATGGTACCACTACTGCAACTGTATTAGCGCAAGCAATATTTGGTGCTGGTATTAAAAACGTTGCCGCAGGTGCAAATCCAATGGATTTGAAACGTGGTATTGATAAGGCAGTATTAGCAGTTGTTGCCAGTTTAAAAGAGCAATCTAAAAAAATTGATAATAACAGTGAAATTAAACAAGTAGCAACTATTTCTGCTAATAATGATGAAGAAATTGGTGATATGATTGCCAATGCAATGGAAAAAGTAGGTAAAGAAGGTGTTATTACTATTGAAGAAGCTCGTGGAACTTCGGATGAAGTAAAAACGGTAGAAGGTATGCAATTTGATCGCGGATATCTTTCTCCTTACTTTGTTACCAATGCAGAGAAGATGGAAGTAGAAATGGAAAAACCATTTATTCTTATCACTGAGAAAAAAATCTCCTCAATGAAGGAATTATTACCAGTGTTGGAGCAAGTTGTTCAAACTGGCCGTCCATTAGTAATAATAGCTGAAGATGTTGATGGAGAAGCTTTAGCAACGTTGGTTGTTAATAGAATTCGTGGTATTTTGAAAGTTGCTGCTGTTAAAGCTCCTGGTTTTGGTGATCGCAGAAAAGCAATGTTGGAAGATATTGCAATTTTAACAGGTGGTACTGTAATTTCTGAAGAAAGAGGTTATAAATTAGAAAACGCAACATTAGAATATCTTGGTCAAGCAGAAAAACTTATCATAGATAAAGACAATACAACTATCGTTGATGGTAAAGGTAATCCTGAAGATGTAAAAAGCCGTGTTGGCCAAATTAAATCTCAAATGGAAACTACCACTTCTGATTACGATAAAGAAAAATTACAAGAAAGATTAGCAAAATTATCTGGTGGAGTTGCCATTTTATATATTGGTGCTGCAACAGAAGTGGAAATGAAGGAGAAAAAAGACCGTGTTGACGATGCTTTACATGCAACTCGCGCTGCAATTGAAGAAGGTGTTGTAGCAGGTGGTGGTATTGCACTTATCCGTGCTATCAAATCTCTTGAAGCCGTAAAATTCCATAATGAAGATGAAAAAACTGGTGTAAATATCA
>Ga0209512_1003349_pt1 | contig 15349 bp, 17 predicted proteins | sample frozenSSSSmetaG_FD_184142 | JGI IMG/M metagenome (GOLD analysis project Ga0209512, IMG submission 184142) | Glacier valley bacterial and archeal communities from Borup Fiord, Nunavut, Canada, to study Microbial Dark Matter (Phase II) -... | ecosystem: Environmental > Aquatic > Freshwater > Ice >... | reverse complement strand
AGATGGTAGGAACAGGTTCAGCTGGCGGAGTTATTGATAGTTCTCAATTAAGGCCGCTGCCAAAAGGAACAAAAAGGGTAACAGTTGTTGAAACCCATAATGGCAATGGCTCAAGCACGGTAACTACCACAACGGACATTAATGCTACAACCGGGTCAACAGGAAAAACTAATTCGGTTCCCTCACAACAAAAAGTTAGTCCTCAACCTACTGTAAGTTCCGTTCCGGGTGCAACTACGGAAGCAAAGAAAAAAAGATGGAGCTCGAGGGCTAAAGGTGCTGCCATAGGTGGGGTAGGGGGCGCAGCAGCAGGTGCGATAATAAGTAAAAATAAAGTCGCAGGTGCAGTCTTAGGAGGTGCAATTGGTGCTGGTGGAGGTTATATCATAGGTAATGAAATTGATAGAAACAAAGCTAAACCATAACAATATATTTTGATCGGTGAATGTTTGCCGGAATAAACATAATAATAACCAGGTCGCATTGCCACCTATAGCATGTCGTGTGCAATCATTGGCAGGAAGAAAAGAGTTAGTAATTTACATTGAAACTTATATTATATCTCGCGCTGGTATTATGGGGATGTCAGTCACAAACTGCTACTACCGGTAAGCCTGAAATAACGGGTAAAGTAATTAAAATTATAGATGGCGACACCTTTGATATCCTCCTGGAGAATAATACTACCAAAAGGATTAGGATGGAAGGCATCGACGCCCCTGAAAGAGGCATGCCATATTATAAAGTTGCGAAAGATTATCTCGGCTCCCTGTGTTTTTTACAAACAGTGCATATCGAACATTCCAATATAGACAGGTACGGAAGAACGGTTGCTAAAACGTACGGATCGAACGGTAGTGAACTGGGTTGGATGATGATAAAAGCCGGCTATGCCTGGCATTTTAAAAGGTATTCATCAGACATTGAATTGGCTATAGCCGAGGTTGACGCAAGAAATAAAAAAAAAGGACTATGGGTTGATGAGCTGCCAATAGCGCCGTGGGAATGGCGGCGAATTAAAAAAAAGAAAAATAGCTTACTAAGGTAAGGATGATAAAAAAAGGTGCGGTCGCACTCTCGGTGAAATCCAGCTTTCATTATTCTGTATAGTCGTATTAACTTTCCGATTTAAATCCCATGCCTGTATACCTCATACCTCACCCCCGGTATTTATTTGGTTTCAATCGGTCGTCCTCCTATATTTGCAATCCGTTTCAAGGGGGATTAGCTCATCTGGTAGAGCGCAAGCATGGCATGTTTGAGGTGATCGGTTCGAGTCCGATATCCTCCACTAAATAAGCGGCAAATAATTTGATTTTCCGCTTTTTCTATTTACCAGGGTTATTGTTCAGCGGGTTGTAATTGCAGCATAGATAGATGCGGTTCTCAACGCGGAAGGCCGCTCATTAATTTTTCTTACCTCATCATAACCGGCATCAGTAAAAATTTTTTTCAAAGACAAAAAACTTATCGGGTAAGGTACCCATGGATAGGGATTGTCAGTATCGTATTCAACAATCAAAAAGCCGCAATTCTCTTTCAGACAATCGCTTAATTTTTTTATTAAGACTGTTTTATTTTTAACAAAATGAAGTGAGTTTGCCATTAATATTCCGTCGAGGTTTATCAATTCCAGTTCACCAGTAATAAAATCCAATCGCTTTTGTTTGATTAGAATATTACGGAGATTTTGATGCGACTTCAATTTTGTGCTTACTTTGTCAACCGCGTATATCATACTGCCTGGTTGCAGGATATTAGCCAAAGCATAACTAAATAATCCTGATCCGCATCCAAGGTCGGCCCATACAGCTTTTGCAGGTTGCCGCAGGCTTTCATCATCAATTAAATTTATCGCGTCGTTTATTTCCATAACATTGTATTTGCACTCACTATACTAATCCCGGATTTTAACCGGATGAACAGAATGTTAAGTTAAGTATGAATTACATAAGAAGTCAATAATAGCTTTCGTCCAACGCCGTGTGCGTTGACCGGCGGTAATAACTGTCGTTCTATAGCCATCTTTGAATCAACTCATAAAATACTATTATGAAAAACCTTTTTCTTGTTATTTTGATAGCCTGTGTGATATTATCTGTCGGTTGCCATTCTATAAAAAGAATCCATCGTGACAGCGAAGGGTATACAAAAATCTTTGATGGCAAAACGCTTAACGGTTGGGAAGGAGATCCCGTTTACTGGCGCGTTGAAAATGGCGCGATGACGGGTGAGATCATTCCATCGACCATTATAAAGCGCAATACTTTTATCATCTGGCGTGGCGGTCAACCAAAAGATTTTGAGTTGAAAGCAGAATACCGGGTAACGGCAGGCGGCAACAGCGGTATTAATTACCGCAGTGAAGAATTAAAGGATGCACGCTATTCATTAAAAGGTTACCAGTCGGATATCGATGGCGCCAATAAATATACCGGTCAGAATTATGAAGAGCGCGGCCGAACTTTTCTTGCATTGCGCGGGCAGCAGGTGGTTTTGGAAAATGATAAAAAACCAATTGTCACAAAATCATTGGGAGCTGATGATTCTTTACTGACGCATATTAAAAAAGAGGACTGGAACGAAGTACATTTGATCATAAAAGGAAATCACCTCCTTCATTATGTTAACAATGTGCTGATGAGTGAAGTCACCGATAATGATACCCTTAACAGGAAGTTCGAAGGTTGGATAGGCGTGCAGGTACATGTTGGTCCGCCAATGAAAATCGAATACCGCAACTTCAGGATAAAGCAATATAATTAGCGGGCAGGATGGAACAGGATGATAAGCACATTTATTATAAATATGTTTGGTAGCCTTATCTCCGGGGATACCGGAGCTTATGTTAGATCATCATTGATAATACTTCTTCTTAATCGCCAACAGTAAATGTTTAGTACTCAGTCTAAAAATATATTTAAAAAGATCCTGGTTAGTTGTTACATGATAACAGCAGGCTGTAGCATGGTTCAGGCGCAGCTTCCACCGGTATTCAGTGGTAGCCGTGCGAAGGAAGCCGTATCAACGCATACGGTTACCCGCTACCTGTCGCCGGTAAGAATTCTCTGGCAAACGGAGAATGCAGCTGCTAATATTATCAACGCGAAAAGATTTTTACTTCCCGGTAACGGGCAGGCTGATCTTGCAAATAAGGATATGTGTTTTCTTAAAAGTACCAACGGTGTTCATCCTGCGTTGCTTTTTGATTTTGGAATAGAACTACATGGTGGTTTACAGATCGTAACGGGCATGTATAAAGGCAATAAACCGGTAAGGTTACGCGTACGTTTTGGGGAGTCGGCCAGCGAAGCAATGAGTGAGATCGAACCGAAGAAAAACGCTACCAACGATCACGCGATGCGTGACATGATAGTGCAGGTACCATGGCTGGGTAAGCTTGAAGTGGGAAATACCGGTTTTCGTTTTGTAAGAATTGATCTGTTGGAAGACAGTGCCGAATTGCAACTTAAAGAAGTGAGAGCAAGATTTATATTTCGCGATATACCTTACCTGGGTTCCTTTCATAGCAGTGATTCTTTGTTAGATAAAATCTGGTTAACAGGCGCTTATACCGTTCACCTCAATATGCAGGATTATTTGTGGGATGGCATCAAGCGCGACAGGCTGGTATGGATCGGTGACCTTCATCCGGAAACCTCCACGGTAGCCGCTGTCTTTGGCAACAACGAGGCGGTAATAAAAAGCCTCGACCTTGCACGCGATATCACCCCGCTGCCTCAATACATGAACGGAATGGTTTCTTATTCTATGTGGTGGGTAATAATTCACCGCGACTGGTACATGCATAACGGCGACCTGGCTTATCTTAAAGAACAAAGAGATTACCTGGTTAAACTGCTGGATCATTATTGTCATAAAATTGATTCGGCAGACAGGGAACAATTAAACGATGGCACCCGTTTCCTCGACTGGCCATCGAGTGAAAATCCAAAAGCCATCCACGCCGGTTTACATGCCATGCTGATCATTACACTGGAAGCGGGAATAGAATTATGCAAAACACTTAGTGAACCGGCAGCCGTTAAAGAGTGTGAAGAAGCTATTACCCGCTTAAAAAAATATGTACCCGACCCAAATGATTCCAAACAAGCGGTGGCACTTCTTTCATTATCAGGATTAATGCCGGCAGCAAAAGCCAATGATTTATTATCTGTTGGCGGAGTGAAGAATTACTCTACTTTTTTTGGATATTATATGTTGCAGGCTAAAGCTAAAGCCGGTGATTATCAGGGATCGATAGACGCTATCCGTGATTACTGGGGTGCAATGATCAAACTTGGTGCAACAACTTTCTGGGAAGATTTTAATGTGGACTGGATACCGGGCGCATCGCGGATTGATGAGTTGCCAAAGCCGGGTGAGAAAGATATTCATGGAGACTATGGAGCATATTGTTATGTTGGCTTCAGGCATAGCCTATGTCACGGCTGGGCTTCCGGTCCAACACCCTGGTTAACCGAACATGTGCTGGGAATAAAAGTGTTGGCGCCGGGCTGCAAAATCATAGAAGTTAAACCACATCTTGGTGACCTAAGTTTTGTTGAAGGAAGTTTTCCTACTCCTTTTGGACTGGTAAAAGTTAAACATACAAAACTGCCTGGAGGTAAAATTAAATCTGATATATCGGCGCCTAAGGAAGTTAAGATAATTCGGTAAGGTCTATGAAAGAAAAGTGGTTGGTGTTAATTGAAATCGGATTGTTAAATGCAGCGTTATGGCGTGAACATTTTTTATAATCCTGATAAAAAATAGGATGGTCATTAATATCACTCCATAGTAAAAGCTTTTTCTTTCCTTTTTTCATTTGATGATTTTAATAATTACTTTTGCTGATTAATGCCTGATAGTATAAGGGTAGTACGTCAGTTTCTGGATCTGAGTGTCTTGGTTCGAATCCAGGTCGGGCAACATCACAGGACAAGTTGGATTATTTCCATTTGTCCTTTTTTTATTTTCGCAAAGCCCTTACTTACTATATATTATTCGAATAACCTCATTTATTAGGGTGGCTCGAAGTGTGAGTCCATCAAAAATTATTTTCAGGGTACGTCGAAATAATCATCTCCCGTTTCTTTTCAGAAGCTGCATTTCGTATAAATAGTCCAGTTTCAGCGGGGTTGTTTATTATGATCAATGTGCAATACGTTTCCTTATAACGGCCAATAGCAGATATGCCAACTTATGCTTAACAGATTGAAACGGAAATCCTGATCGCGGCAGGGAGCAGCATATGTTCCTAACTATAGATACCAATATTTGTTACAACCCAATCCGGCAACAGTTGAATGTAACTTTTGTAACCAAACGCAAAATATCTAAAAGGCACCTTTGTTAACATAAAACAAAAATAATGGAAATTATAGGCTTTGCCTTAGCAGCACTGGTGGGTATTTCATTAGGTATTATAGGCGGTGGAGGCTCTATATTAACTGTTCCTATTTTAGTGTATGTAATGGGTGTGAATCCTGTATTAGCAACATCCTATTCACTATTTATAGTAGGTTCTACTTCTATGGTAGGGGCATATACAAACTGGCGAAGGGGATTTGTACAAATAAAAACTGCCCTTCTATTTGGAGTCACATCAATAACCACTGTTTTTTTAACCAGGAAGTTTATCATTCCTGCAATACCAAAACAAATAGTAACTGTTGGAAATTTTATTTTAACAGAAAATATACTGACCATGGTATTGTTTGCCATCCTTATGTTGGTGGCATCCACCGCTATGATAAAAAACAAAAGTGAAGATGAAATTGAACAGACACCTGACATGATAAACAAAAAAAAAAATAACCTGCCCAGGTTATTGATATATGGCATTGCTATAGGATTAGCAACTGGCTTACTAGGTGCAGGCGGTGGATTCTTATTAATTCCAACCTTGGTATTATTGATTGGATTACCTATGAAAGAGGCAGTAGGAACTTCGCTGTTGATAATCGCTTTAAACTCACTGATAGGGTTTACCGGCGACTTGGGACATTTTATAATGGATTGGGTATTTCTTGCAAAAATTACTGCTATTGCAGTAGCAGGAATTTTTTTTGGTGGTTATCTCGGCAAGAGAATAGATGGAGCTAAACTCAAAAAGACTTTTGGCTGGTTTGTTTTGATAATGGGTATTTACATACTTATAAAAGAAATATTTTTAAAATAAAAGAAAGTTAACGGCAGAGAAAAACGAAATGTAAAAATGTTGTGTTGTAAGCTGCAATATGGAGTTAGGAGTCACATCAGACAATAAGATTTGATTTTAGAGAAAATATTTTTTATGCCATTAATCCATCATTAACAAAAGCTAACATAGCTAAAATGTAAAAGGTACTCGTAAACAATGGTAAGCTGGCAGGCGTAATATTTGGTAAGGAATTTTAAATTAAAGGATATCCCTTTGGTGGCAGTAAATGCCAGTGTATACCCGGTTTTAAAATTATTTTAAACTAAATACATTTCATCCTTGCTATAATGCATTAGCTAACAGAGCAGGTTCAGCAATATTCACCAATCTTGTAAATAATATTTTAGTGAATTAGCAAGTGTAACCAATGTTACCAAAAAGCCGGAAAACAAAAATCATATTTGTAAAACAAAAACTAAAGAAATTACCATGAACGTAGAACAGATTTACACAGGATGTTTGTCACAAGGCGCTTATTATATTACCAGTAATGGCGAAGCTGCCATCATTGACCCACTTCGTGAAACACAACCCTATCTAAAGAAGTTGCAAAAAGATGAAGTGAAACTTAAGTATATTTTTGAAACACATTTTCATGCAGACTTTGTTAGCGGTCATTTGGATTTGGCAAAGAGTACTGGTGCTGCAATTGTGTACGGACCAAATGCCAACCCCGAATTTGAGTTTATATCTGCAAAAGATGGACAGGAGTTCGCCATTGGTGATGTAACTGTTAAAGTATTGCATACACCCGGCCATACCATGGAAAGTACCACTTATCTTTTAAAAGATGAAGCAGGAAATGATTACTGCATATTCAGTGGAGACACTTTGTTTTTGGGAGATGTAGGCCGTCCTGATTTAGCACAGAAAGCCGCAACCATCACCCAGGAAGAATTAGCAGGTTTGCTGTTCGAAAGTTTAAATACTAAGATAATGCCGTTGGCAGATGAGGTGATTGTATATCCCGGACATGGTGCGGGTAGTGCCTGTGGCAAAAATATGATGAAAGAAACAATGGACACTCTGGGTAATCAAAAACAAATGAACTACGCACTGAACCAACCCGATAAAGAAGCATTTGTAAAGGCTGTAACAGATGGCTTGTTGCCGCCGCCGGAATACTTTGGCTTAAATGTGGCGATGAATAAAAAAGGCTACGAAAGTTTTGAATCCGTGTTAAATCATGGAATGAGAGCTTTATCACCTGCCGAATTTGAAGCCGCAGCAGAAAATACAGAAGCACTAATCTTAGATACCAGAGCCAATACAGATTTTTATAAAGGCTTTATCCCCCGATCGGTAAATATTGGTTTGAATGGCGATTTTGCTCCCTGGGTGGGTGCATTAATTGTTGATGTAGAACAACCATTGCTATTGGTTACAGAGGAAGGATTTGAAGAAGAAACTGTTACTCGTTTAAGCCGTGTAGGTTTTGATAATTTATTAGGACACTTAAAAGGTGGCTTCGCTGCCTGGCTGGCAGCAGGTAAGGAAGCAGATGTGGTGGATAGAATAACTGCCTGGCAATTTGCAAAAGATGTAACAATCGGTGAAGATAAAATTATAGATGTTCGTAAGGAAAGTGAGTATGCGGCAGAACATGTTGATAAAGCGTATAGCAGGCCATTAGCTTCTATCAATGAATGGGTGAAGGATTTAAACCCCAAAGAACATTTTTTTCTGCATTGTACCAGTGGTTACCGCAGTATGATTGCAGCTTCTATACTACAAGCCCGCGGCTATAGAAATTTTACCGAGATAGCAGATGGATTTAAGGCCATCAACGAAACGACTGTACCAAAAACCGATCATGTATGTCAGAGTAAAGTAATGAAGGCATAAGCAGTAACATCCCGTTAAATTAATTAAATTGTTATGGCACAGGTGAACAAGGTGCAGTCGAACAATTATTTTTTTACTATCAATTCTTAGTAAGTGAATTTACAGATCTAAAAAATGCTATGTCCCTATAAAAAATTATTATGCCGATTGCAAAACAATCATAAAACCAAAGCAGCAAGACTGCTGCGCATTTTGCAGTTATAGAACTGTATGTGGTCGCAATACAATGGGGGTAGATACTCGTGTTGCTTATATTAAATTCGTACCACGATATTTAAGAACTAATTAATTTTGAAAAGGAAATTATTATACATTTTATTCATAATAGGCGGCCTGATTACCGCCTTTTACTATGTAACCTTTGTTACCAAACTATCAAATAGAAAAATTTACTTTTGCTTCTATGAAAAAGATATTACTTAGCAATTGGAACCTTATCAGGGTATTGCGATTGGGTATCGGTATTGCCATTTTGGTTCAGGCTATCGTGGAAAAAGATGTACTGTTTGCAATAGCAGGTTTATTATTTTCAGGAATGGCGGTTTTTAATATTGGTTGCTGTGGCGCGGGCGGCTGTAATGTGCTAAATAGCAAAACTTCAGAAATAGAAAAAGATATTACTTATGAAGAAGTGGTTTAGCAGTAAGAAGCTATACCTGATCGATGGAGTATTGGATGATATTGCAGGATACTTCTGCTGGCAACAGGTTGGCTGCGCATGAGGCATTTGTATCAATACTTTTAAACCACTAAAAAGCGCAATTATCGCGTTGCTATAGGGACGTTGTTATCAGGTGTATTAAAAAAGTAAATAACTAACAAATTGCGAAAAACCAAAAAAATTGCAACCATGACATTTAACGAAATCATACAATCAGATAAACCAGTACTGGTAGATTTTTTTGCCGAGTGGTGTGGCCCGTGCAAAATGATGGCGCCTATTCTTAAGGATGTAAAGAAAGAAGTAGGAGATGCGGTGACCATTATAAAAGTAGACGTGGATAAAAGTCCGCATGCAGCAAATAAATACCAGGTGCAGGGCGTACCTACATTAATATTGTTTAAAAACGGCAAACCGCTATGGAGGCAAAGCGGTGTAGTGCCAAAAGCAGGTTTGGTAGAAGTAATTGAAAAATTTACAATGTAAAAATTAAGCCATGGGCGTATTACAAAATTTATTTGGCGGCGGACAAACGGTAGGGTTGAAAAGATTATAGTGCAGGATGTTTTTTTAGCAGATGGGAAGAGGTAAGTCAGTTTATAAAATAAATTTACAGCTGTAAGCGAATAAAGCATGTTAACTAATAAAGCGATCACAGTGTTGTTCGTTATAAAAATGCAGACCAGTAATCAGGTAACGTGAGGAAGAAGCTTGTTAAGTTTATATCCTCCTGTTCGCATCATCTAAAAATAAATAAACAGCTATGAGTTTTCTTGAATGGATTAAACAACCGTGGCCCTGGTATGTAGCTGGTCCTATGGTAGGCCTAACTGTACCTGTATTGTTAATCATTGGCAACAAGTCTTTCGGTATCAGTTCTTCACTTCGTCATGTTTGCGCGGCCTGTTTTCCGGCCAACATTCCATTTTTCAAATATGACTGGAAAAAAGAAATATGGAATTTGTTTTTCGTAGTGGGTATATTTTTCGGTGGAATGATTGCGGTGAATTTATTAGCCAATCCTGAACCACTGCAAATCAGTACAAAGCTGTCTGCTGAACTTGTGAGGTACGGTATAACAGATTACAGTGGTTTGGTACCTAAACAATTATTTAGCTGGCCGGCATTACTTACCATAAAGGGATTAGTGATGATTGTCTTTGGCGGGTTTTTAGTTGGCTTTGGTACAAGGTATGCCGGGGGATGTACCAGCGGCCACGCCATTATGGGGCTATCTACCTTGCAATGGCCATCGTTGGTAGCTACCTGTTGCTTTATGGCAGGGGGCTTTATTATGGCTAATCTTATTCTTCCGTTTATTCTTTCACGTTAATAAATATTACATGCAGGCAGTAAAAGAAAATACAGATTTTGAGGTTCGTTCACTGGACACTATGTGTGTAAACGAAAGCCATCTTACCCATAAATGGTACCACAATATTAAGTACCTGATTGTTGGTGTAGCTTTCGGAATTGTCTTTGTAAAAGCAGAAATAGTTAGTTGGTTCCGCATTCAGGAAATGTTCCGCTTACAATCTTTTCACATGTATGGTGTCATCGGCAGCGCTGTTGTGACAGGGATTATTTCAGTATGGTTTATTAAAAAATTTAACATCACAACCTTGTTCGGGGAAACGATTGAATTTCATCCCAAAACATTTAATAAGGGACAAATATACGGGGGATTATTATTTGGTTTAGGATGGGCAATAACAGGTGCGTGTCCCGGACCGTTCTTTGCACAAATTGGTACAGGCGCAACCGTCATAGCAGTAACTTTATTAAGTGCCATTGCAGGTACCTGGGTATATGGTTATTTCAGAGAAAAGCTTCCACACTGATTTATCTTATAAAAACGTTGGTGTATGCCTGATAATCTGGATGAAGATAAAATGCCACAAGGGATTATGTCAGTAAAGAATAAGGTAATACTGCTAACGGGTGTGTTGGTCGTAGCTATTACAGCTGTGCTTTTTTTTTTGGAGTACAGCGGTCAACCCGCCAAGCCCCGAGAAAAATCAATTGATACCTTAACCACGAATGAAGTAACAAAAAAAGCTGATGTAGTTTATTGGATCGCACCGGCGATTAGCACTATCACAGATGCAAAACAAAAACAGCAGGTGCAATATGGCAAAGAATTAATAGTTCATACAGCAAAATATCTTGGTCCTCACGGCGCTGTGCTAAAAATCAGTAATGGCTTAAATTGTCAGAACTGTCACCTTCAGGCAGGGACGGCAATTTTTGCAAATAATTATGGTTCTGTTGCATCCCTTTATCCAAAGTTTAGAGCACGAAGCGGAGCTGTTGAAAATATTTATAAGAGAGTAAATGATTGTTTTGAACGTAGTTTAAATGGCAAAGCAATAGATACTGCCGGCAAAGAGATGCAGGCTATTGCGGCGTATATAAACTTTATAGGGACTAATGTAAAAAAAGGAGAAAAGGCTGCAGGATCAGGCTTCAAAGAACTTGGATATCTAAACCGTGCCGCTGACCCTGCAAAAGGATTAACTGTTTATACCGCTAAATGTAAAAGCTGCCACCAGGCAAATGGCGAAGGGGTTTATACCGCAGATAAAATAGAATTTATTTACCCCGCTCTGTGGGGTAAAAATAGTTTTAATGATGGCGCGGGATTGTACCGGCTAAGCAATATTGCAAAATATGTCAAGTATAATATGCCGCAAGGTACTACCTACCAAAACCCACAACTTAGCGATGAAGAAGCCTGGGATGTCGCTGCATTCATCACAACACAAAAAAGGCCACATATCAGCGTATCTGAAGACTGGCCTGATAAATCAAAAAAGCCCGTTGACAATCCTTTTGGCCCTTATGCAGATAACTTTCCTGCAAAGCAACATAAGCTTGGGCCATTTAAACCTATAGTGGAAGAGCTGGAGAAAAAAGAAGATACCGCGAAAAATAAAACAGCCTCTGCAATGACTAAAAAAAATTAAATCTTGCCATGATAAAAAACAACAGGCGGAATTTTATAAAGAAATTAAGCACTATTGATGGTGCAGGATTTTTAGCGTCTGCTCCCATTATTGCTGTGGCGGAAACAATCAATAAAACCGGAATTAATGAAGTTAATGATGATGATAAGTTATTTACCATTACCATCCTGCAAACAACAGATGTGCACTGCCAGGTGCATCCGCATGACGAACTTTTTTGGGAAAATGATAAAATGGTATTTTGTAAAACAGGTGGTTATGCTCACTTAACCACATATCCGCAAAAAGAAAGAAAGAAAAACCCTCACACTTTTTTAATTGATACCGGTGATATGTTCCAGGATAGTGAGCTCTCTGTAAAAACAACGGGCAAGGCGATGGTACCTATTTTAAATGCATTGGGTTATGATTTATATCTGCCTGGCAACTGGGAAGTTGTTTATTATAAAAAAGCCATGTAAACTTTATTGGGTTCGTTAAATGCCCCAAAAGTTTGAGCTAATTTGTACCATGATTTGGATGATAATAAAAAAGATGAATTAATTTTTCCGCCTGATTATATCTGGAATGTAAAAGGAGCTAAAATCGGTTTTATAGGATATACCGATCCGCTGGTGCCGATTCGTCAATCACCCAATTACAGCAAAGGAATAATTTATAAAAAAGCAGAAGAAAATGTAGCACATTATGCAGATGTGTTGCGTAACCAGGAACAATGTGCCTATGTTTTAATAGTAGCACACTTAGGCTTATCACAACAAATAAGTTTAGCCAATTTAGAAGCGTGCGAGGGTATTGATTATATTTTGGGGAGAGATACGCATGAAAGGGTTCGCAAACTAATTCAATGCGAGTATACAAAAGTTGTAGAGCCTGGTGCATTTGGCTCTTTTGTTGGTAAACTCAATCTTATCATTCAGAACGGAAAAGTAATAAGAGATGAATACGAATTGGTAGAAGTATCTGCAGAGAAAAATAAATTTATAATAGAAATCGCAGCTCTTATAAAAAATAATGCAAATTCTTTCAAAGAAAGTATTTATAAAATAGCAGGTTACAATACCATTCCCTTATACAGGTATTTTGTAGTGGAAAATCCGATTGATACTATGATACTGGATGCTTTGAAGTCGAAGATTGCTGAAGTGGATATAGTATTATGAAATGGATTTCGCTTCTGCCCTCCGCGTACAACGCCAGACCATACAGGCAATATCCCTATTACCAATGGTTTTATCTTTGATATGTTGCGTGTAGATAGTACCGTAAGAACAGGTACGGTAACTGGCAAGCAAATTAAAGAATGGTTAGAAAAAGAAATGAACAATGTGTTCGCCAAAGAAGCATCTGAACGTTTAGGCGGATGGGTAATAAAATTTAAAGGAATGCATGTATCCTTTAATGCTTTTGGAGAAAAGGGCAGGAGAGTGCAGGAAATTACGATTGGAGATGATGTAGTTGATTTGAATAAATTGTACAACATCTGTGCCTGCGAAAGAGATGGTGACCCTGGCGATATGCTTTTCAGAATGATGGGGGTAGCCAACACAAAAAGTACGGCGCATACCCTGCACACTGTTTTAAAAGAGTACCTGGCAACTAATTCTCCGGTAACACCAACACCCCCGATGAATGCTAGAATTCTGGACGCCCCACAATTTTTACTGACACAGGTTACAGGGGTAGATTATCAATTTCATTAATAAAAGATCAATAGATGAAATATTTCAGCTGATATTTTATTTGTAATGACAAGTTTAATATTGCTAAACAAATCAGTTATATCTTAAAAATAAATCTTCCGCAAATACAGGCAACCAACATCAGGTTGTCTCCTGCTTATCTGCCAAGACACACTTGTTCAAAAGTCATTAACGAAACCTTTGAATAATATCATATGCTGCACCTGATACCAATTTATCATAGCATGCACAGGCCCTGGTATTATTATTCCTGGTGGAAACTTTCTTTAAACACTTATCCTGTGGGTGTAATAAAGAGTAAGGCAATGTAACTGATTTACTGGAAGGCAATTATCCTATACATGGTGCAGGCGTAACAAGGTATTTAACTCAATGTTACTGTAGTTGCCTAGCTAGAAGAAGTGCCGATTAAATAACTACAATGTACCTTTTTCTTTAGCTGAGCATGTATCCAAAATTTATGTGTTGTCAAACTGAAAGGGATGATACACCGGGTAGTTGCAGGCAATAAAAACAAGAGAAACATATCGCAATTATTAATTTAAATTTAATAAGGCATATTATATGCTTTATCATTTTATTTTAAATCATTATTTTTAAAAGACATGAGTAATACTGCAACATTCGAAAATACTTTTGAACCAGCTTTAATAGAAGAAATATATCAGTTTGGTGCACTTAGTAATTTTAAAGAAGGCGATGTCATTATAGATTATGGGAAATATATCCGTATGATGCCTATTGTTGTAAAGGGTACTATTAAGGTATTTAGAATGGATGATAGTGGCAATGAAATCTTATTGTATTATTTGTCAAGCAATGAAAGTTGTTCAATGGCTTATAGCTGTTGTATGGAAGCAAAGAAGAGTGAAGTGAAAGCAATAGCAGAAGATGATGTGGAATTGATTGCCATACCGCACTTGAAAATGGAAGAATGGCTTTGCAAATATCCAAGCTGGAAAAAATACATTATGCGTAGTTTTAATGAACGATTTTTAGAATTACTGAAATCTATTGAAAGTATAGCCTTTCATAAACTGGATGAAAGGTTAATCAGTTACTTAAAAGAGAAACAACGCCTTTCTGGCTCCAGTGTTATAAAAGCATCGCATTACCTTATAGCTGATGAATTAGCTACTTCAAGAGTGGTAGTTTCTCGCCTGCTGAAGCATTTGGAAAACGATGGTAAAATTTTACTATACAGGAACGAAATTAAACTTTTGAAAGAGTTTGATTGAAGTGTATCGTACCGGTCTAAAATATTTTCTGTTACGATCACATTGATATCCTTGCTAAATCCTTCCACGTGCCTTACCCTGGCGCGGTGTTCCAGGGTGGGTAGAACCGATGGCCCTGTGCTATTGTAGCATTTGTCATAATGATTAATAGCAGTCATATGAAAAGGGTAATTCATGTTTGTACTTTTAGTGAAGTAATCTGCTGTCTCTATGGATGTACTATAGCCCAGCCTTGATAATGCCTGATAATTATTTCTCCATTTCCAGATGGCACGAATGAAATAAATGGCCACAATTCATCTTTACTTATTTTTCTTTCCTTAAGTGTATTCTCACATTGTGCAATTATTACTCCTTTTACCTGAAGGTTATGCAATAGGGTATCGTAGTGATTTGACATTTTAAATAACTCAACTCCATCACCGAATGCCACTACTTCCACTTTTAGCTTTCCTTTCAACCGCGGGTCTTCCAAAGCATTGTTGATATTGCGTAATACTGCTCTTATTTTTTTATCTCCCGACTCATTTAAAACATATAAGGCGTCGTAGTGTTTAAAATTTGCTTGTGCCCCGGTAAAGTTCGTCTCATTTGATTTTTGCTGGCTATAGCTAACGGTGGAGATACCTATTGACATAAGCATAATTGCTAATCTTATTGTTTTCATTTTTTTGTTTTAAATAATTATTCAAACTCTTTTATTGCTTCTCCTAAATCAAATACTTTTACGC
>Ga0209512_1003348_pt1 | contig 15353 bp, 16 predicted proteins | sample frozenSSSSmetaG_FD_184142 | JGI IMG/M metagenome (GOLD analysis project Ga0209512, IMG submission 184142) | Glacier valley bacterial and archeal communities from Borup Fiord, Nunavut, Canada, to study Microbial Dark Matter (Phase II) -... | ecosystem: Environmental > Aquatic > Freshwater > Ice >... | reverse complement strand
AGCTCTTTCGTCTCCTTCGCTTGCTCTTTCTGCATCTTTTCGATCGCCTTCCGCAGATCGCCTTCGCGGAACTGTGTGCGCAAGTCAGCGGCGTGAGGAGGTGGGGGAGGGGCGCCGGGGCGGGGCGCGGGGCCACGTACGCGGAGGACCATCTCGGCGTTCATGAGGCCTGCTTCTGCTGCTTTGGACATGTTGGCTGTTGTGCGCAGAAGAGAGGCTCGCTCTGTATGTTATAGAAGCGTTAGGGGAGGATAAATGCGTGAGGGAGAGTTGAGGACGAGGAGGCTGAGCAGGTTGGACTCACGGGTGTCGCTAATCGAGGACTGGCCCGTGCCGATAAGGTCAGCCTCGTATGGGCGACTTAAGCGACTTAAGCGCTAGAAGCGCAGATTCTAAGCTAAATCTGACGGAGCCGCATCAGGAGATGCACAACTTGGAATTATAGATGTCATACAGTTGAAAGTTCAGCATAAGAAGAATAGCAAGAAGATAACAGTCACATACGACCACAGACTGAAGAGAACTGGGCATCCCGTCCGCTCTGCCATACATAAGCTCCAGATCGGCAGATTAGTAGTTGGGTGGGTGACCACCAGCGAATACCTGCTGTTGTATGTTTTTGTCTTTTTTCCTTCTGCTCTTTTATTCTTTTGCTGCTGCCTCCATCTGTTCTACATATAAACCCATGCAATAGTTTATGGTCACATACGACTAAAGACTGGAGAGAATTGGCCATCCCGTCCGCTCTGCGTCTGCCATACATAAGCTTGAGGTTCACTTGCTTTTTGCTCTCAATCGTGCTACATTGCCAATAGGCTCAGCGTGGAATTCAAGGTCCTTGCCGCTTTGAAGGGTGAGCGAGGTGAGCAGCAACAGGCTTGGCATGGGAACGGAGCGGTTGATGTGGTCTGGTGAAGGTCTAGGTTGAAGTACGGATACATCATACGATCGAAGGCATGCCTCCTTGCCATTCTCCCTATTTCCTGCTGCCGCCCTTACTACCTCATCTGTGATCTAGATATCTTCTCAAGTTGTCCTTGTAGGTCGAATAGCAATGTCATTCTCGTTTTGCCCGCTCATCTGCTTAATTTACCATTTCTTGTGTTAGTTTTGTCCTGTCCTACCTAATTCATGTGGCGGCTAAATGGAGCGAACCCACAGTTGTGTGTGCTTGTTGTGGCTGATAAACGCCTTAATTCTCCAAGCCAAGTCTGAGATCCATTGACTTAGTCTTATGGTCCTTCAACTTCGGTTCTACAAGACCTGCACGCCACGCTGACCTTTATTGACGCAATTGACATTTGAACACTCTCCATATTTGTGTTTCTCTACATGATATCCGACCTACTAAAGGGAAGCCCAGTTCAATTCCGCATAGTCTCCGCTGCTCTGCATCATCTCGCCATAACCGACCTCGCCAGATCAGAGGTTACCAGAAGCAAACCCAGAGGGGGCTGAATGTGTTTTGAATTCATCCAATTCTTTATGTGATGATCTTTTACGTGTCTAATACTTTACGCCGTATTATGAACCGTTGATCCCCTAGGTCAACGAACTGCCCCCATACGGCTTTTGCATCCTCCAATCCGCTACTTCATTACCGTGGCCTCATACTCTCCTTCCACTGCATCTCAGGCGATGACCTACAAGCCGCAGAACCACAGAGCCCCGTCATTCACCTCCGCTGATGCTAGCTCATTCAATCAGACCCCGCCACTTCCAGAGCCCGCTCATCTTCCACCTTCAGCCGGGAATCTCTGGCGAGATGAAAGCGGTTACACCACAAAGAAAGTAGGTTGCTTTATTCTCGATACAAGCCACATATTGACTATTCTATAGTTCGGCTGTAAGCATGAAAACTACTCGTATCTCTCCTGTGATAAGGATGATGCTGGGTTGCGGATTATAGGCGACGTGAAAGGTAGATTATACCTTATCCAATTGGGAAAGGGACAGAGGGGAATGTCGCTGGAGATACATTGATTCCGGTCACTTACTACTCAGATGATGAGCCCCTCTCAGGAATGAGTAGTCGCTCCAAGGCGAGCCGCTCCAACATGATCAGCAGCTCTGAGTAGATGAACTGACCAATAATCTTTTGTTCGTTCCATGAAAACCTGATGGCCCGTGGGCAAAGTCTGGGTTGGAACTGATTTCTGTCAAATATCAGCATACTCTGAAAATACAAGTTTAATGTCAAGTACCTTTGCGTGACGGCCCCACCGGTTCAGTTGGATTATTTCGAGTTGAACGATCCGAAAACTCATTTGCTAGATCAGCCGTAACGTCAAGCTCCAAATCTCTGTTAAATGCAATGTCGGTTTGTTCTTGTGCCTCGGAAGATGATTGTACCCGTCGGCAAAAATTATTCTTGAAGCTGTTGGCGGCATTCACGAAGTAAGGCAACCTTCAGCTGCTGCACTCTCAGCTGGGGAATGGTCGGACAGGCACTCTAACCCGCAGCTACGCACCAACGAGAGCCACGCGAGTGAGGGTTGTTGGACGTTCAGTAGCCCAGAGTCGGTGGAGGCGATCAGAAAGTCATCGACGGCCCCATTGACGCGGAAGCTATGTGATCGAATGGTGCTGCCTCAGCGAGATATGATATTGCTGCTCGTGAAGGAAATCGAATCCTTGGAGGCGTCCTCCAGCCTCTCCTTGTTCAATGGTTCGGTGACGGCCTTTACATTTTCAAACGTCTCCGTCCACTTTAAGCTACCCAAGCTCCAGGCATGTGCAGTTCTGGGTCCCCTAAAAGTGAACTCTCGACCAGTTTCCAAAACTCGCCTGCGAACTCATCCGTGGGCTCTGACCATCAGAAGCGCCGGTCCACTGGATCAGGCCCATATCTGAAGTTGATTAAGTGAACTTTAGACTGATGTTGCGAGTGAGGTAGCATTAAGTCTCCCTTCATATAATACCCAAAAGAGTAGTTCGGCATGTTCCAATTCTGTCTTTTGATATCGAACATACTTGCCAAGGTTAATGCCACAATTTCGAAGTAAATCTAGCGAAGGCAGGATTGCCTCATCCCACAGCTTGCTTAAAAAGACTTTAAACTCGAAAGTCGTTAATGAACAGTAATAGCCTCGAACCAGGGCGCCAAGTTGAGGCTCTTTCACAGGTCGTATGAATACTTAAGTATAATATGGGCTCGTATATGGGAGCTTCTCTTATACGGGCAATACTATTGGAAACACTGAGCCGAGCAGGGACACAGAAAGAGAGTTGATCACGCTCTCGAAAGGTACTGTTGGATGTTCACTTAGCTCGACCTAGAGGATTCTCACGATGATATTGAACCCGAAGGTTCATGCATGGAATCATCTTTGAATCAAACACCGGCTCTTTGAACCTTTGTTTCACAGAAGCCTAGCCTACATAGATAGAAGAATATTATGCTTCACAATACCAACTTCCGTGACCCTGTTCCATAGGTACGAAGACGCTGAGAACTTGCTTCCCATTGGAACCTGCCGCCCCTTCCCTAGGGTCTCTAAAGCCCTCTGCCGTCGACCTTGAGTGTGTAAGGTTCCTAATAAGGAGTGATTTCAATCTGGAAGAAGCCACCATTAAACACCTCGTTAGGAAACGTCATAAGTGTCCAGAAACATACTCCAATCCTGATCAATATCCATCATAGCCGTGTCTAGCCACGGAGATAGATCGTCTGTTGGGAAGTTGCCGAAGCTGTCCGCCTCCTGGTGCATACTACCCGGTATGTCATGTGACGTATTGTAGCCCCCATACTCTATAGTGTGCGTATCCGCGAAAAAAATCTGCTCCTCTGCGGTAGAGCTCGTGGTCGGTTCTTGTAGGGTTAACGGAAGAAATAGGGTGCCATGACTGCTGCTGTGAGCATTGCCCGAAACAGTTTGCGTAGAGACCCTTTTCACGGGCCTTCGCACAACGGTGCCGAAGTACGGAATCAAAATCTGCTCCGGTTCGGCGGACGATTCAGCATTGCGGGAATCGTTGTCCTCAATTCCCCAGAGTATACGGAGCGTCTTCCGGCATTGAGACGCGATCTTGCATCCGTTCTCCCTCTCTTCCTTGTGAAAAATTCTCTCCATGGACGTGATCACGCATAAATCTTCGTCGGAGTTCCGTGGATTGGAAATTTCACACGGACCGGACAGTCCGAGGAGTAGGACAACAGCGGCCATGAAGCCAACAAAGTCGCTTGTCTTGCACTCAAAGAGACATGCTCCTTGAACTTCGGTGCGAAGTATTACAAATCGCCTCAGCATTTGGCGAGAAGCTTCCAAACATGTAAATCTGCTGTGCTCATATAGAGAGATCGTCGGCGATTTGACTATAAATGGCAGGTGCAGGTAAATCCTAACGTGGAAGAAGTAAAACTGCTGTAACAGACGCTCTCTGAACTGGTCGAGCTCTGGACTAGGACCGGGAAGTTTGGCCGGTGTATCCCACCAATCTTCTGGCATGGAAGCGGCAATCTCGTCCATTTGCTCGTCCAGAGCCATGGCGCTGGCAAAGGATGGTTTGCTAGGTATGATATTCCGGTCTATGACTTTTCCCGCAATGAAGGCGCATCGACGAATGAATTGCTGCTGCCGGGTCTCCGATTCCTCTGCCATCATATCCAGGGTAGAACCGTGGTGGGCGTCGTTAACCCCGCATGGGAGGCCAAGAAGCATGCTGGTGAAGCGGTCTCCGTGATACACAGTCAACCAAATGCTTTCCCGCCTGAGAGAACCCGCATCTTTGCGGTATAGACCCTTAATTTAGCGTTAGAAGTGATTTCTATAATAGAATGTAAGAGACAACTCGGACCATTAGCTGTGCAATCGCTATGCCTCTACGGTATATGTACCAAGCCCGTCGCGGTTGTCCAATATCAGTGTATGATTTTGCTAGCAGGATCAGGCATTCCATTCCATCTAGCGTGGCCGAATATGCAGTATCCGAGACAACTAGGCTGTCGACAATAGCATAGAGATGGTCATTTTTGTTCGAGCTGCGAGCATAGGCGGCCACGAGGATGCCTAGTTCTGCGGGACTGTTGCTTGTGTAGGCGCGCGTAGCGAACGCAGCAAGTTCTTCAACAGGCGTCTGAGATATAGCATGGGTCTTGTGGCGGAAGCTACTCCACTAAGCTCCCTTCTTCAACAAAATGGACAGGGTGGTGTCATAACCTGGAAGTGCGGAACGCAGCGTCTCGCACATGTATTTGGTCTTTTGCTCAACAAACTGAAATTGCTGAGGGATCGCAGTAAGATGGCTAAAGGCTCTGCTGCCTCGTACATCACTACTGGAAGCGTCCGCACAACTAATGGGAGTTCGGGGTGGTTGCGTCTTGGAAGTTCCGCCAGCTCCAGAGTTCGGCGGCCATAGTAGCTGGAGTAGTCAATCAATCCACTGAAGTTCATTTGACAGCAAGAAGATATTGAAGACATTTACCTCTGCATCGTCGAGAATGGAAACAAACGGAGCCCGGCGGTCTGCTCCACTGGCTGGGGTTTCAATGTCTGAGGCTTCAGCCATATTAGGAAACATGTTTAATGGCCGGGCATCTTGATAGCTCTCCCCAGACGCCACTTGCAGTTTGTTTCCTAGGAGCGACTCGAGACGGGCAACTCGCTCCCGCAACGTAGCGGCCTCCTCCTCGATGATGACATAGTTCTCGTTCCGTTGGTCAACACACTGGGAGCCACGAACCGAACATGGCAAACAGGTGGAGTTTCCAGGTGGAAAATTGCAGCGAATTTTCCGCCGTCGACCTAGTCGAGCAGTAAAAGTCAGAAGTAAAACAGACGAGGGGGGACGAGCTGTGACCCGGCAATGGACAGGTATATGTAACTAGGGAAGAGAAGAGTCCGCTGTTAAACGGGTACAGACGAGACAAAGTCTAGGAAAAATCATGAAGGTGTTTTATGTAAGACAGTAAGGGTTTAGATTGGCTCTCAGTCTCTCACATTGGGCGCAGCTCCGCGTTCCCTTTCGCATTCTTCTCCGCGACCCTGAGGCCGGTGGGATCTGCAGCCTTGATCCGCGTTCCGTCATAGCAGGGACTCTAATATCTTCTGGCTTCTGGCTGCCTGGCTTCGGTCGAAATTCGTCCATTCCGGACGAGCCTCGATGTTGGATTATGAGGTGGCTGACGTCAGCTCCAGCGTTTTCACCATCTTGTGCCTACCATAATCTAACACTCGACCGCATTTCATCCGCGTCACATGATTGCAGAGCATAAAGTAGCCGACCTCCTCGGACGAGTGCGCCGGAGTTTCGACAGCAGACCCGTAAGACAACTTCAGTCCGGTCTCCAACCACTATCTCCGCGAACACTGGTATAGGCGCAACGGTCGAATATGGCTTCAACGCTGGCAGCGGACTGGGATATAAAGCCCACATCATTCCCACATCATTCCCCCATCATCTCTTGTGTCAATCCATTATCCATTAGACATCCATCTGCGGCAGCCCAGTTCTTATCTCGACTATTGTACTTTTCTAGCAAACCTGCCTCACAACTCTCCAATTTACAACCCATCGTCAACAATGGCTCCTCTTGTCTGGCTCATAACAGGCACCACATCCGGCATCGGTGCCGCGCTTCTAGACCACATCATCGCGCACGGCGACCAGGTGATCGCATCAGGCCGCAACGTGGAGAAGCGCCTCGGCCATCTTAAGTCAGACAACCTTGCCGTCTTAGATCTTGATATCACAGCCGGATGGGCCGAGATCGAAGCGCAGGTGAAGAAGGCATGGGAAATTTTCGGACACATCGATGTGCTGATGAACAACGCCGGCGTGTCGGCGATGAGGACCGCCGAGGAGGCAGAGTATGTCCTCTATCTTTTACCTATTCTCAATGACCCCAGCACTAGTTATCAGAGATGTAGTAAATTTTCAGAAAGGAAATCTGACTTAAGAGTAGTGATGCATTCATCAGCAACATGTTCCAAGCCAACCTCTTCGGGCATATGCACGTCACGAAGGCCATCCTGCCATACTTCCGTGCCCAGGGTCGCGGCCGCATCGGCTTCACGTCATCCAGCACCGCCTGGGCCCCCCTCCCATTCATGTCACACTACGCGGCGTCCAAAGCGGCATTAAGTGTGTACGTCGAGAGCCTGCACAAGGAGGTCCGTTCACTGGGCATCCAGTGCGTCGCCTTTGAGTGCGGCGGCTTCCCAACGCACCTTGGTCAGCCGCGCGATACGAGCGAGGCTGCCTTCGGGAGCATTGGGCCCGCGATCGCCGCATACGGACCGCTGTTTGGCGAGCTTGTGGGAATGTTTGCCGCGGACCCAATGGCACACATGCCGGGCGACTTGGCGAAGGCCACGATGGCGATTGTCGATGTCATCCAGAGGAATGGTATGGCGGCTGGAAGGCCGTGGGTGGTGCGCGTCGCGCTGGGGTCTGATGGGATGGGGTCGGTGAGGCAGAAGTGCGAGGAGCAGCTGAAGCTGGTGGACGAGTGGAAGGATATCAGTTATAGCACCGATCGGGATGCACAGAGGCATGTGACGAGTAAGGAGATGTTGAAGTTTACTTCGATCTTGGAGACAGAGGTGTAAGAAGGGATGTTTGTTTTTTGCCATATGTTGAAAGGGTCTGATGTCTTTTAGAGCGCAAAGAGTTTTGCCACCTCGTCACTTTAAGAGCATTCTTGGGATATTGAAAGAGTGATTGCGATGTACCAAAGAACACTAACAAAACGAGGCTGTACTTCCTCCAAGCGGCGTGAGGTCGCCCATCCTCAGTAGCGTTGTCCTTAGGTGTGATTCTGTATTGCTCCAATTGTCGCTTTCGAGGATGGCCGTTGAACAATACCCCACAAGCTCGGTTTGGGTGGCTTTTCCACCGTCTGGCTTGCACAGGACAAAAAGTTTTTTTGTCCTTGCACCATGTAAATCTGAGAATTTGCTTCCCCAATCCAAAGCTCGTCACCTGTCATCAACCAGGTACTGTACAGGGAATCGAGCCTTCTCTAGATTTATCTCATGCGGGAGTTGAACGACGACATTGACAGAGGCGAAGTTTTGCGTGAAGTAGTAGCCCGGCATTCTTCTCCGCCCAGCGACTTTTCGAACAGTATATTCCCCCGTATCTATATTTATTTAGCGCACGGATCTACTTAGGAGAAAAGGCGCGCGCTAAGGTACCTGAAAGATTGATGTGGACTGCCCTGATCCTCTGATACACTTTCCATAGGATAAGTAGCGACGGTGGTAGGTTGACAACAACTGCAATTATTGCGACGATGGACTCTGTTGAGAGCGACATGACATGGAAACGCTGAGCTTTCAGAGATCGAATCTGCATTGGTCATATTGAGTTCTACTACTACCTATTTATCTAGACACAGACTTGGAATGAAATGCGAATTCTGGGACAGTGGAAATTGAAGGTACCATAAGCATGGATCATCTCATAATTTGCTTTTTGACAAGGCTTCATCGTATAGGGCCCACTGTGGCGGCAAAATTCTAGGCTTCACCAGTCAAGCGCAGCCATGAGAATACACCGCCCTGCACCTTCGTTGGATAAAATCCTTTTAAGCCCTGCGAAATCCAGAATTCGGGTTCTAAAATCCTTTTAAGCCATGCGAAATCCAGAATTCGGATTCTAAAATCCTTTTAAGCCATGCGAAATCCAGAATTCGGGTTTTAAAATCTGCGGCTGAGGTCCGGAAAAGTCTGTGCTCCACCAACAGAATCGCATCCGAGAAGAAAGAGGGGATGTAGAGCCTCAAGTTAGCAACGAATGCTGGACGTGTCGTACAAGACTAATCTTAATTATTGTTTGTGCATGTCTGGGCGGGGAACAGAGGCAGCAAATCCTGGTTCGCAAACATCTAAATCATATGTAAATGCTATTTGCCATTCGTCTCTTCGACTTGATCTTTTTTTTTGCCCCCTTTGCGGGCGATTATACAACCATCAGAACGTTGTCTTTTGTCTTTCTTGAAATAATACAAGACGATTGTCTTGATCTCTTTAAAACTACTATCCATCTTTTACCCAGAGAGAACTACTGCCATATACCGCTCGAACATGTCGAATACTAGAAAGAAGACAGATGCTGAGTGGGAGGTACACAAGAGAGACATCGAAACCCTTACTTAGCAGAGAATAAAACAAGAGACGAGGTAATGCAAATCATGGAAGAAACCCACGGATTTCGCGCAAGGTTCGGAATCCCGTTTCTATTATCGCAATCCACCTAACTCTTGTCTTCTCATGCTCATCGTCTCACTACCTCACTGTAGCAAAGCTCAGTACATACGAAAGTTCAAGCAATGGAATTTTGAGAAGAACTCTACGAAAGAAAAATGGAAATTCATCGCTAGGTGCTTGAAGAAACGGAAACTAGATGGCAAGGAAAGCGAGACGTATATCAACGGCAAGTTGATACCAAGGAAGAAAGTGAAGAAGGAGGTGTCGAGATACTATATGCCCTCCACACAGCAAATCTCAGACACAGGTATGATATCCAAAAAAGCCGAGCAAGTGACCAAAAGGCTTATCTTTCACAGCGCCGAGCCCTGCCCCTCCAAAGGGAGTTGAAATTCGCACCCCACAAAGAGAGAGAACTGAACCAGTGGAATATTGCCACATCCCTTGGTTCGAATTCGAGGCTTTAGTGGAGCCACAGTGTTTGTTTCCTCCTATATTAATCAGCTGGAAATTCTCTAATATTTACCAGTTGAACTTCTTCGGACCTTAGCATATGTAGCGGATATTGTTGGTGAGAACTCAGTTCTCACTTTATGCATGTCTCATATCTAGAGCATGTAGAAGAGTATTTACCTACCTTTAGTCTAATAGCTAACTAATGCCTATTTAGGCGAGAGCATATAAATAGTAGATAGATTTAATAGTTTAGTCAGACTCTATTCTATATTCTTTTATCACTTGATCTTCCGCTGCCCACACTTGTGTGCAACAGCTCAGGGCCAACCTAGCATGTACTCTTTGCACTCTGACCAATTCCTTGATAGACCACCAGACCTGTTTAATGTTACATTACCTTCTCAATTGAACATACTTACCGACCAATGGGGGGGGTTCCAAGGTATTAGACCCAGCGATCAAGTTGGCGGCACATCCGACTTCCTTTGGAGTGATCAATCGATACAAGATTTGAATACACCTATTCAAAATGAGGCTGGAATGCCCTTTCCTCTCGCCACTCAGATCTCAAGCCACGAAGCACGCTCCCTTTTCGCGGACATTATAGGGAACACTGTGGATCCGGACAGCCCCGAGTTCCTTTCAAAAATAGCTTCCCAACTGGACGATGTCTTAATCAAACGTGAAGATGGGGAGCTTGTGGGAAATATTAAGAGAATGGCCTCTTTTGGGTGGCCTGGCGTGGCTATACCGAGAATAGAGTCGTCAGCGTCACAACGTATTAACGGCACAATCTTCTACGTCTATTGAGAACCTACTGTAGAAATGGATGATCTGAATTGCTTAATTGTAAATGTATCTAATCTAGAATAGGGCTCTCATAATAGAGAGAGCCTGAAACAAAGGTTCAAAGAGCCATGCACGGAGGATTCTCATGAATTCTCCAAACAGAGAATCCCCGGGTGTCTACAGGCACCAAACCCAAACCCCCTTTATTCAACACCTACTACTAGGTGACGTGAGACCCTACAAAACGCATCTCTGCTATCGCTGTGCAAGCTCAAAGAAAAGGCGCACGACGAGGGTTTCAAGCACTCGATGTGTCTATAAACACTGATAGGAGATCAAGAGGCTCATCTTGTATTCACCTTGGTTTGGAAGAGTAATTGTGCCGGCTAAGATGTGTCAAGTGAGCCTATGTGCGCAAATTTCAAAGTGAATTTCGAGTCTTCAGAAGCTAGAGATAACTCTTTGCGCCTTTAATAGAATGCGATAGAATATGCAAAGTTTGACGGATAGATAGAGATAGAGTAAAGGCGCTCGTGGAGGGAGAGGTGAATCGTGAATCTGATGATATATCCAATTCGAGCGTGATGAGATTACTCGTTTGGAAAAAGCTGCAGGTGATTTGTTCAACAATCCGACACTCACTGAAAACATTCCCTGGTATGTACACTTAGACTCCAATGCCTTCAGGCTGAAATTTCAAAGCACCACTTTAAAAAGCAAGAATGGAATTTTGGAGCTTCTCCTTTGGGGTTGACTGCGCTCATGCGCATCGCCTAAGTGCCACATAGGTGTCATGGCATCAATGACGTGGTCCAGTTGACAATATGGCCAACACCACAAAAAGCACGAGCCAAATTATTGGAAACGCATGTGCTTCAAATTCATGACCCATATAGTTTCTCAAAAGTTTAGCTTCCAAGCCATTGGAGTTGGGGTATAGGCTGAGGGTCACGTGGCCTTGCCAAGACCATTACCACGTCCCTTTGTTCTGATGTTCTCCCCAGTTCATCACAGAAACATTGTTGGAAACATTGTTGTACTTCGTTAAATTCAGACTAAAGTCTTTCTGCAGTCTATCCAAATATAGCCCTTCATTTGGAAACATGCTCACAAACCTCTCTCCAAGCCCACTGTCACCACTTAGGTCTCTAGGTCGTGAAAGACCGTCTACTCCACCGCTGGAATCAATAGATCTTCCAGGCCAAGTCCTGCCATTCGACCCTCTACCAGAGCTTGGGTCCGAGCCATCACCAAGTCCACCGAGCCTTCCGCCACGACCACCAACGCCGCCGCCAGGTCTCCTCACAGGTCTCTTAAGGACGCCTAAAGGGCCAGATCCTGTAGAAGTTGGACTACTCAAGCTTGCAACTGCGGCAGGATGTCTGCAAGACGTTCATCAAATCCTCTCGCAATACATCTTAACCCAAACTCCAGACCCGATAACTGGCAGACTTAAGCTCCACTTGTTCTGTGGATCAATTAGAGAAGCTATCGCTAAAAACCATACCACCATTCTTTCCTATCTGTTTTTCATGCGCATAGGAGAACCGTCGTTGTATATTTGCTATGCACTCGAGGCTAGATCAGCTACCGTCTTTCAAGTCTTCCTCGATTACGGATGGGATATTAACAAGCCGCTAGAGCGAGCTATGGCACGAGCACTTGGGTAAGGTCTTCTCCATAGATACATAGGCAGTTTACTGATATGTTAGATATATAACCCACGATAGAGCGCTGACTGAATGGTTTCTGGATCACGGTGCAGACCCTAACGCTCAGTGCGCTTGGGATCTTACGGCTATGTCTGAGGCTATGTTTCGAGCTACTTTGGACACAATAAAGATGCTCTTTAGTCGCGGCGGAGACATAAAGCGGGGTCAACTTCTCCATAATGCTGTTTTCCGAGATAACCCTGATGTTGTCGAACTTGCGGGCCTGCTATTAGACAGGGGTGCCTCTATCAACGAGATTCAATATGAGAATCATCCTCAAGCTTTTGGGGAACGTTAATGCATTTGGACTCGGTACCCCTTTGCATTATGCAGCAGGAGAGGGTAAACTGGAACTTGTATCTTATTTGCTTCAGAGGGGGGCAGATCCTTCCATCAAAAACACGAAGGGCAGGACGGTAATTGAGACAGCTGAGTTTCGGAAGAAGGCCGAGGTTCTACGAATACTCAAGAGTAGCTGATATTTTTTCCATCCCAATATCTCCATTTCATGCCATTACTTGCCGACCATCCTTTCTCATTAAAAACCCAAACTTTCTTTGGACGAGTAGATTGAAGGGTGTCTTGGCCATTCTCATAGAAGAAGTACTGTTTTTCTTTCACATAATAATAGGGTTCTTTATAGCTGGCCTAGGGCGAGGCGCCAACCTGCGAAGGTCCCACTTGGGCTGAGGATTGCGATGGGTTTGTAGATGACCCAGTGCCATATGAAGTAGAAATCCCCTGCGTGTATGCAAAAGACACAATGGAGGAAACAGACGTCTGTGTTTGATATGCAACTGATCCAGTGCTGTACGAAATAGGGGTCCCTTGTGCGTATGCAACAGACCCACTAGAAGGGGATGGCATCTGTGCTACGTATGTAGATGACCCAGCACCATATGGATGAGAGGTCGCAGTAAAAGATGGCCAGTTACTACTATTAGAGGCCTCTTTATCCTCGACATATACAACTGGTCTATGTCTGCTTCCATCAACAAAAACAGTTCCCTGCCCAGGGAATTCCCTTCGATTCGTTACAGTCGCCTTATAAGTGACCGAAGAATGCGTCAAGCCTAGGCTTGTGAGACTCTTCTTGATGATTAACTCTTGATCCGGGAGGGCTAGTTCTCCTTCGAACACGGCGCACACAACCCAATTGCGGCCTCCTGTTGGGAAGGAGTTTCTATGCGCTTTATACAGTTATGCCACTTCATGCATCTTGGCTTGGGCATGACGATCGCCAGCTTCTAGATCCTGAGCATGAGCGTTTGGGCGTGGAGGAATATGGGCGAGAATCGCGCCGCATATTGAGACGATCATGACCGCGGAACATCCATTCAGATTGGCAGTGCCGATTGAGGTCAGATCATTTTGACCAAATGCCAGAAATTTCACTTCATCCATCGCTACTTCGTAGGCGGTATTTTCTTGAAGGGCTATTGATAAAAGACCTTCAGCCATTTCTGGGACTGCTTAGGACTCTTAGCTGCAGTATCGATAAACCTGTTGATTTAAAGGCTTGCTTTCAGATAGAGACTCGCACGCAGATTGGAAAGAGTTTGATAGAAAAGCGAAGGCAAAAGGGTTAGAAATCCGCGTCCTGTTAATTTCTAGAGTTAACAAGTCGACGATGGAAAGGTTCTAGGCTGAAGGATCGATTGATATAAGAATTCTGAGACAACATGAAAATATGCGGCCAGTTGCTGTACTACCCTTATTTATTAACATCTTGTTGAATGAATGTCACGAGCGGAAGTGACAGAGTGAGAATGTATGAATAGCATATAGAATAGAGACTAGCTAAACTATCAAATCTATCTACTATTTATATGCTCTCTTGCCTGAATAGGCATCAGTCGGCTATTGGACTGAAGGCAGGTGAATATGCTCCTGCATGCTCTGGATTGAGACATGCATAATGTGAGAACTGAATGCTCACGCAACACCCCCCCGCAAGAGCCGACGTAGATATAAAAATCTATTCGTATTCGGTGTGCTGATTCTCTTTCCTCTTTTCCAAATATCCCAAGCGTTGGATATCAATAAGATAAGCATCATTGGTTCGGGTACTAGAAGAGAAAGAAAATACGGCGGTGTGCCGTGGCTTGCGAGGGACGTTCTTAAGGGACGTTCTCGAGGGACGTTCTCGGACGTTTGTCGACGTTAGTGCACAAGCAATAGGGCGGCAATAGGGCGCCGGTGACAGGAAGTAGAGCAATGATAATGCATACAAATTGCTCTAAATATGCATGCCGTGACAGTGAGAGAATTGTATAGGAACAGGGATGATCATCCCTAGCAGCAAAAATGGCGTCATGAGAACTCTTCAGCAGCGAGAGTGGTCTTAAATATGAGAATTGCTTAAGGAAAAACAAGAGGTTCTTGGGCTAGGAATACGGGAATTAGTCTTCGAAAAACGAGAGGACTGAGCGACGCTCTTAAAGAGTAGAGATTAGAAAGAATAGTCAGTTAGTTGAGGACTAGCTTTCGAGAGCAAGTTGTTAAATAAATAGGGCATGCTTAACGGCTAGTAAAGGCTTCGTCATGCCGTTAGCCACCATTTAGGCCGTTAGGATATAGGATAAATGAATTGCCCCGTTCTTAACTTATTAGCGTATAAAGTGATATTTAATATTAATATGCTTCGTGCGCTAATGGTATTTAGGATTTTTAGCTAATGCTAGGCTACTTTAGTTGTCCCTATACATATGTGTAGGGACATGTTCCTTTCTATAGTATTGCAATTCTGTAAGGAGAGTCTAAAGCCATATAGCTTCTTTAGCGGCATTTATAAGGCCGTAGTATTTAGACTCTGTACTTAAGAGAGCTATTGTATACTGTCTTAAGGATTTCTAAGTAATAGGGGCACTAAAGAGAAAGAAGACGTAGGCGGAGGTGGAGCTCTAAGTCTTAATATCCCTAGCCTAGTCTACGTTAGAATATCCATGAAAATCGCCACTACCGTTTTACGTATGCCCATTGTAGGTAATCCTAAGATCCTAAGTGTGTTTAAGATATTTAAGAACTCTCTTTACGGCTCCTATATAAGCCGCGCTTAGATTAATAGCAAATCTTAAGAGGAGTGAAACAGGAAAAGCTAGATCTAGTCTAGTCTATTGTAACGCTGGGTCTTAAACGTACAAGACTCACGGAGGTTTCTTGCGTAAAGGTTTAACTTAACAGAGGAGGCAGGGGATCATACACAAAGGCTTTAAGTAACACGTTACTAGTATGTGTAAGATAC
>Ga0209512_1003339_pt1 | contig 15392 bp, 16 predicted proteins | sample frozenSSSSmetaG_FD_184142 | JGI IMG/M metagenome (GOLD analysis project Ga0209512, IMG submission 184142) | Glacier valley bacterial and archeal communities from Borup Fiord, Nunavut, Canada, to study Microbial Dark Matter (Phase II) -... | ecosystem: Environmental > Aquatic > Freshwater > Ice >... | reverse complement strand
CGTGCCCGCGCGCTTCTCGTCGAGAAGAGCTCCCGACCACGGCCGCTCGGTCGCGGCTTTCCGCAAGATCGCGTAGCGCTCGCCGAGCTCGTCGCGCCACTGCTGCTCGGTTTTCTCAACCTTGTACGTCATGTTGTGCTCCCTTGGCTACGGAGGTCCTCCTCCACCTCATTAAACTGGAAGGCATGTCAGATTGTTCCGTGGAAATCAAGCCGTGGAGCAAACTCACAACCAGCGAGCTCTACTCAATTCTCAAGCTGCGCACCGACGTGTTCTTTGTCGAGCAGAAGATCGACGAAGAGGAGCTCGACTATCGCGACCTCGAGCCCACGACGACCCACTACTGGATCGAGGATGTCTCCCGCCACGCGATTGCGTACCTGCGCGTGCTCCGTGACCCGGTCCCGAGCCACCTCGATGCCAACCACGTGATCGGCCGGGTCGTCGTGCGCGCCGATCACCGCGGCGAGGGGCTGGCTCAGGAGCTCCTCGCGAAAGCGCTCGCTCGGCACGAGGGCGAAGCCGTGCTCTTGCACGCTCAGGAGTACATCGCGCCGCTCTACGCGAAGGCCGGGTTTGAGGCGTTTGGCGAACGATACGTCGAGGCGGGCATCCACCACATCTCGATGTATCGCCCGGCGAGGACCGCCCACACTGACGCGAGCCGGGTGCCGTGAATTTGTCTGGTCGCGAGCGGGCCTGTCCCGGATGCCGCGGCCGCCGCTCTACGATGGGCCAAACCCCGGGAGGTACAGTGGCCGCTCTCCCCGAGCCCGCGCGTCAGCCGGAGCCAACGCACGACTCCGCACCCCGCGGTGACGCGGAGTCGGGCCTGCCTGCGCGGGACGCCCGCATCCTCGCGTTTGAGCGGCAGTTCAACGGCCACAGCGGTGCCAAGGAGCACGCAATCCGTTCGGAGTTCGGTCTCAGCCCGGCCCGCTATTATCAAGTGCTGAACGCTCTGATCGATTCGCCCGCCGCGGTGCGTCACGATCCGATGCTCGTGGGCCGCCTTCAGCGGGCACGGGATGCTCGCACACAGGCGAGAGCCGGGCGGGCGTTCGCGACTTTAGACCGCGGAGGGCGAGACCCTCGACAGATCCAGGAATCGACTGACTGAGCTATGGCCTCCTACCCGAAAGACCAATTCGACCGGATTCCGGACGACCTTCAGCGCGTCGGTGCGCACCGCGGTCCGAAGAAGCGTGGCGTCGGCTGGATCGGTTTCGGGTGGGCGGTGCTCGCGACTGGTGTTCTCGTGGTCGCGGGGCTCTATTCGCTCAGCCATTTTCTCGGAATCGATGTGAGCATCCCGTTCCTTCAGGCGGCCCCAACGCCAACTCCCACTCCCACGCCAACGCCGACGGCACGCCCCCTGACCGATCCGACCAAGATCGACCCCGCGCGCAAGATCTCGATCACCGTTCTTAACGGCACGCCGGTCGCAGGACTGGAGGCCACGGTGAATGCCACTCTGACTACGGCAGGATGGCCCGTTACGACCTCTGCCGTCGCGTCTCAAAAAGACATCAAGGAGACGTTCGTGTACTACTCGGATGTCGCGAATGAAGACATTGCGCGAGGTCTCGTGGTGGCCCTCGGCGTCGGCAAAATCAGACTGGTCGCACCCGACGCGTTCCCCGGGACACCGTTGACAATCGTGCTCGGCGCGGATTCCGCGACCCCAGCACCCGTCGCGGCAACGACTCCATAACCGATCGAAATCGCGCGGGGAATCTCGATCGTGTGACGCGCGTGTTTAATCATTGAGTTTTTCACCGTTCAGGCCGGATCGGCCCGATCGTGACACGATGTGCTCCGCTACCATCTGGCATTGGCCGCTACCAACAACGGCCACAGATATGCAGCAACGAGTACCAATGGCCAACGGAACCGTGAAGTGGTTCAACGCCGAGAAGGGCTACGGATTCATCACCGTCGACGGTGGGGGCAAGACGTTTTCGTACACTATTCCGCCATTGACTTGGGCGGCTACAAGGTCCTCGAGGAGGGTCAGCACGTCGTTTTTGAGGTTGGCACCGGGGCGAAGGGCCCGCAGGCCGATTCGGTCACGTTCGCCTGACATCCCGGGTCAGCGCGACCCGAGTTGATTCGTGAGCCGGCCCCCCTCGGGTGCCCGGCTCACTCTGTTCCTCCCCGACAGACGCTCGTAGCGCAATCGCGCCCGCGCGTGTCAACTCGTCTTGCACTCGTGGTGGGCGAGTGCTAATTTTGCCTTTGGCACTCGCAGTGTCAGAGTGCTAAGGAATTCAGTTGTACTACGTCCGGGAGGGACGAGAAACACACATGTCAAAGATCATTGCTTTCAACGAAGACGCCCGCCGTGGCCTCGAGCGTGGACTGAACATTTTGGCGGATGCCGTCAAGGTGACCCTCGGCCCGCGTGGTCGCAACGTTGTGCTCGAGAAGAAGTGGGGCGCCCCCACCATCACGAACGACGGTGTGTCGATCGCCAAGGACATCGAGCTCGAGGACCCTTTCGAGAAGATCGGCGCCGAGCTCGTCAAAGAGGTAGCCAAGAAGACGGATGACGTCGCCGGCGACGGCACGACCACCTCGGTCGTTCTCGCCCAGGCCCTCGTTCGCGAAGGCCTGCGTAACGTTGCTGCCGGCGCAGACCCGATTAGCCTCAAGAAGGGCATCGAGAAGGCAGTTGCTGCCGTCATCGAGGCCCTCATTGCTGGCGCGAAGGAAATCGAGACCAAGGAGGAGATCGCGGCAACCGCATCCATCTCCGCCGGCGACACCGAGATCGGCGAGCTCATCGCCGAGGCGATCGACAAGGTCGGCAAGGAAGGCGTCGTCACCGTCGAGGAGTCGAACACCTTCGGCACCGTACTCGAGCTGACCGAGGGCATGCGCTTCGACAAGGGGTTCATTAACCCGTACTTCGTCACCGACCCCGAGCGCCAGGAAGCGGTCTTCGAAGACCCGTACATCCTGATCGCCAACAGCAAGATCTCGAACATCAAAGACCTTCTGCCGATCGTTGACAAGGTGATCCAGAGCGGCAAGCAGCTGCTCATCATCGCCGAAGACGTCGATGGCGAGGCTCTCGCAACTCTCGTTGTGAACAAGATCCGCGGAATCTTCAAGTCGGTCGCCGTCAAGGCCCCCGGCTTTGGGGATCGTCGCAAGGCTCAACTTCAAGACATCGCGATCCTCACGGGCGGACAGGTCATCTCCGAGGAGGTCGGCCTCAAGCTCGAGAACGCGACTCTCGACCTGCTCGGCCGTGCTCGCAAGGTCGTCATCACCAAGGACGAGACCACGATCATCGAGGGCTCGGGCGACCCGGAGCAGATCGCGGGTCGTGTCAAGCAGATCCGTGCCGAGATCGAGAACACCGACAGCGACTACGACCGCGAGAAGCTCCAAGAGCGCCTCGCCAAGCTCGCTGGTGGCGTTGCCGTAATCAAGGCCGGAGCCGCGACGGAGGTCGAGCTCAAGGAGCGCAAGCACCGCATCGAAGACGCCGTGCGCAACGCGAAGGCAGCCGTCGAAGAGGGCATCGTCGCCGGTGGTGGCGTCGCGCTGATTCAGGCCGGCAAGATCGCGTTCGAGAGCAAGGCGCTCACCTCGCTCGTCGGTGACGAAGCGACCGGTGCCAACATCGTCCGCGTTGCGATCGATGCTCCGCTCAAGCAGATCGCGCTCAACGCGGGTCTCGAGCCCGGTGTTGTCGCCGACAAGGTGCGTAACCTGCCCTCCGGTCAAGGCCTCAACGCCGCGACCGGTGAGTACGTCGACATGCTCGCTGCCGGAATCAACGACCCGGTGAAGGTCACGCGCTCGGCTCTGCTGAACGCGGCATCGATCGCCGGACTGTTCCTCACGACCGAGGCCGTCGTGGTCGAGCGTCCCGAGCGGATTCCCGCTCAGGGCGGCGGCGACCCCAACGGTGGCATGGACTTCTAAGTCCTAGCGACAACGCAAGCGGGCGGTTCCCTCAGGGGAGCCGCCCGCTTGCGTTAACCGCCATTCGCTCGATCTGACCACTTCGCATGCGCTCACGACGCGACTGCGCCCAGAAAGCTATGACACGTCGTCGAGGTCGAACGCGGCGTGAATCGCTTGGATGAGTGCAGCTTCCTGATGGTCAAACAGGAAGCCGACCTGCCGGCCCAGCGCGGTCGACGGGATTGTCGTGATGTTGTCGAAGTCGATGATCGATCGGTGGTCGAACCCGTTGTCCAACCCCACCGCGAGCTCGGTCGCACGCCCGCGAATCGTCGAAGTTATCGGAGCGACCGTGATCTTCGCTCGGTACGCCCGCACCGACTCGCGCGTGAGAACGACGACGGGCCGCACATTCTCCAGCTCAGCGAGATGGATCGGACGCATCAGTGGCCCGCCAGGGGCGTGGCGTGTCGCGCCGCCCACTTGGCGAGACCGGCCAGCTCCGGATCCTCGCCGTGCTCCCGGTAGATATCGGCGTCCTTCTCCGCGATGAGGCGGCGTTGGAGGCGTTTGAGTTCGCGGGTGACGACGGCAGCGCGGCTGTCGAAGCGCCCTGCCGCGACGAGTCCGTCGAGAAACTCGACCAGTTCGTCAGGTAGGCGTACGGCAATTTGTGTGGTCATCCCAACATGGTACCGCTTTGGGATTCGTTGGAAGAAGCGCGCCGAGGTCACCGGGTGAAGAGTCGCGCGTTCGCCTGTTCGATGTCTGCGTACTGCTGGCCCGCCTGGGTCAACGCTTGGTTGATTGCCGCGAGGTTCTCCTCCACGCGCTGCTGTGTCGCCTTCCATTCCTCGACGATTGAGCCGAATGCTGTTGCGGCCTGGCCCGTCCACGAGCCCTGCAGATTGCTCAGTTGCCCATGAAGACCGGCGACTTCGGATTGGATTCGGCTGATCGAATTGCGCACGGCACCCGTGGCACTGAGGACGGCTTCACTGTCTACCTGGTAACGAGTCATGCGGCGACGGTAGCGCGCGGCCCGGGATGGCGAGGGGGGTCAGAGCGAGGGCGGTGGCTTCGCGGCATCCGCGGCCGTGGGGAGGAGCGGAAGCGCCACACGGAAGGTCGCGCCGCCGCCCGGTGTCTCGACGACCTCGACCGAGCCATTGTGTGCGAAGACGATGGCCGCGACGATCGCGAGCCCGAGGCCGCTACCGCCAGTAGCGCGCTGCCGCGACGAATCCGCTCGCCAGAAGCGTTCGAAGATCTTCTCGCGGATCTGCGGAGGGATTCCCTCGCCATGGTCGATGACCGAGAGTATTGCGACGTCGCGCGCGGAGTCGACGCCAACCCCGATCTCGATCGGGCTCGACGGTGGAGTGAATCTCATCGCGTTGCCGACCAAGTTCGTGAGCACTTGCCTGATCTTGTTCTCCTCGGCGGACACGGCTGCGCGAACGTCCGCGGCCGGTGGCTCGACGAGCGCGGGGTCGGTGCCCGCAGGAGCCGCGGCGCGCGCTCGACGCGTGACGAGCCGAGCGAACGTGGCACCCGCAAGGGCGATAGGGCCCGTCGTGAGGGTCGCCGATCGCGAGGCGCCGGCAGATACCGACGGGTGGGATGCCGCGGGCACCTCGATCGGTCGCGTCTCGGTCGTGACTTCCGGCGGTGCGGTCCCGGCCACCGTGACGACTCGGCCGGGAGCCGAGGCCATGGCGTCGAGTGCCGCATCATTCGCGAGGGGAAGCAGGTCGACTTCGGTCAGTTGCAGCGGCTTGGCTTCATCGATGCGCGCGAGTTCGAGGAGGTCTTCGACGAGCTCGCCCATGCGGATCGCCTCTTTTTCGATGCGTTCCATGGCTTGAGCGACATCCTCGGGCGTGGTCAGTGCGCCCATGCGATACAGCTCGGCATAGCCGCGTACCGATACGAGCGGCGTGCGCAGTTCGTGTGAGGCATCACCGACGAACCGCCTCATCTGATCGATGGTCTTCGAGCGGTCGGCGAAGGCGCGGTCGATTCGACCGAGCATCGAGTTGAGCGAGTGATTGAGCCGCCCGACCTCGGTATTGGGCGTCGCACCCGCGAGTCTCTGGCTGAAGTCGCCGTCAGCGAATCGCGCGGCCGTCGCTTCGACTTCGCGGAGCGGGCTGAAGGTGCTCGTCACGAGAAGTCGAGTGAGGGCGCCGCCAAGGATGACGACCGTGAGCCCAAAGAACAGGAAGATTACCGAATACCGCGCGACGATTCCGTTGGAATCCTTGAGGTTGAGCCCGACAATGAGCGTCGCTTGTTCGTTCGTCCCCACGACCCCGGCGGGTACAGCAAGCACTCGCCACTCGGATGTATGGGTCGAGTTGGCGAGCGTTAACTCGGTGGGCAAGTCCTGAAGGTGGAGCAGCGTCAGGCTCGCAACCACGGGCCTCAGGTCGGCCTGATCGGCCGGCAGATTGTCGTCGAGCAAATTCCCCGCTGAATCAACTGCGGCGAAGTAGTACGGGTTGAGCCCGAACGCGGTGGAGCCGGTAAACGTCTGTGCGCCCTTGAGGTCGAACGGGCCCTGCTTTTGCAGGTTTGTCAGCACGCTCGAGAGCTGACGATCTACCTCATCCATCAAATAATTGCGCAGCACCGCCATCGTGCCGACGCCCGCGACGAGCAGACCCATCGTCAACAGCAGCACCGTCACACCGGTGATCTTGGTGCGCAGCGATATGCGGTTCCACCAGTCGGTGAGCTGTTCGTGCATCAGGAGGCCGAGCTTATGCCGCGTTACTGGGGAAACTAAACTCTCGCGGCTTTGAGCATGTACCCGAAGCCGCGCTTGGTCTGGATCACGGGCTCCTCGGAGTGCTGATCGAGCTTGCGCCGCAAGTACGAGATGTAACTCTCGACGATTCCTGCGTCTCCGTTGAAGTCGTACTCCCACACGTGATCCAGAATCTGCGCCTTGGAGAGCACGCGATTCGGGTTGAGCATGAGGTAGCGCAAGAGCTTGAACTCGGTCGGGCTGAGCTCAACTTGGGCCTCACCGATCGTCACCTCGTGGGTGTCTTGGTCCATGGTCAACTCGCCCGCTCGGATCACGGCTTCTTCGTCGTCTTGCATCGTTCGGCGCAAAATCGCCTTGATGCGCGCGACGATTTCGTCGAGACTGAACGGCTTAGTGACGTAGTCGTCGCCGCCGACGGTGAGACCGGTGATCTTGTCCTCGGTGTCGTCTTTCGCGGTAAGGAAGAGGATGGGGGCGGTGTAGCCGGATGCTCGCAGCCGCTTGGTCACTCCGAACCCGTTCATGTCGGGCAACATCACATCGAGGATGATCAGGTCTGGCTCTTCCTCGAGCACAGCAGAAATGGCGCCAGCGCCGTTTCCCACCGCGCGCACGGCAAATCCAGCGAACCTCAGCGACGTCGTGAGCAGGTCGCGAATATTGGGTTCGTCGTCAACAATCAGAATCTTGGGTCCATCAGCCATGCAAGAAGTATCTGCGTATTCGCTGGACGTTAGCTGGGAGTGCTAAGGGACCATTGGCACTGACGAGCGTCGAGCGTGTCAGGCAAGATCGAATGATGATTGCGAACCCCGAATTTATCGAATCGCGGGCCACATGACGGCCGCAGGCTACATCCGTTTGATGCTCCCCGGTTCGGCCGACTATCGAGAAATACCGCGAACTTGGCGGGGCGATCTGATCGCGGGGATCACGGTCGGCATCGTTGCCCTTCCGCTCGCGCTCGCGTTTGGCGTGAGCTCAGGCGCGGGCGCTGAAGCGGGACTCGTGACCGCGGTTGTGGCCGGCATCGTCGCGGCGGTGTTCGGCGGATCGAACATCCAAGTGTCCGGACCGACCGGTGCAATGGTCGTTGTGCTTGGCCCGATCGTGGTGGCACACGGGGTGGGGGCCGTCGCGGTCGTGAGTCTGCTCGCCGGGATCGTGGTGCTCGCGGCAGGGATGCTGCGGCTCGGCCGGGTTGTCGCATTCATTCCCTGGCCCGTGATCGAGGGCTTCACCCTCGGGATCGCGATCATCATCTTCCTGCAACAAGTGCCGGCCGCGATCGGCGCCCACGCGGGTGCGAGCACGAACGCGCTCATCGCAGGCGTCGAATCCTTCGCGAGTATCGATCCCGCGGCTGTCGGATGGGCAGTCGGGTGCGTGCTCGTCGTCGCCGCGATCATGGTTCTCGCCCCGCGCATCCACCCGAGGCTTCCCGGCTCGATCATTGGCATCGTGGTCGTGACTGTCATTTCCGGGCTTGCGCGGCTACCGCTCGCGACTATCGGAGCGCTTCCGTCTGGATTACCCGCACCCTCCCTGCCGGGCCTCGACGGGGGCGTCATCCTGTCGCTCGTGACACCGGTCCTCACGGTTGCTGCCCTCGCCGGGATCGAGTCGCTGCTCTCGGCGCGAGTCGGGGCATCCCTGGCCGACACGGGCGGCTATGACCCCGACCGAGAACTCGTGGGTCAAGGCCTCGCGTCGATCGCGACGAGCTTCTTCGGCGGCATGCCCGCGACCGGTGCCATCGCGCGCACGGCCGTCAACGTCCGCTCGGGCGGGCGCACTCGACTCGCGGCGATCACGCACTCGGTCGTACTTCTCGCGGTCGTCTATCTGGCAAGCACCGTGGTCTCGCAGATCCCACTCGCTGCCCTGTCGGGAGTGCTCATGGTCACAGCGGTGCGCATGGTCTCCCGAGCAGCAGTAATGGCCGTAGTGGGTTCGACCCGGGGTGACACGATCGCGTTCGTGCTCACGGCAATCGTCACGGTGTCGTTCGACCTGATCGTTGCAGTGGGGATCGGAATCGCTGTCGCGGGCGTGGCATCCATTCGCGCGCTGGCAAAGTCCGGTGGTGTTCATCGTGAGGCGCTGCCGACCCCGGCCCTCCCGGGCGACGACCACATAGCGCTGTTCAGACTAGACGGCGCGCTCTTTTTCGGGGCAGCCGAGCGGATGCTCGATCGCGTCAACGAGATCAGCGACGTCGACGTGGTGATCCTTCGACTCTCTCAATTGCAATTGATGGATGCGACCGGCGCTCGGGTGATCACCGAGATGATCCACGCGCTCGAGCGGCGGTCAATCACGGTGCTCGTCAAGGGAATCCAACCCGAGCACTTGCGACTTGCCACCCGCGTGGGAGTCATCGCGTCGCTGCGTCACCACAAACACCTGTTCGATGAACTTGCCCCTGCGGTCGAGCACGCGCGCGATCACGTGGTGAGGGCTGAGAACGCTCGCGCCGCGGCCACACCCTAATCGTCCGCCTCACGCGGGATACTGAGGCATGGCCACGCGAGTGATTATGTTGCGAGCGGTTAACGTGGGCGGGGCGACTCTGCCGATGGCTGAGCTGCGCGAACTGATGACCGGGCTCGGCGCGACCGACGTGCGCACCTATATCGCCTCCGGCAACGCGGTGTGTTTGATCCACGGGGATTCCGCGGCTTTCGACCGCGCGCTCGAGGCGGCAATCCAGGCGCGGTTCGGCTTCTTCCGGGAGGTCATCTCGCGCTCGCCCGATGACATGGCTGGAGCGCTTCGGGCGCATCCGTTCGAGGTGCTGGAGCCGAAGAACTCCTACGTGAACTTCCTGCTGTCCGAGCCAACGCCCGAGGCGCTGGCGAGGGCGGGAGAAATCCCGACCGGCAACGATAGGTGGCTTGTCTCGGGGCGCGACCAACACATCCGGTACGCGGCCGGGGCGGGCAGGCCCGAGATGAACGTCACCGCGATCGGTCGGGCCCTGGGGGTGCCGGGTACTGCGCGCAACCTGAGAACCGTGGAGGCGCTTATCTCGCTCTGCGCCGGCGACGGCCCGGCGAGCTAGGCCGCTTCGAGCGAGTGAGCATCCAGAATCGTGTAGCTGTAGCCCTGCTCGGCGAGAAATCGCTGGCGATTCTGCGCGAAGTCCTGATCGACAGTGTCGCGCGCAACAAGCGTGTAAAAATTGGCGGGGAGCCCGCTCTCCTTGGGGCGCAACAGTCGACCTAGCCGCTGGGCCTCCTCTTGCCGCGAACCGAACGAGCCGCTCACCTGGATCGCCACGGTCGCTTCCGGCAGATCCACCGAGAAGTTCGCGACCTTGGAGACCACGAGCACTTTCGTGATTCCCTCGCGAAACTCTTGGTAGAGCCGCTCGCGCTCGTCGACCGGGGTCGACCCCGTGAGCTTGGGCGCTCCCAGGGCATGCGCGAGTTCGTCGATCTGATCGAGGTACTGCCCGATCACGAGAATTCGCTCACCGGCATGCTTCTCGACGAGAGCGCGAACCACACCGAGCTTCGCGGGGGCCGTCGCCGCGAGTCGGTAGCGGGCATCATCAGCGGATGCCGCGTACTCGAGTCGCTCCTGCTCCGGCAGGTCGATACGCACTTCGTAACAGCTCGCGGGGGAGATGAAGCCTTGAGCTTCGATCTCTTTCCACGGCGCATCGAAGCGCTTGGGGCCGATGAGGCTGAACACGTCACCCTCTCGACCGTCCTCACGCACGAGGGTCGCGGTGAGCCCGAGCCGCCGCCGCGCTTGCAACTCGGCGGTGAGCTTGAAGACCGGCGCGGGCAGCAGGTGGACTTCGTCATAGATGACGAGCCCCCAATCCAGCGCGTCGAGGAGCGCGAGGTGCGCGTATTCGCCTTTCCGCTTTGACGTGAGGATCTGGTAGGTCGCGATCGTGACGGGCCGCACCTGCTTCACCAGCCCCGAATACTCCCCGATCTCCTCCTCGGTGAGCGTCGTGCGCTTGAGCAGCTCGGTTTTCCACTGCCTCGCAGAGATGGTGTTGGTCACGAGGATCAGCGTGGTCGTCTTGCCCGCAGCCATCGCGCCGAGCCCGACAAGCGTCTTGCCCGCGCCGCACGGCAGGACGACAACTCCGGACCCGTGCGCGTAGAAGTTCGCGATCGCTTGGTTCTGATACGGCCTCAATTCCCAGCCCTCGGTATTGAGCGTGATGTCGTGGGGTGTGCCCGCTGTGTAACCCGCGAGGTCCTCGGCTGGCCAACCGAGTTTGAGCAGCTCTTGCTTGAGTTGTCCGCGCGCCCAGGCCTGCACGACGTAGGTGTGGGCACCGCGCTTCTCGAAGAGTAGGGCCGCGACCTTGCGAGCCCGCGTGATCTCGCTGAGCACCGCGGCATCCGTTGCGGTGAGTGTCAGTGCGCCATCGTCGGCGCGTTCGATCACGAGTCGGCCGTAGCGCCCGACGGTCTCGGTGATGTCGACAGCGACCGATTGGGGGATGTCGAACTTGGAGTACTTCTCGAGCGTTGCGAGCATGTCCGCCGCCGTATGGCCCGCGGCGCGCGCGTTCCACAGCCCGAGCCTCGTGATGCGATAGGTGTGGATGTGCTCCGGCGCGCGTTCGAGTTCGGCGAAGACGGCGAGGTCGTGCCGAGCATCATCCGCATCCGGATGCGCGACCTCGAGAAGCACCGTGCGGTCGGACTGGACAATCAGGGGACCGGACTCAGGCATCCTTCAAGCCTATTGCTCAGCGGTTGTGCACTTGCTCCGAGGTCATCGATTTTTCAAGATCCGCAGATGTTTCGCGGCATCGGCGGCCGATCCGTCGCAAAAACCTCGTGTCGGGCTGATACGGTCAATGCGCTTTGTATGTCGAGGGAGTCAGATGAGAATCGCTGTGCGGCGAGAACCGGATGCCGGTGAGAAACGAGTCGCGGGAACGCCCGCATCCGTCCAGCAGTTGATTGCCGCTTCAGCCGAAGTCGTCGTCGAGGCGGGCGCGGGAACCGCGGCGGGTTTTCCGGATTCGGAGTACGCCGCCGTGGGAGCGACAGTCGTGAAGACGATCGACCCCAAGACCATCGATCTGCTCGCGCACGTTCGTCCGCTGGGGGTCGACCTCATCCGTACCCTCCAGCGCGGCACCATGACCGTCGGACTCGCGTCGCCCGCGTCAGAGCTCGCCGCCGTCGCACAGTTTCGTGATCGGGGCATCACGGCGTTCGCGCTCGAGTTGGTTCCGCGAATTTCTCGAGCACAGTCGATGGATGCCCTCACGAGCCAAGCTCTCGTCGCGGGTTATCGTTGCGTGCTTGAGGCCGCCATGCGGCTGCCACGGTTCTTCCCGCTCTACATGACGGCTGCCGGGACGGTTCCACCGGCCAAGGTACTCGTGCTCGGTGCGGGCGTAGCGGGCCTGCAGGCGATCGCGACGGCCAAGCGCTTGGGGGCCAAGGTCTCCGCGAACGATGTGCGCGCGGCATCCGCCGACGAAGTTCGCTCGATGGGCGGAACATTCATCTCCCTCGACCTGGATGCCGCCGACGCGAGTGGAGGCTACGCGAAAGAGCTCGCTGCGGATCGCGCAGTGCGGCAGCAGGAGTTGCTTACCCCGTACGTCAGCGACTCCGACGTCATCATCACGACCGCAGCGATTCCGGGTCGACCTGCGCCGCGACTAATCACCTCGGCCATGCTCGCAGGGATGCGTCCCGGATCGGTGATCATCGATCTCGCGGCGGAATCGGGGGGCAACGTGGAAGGCAGCATCGCCGGGCGCGACATAAGCGTCGAGGTCAACGCGGGGGCCATCACGCTCGTCGGCATAAAGGACATCGCATCGACGATGCCATACGACGCGTCTCGGCTATACGCCAACAACGTCGCTAACTTCATCGCGCTTCTCACGACCGGACCTGGCGAGTCTGCCGACTTCTCGGACGAAGTAGTGGACGGCGCATGCCTCACCCATGACGGCGCAGTGCGTCACGCCCCCACAGCGACCGCTCTTGCCGAGTCGGAAGGAAAGACCAACTGATGGACTGGATCACCCTACTCACGATCTTCGTGCTGAGCGTGTTCGTCGGCTTCGAGGTCGTATCGAAAGTCTCGAGCACGCTGCACACCCCGCTCATGTCTGGGGCGAACGCGATCCACGGCATCATCTTGGTCGGTGCGATCATCGTGGCTGGCCAAGCGAGCACACCGCTCGTGCTGGTCGTTTCGCTCGTCGCGGTTTTGCTCGCGACGATCAACCTCGTCGGCGGTTTCGTGGTCACCGACCGGATGCTCGAGATGTTCCGCGGTCGCAAGCCCTTGAGCAAGGCGCTGGAGAAGTGAGCGTCCTGAGCCCCGAATGGACGGCGATCCTCTATCTGGTCGCTGCGATCTGCTTCATCCTCGCGCTGCGGGGCCTCTCGTCGCCGACCTCGGCACGGCGGGGCAACCTCATCGGCGCGGCGGGCGCGTTCATCGCCGTCGTCACAGTCTTCCTTTCCTCCAAGCTCGACAACCTGCCGTGGATCCTCGCGACCATCGCGATCGGATCCGCGATCGCCGCGCCCATTTCGCGCCGCGTCAAGATGACCCAGATGCCTCAATTGGTCGCGTTGTTCAACGGGGTGGGTGGCGGCGCAGCAGCGCTCGTCGCGCTTCTCGAGTTGTCACGTGTGACGACGATCGCTTCGGGAATCGCCGTGACCTTCACGGTGCTCGTGGGGTCCGTCTCGTTCGCCGGATCGTGCATCACCTTCGCGAAGCTTCAAGAGCTCATGCCGACGCGACCCATCACGTTCCCGGGCCAGCCGATCGTCATGGGCCTCGTGCTGGCGGGCGCGATCGCCAGTGCCGTGATCGTGGTCATGTCGGGCTCGCTACTCGTGGTGATCATCCTGCTTGTACTCGGGCTCGCGGCGGGGCTGCTTCTCGTGCTCCCCGTGGGTGGTGCGGACGTACCGATCGTCATCTCACTGCTCAACGCGTTCACTGGGCTCACGGTTGCGGCCTCCGGCCTCGTTTTGGACAACGTGCTCCTCCTCGTCGCGGGAACCCTCGTCGGTGCGAGCGGCACGATCCTCACGCGCGCGATGGCCTCGGCGATGGGCCGGAGCGTCACCGGGATCATCTTTGGAGCGTTCAAGGGAGGCTCAACTGCCGGATCGACCGCGATCTCCGACCGGCCGGTGCGCTCGTCGACGGCAGAGGATGTCGCCATCCTGCTCGGCTACGCCCAGCGCGTGATCGTCGTGCCGGGCTACGGCCTCGCGGTCGCGCAAGCGCAGCACACGATGGCCGACCTCGCGACGACTCTCGAGGCGAAAGGCATCGAGGTGATCTTCGCGATCCACCCCGTCGCCGGTCGCATGCCGGGGCACATGAACGTGCTCCTCGCGGAGGCCGACGTGCCATACGAGGCACTCAAGGAAATGACCGAGGTGAACCCTCAGTTCAAGACCGCGGATGTCGCGCTCGTCGTGGGGGCCAACGACGTCGTCAACCCGGCGGCCAAGAGCTCGCCGGGGTCACCGATCTACGGGATGCCGATCTTGGACGTCGCCGACGCGCGCCAGGTCATCTTCCTCAAGCGATCGATGCGCCCCGGTTTCGCGGGAATCGAGAACGAGTTGCTTTATGAGCCGCAAACGACCCTGCTGTTCGGTGACGCGAAGGAGTCGCTCACAAAGGTGCTCAACGCTGTCAAGGCGCTGTAGGCGGGCGCCCGCGACCGCTGTTGGCGACCGCCGCCCACTGGCGTGCGATCAGTGCGCTGGGCCAACCGACGTGATGCGCGAGAGCGGCAGCGTGCGTTCGATGTCCGCGCGTCGGTCACGCGCGCGCAACCGGCCCCCGGCGACACTCGTCGGTTCGAGCTGGTAGTCAACGAAGCTCCCGTCGGCGAGTTCGACCGTCACCGTGAGTGCGACTTTCGCCTTGATCGCCACGTCCAGTTGCCGCGAGAGCCATGCCTTGCCGGTGACGTCGGGATCGGATGAGCTGCCGAGCCGAAGCTTCTCGATGAGGCTGATGGCGGATGTTCCCGCGGCGGGCGCGCTCGCCGCGGCGGGGCGACGCCGACTCAGCATCACGATCTCGCCCGTCGAGTTCTCGGCGGCAACGGGGTAGCGGGCGGAGCTGAGCGTGAAGTAGACAAGCTCAAGATCGAACCGGGTCGCCAGGCGATCGCCCATGCGCATGAGCCCGAGGCTGGAGATCGAGTGGTCGACCAGCAGGGTACGCAGCAGTGTGGCATCGGTTGAGCTCACATAGGTGCGGGCGCTGCCATCTGGCACCGCACCGACGCGCACGAGCCCATAGCGCGCTGCTGCCTCGGCGAGCAGGTACTCGAGGGGTTGCGGGATTCCGGCCAGCGCGATCTGGCCGAAGAACTCGCGAATCGATTCAGCGGTTTCGCCCTCGGCGAAGGCTCGATACAGGCTTGACGTCGAGACTCGGTAGGTGGAGGCGAGGGCGCGGCCCTCGACGTCGGCGATCCCGCGCAACCGGGCATCCACCCGCGGAGCGAGCGGACCGGGCGAGACGATCGAGAGGTCATGCTGCAAGTAGACCTGGTCAACCTCGGCGGGGAACAGCTCGGTCATCGGCGCGGCAGCGGCGCTTGCACCCCGGACCAGCAGTGCGACGCCTGGCGTGCTTGGCACGTGGTCGGCCGTGATGCCCAGCAGCTCAGCATCGCGCGTGTAGACCTGCACGCGGTCGCGCA